>Ga0194052_1002514_pt1 | contig 10001 bp, 11 predicted proteins | sample SepL226m_MetaG_FD_160117 | JGI IMG/M metagenome (GOLD analysis project Ga0194052, IMG submission 160117) | Anoxic zone freshwater microbial communities from boreal shield lake in IISD Experimental Lakes Area, Ontario, Canada - Sep2016-L227-6m | ecosystem: Environmental > Aquatic > Freshwater >... | reverse complement strand
TCACGCTGGTGCTCCCGTTCTCATGGCGTCTGCGGCGGTGGGCGTGTCGGGGTGACAGGATTTGAACCTGCGGCCTTCCGCTCCCAAAGCGGATGCGCTACCAAGCTGCGCTACACCCCGCTGCTGTAGCTTCTCGCGCCCGAATCCTACGGCTCAATCACGGTCGAGCCACACTCGACCTCTGGGAGTCCGGTTAGCCCGACTGGATTGCAACCGACCGCCGCCGGTACATTTGGGCTCGCGCAAGCACTGCGGGCGTAGCTCAATGGTAGAGCCCTAGTCTTCCAAACTAGCTACGCGGGTTCGATTCCCGTCGCCCGCTCCGAGTACGACAGCAGCACCTGGCACATGCCATCGCCGCTGGTAACGACACGATCGCGGTTGGGCCGCGAATCGCATAGGCGCTTCTTTCGGCCCGGCTGCGACCGTAGATTCAGGGTTCATTCCCTCGCCCGCCCGGGCTGGATTGCTCTTGGCAGGAGGCGCGTTGAGCGGCCAGACTCCCCCCATCGGCGGCACCTGCGCGAGCAGATTCGCCTCGGTCCGCGACGCTTTCGAGCAGAACTTCACCCACCACTGTGAAGTCGGCGCGGCCGTCGCCGTGTGGGTCGACGGCGACCTTGTCGTGAACCTCTGGGGCGGTTATGCAGATGCCCGCCGGCGGCGGCACTGGCGCGAGGACACCCTGGCCAGCGTCTTCTCCGGAACCAAGGGACTGACCAGCACATGCATGCACCTTCTGGCCGATCGCGGGGAGATCGACCTGGATGCGCCGGTTGCGCACTACTGGCCGGAGTTCGGGCAGGCCGGCAAACAGGACGTCACCGTCGCCTCCGTGCTCGGCCACCGATCCGGCGTGATCGGTCCCCGCACCCGGATGGACTGGAGCCAAACGACCGATTGGGACCTGGTCTGCGAGCGACTGGCCGCGGCCGAGCCGTGGTGGGAACCCGGCACCGCACAGGGCTACCACATGGTGAGCTTCGGGTTCATCCTCGGCGAGGTGGTGCGACGCGCGACCGGCCGAACGATCGGGCACTACCTCCGCACCGAGATCGCCGAGCCGATGGGGATCGACGTACACATCGGTCTTCCAACGGCCGAGCATCACCGATGCGCCGAGATGATCAACAAACCACACATCCGAGACGTGCTGGCAGCAGGCGGAGCCCCCGGGAATCCTGAATCGCTCGATGAGCATCCGATGGCCGCACTGTCGATCGCGGTGGGGTTCGTTCCCGACGACGAGTTGGGCTGCAACGACCTGAGCCGGTGGCGAGCGGCTGAATTCCCCGGCACCAACGGTCACGTCTCGGCACTGGGCCTGGCGAGCTTCTACAACGGCCTCGCGCAGGAAAAGCTGCTCAGCCGCCAGCAGTTGGATGTGGTCCGGGTCTCCCAGGGTGGATTCGAGCCCGATGTGGTCCTGGGTGCCCGGGTCGCCGACCACGGCTGGGGTCTGGGTTACATGCTCAACCAGCGCGGCGTGGCCGGGCCGAACCTGGGCACGTTCGGCCATGGCGGATCGGGCGGCTCGTATGGGTTCGTCGACCTGGAGAACCGCATCGGGTACGCCTACGTGATGAACTACTTCGACGCCACCAAGTGCAATGCGGACCCGCGCAGCACAGCGCTGTCCGACGAGGTTTACCGCGTACTCGGAGTCCTCTGACACTGCCGTCTTGTCGACCCCTGGCACTCACCGGGCCTAGGTACTGTGGTCGGCATGAATACTGGTCTACTGATCCTGGTTGTCGTCGTCGTCGGGGTTATCTTCCTGGCGATGCGGAGTTCGTCGCGGGTGTCGGGCAATCGCGCCGCGGCCAGCCTGGCCGATGCCAAGGCGGATGCCCGGCGCGTGATCGAGCGACTGGGTGGGCAGGTGCTCAACCTCAGCGGCACCGACCCGGCCTCCCAGCAGGCACTCGCAGACGCCTCCGAGCGGTTCACTGCGGCGTCCTCGCAGATCGATCAGGCGACGACCGCCAAGCAGGCCATGCTGGCTAAAGAGAGCGCCGTGGAGGGGCTGTACTACGTCCGCGCCGCGCGCACCGCGATGGGCATGGACCCGGGACCGGAGTTGGAGACGATCGCAGGCCAGAAGTCGGCCGGCACGGTCACCGAGGATCGGCGCGTCCAATTCGAGGGGCGTGAGATCGAGGCCTCACCAGCGCCCTCGCAACGAACCCCGAACTACTACCCGGGTGGGCGGGTGGCCGGCCGGCCGGTGCCGGCGGGCTGGTACTCCGAACCATGGTGGAAGCCGGCCCTGCGAGCCGGGGCCTGGGGCATGGGTTCGGTGCTGCTGTTCGACGCGATGTTCTCCGGGATGAGTGGCGTGGGCTACAGCGCGTCGGGGTTTGAGAACGGGTACGGCACCGGCTTTGATCAAGGTTTCGACGCCGGCTATGACCAGGGTCTCGATCAGGGTATGGATGCCGGCGGCGGCGACTATGGCGGCGGCGATGCCGGCGGCGGCTGGGACGGCGGCGGAGGCGATTTCGGTGGCGGCTTCGGCGGCGGAGACTTCGGTGGCGGCGGAGACTTCGGCGGGTTCGACTTCTAACTGACTGTCTCGCTCCTCCTCCGCCGCCTCCCGCGGCGGCATCGTCGACTCGACTCCTAACCGACTGTCTCGCTCCTCCTCCGCCGCCTCCCGCGGCGGCATCGTCGACTCGACTCCTAACTCTGGCAGGTCGGGCACCAGAACAGGTTGCGGCCTTCCATCTCCGCGGTGCGGATGGCCGTGCCGCACAGTCGGCAGGGCTCGCCGGTGCGGCGATACACATAGGTGCGGGGCCGTTTGGGCCCGTAGCCCGGTGCGCCAGTGTCGTGCTCGGGGCGCACCACGATGATCCGGCCGCGCCGCACCCCGACCTTCATCAGTTCGACCAGGTCGGTCCAGGCCGCGTCGAACTCCGTCTCACCCATATCGCGACCAAGCCGGTACGGGTCGATACCGTGACGGAAGAGCAGCTCGGCTCGGTACACATTGCCCACCCCGGCGAGCACGGACTGGTCCATGAGGAGTGCGCCAATTGCCTTGCGCGACTTCGATATCCGGGACCAGGCCAATGAAGGGTCGGCATCGCTGCGCAGCGGGTCGGGACCCAAACGATCGAGAATCGCCGACACCTGCCCCTCGTCGAGGACGTCGCAGGCAGTGGGACCGCGAAGGTCTGTACCGAACTCGGTGCCGATCATGCGCATCCGCACCGCACCCACCGGCGGCGCCATCGGCGCGGGTTGCTCTCTGAACGTGCCGTAGAGCCCCAGGTGCACGTGCACGATTGCGCCGCCCTCGTAGTGGTGGAAAAGGTGCTTACCCCAGGCCGAGGCACGGCGCAGCACCAGTCCGTCGATTAGGGCGGCATCGGTGAACCTGCCCTGCGGGCTGGACACCCGCACCACAGAGCCGGCAAAACGACGTTGGTGTCGGCGCGCAAGCCGATGCAGGGCGTGACCCTCGGGCATGGCAGCGGCCTAGTGCACTAAAGATCGGCGCCGGGCACCGGTGGCGCGACGTGGGTGCGCTCGTAGTCGGCGAGGATGTCGATCCGGCGTTGGTGGCGGGGTGCCTGCGACCACGGGGTGGACAGGAAAGCGTCGACGATGGCGATCATCTCGGGCTCGGTGTGCATGCGGCCACCGATGCCGATCACCTGTGCGTTGTTGTGCTCGCGGGCCAGTGTGGCGGTCTCGACGCTCCACCCCAGCGCGCACCGCACGCCGGGCACCTTGTTGGCGGCGATCTGCTCGCCGTTGCCCGAACCACCGAGCACGATTCCCAGGCTGCCCGGGTCGGCGACGGTGCGCTCCGCCGCGGCGATGCAAAACGCCGGGTAGTCATCCTCGGCGTCATACGAGTAGGCCCCACAGTCAATCGGCTCATGACCGGCCTTGGTCAGGTGAGCGATGATGGCCTTCTTGAATTCAAAGCCGGCATGGTCTGAGCCGAGGTACACGCGCATGGCCGTCAGCCTACTCAAGGCTCAGTCGTACTCGGGAGCCTCGGTACGGGTCCGCTTGAGCTCGAAGAAATGCGGATAGGACGCGAAGATGACCGAGGCATCCCACAGCTTCCCGGCCTGTTCACCGCGCGGGATTTTGGAGAGCACCGGGCCGAAGAAGGCGACCCCGTCGATGTGGATGGTGGGGGTACCGACATCGGGGCCGACGGCGTCCATGCCGGCATGGTGGCTCTTGCGCAGCGCCTCGTCGTAGGAGGAATCTCCGGCCGCGGCCGCCAGCTCGGCAGGCAGGCCGACGGCTGCCAGCGAATCGGTTACGACCTGCTCGAGGTCCTTGTTGCCCTCGTTGTGGATGCGGGTGCCCATCGCGGTGTACAGCGGGGCGAGCACGTCGGTTCCATGGGCCTGTTCTGCGGCGATGGCGACCCGTACCGGCCCCCAGGCCTTCTTCATCATCTCCAGGTACTGCTCAGGCAGGTCACGACCCTCGTTCAACACCGCCAGGCTCATCACCTGGAAGTGCACCTCGATATCGCGGACTTTCTCGACCTCGAGAATCCACCGGGAGGTGATCCAGGCCCACGGGCACAGCGGATCGAACCAGAAATCTGCGCGGGACTTCTCGGCCATGACTTCTCCTCGGACGTAGGCGGTGTACCCAGGATAGGTTGTCAATCGTGCTCCCAAATCTCACCCGCAATGAAGCCATCGAACGTGCGGCTCTGGTCACCGTTGATCGCTATCTGATCGACCTCGACCTCACCTCCGGCGAGAAAACTTTCCGCTCCAACACCACGGTCGAGTTCGAGGCGCTTCCCGGCGCCGACACCTATATCGATCTGGCGGCCGACCGGGTCCACAGCGCAGTGCTCAACGGGCACCCCATCGACATCTCCGGCTATGACGAGTCAACCGGGATACCACTGAACGGTCTGGCACAGCACAACGTCCTCGTCGTTTCAGCCGACTGCCGCTACTCCCACACCGGTGAGGGCCTACACCGTTTCGTCGACCCGGTCGACGGCGAGGTCTACCTCTACTCGCAGTTCGAAACCGCAGATGCCAAGCGGATGTTCGCCTGCTTCGATCAGCCAGATATCAAGGCTGCCTTCGATATCACCGCGACCGCGCCCGCGCATTGGCAGGTGATCTCCAATGGAGCCACGGTCAGCGCAATCGAGCACGGCGAAACGAAAGTCCACCGTTTCACCACGACACCGCGAATGAGCACCTATCTGGTGGCGTTGATCGCCGGGCCATACGCCCGATGGGACGACGTCTACTCAGACTCCCACGGCGAGATTCCACTGGGTCTGTTCTGCCGGGCGTCGCTGGCGGAGTTCATGGATGCCGAGCGGCTGTTCACCGAAACAAAACAGGGTTTTGACTTCTACCACTGCAACTTTGGCGTGCCCTACGCGTTCGGCAAGTACGACCAGTTGTTCGTTCCCGAGTTCAACGCCGGCGCCATGGAGAACGCCGGTGCGGTGACCTTCCTCGAGGACTACGTGTTCCGCAGCAAAGTCACCCGCTACAGCTACGAGCGCCGTGCCGAAACGCTGCTGCACGAGATGGCGCATATGTGGTTCGGCGATCTGGTCACCATGCGGTGGTGGGACGACCTATGGCTCAACGAGTCGTTCGCCACCTTCGCCTCGGTGCTCTGCCAGGCAGATGCCACCGAGTACAGCGAGGCGTGGACGACGTTCGCCAACGTGGAGAAGTCCTGGGCCTACCGCCAGGACCAGTTGCCGTCCACCCACCCGATCGCCGCTGACATCCCCGACCTTCACGCCGTCGAGGTGAACTTCGACGGCATCACCTACGCCAAGGGCGCCAGCGTGCTTAAGCAACTGGTGGCTTACGTCGGACTCGACCACTTCCTGGCCGGGCTGCGGGATTACTTCGCCGCGCACGCCTTCGGCAATGCCACCTTCGACGACCTGCTCGGTGCACTGGAGCGGGCGTCGGGCCGAGACCTGTCGGATTGGGGCCGCCAATGGCTCAAGACCACGGGCCTGAACACACTGCGGGCCGACTTCGACGTCGATGCGAAGGGAAACTTCACCCGGTTCGCCATCACCCAGGGCGGTGCCACACCGGGCGCCGGGGAAACCCGGGTGCACCGGTTGGCCGTCGGTATCTACGATGACCAAAACGGATCCGGCAAGCTGGTTCGGGTCCACCGGGAAGAGTTCGACGTCATCGGCCCGGTGACCGAAGTGCCTGCGCTACAGGGTGTTCCACGCGGAAAGCTGGTTCTGGTCAATGACGACGATCTGACCTACTGCTCCATACGCCTCGACGAGGATTCGCTGCGCGTTGCCACTGACCGAATCACCGATATCGCCGAACCACTTCCCCGCACGCTGGTGTGGTCGGCGGCGTGGGAGATGACCCGCGACGCCGAACTGAGGGCGCGCGACTTCGTGACGCTGGTGATGCGCGCCGTACACGGCGAGACCGAGGTGGGCGTGGCGCAGCGACTGCTGCTGCAGGCCCAGACCGCACTGAACTCCTACGCTGAACCGGATTGGGCCGCCGAACATGGCTGGCCCGCTTTCGCCGACCGACTGCTGGAACTGGCCCGCGGAGCCGACGCCGGCTCGGATCATCAGCTGGCGTACGTCAATGCGCTGTGCTCCTCAGTGTTGCCAACCCGGCAGGTGATGCTGCTCGCGGATCTACTGGACCGCGATCCGGCCAAGTGCGGCCTGGCCGGACTTGAGGTCGACGCCGATCTGCGGTGGCGGATCATCACCGCACTGGCGGCCGCCGGGCACCTCGACGCCGACGGCCCGCACGTGCCGTTCATTGACGCCGAGGTGATGCGCGACCCAACGGCGGCCGGGCAACGTCATGCCGCCGCAGCGGCTGCCGCCCGCCCGCAAGCCGAGGTAAAGCAGCGCGCCTGGCGCGAGGTGATCGAAGATGACACGCTGGCCAACAGCATCACACGTGCGATCGTCACCGGGTTCGCGCAACCCGGGCAGGGTGTCCTGCTGGCTCCCTACACCGAGAGCTACTTCGAGGCCATCGGGCAAGTCTGGGAGCGACGTACCAGCGAGGTGGCCCAGACCGTCGTGGTGGGCCTGTATCCGTCCTGGGATGTCAGCGAGGCGGCGTTGGAGAAGGCTGATTGGTTCCTGGGCGGCCTGCATGTACCACCCGCACTGCGCAGGCTGGTGCTCGAGGGCCGGGCCGGTGTAGAGCGGGCGCTGAAGGCACGGGCGTTCGACGCGAGCTAGCGCCCGCATCGTCAGGGTCGGGCTATGCCGGCCGCTATCACCCGAACCGCATCGATCAGTCCGCCGATCAGGTTGCCCTCTTTGAATGACGCTGCGGCTGCCGAAACTCCCCGCGGCCCGGCTGACTCGACCCCGCGGCCCCGCACGTCTGCGCCGTAGGCCAGCTCGATCGAGTGTTGGCTGGGCGACACCGCCAGCAGGACGGCGTTGTCCGGGGTCGGCACACCGGCAAGGATCTCCCGGGCCCGGACAGCGGTTTCGGCGCCCAGGTCACCGATGTAGACCGCGAAGCGCGCCCTGGATTGACGGGTGGCGGCGGTGAGCGCCTCATCGAGTTCGACGAGATCCATTTTCGGGAACGGGTACTGCCCCGGCCGCTGGCCGGTGTCGGTGACGCCCGAGAGTCGCCCGCTGGCGGTCACCGCCCAGCCGAGCGGCAGATTGCCGGTATCAAACCGCGCCACCGCGTAATCACCATCGGCCACTGACGCCACCTCCCGCGTTAACGGTGTTCTCGTGGCCGCGCTTCTGGTCGTCGTGATGACCGCCGCCGGACACGACCTCCTCTGTGGCTGCCCACAGGATCGGCGCGTACGTCCACGACTCGGACAACGTGTAGGTGGGCGGGCGATCGCCCGTGCGGGAGTAGATCAGGTAAATCAGTCCGAGGACCACGAGCACGGGTACGACGTGGAGCACTCCAGAATTCACGCCACAAACCGTAGCGCACCGGCACTTGTGTCAGGCGGCGCCTTCGTCGAGATAGCGCACCCAGACCGGATCGAGTTCCTTGACGGTGCACAGCAGCCGCCAGTGCTGGCCCTTCGGTGGCGTCGGCACCAGCCGCAGCGTCCAGCCCAGTTCGCTCAGCAGCTTGTCGGCCTTGCGGTGATTGCATCCCGAGCAGGCCGCCACGCAATTTTCCCAGGTGTGCTCGCCACCCCTACTGCGTGGCACCACATGGTCGACGGTATCCGCCTTGCCGCCGCAGTATGCGCAGCGGAACCGGTCACGGTGCATCAGTGCCGCGCGGGTCATCGGAATCCGAGCCCGATAGGGCACTCGGACGTAGGTACGCAGCCGGATCACCGACGGCACCTTGATCGCCCGGGTGGCCGAGTGAATGATCGGGCCGGACGGATCGTCGTGAACCACGTCAGCCTTGCCGCACAGCACCATCACCACGGCCCGCCGGATCGGCAGGGCGGTGAGCGGCTCGTAGGTGGAGTTCAGCAGGAGCACCCGACGGCGCCCCCACACTGATCGCTCCGACGGCGGCGGCAGGGTGTCAACACTGTGCAGGCCGGAACTGTGCAGGCCAGAGCCGGAGATGGGCCCGATTGAACCCGCCGCGGCACGGTGACCGCGGTTCCGTTTGCGCTGCGCCATGCGTCCTCCAGCGTCCAGTCCACCATGGATCGGCTCTGATCGCACGCGTATTTGCACCGTGTTCACGCGCACGTCAACCGATGCACCAAGATGGAGCAGTGGCCGAGACTCCGCAGACCTTTTACGACGCGGTAGGCGGCGCCGCGACGTTCCGCACCATCGTGTCCCGATTCTACGAGCTGGTCAGCGCCGATGAGGTGCTGCGGCCGCTGTATCCCGAGGACGACCTGGAGGGCGCCGAGGACCGGCTGCGGATGTTTCTTGAGCAGTACTGGGGCGGTCCCCGGACCTACTCCGATCAGCGCGGTCACCCACGGCTTCGGATGCGGCACGCCCCGTTTCGGATCGGGTTCATCGAGCGCGACGCCTGGTTGCGCTGCATGCACACCGCGATCGCCTCGATCGACTCGACGACGCTGGACGACGAACACCGGCGCGAGTTATTGAACTACCTGGAACTGGCTGCGCAGTCGATGGTGAACTCCGCGTTCTGAGGACGGCTCAGCGCAGCACCAGGGCCGGATCGCCCCGTCGGCGAAATACCGAACCGAACCGGGCGTCGATCCGCAGCCACGTGGGCAACACCCGGACCCGCACAACATCCGCGTCACCCTCCGGACTGGCATCAGGCAGGAAACGCATAGCCGCCAAGGCCAACACGCAGCGCATCGGCACGCCGACCACCGACGGACCCGAACCGACCTGCAGCACTTCCTGATCCAACAGTGAGGCCGGGGGGCCGTGCGCGCTGCCGTGTTCGCGGGCCAGGTCGACCCCGGTGCGCGCCAATTCCATGAACACCGAGACGGGAACGTCATCGAGGTGGACGAACCCGGTCTCGGGAGGCAGAACACCGCGCCATGCCGAGTCCATCGGATACCCGGGATCGTAGAAGCCCGTGTCATCAGCGGCGCGCAACCCAGACGCCAATCGTCCTGCGGCGCAGGCGAAATCGAGCGGCCGAATACGACCGGCAACTACCCTGGCCGCCAGCACATCAAACCCGGTGACCACCCAGGCGCCCACCAAATCATCGGATCGGGTATGCAAGCGGACCACAGCGGAGTCATCGAGGCGCTCAGCGTGTTCGGCAAAGACAGCGAGATCCTGGCGGTGGGCGGGATCGGGCACCCAGACACCCCGTTCGGGCACGCCCGGTCGCGGACCGCTGAAATCGCTCACCGCAGCCAGCGTTGAAGGTATTCCCGATGCGATGGCGAGAGACGAACCAACCGCTGCTCATCAATGTGTACGGCCGCGAGTTGGGTCTCGGCGATCACCGACGGTTTGGATTCCGGATCGGCATCGACCGCCCGGACCTCGTAGCCGACAGTGAAGTCGACCGCGCGTAACCGTTTGGTCCACATCGTCACCTGCAGGGGCGAATCGGCAA
>Ga0194052_1002511_pt1 | contig 10005 bp, 8 predicted proteins | sample SepL226m_MetaG_FD_160117 | JGI IMG/M metagenome (GOLD analysis project Ga0194052, IMG submission 160117) | Anoxic zone freshwater microbial communities from boreal shield lake in IISD Experimental Lakes Area, Ontario, Canada - Sep2016-L227-6m | ecosystem: Environmental > Aquatic > Freshwater >... | reverse complement strand
CGCAGCAGCCCGTTGACCTCGGCGGCCGTGGTCGGGCGCTCGACCTCGAAGACGCAGTCGGTCAGCGACGAATTGAGTAGCGGTACGCGAACCGCTAGCCCATCGAGCTTGCCCTCTAGCTCGGGGGAAGATCATTCCGATTGCGGTAGCTGACCCGGTCGTCGTCGGGATCAGCGAAAGGCTCGCGGCTCTCGCGCGGCGCAGGTCTTTGTGTGGTGCATCTACGACCGACTGCGTTGCCGTCATGTCATGGAGCGTCGTGATGGCGCCGTGCTTGATGCCGATCCCTTCGTGGATCACCTTGACGACTGGTGCAAGGCAGTTAGTTGTGCAGGAGGCGGCGGTGACGATCTTGTGCTCTTTTGGGTCATAGAGGTCATCGTTGACGCCGATCACCACGTTCAGAGCGCCCTCCTTCACCGGCGCCGCAACGACGACGCTGTCGACGCCGCGCTCAAAGAACGGCGCGATGGTCTCCGGTGTTTTGAACTTCGAGGTCGATTCGAGCACCACGTCGATGCCAGACTCGTCCCAGGGAACATCACCAGGCGCTGCGTGGCTGCTGAAGCCGATCCGCCGGCCGCCGGCGACGATGTCATGCCCGTCTGCGAGCGCCTCGTGCTGCCAGCGGCCCTGAACCGAGTCGAAGTTCAGCAGGTGGGCTGCCGTAGCTGCGTCACCGGCAATCTCGTTGACATGAACTACCTCAACCTCGGGGTGGTCCCAAAGCGCGCGAAGCGCAAGGCGGCCCATGCGGCCAAACCCATTCATTCCGAGACGAACCGGCACTTGCTCTGGCATCGGGACAGTTTCTACTCGCGATTAGCTCGTGCAAAGTGAACAACTTGGTAACGGTAAGTAGCGGCTCAGTCCTCATCGTGCGCGCCGCTGGCCATCCGCGTCTGCAGTTGCGCCATAACGGCTGGGTCACGCAGCGTTGTTACGTCACCGAGTTCGTGGCCGCCAGCGATATCGCGCAGAAGGCGGCGCATGATCTTGCCGGAGCGAGTTTTCGGCAGGTCGTCGGCCCAAATGATTCGCTTCGGCCGCGCCAGCTTGCCGATCTGTGTGGCAACGTGGTCGCGGATCTCGCCTTCCATTGCCTCGTCGCCCTCGTAGCTGCCTTCGAGCGTGACGAACGCGACGATCGCCTGGCCGGTCAGCTCGTCATTCTCAGCAACCACTGCGGCTTCGGCGACTGCGTGGTGGGCGACGATTGCCGACTCAACCTCGGCGGTCGAGAGCCTGTGGCCGGAGACGTTGATCACATCGTCGACGCGACCGATTACCCAGAAGCAGCCGTCGTCATCACAGCGCGAGGCGTCACCGACGAAATAGGTTTCACTCCCAAAGCGCTTCCAGTAGGTCTCGACGTAGCGTTCGTCGTCGCCATAGAGCGTGCGCAGCATTCCGGGCCAAGGCTTCGTCAAGGCCAGCAGCCCTTGTGGTCCGCCAGGCGCAATCGGCACTCCTTCAGCATCCAACACCTTCGCTTCGACCCCTGGGATCGCCTGAGTTGCTGACCCGGGCTTTGTCGTCGTGATCGCCGGTAGCGGGCTGATCATGATGTGGCCGGTCTCGGTCTGCCACCAGGTGTCGACGATCGGACAGCGGCCGCCACCAACTACCTCCCAGTACCAAAGCCAGGCTTTTGGGTTGATCGGCTCGCCGACCGTGCCGAGCAGGCGCAGCGAGGAGAGGTCGTACTTGTTTGGGAACTCGGCGCCCCACTTCATGCAGGCGCGGATTGCGGTTGGGGCGGTGTAGAAGATTGTTGTCTTCGAGCGCTCGATTAGTTCCCACCAGATTCCTTTGTGTGGGTAGTCGGGCGCGCCTTCATACATAACGCTCGTCGCAGCGTTGGCGAGCGGGCCGTAGACGATGTAGGAGTGACCGGTGACCCATCCGACATCGGCCGAGCAGAACCAGACGTCGCTCTCAGGCTTGATGTCGAACACCGCTTTGTAGGTCCAAGCGACGCCAGTCATATAGCCGCCGGTGGTGTGGAGGATTCCCTTTGGCTTGGCGGTCGAACCAGAGGAGTAAAGGATGAAGAGAGGGTGCTCTGCGCCGAGCGGCTCAGCCGGGCATTCGCTTTCAACCTCGGCGCAGATCTCGTCGAGCCAGACATCGCGGCCCTCCGTCATTGGCGTCTCAATTCCGGTGTTGCGAACCACGAAGATTGTCTCTAGGTCATCGAGCTCGCTCATCGAGCCGTCTACTTCGGACTTAATTGGAGCGGTCTTGCCTTTGCGCCGTGCCCCGTCAGGAACAAATAAGGCCTTTGCCTTTGACACTTCCATCCGCTCGCGCACCGACTCCGGTGAGAAGCCTCCGAAGACAACGTTGTGGGGCGCGCCGATTCGTGCGCAGGCCAGCATCGCTACTACGACCTCGGGGATCATTGGCAGGTAGATGCCAACGACGTCGCCAGCTCCGACGCCACGCGCTTTCAGCGCATTGGCGGTACGTTGAACGTCAGCCAGCAGCTGGGCGTAGGTGATGTCACGCTGTTCGCCCTCTTCGCCGAACCAGTGGTAGGCGACTCGGTCACCGAGCCCTGCCTCGACGTGGCGGTCGAGGCAGTTGTAAGAGGCGTTCAGCTGGCCGTCTTCGAACCACTTGTAGAACGGCGCGCCTGAATCGTCGAGTGTCGTCGTGAACGGTGTGGCCCAGTCGAGCTCAAGCGCCCGCTCGCCCCACCAAGCAGGTGAATCCGCTGCTGCCTCCGCGTAGGTCGCTGGGTCGCTCAGCTCGGCAGACTTGACGAAGGCCGCTGGGGGCTCAAAACGGTCCTGCTCGAGCAGAGTTTCTAGGCGCCGCTCAAGCGCTAGAGAGTCTGGTTCGCCGGCCATCAGCCGATGCTACAGGCTGTGGCGTGCCCTGCGTCAGCCTTTTGCGGCTTTGACGCGGAAAGCGCCGCGCATGAATGGATGAACGCGGCAGAAGTACGTGTAGGTGCCGGGCTTGAGCGTGGATGGAGTTGACCAACTCGCAGTGCCGGCAGCGGCCTGGATCACTGCTGCACCGGTGTATGGGAATCCCAGCTCGCCAGAGTCTATGGTCACGCCATTGGCCAGCGGGTAGCTAATTCCCGAGCTGAGATCACAAGGCGCTTTGCACGGAGTTGCGGTGTGGTAGATCTCGGTTGTCGGGTCCTGGTTTACGAATGTCAACGAGTGGCCCTGCTTGATGACTGGGGGCCTGCCCTTCTTGCCGGGCATTGTCAGGTCGCCTTGCTGGTAGAGGAAGTTCTTGACGTTGACCTGCGCGAGCGTCGGGCCGTCAGCGAGCTTGCGCGCATCGGCGTAGCCGCTTGTCTTGCTGCCGCCGTAGTCGCGGTTCTCTTTCAGTTCGCCGTGGGTCAGGACTTGTGTTTGATCTAGGGCCGCGTAGCCGTCGGTTGTGAACGGATCGACACCACCCGCGGGGACGTCGGTGATCTGGACCGGCGAGATGCCCATCGACTCGTACCAAGACGACTTCGATGAGTCGTAAGTCACTTGGATGCTCAACACATCGCCCGCCTTGACACGAACACGCCAGTTTGGCGATGTCGCGCCCATCGAAACGTTCCAGGAATTGCCGAGCGCGCGCCCGTAGTAGTAGGCGTTAGAGCGGAAGATCTTCACTGTCTTGTCGCCACGGGTTAGAAAGAGATCGGTGTAGAGGCCACCGGGGTGGAGGTGGCCGGCTGTGGCGACGAGCGAGCCGTCATGCTGAATCGGGACGACGTTGCGGCGCATCAGCGATGCAGGCGACATCTGCGGGTATGTGTAACGGCCGTTCACTCCGCTGCCGCGTAGCACGTCGAATACCGGGTACGTGCTCGGGGTGACGTCAACAAATGCGGTGCGAACTCTCGTGATGTCAGCCGCTGCCGGGGCAGTATCAGGCAGGAAGTAGAGCGTATATTCGAAGATCACTTTCTCCGGGCTGGCCGTGAGGTTGTGGATCATGTGGTTGAGGATGAAAAGATCGCTCGGGTTGTAGCGGTAGCCAAAACCCTTCGGTGAGATCCAGTGAGTCTTCTCTTCGCCGGCTGCGGTTACGAGCGTCCCGCCGAGGTAGAGCACTAGGTGGTGGAGGTGGATCTGGTCAACCGGCGGCGTGGTGCCGTTGGCGAGCTTCAGCGTTGGGACAAAACCGAGGATCCAACCCGGCTCGCTGGGTCGCATGTCGGAGTTCTGACGCAGCGTCTCAAGCATGTTGAGGTTTTGGCCCGGCTTGATCGTAAGCGGCACCTTGTAAGTCTTGGTAACCGTCCCTGCCGGGTAGTCCGGCGTGGCTACCTTTGGGTAGGTGATCGCAGCCGAGGCGCCGGCAGGTGCCGCCGCCAATAGTGCAACAAAGGCAATCGCGGGGACAAGGAAGCTGCGTTTTGAGTTCAGGCGCATCTACTTAGATTACTGACCCGGAAGGTCAGCGGCGCCAGCTAAAGGGGCTATGACTCTCCCGGTCTAGCCTTTTGATGCCTTCACGCGGAAGGTTCCGCGCATGAACGGGTGGATTCGGCAGAAGTAGGTGTATGTACCCGGCTTGAGGTTCGATGGCGTTGACCAGTCACCGCGGTTGGCTGCGGCCGTTACGCCGAGCGGCCCGAATCCCAGCTCGCCGGAGTCGACAGTGACGCCGTTAGCCAGCGGGTAGCTGATCCCTGAGCTCAGATCACATGGGGACTTGCAGGGCGTGATCGTGTGGAAAATCTCTGACGTTGGATCGAGGTTTACGAACTTGAGCGAGCTGCCTTGCTTGACGACCGGCGGAAGGCCCTTCTTGCCGGGCATCGTCAGGTCGCCTTGCTGATAAAGGAAGTCCTTGACCGCAACTTGCGCGAGCGTTGGGCCGTCAGCGAGTTTGCGCGCGTCGGCGTAGCCACGGGTCTTATTGCCACCGTGGTCGCGGTTCTCCTTGAGCTCGCCGTGGGTTAAGACCTGAGTTTGGTTGAGTGCCGCGTAGCCATCGGCTGTAAATGGATCAACGCCGCCCGCAGGCTGGTCGGTCGTCGCCGTGGCCATGATGCCCATCGACTCGTACCAGCTGGCTTTGGTTGTGTCGTAGGTGGCCTGCACGCTGAGGATGTCTCCGCGTTTAACGGCTACTCGCCAGTTAGACGAAGTTGCACCCATCGAGATATTCCAGGACGAGAGCTTCGCGGCGCCGTAGTAGAAAGCGTTCGAGCGGAAAACCTTGACCGTCTTGCTGCCGCGCGTGATAAAAAGGTCGGTGTAGAGGCCGCCAGGATGAATATGGCCTGCCGTGAACACCATCGTTCCGTCGTTACGAATACGAATCGTGTTGCGTGCCGAGAGTGATGCCGGCGACATTGCTGGATAGGTGAATCGTCCGTTCACGCCGGAACCGCGCAACACGTCAAAGACTGGGTAGGCGGCGTTGTCGATCGCGTCAACAAACTCGGTGTGCACGGCTTTCATTGAGGCCGCTGCAGGCGCCGTGTCGGGGAGGAAGTTGATCGTGTACTCGAAGACGACCTTCTCAGGCGTCGGAGTGAGGTTGTGGATCATGTGGTTGAGCAGCAACCGATCGCTTGGCTGGTAGTGGTAGCCGAAGCCGGTAGGTAGCGTGACCTGCGTCTTCTCCTCGCCAGAGGCGACAACGATGTCGGAGTTGATCAGCATCACGAGGTGGTGGAGGTGGATCTGCTCGACCGGAGGCGTGCTGCCGTCAGCGAGCTTCAGGTTAGGCGTGAAGCCGACGATCCATCCAGGCTCGGAAGGGCGCTCGTTGGCCTTCATTGCTTGGTAGAGGTTCAGGTTTTGACCCGGCTTAATAGTCAGCGGGACCTTGTAGGTCGTTGAGATCGTCCCGGCTGGCAGCGCGGGCTTGACGACCTTGGGGGGCGCACTCGCAGCAAAGGCAGCTCCCGGCAGCGCGAACGCTGCGGCAGCGACAAGTGCAGCAGTTGTTACGACGAAGCGACCCCGTATCTCTCTCATAGGCCCATAGTACAGTGCTGGCGGTCATTCCGTGGCCGGTTCAGTGGCGCTCGCGATGCGGATGAGAGGACTCGAACCTCCACAGAGTTGCCTCCACACGGACCTGAACCGTGCGCGTCTACCAATTCCGCCACATCCGCGTAGCTGACGGCGACAATAGCACCGCGTGGATTGCTATTCTGCGGCAGCTAAGCCGCCATCGTCCAGGGGACTAGGACGCCGCCCTCTCACGGCGGAAACAGGGGTTCGAATCCCCTTGGCGGTACTCGGACAGACGACTGAACAGATGCCAAAAGTCGAAAGTCAGTGAGCAAAGGCTGAGCTGGGAGCAGGCCAAGCAATTTTCAGCCTCTGCGAGCGGTTCTGTACCTGCCGCGGTGGCAGAAAAAATTAGCCGCCGCCGGTTAGGGCAGCGGCTTATTAAGGAGAGCAGCTAGAGAATGAAAATGAGGGAAGCTGCCGGCTAGGCAGCTCAGCCCGGCGGTGGTTTGGGCCGGAAGGGCCCAATCTTGAGCTTGACTGCCACCGAGACGCCCGGCAACTAACCCGCTTCGCGTAAGCGAACATCGCGCAGCAGCCAGCCCAGGCCGGGCATTCTCTAGTGATGGCTATGCGCGCCCTTCAGTCAGATCTCTCAGCACACCCATGCACACCGAGCAAGAGCTTGACAAAAAGCTGCTCGCTGCAGCCAACTATCTGCGAGGCCCAATCGACTTCAAGGGTTACGCCTTTCCGCTGCTATTCTTCAAACGCATTTCGCAGGTCTGGTGCACCTCGCGCAGCGGGTTGCGGCCGGAAAAGTCGCGTTCAGGAAGCGTTCAGGTTCACCGTGAGATGTTGCTGAGCATGAAATCAACCGAGCCCCAGCCAAACGTAGCCACCAGCCTCCCGAAGAGCACTGTCACCCGACAGATGCTCAACAAGGTTCCGGAGATAACCGCCTTCTTCTGGATCATCAAAGTTCTCTGCACGACGGTCGGCGAGACCGCCGCCGACTACCTGAACACCACGCTCGGCATCGGCCTGACGAACACCACCTACGTGGTCGGAGCGCTGCTGGTCGTCGCGCTGGTATTTCAGTTTCGGGCGCGCCGTTACGTGCCCGGGATCTACTGGACCGCCGTCGTACTGATCAGCGTCGTCGGCACGCTGATCACCGACAACCTGATCGAGAACTTTGGCGTAACGCTGCCGGTAACGACACTTGCGTTCAGCGTTATCTTGGCAATCGTTTTCGCCGTCTGGTACCGGGTCGAGGGAACGCTCAGCATCCACTCGATCTTTACCCGCAGACGCGAAGCGTTCTACTGGCTCGCGATCCTCTTTACCTTCGCGCTGGGCACAGCTGCCGGCGACCTCACCGCAGAGAAGCTCAACCTTGGCTACCTCGCCTCGGCGGGGATCTTCGCCGCGGCGATCGGTCTAACCGCGATCGCGCACTATGGATTCAAAGTCAACGCCGTCCTCACCTTCTGGATCGCGTACATCCTTACCCGCCCGCTTGGCGCCTCAATTGGAGACCTTCTCGCACAGCCAAAGGCGCTCGGCGGCCTGGGGCTCGGCACCACGGTTACGAGCCTCATCTTCCTCGCTGCGATTCTCGCGGTAACGACCTACCTGACGCTGACGCGGGCCGACGCCACCGAGGTAAGGGGGGCGCCAGCATAAGCACTGGCGAACCAATCATCAAGCTGCAGGCCGTATCCCACCGCTATGACGAGACCTTGGCGCTCGACGGGATCGACCTTGCGATCAGCGAGGGTGAGGTTTTCGGATTCCTTGGCCATAACGGGGCCGGCAAGACGACGACAGTCAACATTCTCACGACGCTAATCACGCCGTCCAGCGGATCGGCGCAAGTCTGCGGGTTTGACGTCGTAACGGAGCGACTGAACGTCCAGCGCAGGATCGGATATCTACCTGAGAATGTCAGGCTCTACGACAACCTGACCGCGGCCGAGAACCTGACCTTCTTCGGCAAGCTGTCGGGAGTCGAAGGCGCGCGGTAAATCGTTACTCGTCGAAGGAAGTCAGGGACTTTGACTTCTCGTTCTCCTGGTGGTCGGGTCCCGGCGCCCGTCTTGCGGTGACCTGGGACTTGGTGCAATCGGATGAGTCGAGCGTGCAGAGGCAGCTACTGTGCGAGGCGGTGTTCCTCTACCAGCTTGGGGAGCTAGTGGCGAAGTCGATATCAGACTTGCCTGACCTGCGGCGGAAAGGGCGGGTAGACCCCCTTCTTAGTGCATATACGCAAGATCTCTTTGCCGCCTCAGAACCTCGCGACATTCTGACCAGCGCTAAGGAGATATCAGCTATGGGCGAGTATTTTGAAGCGTGGGGCTTAAGGGCTAGGGCTGAGTCGCTAAAGGACCGATTTAGCCAGGTAGCGTCTAGTTACACCTTTTACTGGGAGCACGCTGAGCGAAGAAGAGACAAGATCGTCAACACTTTGCTCGCAGGGGTCGCTCTCGTCGGACTTATTCAAGCGGACAGACAGCTTTCCGCAGTCTTATCCATCCCGGTGGGAGTGATTGACTGGGCCTTGGTGGGACTGGCAGGATTAGTAGCGGCGATCACGATTGTTCAGCTTGTGATCGTGACCCGAGTCAGACGCTGGCGATATACCAGGGCCTCTAAGAAGATCTCAGAGAATCTTGCTTAGTCGTGCGCTTGGGAGCGAATCAGCCCTTAAGAACTGGGCACATGATTGCGTCGCTCCGCTTGATTGCGCAGGCCCTGTGCAGTCCGACTCTTTGCAATTTCCCACTGAGATGGCTTCGCTGAAACGAGCGATGAGCAGGGCGCCTGCGTTTGGGCGTCGTTCCCGTCAGGGCAGGACGACGCTCTCAGCGAATTCGAGAAGCTTTTCAGCGTTGCGCTGGAGCCTCTTGAGGTCAGCGGTGCTGACGGCAGTTAAGCCGTAATCGACATGGTCTTTATGAGCGATCAGCCGCCCGAACGCTGTTGCGGCCTCCTTGCCGTTCGGCGTTATCTGGGCCAAGAGCTTTGCTGCGTCGCGGTGGTTGTCGCTGCGGGACCGCCTACCCAGTGCTTCGCAGCAGGCAGCGTCAGCGGCTGCGATGGCCGACTTGACAAACAAGCCTCCGGCTGTGGTGCGCGCCGCAGCGTCGAGGGTATTCGCGGCTTCGCGCTGGCCGGTGACCAGCTGGTGACGTGCATCCGAGAGGCGCTTTCTGGCCTCTCGCCGGCCACAATCCTGTGTCCGCTGGCCGCGAGCAGTCAAGGCGAAGTGGGGGTTAGCCGTTGAGATCCAAAGAGCAACACTTGGTCTCGGATTATCTCTTTACCAAGGGGCTTCTCAAGAACAGAGCAAAGATCAATCTCGCTCACCTCAATCAAGTTCGCTGAGTTGCCAGTCAGATTCTCGATGTAGAGCCGGAGATCCTCGGTTGCATGGACCCACGCATCATCGTCGTCGGCAACAGCACTTGGACGCAAAAGGAAAATGTCGACATCGCTATCAATATCGCCGTCGCCTCGCGCAGCAGAACCAAACATGCAAGCGAAGCGCGGGCCGACGCCAGACTCACCCCACTCGCGCAGACGCTCCTTGAGGCGCGAAATAAGCTCTGAGCGCATCGACGCCAGCGCGCTCACCGCGCCGAAGGCAAGGTGGTCGCGATTGATCTCATAGAGGTAAGCTGACGCGCTTTCCTGGCGCCTCACAATGCCCTGGTCGGCCAGCTTGCCCAGTGCGGTGTTGACGGCGCTCTGCGAGCCGCGATCCACGATGGCGGCAACCCTGCGGCCAGTGATCGGCTCTTCGATTCGAGCCAAGGCGATGAGAACGCTGGCTTCTACCGATGAGGTGACTGCGCTGTAGGGGCGAGATACATCCATGTGACCAGTATACCACTCACGCGAGTGGTTTGCTGGTCACGTGAGTTGTTTTCCGCTCATAGTTTTCCGTTTGTGCAGTTTCCCGCTGAGTGCCTGTGCAGTTCGCTGATTCAGCTCCTCCCGAATCGCCGCTGGGCAGGGAGATCCGCATTTAGACGTCTCTCCCATCAGGAGAGCTGTGCCCGTC
>Ga0194052_1002508_pt1 | contig 10009 bp, 10 predicted proteins | sample SepL226m_MetaG_FD_160117 | JGI IMG/M metagenome (GOLD analysis project Ga0194052, IMG submission 160117) | Anoxic zone freshwater microbial communities from boreal shield lake in IISD Experimental Lakes Area, Ontario, Canada - Sep2016-L227-6m | ecosystem: Environmental > Aquatic > Freshwater >... | reverse complement strand
AGATGGTCATGCCCGGTGACAACACCGATATCTCGGTGAAGCTGATCCAGCCGGTCGCCATGGATGAGGGTCTGCGTTTCGCTATCCGCGAAGGCGGCCGCACCGTCGGAGCCGGACGGGTTACCAAGATCACCAAGTGATCTGACGAGATCGGGCAAAGCGGCGCTCACCTAAGGGTGGGTGCCGCTTTCTCGATTGCTGGCGGTGGCAAATCCGGTGGTAAAATTGGATTTCGAGTGGCTGAATGTCGCTCGGGTCAGGGATAGGGGGCTCGCATGGACACCGATGTAGCGGAGCTGGCCGACTTAGTGGCGCCACAGCGGTCGTCGCGACGCCGGGCCGCAGTCGTCGTCTGTGCCGTGACGCTGACCGTTTCCCTGGTCGGCGGTGTCACGGTGCTCGCCTTCTCGGATCACAGCCCAAGCCAGTCGATAGCACTCAAACCTCGGAACGTTCCGGCGCCAGTGGCGCCGCCCAGTGCGGAACCGGCACCGCCGCCCGCGTCCGGCACTGACTTTGGCGGTGGCATGTTTGGTGGCACCGGTAGCGCGGTCGAAACGTATGCCGACCAGTCGGTGTTCACACCCAGCGCCCCGATCGGGTCCGCTCCGCTGCCGGCCTCGCAGTCGACCGTGCTGCCACCAGCGCAGGACTGGCTGGCGCTTCTGCAGCCGTACCTCCAGGCCTATATCGACAGCGCAACTCAAGCGGTATCCGCTGAGATCGCCAGGTCTATCACCAACAATGTGCTATCAAATTCGTTTGGTACGGCCGCCAACGTCGCCGCCGCGGCCTTCACCGACCTGATTCTCTACGCCGCGTACACCAACAACAACAATGGTCTGCAGCTGCTCAACCAGATACAGAACACCCTGCCTGCCATCATCGCCCCGCCCTTGGCGGCCGAGGCCCCGATCTTGCCTGACTTCGGCGGGCTCAATGCGGCGTTCGCGGCCGTGGCGCAGATGCCGGACGCGGTCGGATGGGTGGCGCCGCCGCAGTTGCCGCAGTTACCCTCGGCCGAACAGCTGGCCGTCGCACTTTCAACTCTTCCTGCACTGCCGTCCGCGGAGCAGGTGACCGCCGCCCTTGCTTCATTGCCGCAGTTGCCCACGGCGGAGCAGGTCACCATCGCCCTTGCTGGCGTGCCCCAGCTGAACCTGCCGCAAGGACCCACGGCCGATCAGATTGCCATTGCTCTGGCCGCTCTGCCGGCACTGGCCCCGCAGCAGTTGCCGCAGCTGCCCAGGGCGGAGGACGTGGTGGGTGGCCTTGTTGCCGGCGTTGTTACTGTGGCTGCTTTGGGTGTAGTGGTGTCTCTCTTCCAGCCGCCGAGTCTCACCAGGCTGATGGGTTTTCCGTTCTGAGCTTCCGGACGGGTTTGTTCATCAGGACACCTATGTTCTCGGCGCGCTCACTCTGAGACCGCCCTTGCTAGCCTGATCCGGGGTAACGGAGAGGATCGTTGGTGGCCGCATCGCAGGGCGCTTTGGATGGACGCGTCGCATTCGTGACCGGAGCCGCCCGCGGCCAGGGCCGCGCCTACGCGGTGCGACTGGCCCGCGAGGGTGCCGACGTTATCATCAGCGATATCTGCGCGCCGGTCTCCGACACGATTCCCTATGTCGGCGCCACACCTCAAGATCTGGCCGAGACCGTAAGACTCATTGAGTCCGAAGGCCGCAAGGCTTTGGCGCGAGCGGTCGACATTCGTGATGACGCGGCGGTGCGACAGTTGGTCGCCGACGGCGTCGAACAGTTCGGCCGCCTGGACGTCCTGGTAGCCAATGCCGGTGTCCTGAGTTGGGGCAGGGTCTGGGAGCTGACCGATGAACAGTGGAACTCCGTCATCGACACCAACCTGACCGGCACCTGGCGGACGCTGCGGGCGGTCATTCCGGCGATGATCGAGGCCGGCAACGGAGGCTCGATCATCATCGTCAGCTCGGCGGCCGGCGTGAAGGCGACTCCGGGTAATGGCCATTACGCGGCGTCCAAACACGGCCTCACCGCGTTGACGAATACGCTCGCGATGGAATTGGGGGAGTACAGCATTCGGGCCAACTCCATTCACCCGTACTCGATTGCCACCCCGATGATCCAGAACGACGCGATGATGAAAATCTTCGCCGCACACCCGAGCTACCTCAACGCCTTTGCTCCGATGCCGTATCAGCCGCTGGCCAAGGATTCCAAGAAGGCCAAGCGCCAGGACTTTATGACGGCTGAGGAGTCCGCCGAGGTGGTGGTGTGGCTTGCCGGTGACAACTCTGGTGTGCTGTCGGGCTCGCAGATCGTGGTGGACCGCGGGGTTATGAAGTACTAGCCGGGCAGCACCAGCACCGGAACCGGGCTGTGCCGCAGAATCTTGGTTCCACGTGATCCGAGGAACACCCGCGCGACCTCCCCGCGTGGTGAGGTTCCCAGCACGAGGATTTCGCCCTCCTGCCACTCGGCGTCGTCGAGTGCCTGATCCCAGCCATTGCCGCTGACCACCGCCAACTCGACGTCATCGCCCACCACACCATCGGTGCGCAACTCGGTCAACATCGTGTTCGCCTGCTCCTCCCAGGCCGCCAGGATCGAGTCCTCGGCGTGCAGGCCGACCTCCGGCGGATACATGGTCCGGCCGCGGACCGCAAAGGTGATGATCCGCAGTGGCACCTTGAGAAGTTCGGCAAGCGCGTGGGTTCGCTTCACCACGTCCACCGATCCGGGCGTTCCGGGGTAGCCGCACGTGATGCGGGTCAGCTTGCCGGTGCGGGGCTCGCGGTAGCCGCGCGGTGCGATCGCGACCGGGATGGGTGAGGAGTGCAGGAGACGATCTGCGGTGGATCCGACGACGACCTGGCCGAGTTGCCCGTTCGCTGATGACCCCAGCACCAGCAGATCGGCGTCGAGTTCGGTGACCACTTCGACCAGGCCGCCGGATACCGATCGGTGGGCATGGCTGTGGTAGCGCACGTCCACCAGGTGCCGCAGCGCGTCCAGATAGCGACTGGCCTCTCTGGCCGAGTCGGCCGCGAGTTGATCAGCCCACGCGGCGTACTCGGCGTCCACCCGGGCCGGCGACGGCGTCGTCCATGGTTTGGGCACGATGGTCGTCACGGTCAGTGAGGTGTCCAGTGTCCGCGCCGCACCCACCGCCAGGTTCAACGGCGCGGTGCCACTCTTGCCGGCCAGATAGCCGACGACGACGGTCACGGCACGTCCGCAGTCGGATCGGCCATGGCTGACGCAGGGCCGGGGTTGAGGGCACTGTGATGGCGTCCCCAGAGGAAGTAGAACGCCAGCACCACCGACACCCAGGCCGCAAAGGCCAGCCAGGTGTACCAGTGCAGGCTGGCCAGGATGTAGAAGCAGGCCAGTACCGACAGCACCGGGGTGACCGGATAGCCGGGAACCTTGAACCCGCGCGGCAGGTCGGGTTCACGCCGGCGAAGGATGATCACCGCCACCGAAACCGTGATGAACGCGACCAGTGTGCCGATCGAGACCATATCGGCGAGGTTGTCCAGGGGCACCAGACCGGCCAGCAGGCCGACCACGGTCGCGACGATCACGGTGTTGTTGACCGGGGTCATACTGCGCGGGTTGACCTTGGCGAACATCGATGGGAGCAGGCCGTCGCGGCCGATCGCGAACAGGATCCGGGTTGACCCGTACAACGTCACCAGGGTCACCGAGAAGATCGAGATGACCGCGCCCGCCGCCAGCACGTCGCCCCAGTAGTTCGCCCCGGTGATGTTGTCGAGGATGGTGGCCAGGCCGGCCTTCTGGCCCCCGAAATCGCTCCACTGTTGTGCGCCGAGGGCGGCCAACGTGACCAGGATGTACACCGCACTGACGGTCAGTAATGCGGCGATGAGCGCCCGCGGCATGGTCCGCTGGGGATCTTTGACCTCGTCGCCGGCCGTGGATACCGCGTCAAGACCGATATAGGAGAAGAAGATTGTGCCGGCGGCCGAGCCGATGCCGGCTACACCGAACGGGGCGAAGTTAGCGAAGTGGTCAACGTCGAATGCCGTGAATGCAATGACGGCGAACATCACCAGTACGCCCAGTTTGATAATCACCATGACGGTGTTCACCGTGGCTGATTCGCTGGCGCCCCGAATCAACAGCAGCGCACATAAGGTCACGAGAACAGCTGCGGGAACGTTGAAGATACCGGGCGAGGAGTCCCACGGCGCTGCGGAAAGTGCCTGTGGCAGAGAGTATCCGAAGAAGTTGTCCAGAAGCTTATTCACATATTGGCTCCATCCGACGGCCACTGCGGCGGTGGAGACCACGTACTCGAGGAGCAGGCAGGCGGCGACGCCCATCGCCACCACCTCGCCGAGCGTGGTGTAGGCGTAGGAGTAGGTCGATCCCGAAACCGGCACCGCTGAGGCCAGTTCGGCGTAACAGATCGCCGCCAGTCCGGCGGCGATCCCGGCGATGATGAATGACACGATCACGCCCGGCCCGGCCTGCGGTACCGCTTCGGACAGCACGAAGAAGATGCCGGTGCCGACCGTCGATCCAATGCCGAACATCGCGAGTTGGAAGGTGCCGATCGAGCGTTTGAGGTTCTGCGAGGCGCCATGCGCGACCGGCGCGTTGATCAGCGGCCGTCGACGCAGCATTTGTTCCAGCATGGAGATCGGTGGTGCCGTCATCGGTGCCTCCTGGATGGGCGAATTTGCCGATTATGCCTGCCCTGGTCAATTCGCGCAGGGTAGTCATCGTGTACAAACACGCTGTGGGCAACAGCGGCATCGTCATCGTCGGGGGCGGCTTGGCGGCGGCCCGGACCGCCGAGCAGTTGCGCAAGTCGGGGTACGACGGCCCGGTCACCATCGTCAGTGATGAAGTGCATCTGCCCTATGACCGGCCGCCGCTGTCCAAGGACGTGCTGCAGGACCAGCTCAAAGGTTTTGCGGATGTGGCGCTCAAGCCGGCTGAGTTCTACACCGAGAACGACATCACCCTGCAACTGGGCAGCCCCGCCCAGTCGGTGGATATCGCCGGTAGAACCGTCACCCTGGCCGATGGAACCTCGCTGGGCTACGACGAACTCGTCATCGCCACCGGACTGGTGCCCAAGCGCATCCCGTCGATCCCCGACCTGGACGGTATCTGGGTGTTGCGAACCCTAGACGGAGCGCTGGCGCTGCGGCACCACGCAGGCACCGCCCGGCAGGCGGTGATCATCGGCGCTGGATTTATCGGCTGCGAGGTCGCCGCGAGCCTGCGCAAACTCGGCGTCGAGGTGGTGCTCATCGAGCCGCAACCGACGCCGCTGGCCGCGGTACTCGGTGAACAGGTGGGGCAGCTGGTCGCCCGATTGCACCGCGCTGAAGGCGTCGACGTGCGCACCGGCGTCGGGGTGGCCGAGGTTCGTGGCGACGCCGGGCATGTGAACACCGTGGAGTTGAGCGACGGCACCGTCCTGCAGGCGGACTTAGTGGTGATCGGCATCGGTTCCAGGCCTGCCACCGACTGGCTGATCGGCAGCGGGATCGACCTCGCCGACTCCGATAAGGCCGTGCTCTGCGATGAGGTGGGCCGAACCAGTGCGCCACACGTATGGGCACTGGGCGATCTCTCTTCGTGGCGCGACGCCACCGGACAGCACGCCCGCGTGGAGCACTGGAGCAATGTCGCTGAGCAGGCTCGTGTCCTGGTGCCGTGCATGCTCGGACTCGAGCCGCCGACGGTGACAGTGGTGCCGTATTTCTGGAGCGACCAGTACGACGTGAAGATCCAGTGCCTTGGCGAGCCGGAGGCGGACGACATCGTGCATATCGTCTCCGACGATGGACGCAAGTTCCTGGCGTACTACGAGCGCGATGGCGTGCTGGCCGGTGTGGTCGGTGGCGGTATGCCGGGCAAGGTGATGAAAGCCCGTGCCAAGATCGCCGGCGGCGCGCCGATCGGTGACGTTCTCGACTGAGTTCCGATCTAGGGCAGTCCGGCGGCGACGGCATCGAACGCGTCGCCGAGTGCCTGTCGCAGTGACACAGATTCATGGGCTAGCCAGTACTCATGCGCCGACAGGGCAACACCGAGCATGAGCCAGGCCACGGTCTGCGGTACCAGGTCCCGCGGCCGGGCACCGGTGCGTCGGGCCACGAAGTCGGCGACCACGGCGCGCCATCCCGCGTACATGGTCATCGAGTAGGCCTGAAGTTCTGCGCTCTGCAGGATTACCCGCATGCGTTGGCGGTGATGCGCGGTACCGGACTCATCGAAGGTATTGAAATCCAGCAGTGCCGCGCGCAGTGTCGAACCGATCGGAGCCGATGGATCTGTGGCGTCCAGTAGCGCTGCGAAATGCTCGAGGTAGGCGTCGAAGTCGCCCCAAGGGATCGCGTTCTTGGAGGAGTAGTACCGGAACAGCGTGCGCCGCGCTATCCCGGAGGCCAATGCCACGTCTTCGACGCTGACCTCGCTGAAACCGTAGGTGTCGAATAGGTCTACCGCGATATCGGCGATGCGGCCCGGTGTGGTGGAGCGGCGGCGTCCGACCCGTACCGGGGTGTGGCTGTTCTCCATCAGCAAACCCCCTTCCGTTTCGGCACCTGATGCCATATTCTGTCGGATAAGTCGCCGGAATGTCGACGAATCGGGCTGAGAACAGACGAGGAAGGTCCCCCTATGGAGCCGAGCAGCAACGAAATCGGAACCGAGACCGAGTTGGTAACCGAGGCCCTCGTCGAAGAGGTGTCCATCGACGGGATGTGCGGGGTCTACTGACCGTGCCCGCCCACGCAGTGGGCGACAACCCTGCGAATCCGCCGACTTTCGATCCCTCGCTGAGTTGGCGGCTGCACCCCCAGGTGGCGGTGCGCCCCGAGCCGTTCGGAGCGCTGCTCTACCACTTCGGCACCCGCAAGCTGTCGTTCCTCAAGAACCGAACCATCCTGGCCGTCATCGAGTCGCTCGATGATCACGCAGACGTTTCGTCGGCACTTGTGGCCGCCGGTGTGGACCACGACCAGGAGGCACCGTATCTGCACGCCCTGAGCGTGCTTGCGGCCTCGAACATGTTGGTACGTAAGGAATCCTCATGACATCTGTCGCGCCGGTCCCTCGGCTCATCGAACAGTTCGAGCGAGGTCTCGATGCGCCGATCTGTCTCACCTGGGAACTTACCTACGCGTGCAACCTGGCCTGTGTGCACTGTCTGTCCTCATCGGGCAAGCGTGATCCCCGTGAGCTGTCGACAGAGCAGTGCAAGGCGATCATCGACGAACTCGAGCGCATGCAGGTGTTCTACGTCAACATCGGTGGCGGGGAACCCACCGTGCGGCCGGACTTCTGGGAACTCGTGGACTACGCCACCGAGCACCACGTCGGAGTGAAGTTCTCCACCAACGGGGTCCGCATCACTGCCGAGGTCGCCGAACGCTTGGCTGCCAGCGACTACGTTGACGTGCAGATCTCGCTGGATGGTGCGACCGCCGAAGTCAACGATGCGGTGCGGGGAGCCGGTTCGTTCGACATGGCGATCCGTGCGCTGGAGAACCTCGCGGCGGCAGGTTTCACCGATGCCAAAATTTCAGTGGTCGTCACCCGCCACAACATCGGCCAACTCGATGACTTCAAAGAATTGGCCGATCGATACGGCGCGACACTGCGGATCACCCGGCTGCGCCCGTCGGGCCGGGGTGCGGACGTCTGGGATGAGTTGCACCCGACTGCCGCACAACAGGTGGAGCTCTACAACTGGCTGGTGGCCAAGGGGGATCGCGTGTTGACCGGCGATTCCTTCTTTCATCTGTCTGGTTTGGGCGCGCCCGGTGCACTGTCCGGGCTGAACATGTGCGGTGCCGGCCGGGTGGTCTGCCTAATTGACCCCATCGGCGATGTGTACGCGTGCCCGTTCGCCATCCATGACCGCTTCCTGGCCGGGAACATCCTGTCCGACTCCGGCTCTGGTAGTGCGCAGGGCTTTGACAATGTCTGGAAGAACTCGGCGTTGTTCACTGAACTGCGCAAGCCGCAGTCAGCCGGAGCCTGCGGCAGTTGCGGACACTATGACGCCTGCCGCGGCGGTTGTATGGCGGCGAAGTTCTTCACCGGTCTGCCTCTCGATGGCCCGGATCCGGAGTGCGTGGAAGGCTACGGCGCACTCGGACTGGCTGGCGACCGGGACAAGCCGCGCCCCCGCGACGATCACTCGCGCGGTAAGCCGGTCATGTTGACCCTGGAGCGGCCGCCGGCCAAACCCTGTAGTGAAAGCCCGGTTTAGTCATGGCACGTGATAAGTGGTTCGAAACCGTAGCCATCGCCCAGGAGCGTGCGCAGAAACGTCTGCCCAAAGCCGTCTACTCGGCCCTGCTGGCCGGTAGCGAAAAGGGCCTGACCTACTCCGACAATGTCGAGGCGTTCGCCGAACTCGGTTTCGAGCCCCATGTCATCGGCGCTACTGAGTCCCGTGATCTGTCGACAACTGTTCTGGGCCAGGAGATCTCACTGCCGGTGGTGATTTCCCCGACCGGCGTGCAGGCAGTTCACCCCGACGGCGAAGTGGCGGTCGCGCGCGCAGCCGCCGCGCGGGGCACCGCGATGGGACTGTCCTCGTTCGCGAGCAAGCCTATCGAGGACGTGGTCGCCGCCAATCCCAAGACCTTCTTCCAGATCTACTGGCTCGGGGGCCGCGAGGCCATCGCGGAGCGCGCAGAGCGGGCTCGGGCCGCCGGCGCGGTGGGTTTGATCGCGACCACCGACTGGAGCTTCTCGCACGGCCGGGACTGGGGAAGCCCCAAAATCCCCGAGAAGATGGACATGCTCACCGCGATCAAGATGTCCCCGCAGGGCCTCGTGCGGCCCTCCTGGTTCCTGGAGTGGGCCAAGACCTTCCGGCCGCCGAACCTGACCGCTCCCAACCAGGGTCGCCGCGGAGAAGACGGACCGCCGTTCTTCGCCGCCTACGGCGAGTGGATGGGCACGCCACCGCCCACCTGGGAGGACATCGCGTGGTTGCGTGAGTTCTGGGGTGGGCCGTTCATGCTCAAGGGCGTGATGCGCGTCGACGACGCCAAGCGCGCAGTAGACGCCGGCGTTACGGCCATCTCAGTCTCCAACCACGGTGGCAACAATCTGGACGGCACCCCGGCCACCATCCGGGCACTGCCCGCCATCGCCGACGCCGTGGGTAGCCAGATCGAGGTGTTGCTCGACGGCGGTATCCGGCGCGGGAGTGACGTCGTCAAGGCGCTGGCCTTGGGAGCGCGCGCCGTGATGATCGGACGGGCCTATCTGTGGGGCCTGGCCGCCAACGGACAGGCGGGCGTGGAGAACGTCCTTGACATCCTGCACGGCGGAATCGACTCAGCCCTGCGCGGTTTGGGCAAGTCATCGGTACATGACCTGAGTCGTGGAGACGTGCTGATGCAACCGGGTTTTTCCCGGGGTTTGGGCGGCTCCTGCTAATCCGCGGTATCGCGCCGGGCCTGCGGAATCTGGGTTATCGTCGGCTTAAAAGCTGGGTCACATTCCAAGGAGAACACCATGGCCGTGTACGCAACCCCGGGATCGCCCGGTTCGTTGATGTCTTTCCAGAGTCGGTATGACAATTTCATCGGTGGTCAGTGGGTCCCGCCGGTCGATGGTCAGTACTTCGAGGTTCCTTCACCGGTGACGGGACTGTCGTTCTGCGAGGTGGCCCGGTCCACGGCGGCCGATATCGAGTTGGCATTGGATGCCGCCCACGCCGCGGCACCGGCCTGGGGTAAGTCGTCGGTAGCCTCCCGGGCGGTGATCCTGAACAAGATCGCTGACCGTATCGAGGAGAACCTGGAGAAGATCGCGCTCGCCGAGTCGTGGGATAACGGCAAGCCGATACGCGAGACGCTCAACGCCGACATTCCGTTGGCGGTGGATCACTTCCGGTATTTCGCCGGGGCGATCCGCGCCCAGGAGGGCTCGTTGAGCGAGATCGATGATGACACCGTGGCCTATCACTTCCACGAGCCGCTCGGTGTCGTCGGCCAGATCATTCCGTGGAACTTCCCGATCC
>Ga0194052_1002507_pt1 | contig 10011 bp, 9 predicted proteins | sample SepL226m_MetaG_FD_160117 | JGI IMG/M metagenome (GOLD analysis project Ga0194052, IMG submission 160117) | Anoxic zone freshwater microbial communities from boreal shield lake in IISD Experimental Lakes Area, Ontario, Canada - Sep2016-L227-6m | ecosystem: Environmental > Aquatic > Freshwater >... | reverse complement strand
GTCTTGGCCAAGGAGAGCATGTTGAGCACGGCCGCCCCGCCCATCGCCAACAAGGCGAGCAGCACGAGAGTGCCAAAGCCACGCGTGTACTTCCGCAACGACAGCAGCGACCGCATCAGGCGGGTCCTTCCACTTCGGTCCGGGCGGTGCCCGGTGTGTTGTTGATGGTATTAATCACCGCAGTCGTGGGAGCGGTCTCCAGACCGCGACTTCGGGCTCGGGAGAGCCCTCCCACAGCGTCTGCGGTGACTCATGCGTTCAGCATGATGGTGTCCAGCGCCAACTGCGCGGCCCGAGCCGCGGCGCCCGGCGGTCCCAGTTGCGCCCGCACATCCCTCAGGCCCACCTGCATCTGCATCAGCGCCTCGGGGTGCGCGAAGAGGTCCTGCACCCGTCGCGCCAACGCGGGGCCCGAGGCTTCGTCCTGGATCAGCTCGGGCACCAGCGGGTGTCCGGCGATGATGTTGGGCATGGCATAGTAGGGCGTGGCAATCTTCATCAGTCGGTACTGCAAGCGCATCGCAGCGGTGCCCCGGTACATCGTGAGCATCGGCGTCGTCGCCGCAGCTGCCTCCAGCGTCGAGGTCCCGAACGAAGTCAGGATCAAGTCAGCGGCCTGGAAGATGGTCTCACTGCGGTCCATGACCGTGAGATGATCGGACAGATCAGGCGGAAGGCGGTCTTGCCCGGCGGCGCGACTCGGCGGCGCTGACCACAGGAAATGGTAATCGCCGCTCGCCAACAAGAGGCGGGCGGCCTGCAGCATCTGCGGCCCCAGCAGCGCGCGCTCGACCTTGCGACTGCCGGGCAGCAGACCCACGTAATGGGCCGCTTCCGGCAGGCCCAAGGCGCGGCGCAGGCCGGGCTTGTCGGCGACCGGCACGATGCGGTCCACCACCGGATGGCCCACGAACCATGCGTTCACGCCGCTTTGGCGCAGCAGCGTCTCAGACCACGCAAACGGCGTGGCGACGACATCCGCGAGCGCCCCCAGTGGTGACCGGTCCCGCTCCGACTTGTCCCACGAGGAGGGCGGAAAGAAATACATGGTGGGCTGGTGGAACGGAAGCTGGCGGACGGCGCGAGCGAGGCGAACGTTGAAGGCCCCGAAATCGACGTAGACCAAGAGCGCCGGTCGGCGCTCGCGAAGCAGGCGCAGTATCTGCAGCTTGCGGCGATAGAGCATCGGCACCTTGCCGAGCGCTTCGGGCACACCGATGGCTCCCCACGTACTGCTGTCAAAATCTGTAATGACACGCGCCGCGCGCATGCGATCTCCCCCGGCCCCGGTGAGGCGGACGGCTGCGCGTTTGAGTAACTCCTCCGCCATCAGCGCCGTGTGCAGGTCACCGGAGGGCTCTCCGGTCACGAAGAAGATCTCCGGTGGCTTCATGGCTTCCCGCCGTTGGCTAACGATGACTGAGCTGCCGGCCCATCGCCCCCGCCTGCACGCGCTCGATGAAGGCGAGCAGGTAGTCAAGTTCGGGCGAGTGCTTCACTTGCTCCGCCACGGCCTCGAGGGCATCAGAGATGTTGTACTCGGATCGGAACATCAAGCGGAAGGCTTTGCGCAGCGCCGCCCGGCTCTCCGCGCTCACACCACGACGTTCGAGGCCGATCACGTTGAGGCCATGAACCTCGGCGGGGATGCCCTCAACAATCGCATACGGGGGCACATCACGGCTGATGCGCGACATGGCGCCGACCATCGACATCTTGCCGATCGTGCAAAACTGGTGGAAGCCAGACATGCCGCCGATGTTGGCATAGTCCTCGACGACCGCATGGCCGGCGAGTTGGCAGCCGTTGGCAATCGAGATGTTTGACCCGATCTGCACGTTATGGCCGGCGTGGCTGTAGGCCATGATCATGTTGTTGTCGCCGATGACAGTCGCGTTGCCCTCGCCGCTGGCCCGGTGCAGGGTCACGTACTCGCGGATCTGGTTGCCGTTGCCGAGGCGCAAATACGTCTTCTCACCGTGGTACTGCCGGTCCTGAGGAGGCTCCCCCAGGACCGCGCCCGTTGAAACGTGGCAGTCGCTGCCGATTGTCGTCCACTGACGCACCACGGCGTTGGGGCCAATGGTGCAGTTGTCGCCGATGTGTACGCCGGCCTCGATGATCGTGAACGGGAGTATCTGGACGTCCCGCCCCAACTCAGCGCCGGGATCCACGAGAGCGGTGGGATGAATGGCCATGCAGGGCCTCCTGGTAAGGCGTCGGTAGTCTGTCAAGCGTGAAGCCGCCGGGCTGGCGAGGCGGCAGTCCCGCGTGGCTTCACGACTGACGGGCTACTCAGCGGGATCGTTATCGACTAGCGCGAACGTGAATTCACCCTCAACAACCACCACGCCATCCACTTTCGCCACGGCCGCCGCGCGGCCGATGTTACCCTTGCGGCGGACGAGTTCCGCGGTGATGATCAGTTGGTCTCCGGGCACCACCGGGCGGCGGAACTTAATATTATCCATGCCTGCGAAGAACGCCGTCTTGCCTGCATTCTCGGCCTCCGACATCAGGAAGATGCCGCCGACCTGAGCCATGGCCTCGAGCATCAGTACACCCGGCATGACCGGGTTGCCGGGCCAGTGACCGGTGAACTGCGGCTCGTTGACCGTGACGTTCTTGAGGGCGACCGCCCGCACCCCCGGCTCCAGCTCCAGAATCCGATCGATCATCAGAAACGGGTAGCGGTGCGGCAGGATCTTCATGATCGCCTTGATATCCTTAGACATCGAAAAACGCCTCCTGTACCGGGCCTGAATCAGAAATCAAAGCGGCATCTACCGATGCCGCTGCAATTCACGCCTGACCATCCAGTCCAGCCGCCACCCCCAACGCCGTCAGATTATAGCAGTCACAGGACGAGAAGTCGAGAGGGGAGGGTCCTCGAGGCGGCGTCGCCCGACCGGGCTCCTAGGCGCTCCGCAGCCACCGCAACAGGGCGGAGAAGGCCTCCGGAGGAGTGGCTTCCACGGTGATCTCCCGGCCCGTCACCGGGTGACTGAAAGTCAGCCGCGCCGCGTGCAGCGCCTGACCGGGTAGTCGCGCGACCAGGGCATCCAACGCGGACGGCCCGGCATGGTCACGGACGGTGTCCCCATAGACCGGGTCCCCTGCCAAAGGGCACCCCAGATGAGCCAGATGGACGCGAATCTGGTGAGTGCGGCCGGTTTCGAGCACGCACTCAACCAGCGAGGCTTCGCGCTTGCGGGGCCGCTGCCCAGCCTGCTCCTGCCACGACCATTCGAAGCGTTCGAGCAACCGATAGCGCGTGATTGCCTCGCGCCCACGCCCCTCCGCGAGCACTGCCATCATCGTGCGGTGGTGCGGGTCACGGCCGAAGGCAGTCACCAGGCGGCCCTCCGCGGACGGAGGCTTCCCCCACACGAGAGCGTGGTAGACGCGCCGCACTTCATGGGCCTCCACCTGCCGGCTCAGCGCGGCGTGAGCCTGGTCGTGCTTGGCCACGAGCAACAAGCCGGAGGTGTGCTGGTCGAGGCGGTGCACGATGCCGGGGCGGATTTCCTCGCCCGAGGTACTCAGTTGGCAATGGGACAGCAGGGCGTTGACGAGGGTGCCGTCCTGATGGCCCTTCGCCGGGTGTACAACCATCTCCGGCGGCTTGTTGACCACCAGGAGGTCGTCATCCTCGTAGACGACATCGAGAGGCACGTCTTCAGGAGTGAGCGCCAACGGCCGCGCGGACGGAGAGAAGATAGTGAGGGTCTGCCCGGCGCGCGCCTTGTCCGAGGCCTTCGCCGCAATGCCGTCGAGACGGACGTTAGCGTCCTTGAGGAGCCGCTGCGCACCGCTGCGGGTCAGCTCGGGGGCCAGGGACACGACGACGCGATCCAGCCGTTCGCCGGAGAGTTCGGGGGGGATGGTAAAGCGCCGGTCGTCAGGCATTAGCGTACCTCGCGGGAGGGGCTCCTCCCACAGTTCGACGAGGGCCCTAATGCTTCTTGCCGCGAGAACGCTTGGGCTCTGGCGCGGCCAAGGCTTCCTCCGGGACGGACGACGCGGGGGGGCGCTTCCACGTCAGAGCCATGGCGATCGCGGCAACGAGAATGATGCCGAGGGAGGCCAGTTGGCCCTCGGTCATCCAGAACCCGGCGACCACGTACTTGCCGGTGGCCCCGGCGCGGGTGAACTCGATGAGGAAGCGCTCGACCGAGTACAACATCAGGTAGATCATGAACAGGTGCCCCGGGCGGCGCATCTTGCCCCGCAGCTCCGAGAGAATCACAAAGATGGTCGCGGTGGTAACCAGCGCATAGAGTTGCGTCGGGTGGACCAAGGCGTTGGGCATGTCGCTGTACGGGAAGCGCACCGCCCACGGCAGAGTGCAGGGGTTGCCGTGGCAGCAGCCGTTGAGGAAGCAGCCGATGCGAGCGAAGCTGTAGCCCAGCGCGATGCTGGGCGTCGTCTCATCGGCGACCGCCCAGAAGACCTTGTGGCGACGGCGGGAGAAGAGAATGCCGGCCAGGAAGGCGCCGATCAGCCCGCCGTGAAACGACAGGCCCCCTTCCCACACGTTCAGGAGCTTCGCCGGGTGCCCGGCATAGCTGCCCCAATCGAGGGCCACGAAGATCACGCGAGCGCCGATCACCGCGCCGATCAGACAGTACAGCGCCAGGTCGACGGCTTCCGCCGGCTTGATGACTTTCGGGTCCGCCCGCTGTGAGATCAGATAGCCGCCGGCGGTGAAGGCCACCACCAGCATGGTCCCCCAGGCCTTGATCTCCAGCGGCGCAACCTTGTTCACGCCCCACAAGAAGAACAGCGACAGGAGCGCGGCCGGGAGGGCCGTAATCGCCACGCGGGCAGCGTTGAGCTTCCCGCCCTGGCCGTAGCGCCACTCCGCCCACTGCCACGCCAGCATTGTCGCGAACAACACGACGAAGATGACAGGCAGCGCACTGTAGTCCCAGGGGCCAAGAGCCAGCAGTACCGGACGCATTCTCAGGACTCGCTTTCGCTTGCGGAGCAGGCGCAGTTGTCCGGCTCAGTGTACAGCAGCGTGCCGATCAGGATCAGGCCCGCGCCGCAGCAGACGGCAATGTCGGCCACATTGAAGACCGGCCAGAAATGGACATCAATGAAGTCCACAACATAACTAAGCCGTACGCGGTCGATGAGGTTCCCGATCGCGCCCCCGAGCAGCAGCCCGAGGCCCCAGGCCAACGCTGGGCTGCGCCGGGCCCAGTGTGGGCCCCAGACAAAGATGCAGACCACGAAAATCGCCGCCACCACGGCCAACACCCGCCCACCGGCGGGCACCAGACCCATGGCAGAGCCCGTGTTGCGGCTGTAGGTGAAGCTGAGGATCTTCCCCAGGACTGCGTACGAGTCGCCGACCATCATGCGGGTGAAGATCAGGTGCTTGGTGTACTGGTCAAGTGCGACGACCACCACGGCCAGCATGACGAAAAGCCGGCGGACGGGCCGCCGGCTTGGCTGCGCTACGGGTTCGGGCTGCAACTCCGGCATCGTCTCACCCATTACATCGAGAGCCGCTTGCGGCATTCAGCGCACATTGAGGCATACGGCAGGAAGTCCAGGCGGCCTTTGGCGATTGCCTTCTCACACGAGTCGCAAATGCCGTAGGTGCCCTTCTCCAGCTTGAGCATCGCGTGCTCGACCTGCGCGAGCGTCTCACGCAGACTCTCCCCGATCGCGATTGACTTACTGCGTTCGAGGGTGTCGGACGCCGCGTCGCCACCCGGCTCGTCAAAATCTTCCGCCGAGACCTGCGAGTCAAGCCGGTCACGACCCGAAGTGCGGTCGTCGATGCGGCGAATCTGGTTCGTCAGACTTTCGCGCTCAGCCAACAGCGCTTCACGGTACTTCGTCAGGTCCATCTTGCGTTTCTGTACCACGGAGCGTCGCCTCCTATAACGATTACCCGGCCCCCTGGGGGCGCGATGGGTGGTAGGGCCAACCCACCCGGTACCCTGTTTCTACGCTTCGGTCAAAGCCCGCACGTTCCGCGCGCAACGGGCGCACAGCGTCTCGTGTTCGGTGTCCTGCCCGACCGATTCCAGCACCATCCAGCAGCGCCCACACTTCTCACCGGGACTGCGTTTCGCCACAACCGTGACGAGACCTTCCTGGGCAACACCCTCCGGAGCCTCGGCCAGCGGGAAGAGGTTCACCGCGGACACAATCAGCAGGTTTGGCAGTTGATCGCCAAGCCCATGCAGGACGGCACTGGCAGCCTCACTGCAGTACAGGTCCAGTACGGCCTCCAGCGGGTTCTCCGCCACGCCGGCGTTCTTGGCGGCTTCCAGGGCCAGCAGCGCTTGCTCTCGCACCTGCATGAAGATATCCCAACGCTCAGCCAGCCCCGATGGGTTCCACTGGGCGGGAGGCTGGGGCCAATCGGCCATCTGCACACTCTGCGGCAACCGCTCATCCAGCTTGCGGCAGTGCTGCCAGACTTCCTCGGAGGTGTAGGTCAGGACAGGGGCGATGATCCGCACCAGCGCCTGCAGTATCTCCCACAAGGCCGTCTGCGCCGAACGCCGCGTGTGAGAGGCGGGCAGTTCCGTGTACAGCCGGTCCTTGAGGAGGTTGAGATAGAACGAACTCAGGTCGGTGACGCAGAAGCCATGCACCTCGTGGTAGAACAGGTGGAGATTCCACTTGTCGAAGGCCTCGGTCATGCGCTCGGTCAGCCAGGCCACGCGGGACAGCGCCCACTTGTCGACTTCGAGCATCTCCTCATACGGAACAGCATCGGTCTGCGGGTTGAAATCCGCCAGGTTCTGGAGCAGAAAGCGGCAGGTGAAGCGGATCTTCTTGTAGGCCTCGGCGACCTGCTCGTAGATGCCTTCGGAAGCGTACATCTTGCGGCGGAAGTCGGCGTACGTGAACCACATCCGCAGCACGTCCGCGCCGTACTTATCGGTGATGTCCGTCGGGGGGATAATGTTCCCCTTGCTCTTGGACAGCTTGTGGCCGGTCTCATCCACAAAGAACGCGTGACCCACAACCGTCTTGAACGGTGCGGGATGCCCCAGGGCCACCGCGGCCCACAGCGAGGTCTGGAACCAGCACTGGTACTGGTCGTCGCCCTCGAGGTACAGGTCGGCCGGGTTGGTCAGCTCAGGGTCGGTGTCGAGGACGCAGTAGTGCGTGACCCCTGAATCGAACCACACCGACATGATGTCCGGCTCTTTGGTGAAGTTGCTCCCACCGCACTTGGCGCAGGTCGTCCCGGCGGGCAGGAGATCTTGCGGTTCGCGCTCGAACCACACATCCGCGCCATGCTCGGCGACGAGGTCGCGCACCGCGTTGGTGCTTTCCTCGGTGAGCAGCGTCTCGTCGCAGTCGGCGCAGTAAAAGACCGGAATCGGTACGCCCCACACGCGCTGGCGGCTGATGCACCAGTCGGGCCGCGACTGCACCATCCCGGCGATGCGGCTCTCGCCCCACGACGGGACCCACTCGACCTTGGCGATCTCATCCAGCGCCTGCTGGCGGACCTTGTCGATGTCCATGAACCACTGCTTGGTGGCGCGATAGATCACGGGCAGGTGACAGCGCCAGCAGTGCGGGTATTCGTGCTCGATCGTCCCGGCCTTGAGCAGCGCGCGCTCTTCCTCCAGCCACTCGACGACCTCGGCACTGGCCTGATCGACGACCTTGCCGCTCAGCCTCTCCCCCGCTTCGGCGGTGAACTTGCCGAAATCATCCACCGGGCTGATCACCGGCAGCTTGTAGCGCAGCGCGGTCTCAAAGTCCTCCAGGCCATGACCGGGAGCGGTGTGGACCGCGCCGGTTCCAGACTCCATCTCCACGTACTCGGCCAACACCAGCGGCGAGGGGCGACCATAGAGCGGGTGGACGGCCACGAGGCCCTCCAACTCGGTGCCCTTCTTCGTGGCCAGTATCTCCCACTCTCCCAGGCCCGCTTCTTCCGCGGTCTTGGCGGCGAGGGCCTCGGCGACGATGAGGTAGCGGTCGCCCGCGCGGGCCAGCACGTAGCTATCCGTGCCGCTCAGGGCCGTGGCAGTGTTGCCGGGGATCGTCCAGGGCGTGGTCGTCCAGATGACGACCTCGGCGGTCGCGCCCTCCGGCAGTTCAGGGAAGACCTTGCCGGCCTCGTGGATCTTGAAGCCAACATAGATCGCTGGGCTACGCTTGGTCTCGTACTCGATCTCGTCCTCGGCCAGGGCCGTCTCGCAGTGGTAGCACCAGTAGACGGGCCGTTCGCGGCGGTAGACGAGCCCTCGGAGCGCGATCCTCGCGAAAGCCTCGATCTGCCGGGCCTGATACTGGGGCGCGAGGGTCAGGTACGGGTGGTCCCAGTCGCCGCGCACGCCGAGGCGCTTGAACTGCCCGCGCTGGGTATCAACATAACGCAAAGCCAGCTCGCGACACTTGGCGCGCCACTGCAGCGGCGGCAGGCTGTGGCGGTCGATGTCGTACTCTTTGGCGACGCTAAGCTCCGTCGGCAGGCCCTGGGTATCCCAGCCGGGGATGTACGGGCAGTCATACCCGCGCATCGTCTTGTACTTCATCGTGATGTCTTTGAGGATCTTGTTGAGCGCCTGGCCCAGATGGATGTTGCCGTTGGCGTACGGCGGCCCGTCATGCAGCACGTACTTGGGCGCGCCCTGGCGGCTCTGCCGCACGAGGCCGTAGATATCCCACTCTTCCCAAAGCTCCAGTATCTCCGGCTCGCGCTGGGGGAGATTGCCTTTGAGAGGGAATTCAATTTGCAGCAGATTAAGTGTCTTGCGGTAATCCATGATGATCGGCTCTATCTGGGATACGGACTGCGGCTGGCCGTCACAGCGGCGCAGGTGAACGAGCCTCCGCGCACGGTGACAGACGGCAGCGATACCCCCAAGGTTCAGCAGCGGCAGGACGGGCAGGGCCGCTGTACGGATAACGCGCGACCTATATATAGCTCGCGCGCCGGAATCGCAAAAGCGCCGTCTCTACGGCGCCCCGCGCTGCTGGTACGTGCAGCGCTCATTGGTGGATTATGATAGTAGGACACCCCGCGGAAGTCAAGCGCTGGCGACACCGCGCAATCTCTGGACGGCTGCTCAGCGACGCCCCCCAGAGCGCAGCGAGGGTGGCAAGCGGGAGCACCTGCGCTGGGAATGCTACACGTCAAAAACGATCTGCGCTGTCAGCCAGCCGTTCTCCTCAGTGATCCCGAGCCCATGCCGCGTGACCGCCTTCATCATGGTCGAGAGCAGCGGCTCGGCCCTCTCGCGGTCCACTACCCCCACCCGCAGGGCGACAGAGCTGTCGCGCCAGGCAGTCACCTGCACACTGACCGGCGACAGGGCCTCATCCTCCAGCAGGTACAGCAGCTCGCGCAGGGCGTGATGCAGCAACAGGTCGGGGGAGTCAGCGGCGACTTCTCGCTCGATGACCTGCTGGGCTTCCGGCGGCGGGCCGCCGTAGAGTACCGCCAGCATCCCCGCGGCGGCATTCGCGATCAATTCACCCAGCTCGCGCCCATGGGCGACAAGGGCAACGTCGGCGGTATGTTCGAGAATCTCGAAGGGTTGCATGTTTATCTCGTGGCCAGGCGACGGACGCGGCGCGGTGGCCCGGGCGCGCTATCTCTTGACCACCAGCAGCGCGTTGGAGACGGCGCGCTCGCTGCCGTCACTGGGCGCGTTGAGTACCTTCCCGTTGACCACCATGGTCGTCGAGCCGCCACCGTCGAGGTTCATCGCGTCGCGCGCGCCCAGCTTCAGCAGGATGTTCGCCAGTTCGGTGAGTGTCACGCCGGGGTTCTGGATCGCCAGCAGGATAACGTCACCGTTGGCGGCGAGCCCGACCGCGGTGCGCGGGCGGCAGCTTTGGGTGATGTCCGCCCGAAAGCGTTCCGCCTTGCCGTTGACGCACAGCTTCCCTTCGGCGACCAGAATCGGGCCACCGCCGACGGCATTCAGTAGACCGGGCCAGTTGGGGTTGGTATCGGGGTGGAGGGTGATCCTGGTGCCCTGCGGGATCTTCTTCAGCGTCTCGGCCCGCGTC
>Ga0194052_1002506_pt1 | contig 10012 bp, 6 predicted proteins | sample SepL226m_MetaG_FD_160117 | JGI IMG/M metagenome (GOLD analysis project Ga0194052, IMG submission 160117) | Anoxic zone freshwater microbial communities from boreal shield lake in IISD Experimental Lakes Area, Ontario, Canada - Sep2016-L227-6m | ecosystem: Environmental > Aquatic > Freshwater >... | reverse complement strand
CTCTTGGTTTCAGTCATGCCCCCATTGTGGCGCAGTCCCACCCTTGGAGGAAAGGACGTGTTCTAGTTTGGTTCGGTGACGCCACCGCGCTTCTCCCGGGCCGAATTGTCCGATGCCTTCGCGACCTTCGAGGCCACCGTCGCCCAGGCCGCCGCCACCCGCGACTGGGACGCCTGGGTGTCGCACTACACCCCCGATGTGGACTACATCGAACACGCGATGGGCACCATGAAGGGCCGCGAGGCGGTGCGGGACTGGATCTACGCCACCATGACCACGTTCCCCGGTAGCCACATGACGGCGTTCCCGTCGCTGTGGTCGGTGATCGATGAATCCACCGGCCGGGTCATCATCGAACTGGACAACCCGATGCGCGATCCGGGCGACGGCACCATCATCAGCGCCACCAACATCTCGATCATCACCTACGCCGGCGACGGACTGTGGAGCCGCCAGGAGGACATCTACAACCCGATGCGCTTCCTGAAGGCGGGCATGACGTGGTGCAAGAAAGCGCAGGCACTCGGCACCCTCGATGATGACGCCGCCGCCTGGATGCGCAGCGCCGCCCGGTGAGCAAGCTCGTCATCGGCGCCAACGGCTTCCTCGGCTCGCATGTCACCCGGCGACTGGTCGCCGCCGGCCACGATGTGCGGGTGATGGTGCGCGAGGGCGCCACCACCATCGGCATTGACGACCTGGCCACCGAGCGCTTCATCGGCGACATCTGGGACAACGACACCCTGCGCGCGGCCATGACCGGATGTGACGACGTCTACTACTGCGTGGTCGATGCCCGCGGCTGGCTGTCCGATCCCGCGCCGCTGTTCCACACCAACGTCGAGGGCACCCGCAATGTGCTCGAGGTTGCCAAAGGTGTTGGTCTGCAACGCTTTATATTCACCAGCACCTACGCCACCGTCGACCGTCGTCGTGGCCGCACTGCCAGCGAGACCGATGTGATCCCCGACGAGAGTGCGATCACACCGTACGTGCGCTCCCGGGTGCAGGCCGAGAACATGGTCCTGAATGCCGCCCGCGATGGCGCGCTGCCCGCGGTGGCGATGTGTGTATCAACCACCTACGGCGCCGGTGACTGGGGACGCACCCCGCACGGCGCGATCATCGCCGGGGCGGCATTCGGCAAGCTGCCGTTCGTCCTCGGCGGTATCGAACTGGAGGCCGTCGGCGTCGACGATGCCGCCGCCGCGATGATCCTCGCCGCCAAGCACGGCCGCATCGGTGAGCGCTACCTGATCTCGGAGAAGATGATTTCCAATGCCGAGGTGGTGCGGATCGCCGCAGACGCCGCCGGGGTGCCGGCACCGACGCGGACCATCCCGTTGCCGGTGGCTTATGCGACGGCCGCCCTGGGCAGTGCCAAGGCCCGGCTGCGCGGCACCGACGAGCGCCTCAACCTCAACGCCCTGCGGCTGATGCGCGCCGAAGCGCCCGTCGACCACTCCAAAGCGGTGCGTGAACTCGGCTGGCAGCCGCGGCCGGTCGAGGAGTCCATCGCCGAGGCCGCCCGGTTCTGGGTCGGGCTGCGGGCGGCCAAACGCCGCTGAGGTCAGTCGGCGGCGTTGATGCCCAAGATCAGAGCCACGGCACGCTCGATATCGCGCATCGTCGCCGGGTCGACCGTGCCCAGTCGTTCGATGAGCCGGCCTCGGGCCACCGCGCGGATTCCGCGACAGATGGCGACGCTGTCGGTGTCGACGCCTTCAGCCGGGGTGATCGCCGGCCGGAGCGGGGTGCCGGAGCGTGAACTGGACACCGGGACGACGACGATGAGTTCATCATTGACACCGCCGATGAGTTCGTCGGCGGACAGGATCACCGCAGGCCGGTGCTTGCCCGGTTCACCCGAGCGCCCCGCGCCGAAACTGACCAACCACAGTTCGCCCCGCTTCGGCTCAGTCAATTCCGTCCCCGGTCGCGTCGCCCCAATCTCGGGCCTCATCGCGGGCGGCGGTATCGCCGGCCTCTGCCTGTTCGGCATCACGTTCAGCCTGGAAGATCGCGTGCCGATCAGCCTGGGCTGCGAGGTCGGTCAGCAGTGCTGAGATCGAGACTCCGCGCTCGCGGGCCTGGGCTGCCAGGCGGTCCCGCGTCCCCACTGTCACGCGAATTGTCGTCGTCGGTGTAGACATAAAAGTAGATTACCCGGGCTACATCCGTCGGCGCGAGTCGCGTACCGGATCCCTCTGCAAGGATCGATGCCATGGTGAAAAACGGCGCCGTGTCGCACTGGTACCCCCAGCTTCCCGACCCGCGGCCCGCCCTGCCCGGCGACCGCGAGGCCGATATCTGCATCGTCGGCGCCGGCTATACCGGGCTGTGGACCGCCTACTACCTCAAGGCGGCCGACCCCTCCCTGCGAATCACCATCCTCGAGGCGCGGTTCGCCGGGTTCGGCGCCTCCGGGCGCAACGGCGGCTGGCTCAGTGGCCTACCGCCCGGTGACCGCGGCCTGCTGGCCAAGCGCCACGGCCGCGAGAGTGTGATCGCCTGGCAGAGGATGCTCAACGACGCCGTCGACGAGGTGATCGACGTGGCCCGCCGGGAAGGTATCGACGCCGACATCGTCAAGGGCGGCAACCTCGAAGTCGCGCGAACCGCCGCGCAGGCCGTGCGACTGCGCGCCGAGGTCGCCGAAGACCGGCACTGGGGAACCGACGGTATCGAGATCCTCTCGGGACCCGAAGCGGCCCAACGGGTTCGGGTCGATCACCTGGTGCAGGGTTCATTCAACCCGCACTGCGCGCGGATCCAGCCGGCCAAGCTGGCCCGCGGACTGGCCGGGGTGGTTGAGCGCCTCGGCGTCACGATCTACGAACAGAGTCCGGTCACCGCGATCGCCCCCGGGCGCGCCGAGACGCCACTGGGTGTGGTGCGCGCCCCGATCGTCCTGCGCGCCACCGAGGGTTTCACCGCCCGGATGCGCGGCCTACGTCGGCGCTGGCTACCGATGAACAGCGCCATGATCGCCACCGAGCAGATGCCCGAAAGCCTCTGGGCCACAATCGGTTGGGAGGGCCGGGAGACGGTGGGCGATCTCGCGCACGGCTTCTTCTACGCCCAGCGCACCGCCGATGACCGCATTGCGATCGGCGGCCGCGCGGTGCCGTACCGCTACGCCTCCCGCATCGACCACGACGGCGCCGTCGGCCAGGACACCATCGACTACCTCACCGGTGTGCTCAACACAGTGCTGCCGCAGACCCGTGGTGTGCCGATCGCGCACGGCTGGTGTGGCGTGCTGGCGGTGCCGCGGGATTGGACGGCCGGGGTTCGGTTCGATACCGGGACCGGACTTGGCGAAGCCGGCGGCTATGTCGGTCACGGGGTGACGGCCACCAATCTCGCCGGGCGCACGGTGACCGATCTGGTGCTCAAACGGTCCACCGCGCTCACCGAACTGCCGTGGGTTGATCACCGCTCGCGGACCTGGGAGCCCGAACCACTGCGCTGGCTCGGCGTGCAGGGCCTGTACTCCGCCTACAAACTCGCCGACCGCCACGAGGCAGGCGGGCGGGCGACCAGTTCGCCGATCGCCACGCTCGCGGATCGAATCACCGGGCGTCCCTGAGGTTTTCGTGTCCGTCAGCCGCACGCTGGTCTTCTCCGGCCCGGTCAGTCCCGGCCACACGCTGGCCCCGCAGCGACGCGGCCCGCACGATCCCTGCTTTCAGATCGACGGCGGCACGATCTGGCGCACCAGCCTTCTGGCCAGCGGGCCGGTGACCGCGCGCATCAGCCGCACCGCTCCGGACACCGTCGTGTGTCAGGCCTGGGGTGACGGTGCCGAAGAGTTCGCCGATGCGCTGCCCGCACTCCTCGGCGCCGACGACGACGCCACAGATTTCCACCCGAGCCACCCCACCGTCGCCGCCGCAGCCGATCGGGTGCCGCATCTGCGGATCGGGCGCACCGGACGCGTACTGGAGGCGCTGATCCCGGCCGTGCTGGAGCAGCGCGTCCCCGGCGTCGACGCCTTCCGGTCCTGGCGGCTGCTCGTCACCAACTACGGCACGCCCGCACCCGGGCCCGCGCCGGCGATGATGCGCGTGCCGCCAACGGCGCAGGCCTGGCGAATGATCCCATCGTGGGAGTTCCACCGCGCCAACGTCGATCTCGGCCGCGCCCGCACCCTCATCGGCTGCGCCGTCCGCGCCGACTCGCTGGAACGCCTCACCGCCCTCACCCCCGCCGACGCCCGCGAGGCACTCATGAGCCTGCCCGGGGTGGGCGTGTGGACCGCCGCCGAGACCGCCCAGCGCGCCTTCGGTGATGCCGACGCACTCTCGGTCGGGGACTATCACGTGTCGAAGATGATCGGCTGGACGCTGCTCGGCCGGCCCATCGACGACGCCGAGATGGTGGAACTGCTCGAACCCATGCGTCCGCACCGCTACCGGGCGGTGCGGCTCCTTGAGGTCAGCGGCTTGGCCCGAGAGCCGCGCCGCGGCCCGAGGTTGCCGGTACAGCGGATCAGCGGCCTCTGACCCTGGCTTCGGTGTCGGCCGTCCCGCGGCCGAACAGCGCGGGGTAGATCCACCCCGCGAGGGTGGCGCCCACCAGTGGCGCCAGCCAGAACGCCCACAGTTGACCGGGTGCGCCGGCGCCGTTGAAGAACGCCACCCCGGTGGCGTAGGCCGCATTGACCGAGGCGTTCGCGATCGGGATGACGACGAGGTTGACGACGGTGTAGGCCAGCCCGATCGTCAGCGCCGCGAACCCGCTCAGCGTGCGCTGATCGGTCACGCGCAGGAACACCACCACGAAGAGCATTGTCAGCACCGTCTCGGCGACAAGCACCGCGGTTAGCGAGTAATAGAACGGCGAATTCGCCACGTAGCCGTTGGCGGCCATATTGCCGGTCGAGGTCCAGTTCGGCCGGCCATCGCCGATGAGCACGATCACCCCGCCGCCCAGGGCCGCCCCGCTGACCTGAGCCAGCCAGTACGCCAGCGCCGCCGACCACTCGACCCGCCCGGCGATCGCGGCCGCGAAGGTGACGGCCGGGTTGAAGTGACCGCCGGAGACTCCGCCGAACGCGTACACCCCGGTCACCAATGCCAGGCCGAAGGCCAGCGCCACCCCGGTCGAGCCGATACCGGCCGAGAAGTCGCCCGCCGGATTCGCGGCCAACACCGCCGCCCCGCCGCCGCCGAGGACCAACCAGAACGTGCCGATCAACTCGGCGGCCACCCGGTTCGCCATTGTCGGAGAAGTCATAACCTTGATCTTGCCCCATTAGGGTCGCCTAAGTTGGCATGTTCGGCGCTGCTTGCATATCGTTTCGGTACTTGTAGACACCACAGAAGGGCCGCCGTTCACCGACGCACGGAGGAACCCGACGGGGCGAGGCTCCGTCGTTGAACCGCGGTGCGACATGTCGTGAAGGGTCAGGTGCGTATGCCCAGCAAGGTCGGGCTCTACAACCCCGCATACGAACATGATGCGTGCGGTGTCGCCATGGTCGTCGATATGTACGGCCGACGCAGCCGCGACATCGTCGACAAGGCCATCAGCGCGCTGCTGAACATGGAGCACCGCGGTGCCGCCGGCGCCGAACCGCACAGCGGTGACGGTGCCGGAATCCTGATCCAGGTTCCTGATGCGTTCCTGCGCGCGGTGGTCGACTTCGCGTTACCCCCCGAGGGCTCCTACGCCACCGGTATCGCCTTCCTGCCGCAGTCGGCCCGCGAATCCGTCGCCGCCGCCGACGCACTCGAGAAGATCGTCGAATCCGAGGGTCTGACCGTGCTGGGCTGGCGCGACGTGCCGATCGACGACTCCTCGCTGGGGGCGCTGGCCCGCGACGCCATGCCCACCTTCCGTCAGCTGTTCATCGGCTGGGGCGAGCGAAGCGACGGGGAAGGGCTGGGCGCCGAGGGCATGGAGCTGGAGCGCCGCGCATATGTGATCCGCAAACGTGCCGAGCACGAGCTCGGCACCAAGGGCCCCGGCCAGGACGGCCCGGGTCGCGAAACCGTCTATTTCCCAAGCCTTTCCGGCAAGACCTTCATCTACAAGGGCATGCTCACCACCCCGCAGCTCAAGGCCTTCTACCTCGACCTGCAGGACGCCCGAGTCACCAGCGCGCTGGGAATCGTGCACTCGCGGTTCTCCACCAACACCTTCCCGTCGTGGCCGCTGGCGCACCCGTTCCGCCGCATCGCCCACAACGGCGAGATCAACACCGTCACCGGCAACGAGAACTGGATGCGCGCCCGTGAGGCGCTGATCGACACTGACATCTTCGGGGCCGACGTCGAAAAGATCTTCCCGGTCTGCACCCCCGGTGCCTCCGACAGTGCCCGCTTCGACGAGGTGCTCGAACTGCTACACCTGGGCGGGCGCAGTCTGCCGCATGCCGTGCTGATGATGATCCCCGAGGCCTGGGAGCGCAACGAGTCACTCGACCCGGCCCGTCGGGCCTTCTACGCCTACCACGCCGCGCTGATGGAACCGTGGGACGGACCGGCGTCGGTGTGCTTCACCGACGGCACCGTGGTGGGCGCGGTGCTCGACCGCAACGGCCTGCGCCCCTCGCGCATCTGGGTCACCGAGGACGGGCTTGTGGTGATGGCGTCGGAGGCCGGTGTGCTCGACCTCGACCCGGCCACGGTGGTCAAGAAGATGCGCCTGCAGCCCGGCCGGATGTTCCTGGTCGACACCGACAGGGGCCGCATCATCGCCGACGAGGAGATCAAGGCCGAACTGGCCGCCGCGCACCCCTATCAGGACTGGCTCGACACCGAACAATTCCACCTCGACGATCTGCCGCAGGGCCCCTACATCCGGATGCCGCATCACCGGGTTGTGTTGCGCCAGCAGGCTTTTGGCTACACCTACGAAGAACTCAACATGCTGCTGGCGCCGATGGCGCGCACCGGTGCCGAGGCCCTGGGATCGATGGGCACCGACACTCCCATCGCGGTGCTCTCGGCCCGGCCGCGAATGCTGTTCGACTACTTCCAGCAGTTGTTCGCCCAGGTGACCAACCCGCCGCTGGACGCCATCCGCGAGGAGGTGGTGACAAGCCTGCAAGCCACCGTGGGGCCCGAGGGTGACCTGCTGCACCCCACGCCGGCGTCGTGCCATCAGATCGTGCTGCCGCAACCGATCCTGCGTAACCACGAGTTGGCCAAGCTGGTGAACCTCGACCCCGACGACGAGGTGCACGGCCACCGGCACGGTATGCGCTCGGCGGTGATCCGCTGCCTGTACCCGGTGGCCGAAGGGGGTGACGGTTTGCGTCGCGCACTCGATGACATCAGGACAGCGGTCTCTGCTGCCATCGCCGACGGTGCGCGAATCCTGATCCTGTCCGACCGGGAATCCCACGAGAACGCCGCGCCGATCCCCACACTGCTCGTCGTCGCCGCCGTGCACCAGCACCTGGTCCGGGAGCGCACCCGCACCCAGGTCGGCCTGGTGGTGGAGTCCGGTGATGCCCGCGAGGTGCACCACATGGCGATGCTGATCGCCTTCGGTGCCGCGGCGATCAACCCGTACATGGCCTTCGAGTCGATCAGCGACATGATCGACCGGGGAGTGATCCACGACATCGATCGCGAGAAGGCCGTCGGCAACTACGTCAAGGCCGCCGGCAAGGGCGTGCTGAAGGTGATGTCGAAGATGGGCATCTCGACAGTGGCGTCCTACACCGGTGCTCAACTGTTCCAGGCCATCGGCATCTCCCAGACCGTGCTCGACGAGTACTTCACCGGCCTGAACTGTCCGGTGGGCGGGATCGACCTCGACGATATCGCCGCCGACGTCGCCACCCGTCACGCGCTGGCCTACCTGGATCGCCCCGATGAGCGCGCGCACCGCGAACTCGAGGTGGGTGGGGAGTACCAGTGGCGTCGCGAGGGCGAGTACCACCTGTTCAATCCCGACACCGTGTTCAAGCTGCAGCACTCCACCCGCACCGGGCAGTACTCGATCTTCAAGGAGTACACCAAGCTCATCGACGATCAGAGCGAGAAGATCGCCTCGCTGCGCGGGCTGCTGAAGTTCGCCGACGGTGTGCGCCCGCCGGTGCCGATCGCCGAGGTTGAGTCGGCCGCCGAGATCGTCAAGCGATTCTCCACCGGGGCGATGAGCTACGGCTCGATCTCAGCCGAAGCACATGAGACGCTGGCGATCGCGATGAACCGCCTTGGCGCCCGGTCGAACTCGGGCGAGGGCGGCGAGGCGGTGAGCCGCTTCGACCACGACTCCAACGGCGACTGGCGCCGCAGCGCCATCAAGCAGGTCGCATCCGGCCGCTTCGGTGTGACGAGTCACTACCTCACCAACTGCACCGACATCCAGATCAAGATGGCTCAGGGCGCCAAACCCGGTGAGGGCGGCCAACTTCCGGGCCACAAGGTCTACCCGTGGGTGGCCGAGGTGCGCCATTCCACACCCGGTGTCGGACTCATCTCGCCTCCCCCGCACCACGACATCTACTCCATCGAAGACCTAGCGCAGCTGATCCACGATCTGAAGAACGCCAACCCGGCCGCGCGCATCCACGTGAAACTGGTCAGCGAGAACGGCGTCGGCACGGTTGCCGCCGGTGTCTCCAAAGCGCACGCCGATGTGGTGCTGATCTCCGGTCACGACGGCGGTACCGGTGCCACCCCGCTGACGTCGATGAAGCATGCCGGCGCACCGTGGGAACTCGGCTTGGCCGAGACCCAGCAGACCCTGTTGCTCAACGGTCTGCGGGACAGGATCGTCGTGCAGGTCGATGGTCAGCTCAAGACCGGGCGCGACGTGGTCGTCGCTGCCCTGCTCGGCGCTGAGGAGTTCGGCTTCGCCACCGCACCGCTGGTGGTGTCGGGGTGCATCATGATGCGGGTCTGCCACCTCGACACCTGCCCGGTGGGCGTGGCCACCCAGAACCCACTGCTGCGCGAACGCTTCAACGGCAAGCCGGAATTCGTGGAGAACTTCTTCATGTTCATCGCCGAAGAGGTCCGCGAACTGATGGCCCAACTTGGCTTCCGCACCGTCAACGAGATGGTCGGTCAGGTCAACGCGTTGGACACCACCACCGCCGCCTCGCATTGGAAGGCCCACAAGCTGGACCTGGCACCGGTACTGCAGGAGGCCGACTCCGCGTTCATGAATCAGGACCTCTACTGCAGCTCGCGTCAGGACCACGGTCTGGACAAGGCCCTGGATCAGCAGCTGATCGTCCGATGCCGGGAGGCCCTGGATTCAGCCACGCCGGTGCGCTTCGCGATGAAGATCACCAACACCAACCGCACCGTCGGGACCATGCTGGGCCACGAGGTGACGAAAGCCTATGGCGGCGAAGGCCTGCCGAACGGCACCATCGACATCACCTTCTCGGGCTCCGCCGGTAACAGCTTCGGTGCGTTCGTTCCGCGCGGCATTACGCTGCGAGTGCACGGCGACGCCAACGACTATGTCGGCAAGGGCCTGTCCGGTGGCCGGATCGTGTTGCGCCCGTCGGACAACGCACCGCAGGGCTACGTCGCCGAGGACAACATCATCGGCGGCAACGTGATCCTGTTCGGCGCCACCAGTGGCGAGGCGTTCATCCGCGGCACGGTGGGCGAGCGGTTCGCCGTCCGCAACTCCGGCGCGCACGCGGTGGTCGAAGGTGTGGGCGATCACGGCTGCGAGTACATGACCGGCGGCAAGGTGGTGATCCTCGGGCCGACCGGACGCAACTTCGCCGCCGGCATGTCCGGTGGCGTGGCTTACGTCTACGACCCGCAGTCGCTGCTGCCGAACAATCTCAACACCGAGATGGTGGATATCGAGAATCTCGGCGATGACGACGTCGAGTCGCTGCGTGAGATGTTGGCGGCGCACCGCGATGCCACTGATTCGGCCGTCGCCCAGCGGGTTCTGGCTGACTGGCCGCGACAGGCGGGGGATTTCGTGAAGGTGATGCCGCGCGACTACAAGCGGGTGCTGGCGGCCATCGCCGAAGCCGAGCGCACCGGGGCAGACGTCGACGAGATGATCATGGCGG
>Ga0194052_1002504_pt1 | contig 10024 bp, 9 predicted proteins | sample SepL226m_MetaG_FD_160117 | JGI IMG/M metagenome (GOLD analysis project Ga0194052, IMG submission 160117) | Anoxic zone freshwater microbial communities from boreal shield lake in IISD Experimental Lakes Area, Ontario, Canada - Sep2016-L227-6m | ecosystem: Environmental > Aquatic > Freshwater >... | reverse complement strand
TGGCGCGCCCGGCCCGATTCGAACGGGCGACCGACGGATTCGTAGTCCGGTACTCTATCCAGCTGAGCTACGGGCGCAAATTATGTTCGTGTATAGGCCAAACAGAAGATAATGTCAATGATAACCTAACAGGGGGTCAGGGTAAATTTGTTCTCCACACAAGTACCTGATCTTACATGAGTGACCAAAGTAGCAGCCCCTCCCTGTTTTCTCTACTCATATCAAGCGGAATACAATTACCGTTAACAGGGTTTCAAATCAAGATGCAATCCCAAAAAGCAGTTATAGATACGACAAACGTTCACGTCATTATGATGAATCTGGCGCTTTCTGAGGCGGCATCAGCATTTCGCGAAGAAGAAGTGCCGATTGGCGCTGTTTTGATTTCGGAATCGGGAGCGGTGCTGGCTTCAGCGCATAATCAAACCATTTCATTGTCTGACCCAACGGCGCATGCAGAAATCCTTGCGCTACGCCATGCGGGCAAACAGATTCAGAATTACCGATTGTTAAACACCACGCTGTATGTTACGGTAGAACCATGTATGATGTGTATGGGTGCGATCATTCATGCTCGGGTCAGCCGGCTTGTCTATGGGGCAGAGGATTCCAAATGGGGCGCTGCCGGATCTTTGTATGATTTATCGGCCGACAATCGTCTGAATCACGTACTGGATGTCATTCACGGGGTTTGTGAAACTGAATGCAGAGAGATACTGCAACGATTTTTCCGAGACAGGAGATCTCATCCGATCGGGTAGGCCGGTGCATTCGTTGGGACGATTGGATGAGGTTGTCAAAAGGTCTTGCTGAAATATTTTGATGACTTTTATAGAAGGAGTCATTAACCAAAGGAGCGACGCGTGGCAAATATAGTAATAGTTGGAACCCAATGGGGGGATGAGGGTAAAGGGAAAATTGTCGATCTGCTCGCGGATATTGCCGATGTTGTAGTCCGGTTTCAGGGTGGAAACAATGCAGGCCACACAATGGTGGTAAACGGTGAGCAGTTCATCAGTCATCTGGTTCCCTCCGGAATTATCCAGAAAAAAATCTGTTTTATTGGCAACGGAGTAGTTGTGGATCCTCAGGTGCTGATTGACGAAATGGACTATCTCACCCGTAGGGGAATTGATGTGGGACCGGAGAAACTGAAGATCAGCGAACTGGCCCATTTGATCATGCCCTATCATAAGCTGATTGATGTCGCCCGTGAACATCTCAAGGGCGATCAAAAAATTGGCACGACAGGCCGCGGTATAGGTCCCTGTTATGAAGACAAAATTTCCCGGCGCGGTATTCGTTTTGTCGAATTAATCGATACGGAGCTTTTTAAGGAACGACTGCTGTCCTTTCTGGATGAAAAAAATTATTATCTGAAAAACTATCTTTCAACTGCTCCCCTGGACCCTCAACCCATTATCGAAACCTTCAGCCGATATGCGGAACGCCTTTTACCACATATATCAAATGTTTCAGTTGAACTGGATCAGGCTATTTCCGCAGGCAAACAGCTTCTTTTCGAGGGCGCTCAGGGAACCCATCTGGATATTGATCACGGAACCTATCCATACGTAACCTCATCCAGTACGGTTTCAGGAAACGCCTGCTGCGGGTCCGGGGTCGGACCAGGGCGGATTAACGGCGTTATCGGCATTGTCAAGGCATACACCACCCGTGTGGGACAGGGGCCATTCCCCTCGGAGCTGTTTGATGAAACGGGGGATCGGATTCAGAAGAAAGGCGCTGAATTCGGCGCGACAACCGGCAGGAAACGACGTTGTGGGTGGCTCGATATGGTTGTACTGAACAATGCGGTGCGACTGAACGGGCTGACCAGCCTGACCATCACCAAACTGGACGTGCTTGGCGGCTTTGATATGTTAAATATTTGCACCGGATATGAATATCAGGGCAAAGTGCTGACAGAATTTCCTTCCAACCTGAAGGTTTTGTCCAAATGCAAGCCGGTTTATGAAACACTTCCTGGTTGGTCCGAGGATGTTTCAGGTATCCGCAAAAAAGAAGATCTTCCTCTGAACACCCAAAACTACCTGAACCGGATCGAAGAGTTGAGCGGGGTTTCCATTGGTATAATCTCAGTCGGGCCGGGTAGGGATGAAACGATTGTGGTTACTCACCCTTTTTTGTAAACGAGATGTGAACCGCTACTCCCCCTTTTTTCAAGGGGGAACGGCAAAAGTAGGGTTTTGTTTTGAAGAAAAACGATTTATAACTCATGATCTGATATGTTTTTAATTGACAATTAGGCGCTACTGTCATAGAGAAGAGACATGAGTCGGGACGTGGCTCAGCCTGGTAGAGCACAGCGTTCGGGACGCTGGGGTCGCTGGTTCAAATCCAGTCGTCCCGACCACGAAAAATAGCTACTTGCATATCTTTCCCGAGCGAGTTTCAGTAATTTATGGTATTTGTTGTACACAGCGGGTTTCTTGCTTCTCACTGCGTTTTTGCCACCGAATTTTTCAAAGCTAAACTCCCCACACATCACCGCAAAGGCGCAAAGGACGCAAAGAAGACAACGCTCTTGTGGCGGCTGATTCCATCTTTGCGCCTTTGCGGTGAATAAAATCATGTTATAAAATGTATCCTGCAAAAAGATGATAGGCTGTTAACTGACTCATAATTTCGTGAAGTGAAGACTCTGCCAGTCGTTTGATGAACGTATACTTTTTATCCTTGGCGTAAACCGCTGATACCTTTCCTGTGATCCCACCCATCTCGCCAGCCCATGCAATAGCATCTTCCAGGTTTCCAAGCCGGTCAACCAGTCCCAGTTCATGCGCATTTTCACCGGTCAATATCCGGCCATCGGCGACTGAGGCGACCTTTTCGTATTCAATATGCCTGCCTTCCGCAATTGCAGTGATGAACTGCCGATGAACCTGATCCGAAAACGTTTGAAGAAGGGTTCTTTCGGTGTCCGTCATCGTGCGGACAGGAGAACCGATATCCTTGTACTCACCGCTTTTGACGACAACCGGCGTGATGCCAATTTTCTGAAGAAGTCCCTGAATATCGGTAAATCCCATAATGACCCCAATACTTCCGGTTATGGTGCCCGGATTGGCGACAATGCCGCTGGCTGCTGACGCAATATAATACCCGCCTGAAGCCGCTACTGCGCCAAGGGATGCGATAACTTTTTTATCCTGAAGTGTTCTTTGGATTTCTCTGCTAATTTCCTGTGAAGGGCCAACGCCTCCTCCGGGTGAGTCTATTCGAATAACAATGGCCTTAACCGATTTATCTTCGCGATACCGACGGATGTCCTGAATGGTGTCCTGGGTATCGGCTATGTAGCCTTTCACTTCGACGATGCCAACTTTTTCTTCAGCATCTGAAATATCATCCTGGGTTGAGTATTTGATTCCCATCACTACAATCAGTGATATTACTATAGCCGAAACTGAGACGATGGATGAAAAAAACAGCATAAAATGCAGATAGGGATGCCTTCGGGAGAACATGATATGATTCCAATAAAGAGGTGTTGAAGTAAATTTGGGAGCGATATTCTACAAAACGGCAGGACTGAATTGTGGTAGAACCGCGAGCGATTGCGAAGGTTTTGTTCCCAAAAAGAAATCATGAGAACGAGCGAATACATAAGCTTTTTTATTCCCCCCTTTTACGAAGGGGGGAATCATTTTCACTGTAAAGTTTTACTGACTGGTATCGTTACTTAACTTTTCCTGGAGATTTTCCTTGAGAAGTTCGCCAAAAGTCGATGGGCCAGGCTTCATGCTGTTGACATACTCGGACAGCAATGCTTGTTCATCTTCCACCTCAAGGCGTTTGATGGAAAGTCCAATCCGTCTTTCATCGCTGTTGATGTTCATGACACGAGCGGTAATGACATCGTTGATATTGAATTTGCCAACTGGCGTCTTGATTTTTTCCTTGCTGATTTCAGAAACATGAACCAGCCCCTCAATGCCTTCCTCAAGTTCGACAAAAATACCAAAATCCGTCAGGTTGGTGACAGTGCCGGTAATGATCTTGCCAACTTCATACCGCTGCGCTACAGTTTTCCATGGATCTGGCTGAAGCTGCTTGATGCCCAGGGAAAACCGCTCGTTGTCTTTTTCGATATCCAGTACAATGGCTTGGATAACATCCCCTTTTTTATAGATTTCAGAAGGATGCTTAATGCGCTTTGTCCATGAAATATCGGAAATATGAACCAAACCGTCAATGCCTTCATCAATCCCGATGAAGATACCAAAATCAGTGATGTTCTTGATCTTGCCCTCAATTGTTGTGCCAACTGGATATTTTTCACTGATCACGTCCCATGGATTGGGTGCGATCTGTTTCATTCCCAGAGAAATCCGGCGATTTTCCGGTTTGATGTCCAGCACAACTGCTTCAACCATGTCGCCGATGGAGACGATCTTGGAAGGATGGCGAACTTTTCGGGTCCATGACATTTCAGAAACATGAATCAGACCTTCAATACCTTCTTCAAGCTCAACGAAAGCACCGTAATCGGTAAGGCTGACGACTTTTCCGTTAATGCGCGCTGCAATCGGATATTTTTCAACCGCGGCAATCCACGGATCTTGTGTCAATTGTTTCATACCCAGGGAGACGCGTTCTTTTTCAACATCCAGATTCAAAACCTTGACGGTAATTTCATCTCCTACTTTAAAGAGCTCGGATGGATGTTTGACCCTGCCCCACGAAATGTCCGTAATGTGAAGCAAACCGTCAACGCCGCCTAAGTCAACAAAAACGCCATATTCAGTAAGATTTTTTACGGTTCCGCTCAGGATTTTGCCTTCATGGATGGTAGTCAATGTGGCGGATCGTTTGGTTTCTCGTTCCTGTTCGAGCAGGGCGCGTCTGGACAACACGATGTTGCTACGTTTTCGGTTGTATTTCAGGACCTTGAAATTGAAGGTTTTACCCACCATTTCATCCAGATTGCGAATCGGGCGCAGATCTGCCTGAGATCCGGGCAAAAATGCCTGAACACCGACATCCACGGAAAAACCACCTTTAACGCGCGCCAGAATAATGCCCTGAATCACCTCGTCATTATCATGGGCTTTCTTGATATCGTCCCATACCTTGACCTTGGCGGCTTTTTCTTTGGAAAGAATGACGACTTCGTTTTCATCATCCCACCATTCCACCATGACCTCAACAGAATCGCCGGTCTTGACGACGATATTCCCATTCTCATCCCGAAATTCGTGAATTCGGATCTGACCCTCGGATTTGTATCCGATATCCACCAGCACATGATCTTTATCTACCGAAATGATACGACCCGTAACCACTTCACCCTCGGCAAAGCGTTTGAAGCTCTCCTCGTACATTTCCATCAGATTGTCCATGCCTTCAGATGCCTCTTGGGTATCATCAAACGTGTCCACCTGGTTCATTGGAATAACTACCGGAGTTTGAATTGTTGGTTCTGAATTGATTTCTGTAACGTTTTCCATGAAAGTTAACTATCCCCCTTAGCCTTATTTTACCTACTAAACCATACACCGTCGCCAGTATATCCGCGACTGTATACCAGACTATCGTAAAAAAAACAATAATTATTAATTAAGAAAAGTGGCGGCGGCAGGAATTATGAAAATGATACTTCCCCCTTTGGAAAAGGGGGATCGAGGGGGATTTTTCAGGTCAAAAACGGGAGGTCTTCCGTTCCCTGACTTTTGACTTGATGCAGGCCATCATCCGCACGACCACCGTATGAGGATCAATATCAGTGCAGTCAATCCGAATGGCATCGTCAGCAGGTCTAAGCGGGGAAAGCACCCGCTGTCTGTCATTTTGATCCCTTTGAAGCATATCTCTGGAAATATCTTCGAGAGTTACGGCTGTCTTTGGCGACGTTTCCCTGTAGCGCCGACTGGCTCTTGTGTGAGGGGCGGCATCAAGAAAAAATTTGATATCCGCTTGCGGAAATATCACCGTTCCCATATCGCGGCCTTCACACACAAGGGCCTTGTCTTTTCCCATTTCCCGCTGAATATCCAGAAGAAAATTGCGCACTGCAGGTTTGGCGGAAACAACTGAAGCCATCATGGAGATTTCAGGGGTTCTGATTTGATCCGTGATATCCCGATCCTTCCAAAGCAGTCGAAACTCATTTTTATGTGCATGAGTGGTCAAATCGAATTCTTTCAGGTGGGCTATCAGTGCCGCATCATCCTCAAAATCAATGCCGTTTATAAGTATGCCATAAGCAACTGACCGATAAAGCGCCCCGGTATCCAGATACCGGTAATCAAGCTGTTCGGCAAGAAGACGGCTGACTGTTGTCTTTCCAGCGCCTGCAGGCCCGTCTATGGTTATCAACAGGGGATCTGTCACCGGGTTAGAGCCGTCAACGGAAGCTTGGCACATTTAAAGCACCTGCTCCAAAGCCTGAATCAGCCGTTTGTTTTCTTCAGGAAGACCCGTATTGACACGAATATATTCAGGATAGCCGTAAGAAGACATGGAGCGAACAATCACGCCTTTTCTCAGCATGTTTTCAAAAACCATGTCCGCGTTACGCCCCGCATCAATCAGAAAAAAATTGGCCTGAGTGGGAAAATACCGGATGCCTATTCTGTCCAGTTCCACATACAGGTAATTGAGACCTTCATGTACTGCCTGAATGGTCTTATTTAAAAATGCCTCATCTTCCAAAGCTGCAACAGCCCCGACCTGAGCCAACAGGCTGGCGTTGAACGGTTGACGAATCCGGTGGAGAATTCCGGCAAGTTCGGGCGCCATGACACCATAACCGATCCGAAGTCCGGCCAGACCATAAGCTTTGGAAAAAGTTCTCAGAGCCACAACCGGACGGTCTCCATGAATAAATTCCATGCTGTTGACACAGTCCGGATCTCTGACAAACTCCATGTATGCCTCATCCACAACTACCACGATGCCAAGTGGAAGCGCCTCGATAAATGATTTGAAATCATTGTGGGACATCACTGTGCCGGTCGGGTTATTGGGATTGCAGATAAAAATCATCCGGGTCCGGGAAGTCACCCTTTCCAGAATATCCTTGGCGCATATCGCCAGAGACCTCAGGGGTACATGAACGGGAATGGCGCCGGCGCTTCGGACATCAATTTCATACATCAAAAACGAAGGTTTGGGAATAATGGCCTCATCGCCGGGCTGAAGTAGAGCCCGGGTCAGCATGCCGATCAGATCGTCCGAACCATTGCCAAGGACGAAATGATCGGGCGAAAAGCCCAGACGGCAGGACAACTTAACCGTCAAGTCATGCCCCCTGCCGTCCGGATACCGGTGAAGGTTGGACAAAGCAAGGCTGATCGCCTGAACCGCCATGGGTGAGGGGCCTAATGGGTTTTCGTTTGAAGCCAGCTTGATGGCATGTTGAATGCCGTACTCCCTGGCAAGCTCCTCAACTGGCTTTCCTGGCTTATACGGCTCGATGGACTGAATGTATTCCGGAATTTTGACAATCATCATGGACTCGATATTTTAGCGGCCTTCTGTCCTTCATCAACCGCCTTCATGTTCAGAGGAATGAGTTTGGCCTTACTGGAAAACTCCTCCTTGACGCATTCGCGCAGGATATCATTGTCCACCATTTTGCTGCGGGCCACAAAAGCAGAAAGGGCGACAATATTGGCGGATCTGATGCTTCCCAGACCCATGGCGATGTCATTGACCGGAACGATGAATTCGTCCACATCGGTTCTGCCGCAGCCAACGGTTATAAGGGATTTGTTGATCAAAATAACACCTCCCGGCTTTACCATGGGAGCAAACTTATCCAGTGAGGGCCGGTTCATGGCCACAAGGTGCATGGGATTACGAATAATGGGTGATCCGATGGGGCGATCGCTGATGACGACCATGCAGTAAGCGGTCCCTCCCCGCATTTCGGGACCGTAGGAAGGTATCCAGACCACTTCAAATCCCTGTTCCATGGCGGCATGAGCTAAAATCTTGGCGCTTAACAAAATGCCTTGACCGCCAAAACCGGCAAACATGACTTCACTCTGCATCTGTCCCTCCGCTCACGGGTTCGGGTGTTTTTACATCGCCCAGTGGATAATAGGGAAGCAGGGTATTTTCCGCCCATGTTATAGCTTCCATTGGAGTCATCCCCCAGTTGGTGGGGCAGGTGCTGACCACTTCAACCAGGCTGAAGCATTTTCCCGCCATTTGATATTCAAAGGCTTTGCGTATGGCTTTTTTGGCTTTTACGATATATTTGGGCCTGATGACGGTTTGCCGGGTTATGTAAGCCGGTGTCTGCAGGGCCGCAAGCAATTCGGCCACCTTGATTGGCATTCCAACGTCCGCAACATCCCTGCCAAATGGCGAGGTGGTGGTGCGCTGATTGGGCATGGTGGTCGGCGCCATCTGGCCGCCGGTCATACCGTAAACCGCATTGTTTACAAAAATGGTGGTGAATTTTTCTCCCCGGTTGGCGGCGTGGATGATTTCACCCATACCGATGCTTGCCAGGTCGCCATCTCCCTGATAGGTAAATACCATCAGATCTGGCCTGACCCGCTTGATGCCGGTGGCCATCGCAGGCGCCCTGCCGTGAGCAGCTTCCTGAAAATCACAGGTGAAATAATTATAAGCCAGAACCGCGCATCCCACAGGGGCGATGCCGACGGTACGTCCGCGAATTCCCAGCTCATCAATCACTTCCGCTACCAGCCGATGAATCACTCCGTGAGTGCATCCCGGACAGTAATGGGTCTGCTGGGTTGAAAGGGCTTCGGGTTTGTGAAAAGTCTTTCCCATTAGTTCTGCTCCTTTCGTTGAGAGGTGATGTAAGATTGAACCACTTCCATGATTTCCTCGGGTGTCGGGACTTCCCCCCCGCATTTTCCATACCATTCAACCGGTTTTCTGCCCTGAACGCTGCGCTCGACATCTTCAACCATCTGACCCATGCTCATTTCGATGCTGATCACCGTCTTGCAGCTTTCTTTGGAAGCGGCTTCGCGAATGGCCATCAACGGAAATGGAAAGAGGGTTTGCGGCCGAATCATGCCGACTTCAACGCCATTGGCCTTTAGATTGTCGATAGCGGTTCTACACACCCGGCTCATCGTGCCATAGCTGACGATCAGCACCTGGTAATCCGATTCGATATTATATGGCTCAAAGCGGATTTCTTCCAGGTTCATCCGGTCGTATTTGGCCTTTAACAGCAGGTTATGGGCGTTAAGCTGGACCGGATCCAGATACAGGGTTTTTACAAGATTCCGCGTACCGCTGTTTCGGGTGTCCATACCGCTTGTGGCCCAACTGTCCGTGTTCAGTTGCTGGGTCTTGAGATGATCCGGAAAAACAACCGGCTCCATCATCTGCCCAATCAAACCATCGCCCATGATCATTACCGGATTGCGGTATTTTTCAGCCAGGGGAAAGGCCATCATCACCATGTCAACCGCTTCCTGTACACTGGCGGGAGCAAAGACCAGAAGTCTATAATCCCCGTGTCCGCCGCCTTTGGTAGCCTGAAAATAATCGCCCTGTGAAGGCAGAATGCCGCCAAGACCCGGACCGCCGCGCATGATGTTGACAAATACAGCGGGGCACTGGCCGCTGGCGATATAACTGATAGCCTCGCTCATCAGGCTGACACCGGGACTGGATGAGGTGGTCATCACCCGGGCGCCGCAGGCAGAGGCTCCAAAAATCATATAGCCGACAGCCACCTCGCTTTCACCCTGCAAAAAAACGCCGCCGACTTCCGGCATCCGGCGGGCCAGATATTCGGCTACCTCGGACTGAGGGGTGATGGGATAGGCAAAATAATTGAGGCAACCTGCTCGAATAGCGGCTTCCCCGATCGCTTCATTTCCTTTCATGAGAACTTTGCTCATGGAATCCTCCGTAATATCCGCATGGCTGCAGGGTTAAGGTGTTTCCGTTATGGATATGGCCACATCCGGACACATTATGCAGCAGGTTGAACAATATACGCAGTCATCAGGCCTGGCCTGATAGGCTGGAAAATAGCCCTTGGCATTCACTTCGCGGG
>Ga0194052_1002499_pt1 | contig 10035 bp, 4 predicted proteins | sample SepL226m_MetaG_FD_160117 | JGI IMG/M metagenome (GOLD analysis project Ga0194052, IMG submission 160117) | Anoxic zone freshwater microbial communities from boreal shield lake in IISD Experimental Lakes Area, Ontario, Canada - Sep2016-L227-6m | ecosystem: Environmental > Aquatic > Freshwater >... | reverse complement strand
CGGTTACCTTCAAGTTCACCGCCGCCGGATCGAATACATCCATCACACCATTGGTGCAAACGAAGCTGGTGACAGGCACCCAGTCCACGAGATTGGTCGTGGCTTGCAAGGTGTAGCTATGGCCGGTTTGACCGAAGATGGTGAGCTTGAAACCGCCATCGGACAGAAGCTTCCAACCGACAAAGTGCAGGTTGTCCCAGACCAGCGGATTTCGCCCCAGCAAATACTTTTGCAGGTTGCTGAGACCGTCTCCCGCGGGATCGTTCTGTGCCAGTGAATTGTCAGCGGCCAGGCCAGTCGGATGCCCGAAGTATTTCACCATCCACCAGTCCGGTATGCCGTCCCCATCGTTGTCAACTCCCGTGCCGTCGGCCATCAGCCGATTTGCCACGGCTTGGGCTGAATTTAGCCCGTTGCTCCCCACCGCCACTACGGCATAGCTCACGAATTGCATTGCTCCAACAGCCAGATTTGTTCCGCTGTAAAGTCCCACACCGGCCTCCGTCTCTCCAACCTTGACGTAGCTGCCCCCTGGCAGAGTTGCTCTCAATACGTCATAACGCACCACATCCCGGTCATTGTACCCGTCGTCCTCCGACAGCGCCCACATCAGCACATTAGTTCCGTCCAGACCAAAGCGTGCGCTAACGGCACTGGGCGGCGCAGGAAGGCCCTGCGTGGTCGCAACCTGAATTGCCGACGATAGGGGGCTTTCGTTCCCGGTCGTGTCCACCGCACTCACCGCCACAAAGTAGTTCGTCCCTGCCGCCAACCCCCGCAGCAGCCAATTGGTGCCACCGACTTGCACTGGCGACGGTCCTCCCTCGACGCTTGCTGTGCCGTCCCACGGCGGGCCGCTTTGCCCCATCCGATAATACACCCGGCATCCGGCAAAGTCTGGCTCGCTGTTTGTCCTCCAGGAAACCGCAATTCGGCTCTGGCCGGCTGTCACAACGACCCCCGCTGGTGTGGAAGGGGCGGTGCTATCCGCTAGCTGAATCCCAACGCTTCCAAACGCATCCCCGGCAGCCGAACCAAGGCTGACACTGGCCGCAAACCCTCCGGACGGCGCACGCAGTATCAGTGTCACCGCGCCATTCGTGCTGAACAACTGAACGCCAGGAGCATTTGTATCCATATCCGAATTGAGAATCTGGACGCCGACCGCTGTGGCCGTAAACAGCCACTGTTGCGTCGCCACTCCCCCCGTGTTCAGCATCAGGTTTGTGACTACTGCCGTCATTTGTGAAACCCCATCGGCCGGCAGCGGGTTCGTGCTCAGGACCAACCGCAAGTCCCCCGTCGGCAAGGGAGGAGCGATAGCGTAGGTCCCCAGGTTCGTGATTGTTGCCGTTACAATGTTGGAGACGGTGTCCACCGCGCCACCCACCAAAACCCACCCGTTCGTACCGTCGCTCAGGCGGTAGATCCTCAAATCAGCCTCCTCCAATCCCGCCACGCTGGCAGTCGTATAGGCCATCGCCAGTGTGCCAGTTCCGTGGAAGGAGTTGGTGCTCTCAAAGCGAAACACCCCGCTCAATCCATAAATATAATTGCTCGGCACCAGCGAACTCGACCCATACACCACTGGGTCGCCGAAATAAGAGCCCTTTGCAAACTGCGCCTCGAAGTTTCCACGGCTGCCGAACAGACTGTTCCGCCACCTCGATACCAGCGCGGAGCCACCGTCCATCACCCCCGCTCCGAAACTTATCACCGCCCTCGTGGCGTTTTCGCCCGCCGAAACCACCGTCTGAGCGGCGCTGGAAACCGTGCTTTCCACCCGGTTCAGAGCCCGGCCAAGCGGTACCGCGGCATACCCAATCCACACCGCTTCTTTCGCGAGCAAAGTCTCGGTTGGAATTAAGTCTGCGGTATTGTTGGCATGCCACTGCGAGGGCATCCGCCGCGAATGCCAGATTTGCCCCCTTTCCAGCACCGCCTCCGCGCCGCGCTCAGTCTTGGCGTCAAGGTGCAAACTCAGTCCCTCAGAGATCGCCTTCAGTTCGGCTGCTAGCGGCATCTCCCAGACCTTGGCTGTATAAAGCGTCCGCGTATAACCAAGCACGCTGTTATGCGCTTCTGGAGCCCCCAAGATACCCGCGGTCAAGTCATCCGCGTGCTGCGGCTTTAGTTGCGTCTGCGAGCCAAATCCAGCCTTGAGAAGCTCCCAACCCGCGCCCAGGACCGCCAAATCGTTCATCGAGTCCGGACTTGGCAGCGCGTAACTCAGCGTCTCGGAGGTCTCGGCTCTTAGGCTCGGGCCAAGCTGCTGAGTCACGCCCTTCCAGCCGATGACGCTCAGGTCAACCCCGGCTGCCGTCTCCCCGTGAAACTGGACCTCCACCCGCGAAGGATGCGAAGCTCCCCCTGGCGTGACCGCCCGGGCTGAAATCGTCTGGCTGACGGCACCCGAAAACTGCAAACCGAGACCGCGCAGCTTTGACTGATTGTACTTCATGTAACCAAGCACCCCTCCCACGCTTCCCGACAACTCCGCCTCAAGACCTAAAATCGTTGCATGCTCGTTGGGTATGACTGTGTTCTCGTATCCCAGGAAGCCTCCGAGGTGCCCATCGAATTCGCCCCCGGCTTTGGCATTAAGATTCCCGAAACTCCCCGCTTCAAACAGCGCTTCCCCATTCGCGTAACCGCCCAAATGCACCTCGCCCTCTGAACCCGCCAGCGATATTTGCAAAAGATCCGTGCCGTAATAGAAAGCCAGGAAGTCTCCCAGCGAATGGGCCAGGCCATCCGTCTCGACCATCGGCCCGCCAAACGCAACGACAAGTTTGTAGAGATTCAAAACCTCATCATCAGTGTCCGCCGGAAACCGATGCGAACTGGCAATGTCTAGGCCGAGATACGCGCCCGCGCCCACGCTCGCACCCGTCTTCAGGCTGCCAAGCTTCAGGCCGGGTGTGCTGATCTCCAAGCCGATACGGGCTTCAGCCTCCCATGTGCCCTTAATTGTCTCATCGAAGACCACATTTCCCTTCCAAAGATGCCGCAACTCCGTCTCCAAAGCCGTCGTCCCGCCCACCTTCCAGGCTGCAATCGTCCCGCTCGCGCCACCACCAACCTTATGTTTCCATACCTGATAGTATTGTCGCGGCACAACCTTCGCCTGGAAGTTCTCTTTCACAGCGCCAGATTCCAGAACCTCCAAGCCCTGCGCCGAGTTGACCGCTCCTAAAGACGCAGCCGGGATGCGAAGCCGAACGATTCCATCGGGGTCCGTCACGCCGCTCGCGTGCCCGGCCCATGTGTCTGAAACATCCCCCGTCTGAGGAATTGTCGCCCCGCCTGCGATGCGCAGCGCAACAGTCACCCCTCCAGCCGGCGATTTGCCATCGCTCGACGTAACAATGTAATAGCGGTAGCCGACGCCCCCATCCTCAACCTGCGTGACCACCGGGTTCACATCCGGTTGCAGCGGGATAATCCGAAACGGCCCGCTCAAAGGTGCGAGATGGATCGTGCCCACGTCGGTCGTGCCGCTGACGACTTTGATGCCCGCCACTGGCTTGCTCTCAAAACCGGCCGCGCTCACCTTCAGCAGGTACCCGGAACCCGCCGGGACATTCGTTAATGTAAACCTGCCGCTCGCAGCGGTGTTGGTGGTAAACTGGGTGCTGTCAATTCGCACCTGCGCGTTCGCGAGCGATGTGCCGTTGCCCTGCACCAGACCGGTCAGTGTCCCGGACTGAGCACTGCGAGTGTCCACGATGGTGAGGTTCGAGTCGGCTGAACTTGTCGCCGCCCACGCGGGCAGCACGGCGGTGGCCAACCCCACCAAAAACGCCGCCGTTCGGAGCGCGGACATACGGAGCGCGGACATTTCTGTCCGCCACCTCCAAGGAGCGTGGACATTCTTGCCCGTTTTTTCCACCTTTGCTTGGTCACACCTACACAAGCCTGCGGACAAAAATGTCCACGCTCCGGTCCACGCTCCCGGCGGGCTGCCCTTTGGCTTACGTTCAATCTTCATAGATTTCCTTCTCTTGCTTGTCTGCTGTCCACGCCGATGCGGAGTGGAGCGCGGACATTCTTGTCCGCATCCGTGCGCGCGTCGGCGTGGGAAGCGGACAAAAATGTTCGCGCTCCAACTCGCGCACGGAAGCGGACAAGAATGTCAGCGCTCCATTCCGCGCCCCAAGCCGCCCGGAGTTTTCGGCAGTCCTACTGGCACCGGGCGGCTCGCTGTTTTCTATTTGCCCCAGCGCACTAACCACCGGGGACAGGATAGCGGCCGGGTCAGCCGGGGCGTGTTCCAACGCCCGGGTTGAGCTGGGGGCAAGACGGGGCGGAACCCGACGTTGTTGTTGCTGTTCGTCGGGTTGTCGTTGTTGCGATTTGCCGTCCGGCAGTTGATCGCGTTGTTGTTCCAACTGCCGCCCCGATTCACACGGTTCGAGCCTCTTGGCCGCCACCCCAAATCGTTGCAGGACATGCCGATGAAACGCCCCACTCGCCGCCGGCATTACGAAAGCCAGCAACGCCTGCATCCGCTGCTGCAAAACCAGTCCGCTCCATTCACCATAGTCCATGATCTGGCCGTGACGTTTCATTCTACCTTATCCTATGGAGCGCGGGCATTGTCCGCTTCCCACGCCGCCGTTCGCACGGTTGCGGACAGAAATGTCCGCGCTCCACGCCGCCGTTCCCACGGTTGCGGACAAAAATGTCCGCGCTCCGCCAAAAATCGCGACCGCTGCGCGGGCTTCTCGTTTTCCAATCGCACACGCTTGCCATTTTCATACTCGCTCCGCAGGCAGGCGTCGCTCGCTCCACTCGCTCCGCCACGCCTGCTCCGCTCTCGCTGCCCTGCTCATGGCTGACCTGGGGGCAGGACGGGGCGGAACCCGACGTTGCCGCTGCTGCACGTCGGGTCGCAGTTGCCGCCGCGATCCGCCGTCCGCCAGAAGAACGCGTCGAGGCTCCAACAGCCGCCCCGAAGCACACGGCGCGAGCCTGAAGTGGGCCCACGAGGATCGGTCTGGGAGCCACTCGAATACGCCCCATACCAATCCCAACACCACTCCCACACATTCCCTGCCATGTCATAGAGACCATACCCATTGGAAGCAAAGTAGCCGACGGGACTGGTGTAAGGATAAACTCCATCGTTGAACGTCGGGTGATAACCCTGCGTCGGATTCACATCGTAGGCGTAACCACCCCCAGCCGACAAGGGGTAAGCGTAGTAGTTCGCCTGACTCCACGAAATCGTGTTCCCCCACGGAAACCGCTGCCCGCTCGACCCGCCCCGCGCCGCCTTCTCCCACTCCGCCTCTGTCGGCAACCGATAGCCGCTGCTCCAGTTCACATAAGGCGCGACCTGCCCACTCCGATACCGCACACCCAATCCCGCATTTGTGTAATACGCCGGCACTCGACCCTCTTTCTCGCTCCGCGCATTGCACCACTTCACACAGTCATACCAGTTTATCGTATGCACAGGGTGGTTGGCCCCTTTCCCGGAACCCGCATAGTCAAAACTGTAACCGTGTCCGATGGCCCACTGATACACCGTGTCCCAGAGGCTTTTGGTCACCAAGTTCTTCTCCATGAAAAACGCGTTCACATACACCGTGTGCAGTGGCAGTTCATCGGACCATCCCTCGCTTGCACTCATGCAGTTGCCCATCGTGAAGCTGCCGGCGGGAATGAGCGCCATGCCGGAGGGGGCCGTGGCATCATCGGCGGTAACGCGAAAGCGCACATTGGCGGAATACTTCCCGCTCCAATCCGCCCCGGCATTCCAAGTGATTTGCTTGTTGGAGCCGGGCGCGACCGCGCTGCCCCAGCCGGAGCCGCTGAAACTGGTGGCGGGCAGCGTATAGGAGGATCCCCCGTTGGTGGACACGAGGACGGTAACGGCAAGGGAGGCACTGTCTGGATCAGCCAAATCGTAATAGATATCCACCAGTTGCGTGCCTGGCCGTTGCGACGCGCGGACGTTGGAGACAACCGGCGGTGCGGCTGATGCAACCAGTTCCATCAGCAAAAGCACCAAACCCGAAAGCAGCAGCAGCCCGTCCAAACAAAACCTTGGCCATCTCATAACTGATCATTTACCAGACTGCCGCGAAAACGTCAAGCACGTTTTCGAGACCCGTAGCGCAGGTTTTCCAACCTGCCGTATCGCCGACTTTCAGTCGGCAGACCGTCCGAAGGATCCCCGTCTGCCGATGCGGTTCCAGCCCGCCGCGCCCTTGATAAGCCTCCGCTGAAGGGCCATAAATCTCCTCGAACACAAAGGCCCCGTAACCTCCACCTGGTCGCGTGGGCCCGCGGTATCGCCGGAATTACGCAGATCGACCGTGCGGGCGCCTTTGCCAGTCCTGCTGCACCCGCCGGGCCAGTTGCCCCAGCACCTCGGTGGCCAGTCAGCCGCCTGCAGGCCGGTTGCGCCAACACCGCGCCCGGCCTGGCCCGCGGCCAGGCTATTGATCGAAAAACAGGAGGAATTCTGTCAGAAACCGCTGGTGCGCGAAAATGCCTTAGGCTCTAATGGTCTCAAGATTTTATCCAGGAAGCCGGCTATGGCATTTCAGCGCATCGTCTCCGACGGCCGTTATTAGGCGAGGCATTCATCAAAGAATGCTCACGTCATTATGAGAATTCATATACATCCAATGTTGCTGCTTGTGGCGCTTGTCGGAACCTCTGCCTCATGCGCGGCAGCAACGGCGGTTCCGTGTGACCACCCGAATTTCGGATTGTCTCCCTATACGTGGAAGATCACCGGCTCTGGCGCCAGCGCGCGCGCGGAAGCCACTTTTCCCGGGGCTTACTTCAAGACCGTGGTCCAGGGCACCGCGTCGATCGGTGTCGTGATCGATGGCACCGGCAATACCGGCTGCCCCGTCCCATCGATGCCCTGGGTCGAATACTCCATCGACGATGGCCCGTTTACCGGAACTGCACTCACGCAAACCGGCGCGGTTTACACTTTGCCCGTCGCCGCGGGCCTGAATGTCACCGCCTCTCACAAGCTCGAGTTCTATTTCCGTGCCTCCGATCTCGGCCAGAACCGATGGACCGCCGCCACGGCCCACCTGCGCCTTGCCGGAATCGCCATGGATACGGCGGGAACACTGGCCGCCTACCCGATGCGTCCCAGGAAAGCTATCGGCTATGGTGATTCGATAACCGAAGGCGTGGGCGTTGACAGCAAGTTTACGTCGTGGGAGATACTCGGTCCCAATAATGCCCGGTGCGCCTGGTTCGGATTTGTCTGTGCCGCGTTGAATTGCGAGTACGGCCAGATCGGCTCCGGAGGCCAGGGGCTGGTGACAGCCTATAACGTGCCGGGGTGCGTCACCGCCTGGGACCACTATGATTCGACTGCCTCGCGGTTGATCGACGGGCGCCTGGTTCCCGAACCCGACTACTTCTTCTGCGCCCACGGCAACAATGACCACGTGGATCTTACCAGCGCTTATACCGGGTGGTTGAGCACCGTCCGCAAAGCCTGTCCCAACACCCGCATTTTCTGCGTGGTGCCGCCAGCCGGGATTCACCGGAGCGAGATTGCCGCCGCCGTAAGTGCCCGTAACCAGGCGGGTGACGCAAAGGTTTACGGGATAGATATTCCGCTAATGACCGCAATGGCGCCTAACACTGGCAAAGCTACTCAGGGGAGTTACGACGGTGGTCACCCCGCGCTCTATGGCCAGGCCGTGTTCGGCGCCTGCGTCGCCGCCAAGGTGCAGGAGATTCTGAGCAAAGAACGCCAGCCATAGGTGAACATCACCCAGCGCGCACTTTTGAATTTAATAACCGATTAACCCTCATTTATATACTAACATACTAACCAAAGGAGCCGTCATGAATCCATACCCACCGAAATCCAAACCGCCATCCTCGCCTCAACCCCGAAAAGCAGTTCGCCGAGGTTCCCTAAACAGGCTTCCGCTTTCTGTCGCAACTCTTGTCATGATTTTATGCTTGCGATTCGCCGCGTTGGCGGGTCCGCAGGTTCTCAGCGGTGATTTTCAACGCGGCGATTATTTTAATGGGCCGTTGTTTTCGTTTACTTATGACGGCAAATCCTCGGACGCACTGTTGCCGCAGTGGAAACCGGAACGTTCTTCGCGAGCGCTCGACAACCAACGCACGGAGCGGCGTGTGGTTTGGACGGACCCGGCCACCGGATTGGAAGTGCGCTGTGTTGGTGTCGAATATCAGGATTTCCCGGCGGTTGAGTGGACGGTGTATTTCAAGAACACGGGCAAGGAGAACACTCCGATACTGGAACAGATTCAGGCGTTGGATGTCACATTCCAGCGAAACCAGGGCAGCGAATTTGTGCTCCATAGCACCAAAGGTGATTGGTGTACGGCCGATAGCTTCGAGCCGTTTCATCAAACGCTTGAGCCCAAAGCCAGCAAACGTTTCGCTCCCTTTGGCGGACGTCCAACCAACGCCGCCTTTCCCTACTACAACCTGCAAATGCCCGGTGGGGGGGTATTCCTAGCCATCGGCTGGCCGGGAGAGTGGGCGAGCGCGTTCGTCCGCGACTCGGATCGAAGTCTGCACGTGACGGCTAGCCAGGGACTCCTGCACTCATTCTTGAAACCGGGCGAGGAAATTCGCTCTCCCCTGATCGCAATGGTGTTCTGGAAGGGATCGGACATCGTGACGGCTCAAAACCTCTGGCGGCGCTGGATGGTCGCACACAATCTCCCGCGCACGGCCGATGGGAAGCTGCCGCCGACCCAGATCGTGGCGTGCAGTTCGCATCAGTTCAAGGAGATGACCCAGGCAAACGAGGACAACCAAAAACTGTTCGTAGATCGCTATCTCGAGGAGGGCATGAAACTGGATTATTGGTGGATGGATGCCGGCTGGTATCCCTGCGGCGGGGAATGGGTCAATACCGGCACTTGGGAGCCGGATGCGACTCGTTTCCCCAAAGGGTTGCGCGCGGTCAGCGACCACGCCCGGGCCAAAGGCATTAAGACCATCGTCTGGTTTGAACCCGAGCGAGTGGGTGATCCCAACTCATGGATCGGAAAGAATCATCCCGAATGGTTGCTTTCGAAAAAGGGGGAGGTTCCACCCCCACCTCAGGGTGGAGGCTTTGGCAGTGGCCCCGGCAGCTTGCTGAATCTCGGCCATCCTGAGGCCCTGAACTGGCTTATAAACCATGTTGATCGGACATTGACCGAACAGGGCATCGATTTCTATCGTCAAGATTTCAACATGGATCCCCTCACATTTTGGCGCGGTGCCGATGCTCCGGATCGCCAGGGGACGACTGAAAACCATTACGTTCAAGGCTATTTGGCCTACTGGGACGCCCTCCGCCAGCGGCACCCCAACCTGCGGATGGACTCCTGCGCCTCCGGCGGTCGTCGCGATGATCTCGAAACCTTGCGTCGCGCAGTGCCCCTGATCCGAAGTGATTACCTGTTCGAGCCGACCAGCCAACAGAACCACCACTTCTCCTTCGCCTCCTGGATCCCGTATCACGGCGCCGGCTATGTAACCGGGCAATCGGCGATTGGACAACATGGCCAACCCGATATTGATGTTTACGGATTCCGCGCAAACATGTCGCCGAGTTTGACCCTTTGCTTCGATATGCGGAAGAAAGATTTGGATTACAAGTTGGCACGCCGCCTGTTCGATCAGCTCAAACAGGTCAGCCCGAATTATCTGGGCGATTTCTATCCATTGACGTCTTACAGCCTCGCAAATGATGTCTGGCTGGCCTGGCAATATGATCGTCCCGAGTCGAAGGAAGGAGCCGTGCAGGCATTCCGTCGTCCGGACTCCAATTTCGAGGCTGGACGATTCAAGCTCCGAGGACTGGATGTCGGCGCCCGCTACGAGGTGACCGATCTTGATCGTCCGAGTGAGGCCCAAACCTTCACCGGCGAGGAGCTCATGAAGCGCGGCCTGCTCATCAGCATTCCCAGTCAACCTGGCGCGGTGGTCCTGACCTACAAACAGGTGAAGTAACACCCCGTCACTGCTGGCAGATCGTATGCGTTTATTCGAAGCCTTTTATTCGGGCGATTT
>Ga0194052_1002498_pt1 | contig 10038 bp, 11 predicted proteins | sample SepL226m_MetaG_FD_160117 | JGI IMG/M metagenome (GOLD analysis project Ga0194052, IMG submission 160117) | Anoxic zone freshwater microbial communities from boreal shield lake in IISD Experimental Lakes Area, Ontario, Canada - Sep2016-L227-6m | ecosystem: Environmental > Aquatic > Freshwater >... | reverse complement strand
TCATTGGGATCATTCAGAGAGAAAACAGCGGAGACTCTTGCAATCCTTTGCTCGGTACTAATGTCCTACAGGCAAAAAGGCATGATGGCGACTTACCTAAAAGGGGTGTGAGGGGTTACCTTTGTGTATAGATTAATAATGGGTTACAATAATGCCATTATCAATAAGTGTGGCGTCATCATATGAAAAATATTAAAATCATTATTGGAATCATTGTTGCGGTGGTAATCGTCGGGCTTATCGTTTCTTATTCGTCAAATAAGAAATCAGTATCAGAAAAACAGACCATTAAGATCGGAGTTATCGCTCCCGTCACTGGTCCCGCTTCTGCTTTCGGACAACCCCTTGTGAAAGCCCTCGAACTTGCCTTAAAGGATGTTCCGAAAGATTCAAAATATAATTATGAAATAGTTATAGAAGATGACGCTACTAATCCAGCTAAGTCTGCAAGTGCTGCACAAAAATTAATACAAATAGATAAGGTACAAGCAATTATCTCTGCAACTTCTGGTACAGGAAATGCAATTATGCCTATCATCACTACAGCAAAGATTCCTCAAATATGTGTAGCTTGTGCTGATAGAAAAATTGCTGTTGGTGCCTACAGTTATACAAGCTCAATCCAGCCTGAAGATGAAGGAAAGGTTTACATTGATTATGCCGTAAAGACAGGGGTTAAGACTCTTGGAATGCTCAATCAAATTCATCCAGGGATAAATGCTGTTGCTGATGGTATAAAAGGAGCAGCTTTGAAACAGGGTGTACAGATTGTATACGAAGAAAGATTTGATGGAAATAATCGAGATTTCAAAACTATTGCTGCGAAAGCTGCTGCGGCAAAGGCGGATGTATATTATATCCAAGCTCTTCCACCCTCTCTAGATATTCTTGGTAAAGAACTTTACGGTCTCGGTGTAAAAAACCTTGCTGCTGGTTCGGGCGCATTCACCATCTCAGCAAATCCCGCTTTTTACGAGGGCAATTGGTACAGTGAATCACTTTCTGACGCTTCCTTTACTGACAGATTCCAAAAGGCATATCCTGATGTAAGATTCAATGTACGCACAGCTCCTTATGGTTACGATGCTTTTATGATGTTAGTGAAGGGATTTGAAAAAGGCGGAGATATGGGAACATATCTCTCTGGCCTCACCGAATATAAAGGCTTGGTGGGAAGACAATACAAGAATAGTGGTACAAATTACTTTGCGTCTCTTCCTGGAATTTATAAAATCCAAGATGGCAAGCCAACTCTCGTCTGGAAAGAATAGTGGTAAATAAATATTTTAAACAAAAATCAGCCGCTCGGTGTAAACCGTGCGGCTGGTTGCGTAAGGAACTATCGAGATCACTTGACCTCGACGAGAGAGCCCGCTGGTAGGGCATGCTCGGGCAATCGCTTTTCATTGACGATTGTCCACCGCACCTTCACGCTCTTGCGAGCATTTGGGTTGTCGCCTTGTCCTGGTGGACGACGGCGGTAAGCAGAGCGGAAATGAGCTGAAAGCTCACGCAATGCTTCGATCGAGCCTTTCTCTCGAATGATGCCGTGGATTCGGCGTTCATCAGCCGTAAGCTCGTGTTCACAATCCAATGTCACGAGATTGTCAGTAGAAGTGACTGCCTTCGGATCTTCCGTTGTCGGAATTTCCACTGGCGTCGCGTCTACTGGTGCAACTAGCGCCCCGACATTCTTCTGCTGAAGATCGTCTAGGTGCATACACAGGCCGATGATGATGCGATAGATAGGTATCCAGAATCGCAACGATTTTTCCTTCTCCTCTTCGGAGAGTGGCTGGATGCCGGCAAACTCAACCTTTTCCACTCCGACTTTATCCGGAATGATCTCAAGGTTGGGATTGTTACAGAGCCTCTCTCCATACTGGTTCGAGGGAATGTAACAGTAACCGCCTGCACGTGCCGCTTGGCAACGGGTAAGAAGTTTTTGCAGGTTTCCATTGCGAGAAGCATTGGCGATTCCGTTCTTAATCTCCTGGGGCATGACCTTGAACGCATCAAGCTCATTTCCAAGGGCGAGTACACGGATGAATCCATTCCCTGTTTCCACCACAAGGGTGTCTATCAAGTTGTTGAACATTCCCGGAAGGGGAATAGGCAAAGAAATGATAAAGCAAGGAAATGGAGGGTGAAGATCACCCCATGTCACTCCGGCTACCGAAGTGAGCTCAAGATCTATTTGCATGTCTTTTGACAGCGAGTAGACCCTGCGTGACGATCGTGTCCAATTCGCAAATACATCGGGAAAGAAATTGTAACAAATAACTTCCACGAAATATGCATAGAACAGATCGATCGGCATCTCGAAGTCCTCTCTCTTGAAGGGCTTGGTGCGATCAAGCACAGCCCTTCGGAATCGGTGCCAATTTGCAATGGCACCTTTGAAGAACTCGGGGCGAGTCGGCTTCACTTCGGCGTTGGCAACAAACAATGTCTGTTCCCAAACTCGAAGCATGGTCTCAAGACGCTTGACCATATAGGACGATTTCTTGTCGTTCATTTGACCTTTTTGGTTGATGGTTTTCTGCGTAAATTGTCAAAAAAGCTTACCTGAATAGTATAGCATAAATCCTTGACATAAGCAAGTAGGTATGTTAGAGTACCAAGCGAACACTGAACATTTCCAATTATGAACACCAACATCTATGCTCATAAATCGGGGCCTGTGAGCAAGGCCTTTCTGCAAGTCGTCGGTTTGACCGACGCAAACTTGGTCGAGGTCTCTGATCAAAAGTCGGCTGACATCGTCCTACTCGCGGGATCGGATGACCTCCGCGCCCTGTACAACGAGAGACAACTGTTCTGCGTACTCTCGATTCCTGGGCAACGAGTTGTCACCAATCAGCCGGAAAACGTTTGCCTGCTCGATAGCCTGAAGCTTTTCGAAGGCAATAGCGGTATTCCTCACCTTATCGAGTTGATCGAGAGGCGCAGTAAGACCACAACCGAAAGCACTACCCCAAAAGTGGAACTTCCGAAATTCTCGGATGTAGCCACCTTCAGGAAGTGCTACTCGGTTCTGGTCATCGACGATACGGAGCAGAATCTCCGCATCGCCGAGTCTGTCCTCGAGAAACATTCTGTGACGGTTGCGGGATCACTACGAGATGCCATGGTCAAACTTGGCCAGCAACATTTCGACGCAGTCCTCACCGACATGGAGATGCCTCCGGACAAGCACTACTCCTCGCTCAACCTCGATCACTATGCGGTCGACGAGAAGGTCCCGTACGGTTTCGCAGTCGTCCTGGAAATGACCGAGCGGGGAATGCCGGTCGCTGTCGTTACTGATGGCAATCACCATGAGGGTTGGGTGTCAGCGATGTTTGATCACATCAAAGGCGCCACCGTGAACGGGCAGAAGGTTCTGTTCTTCAACAACATCGGCAAGCGATGGGACAAGGCGCTCAAGCGCCTGTTGGAGGAATAATCTCCTAAATCCTTGAGATCACAACGCGCAGTTGGCTTCGGCTAGCTGCGCGGTTTTGTTTATAATTTATTGAAACACACATTTCATGTTATAGTATATTTATGAGTAATCAAGGAACAAACGCCGAAAATATATTCCATGGAAAGGGAGAAAGCCAAGCATCAAAACTATTTTATACTGAATCAACCCCGTTTATATCTGAGATAATTAAAAACAACCTAGAACCGGGAAGGTATACACTTGTTGATCTGGGTGGCCATAAAGGAGAATTGCTGAGAGAGCTGTTGTTGAGGCTACCGGATTACAATTTTGAGGCTTCTATAATAGATGAAGAAGAAGGGTTGGATGCGGATTTGAATGTAAAGAAAATTGTGGCAGATATTACTAATACGCCATTAGTAGATAAAAGTGTTGATGTCGCTGTTATGCGCTATGTTTTGCCTTGGAATGCTTTCGAAAAGCAGAAATTGATATTTAAGGAAATTGCTCGTATTTGTAAAGGTATTTGCATAATTCAACACCAGGGAGCAAATAGCAATAACCCTAGACCCCTACAAGACGCATCAAAACGGCTTTTTAGTGGTATTGTTCCTAAACTTAAGCGTGATAATGGATTCTTTACCGAATCTAGTCAGATTGAATTATGGATGGATGAGTTGAATATTCACCACGAGAAGTTGCAGGAAAGGAAAATTGAGACACTTTCGGAAATGTTTATTGAAAAATTTAATCTGTCATCAGATGATACCGCTTTAACTAGGGAAACATTGAAGGGGTGTGATTACATTATGCAGACCACATGGATATTAAGATTTTGAATAACTATGAATATTCTCGAAACGAAACATTTAACCAAACATTTTGATGGCGTCTACGCAGTCAATAAATTATCGATCGCTTTTGAAGCAGGGAAAATCACAGGTATTATCGGTCCGAACGGATCAGGTAAATCAACTCTGATAAATACACTAACTGGATTAATTCCTGCCGATTCTGGTGAAATCATTATTTCTGGCGCAGAACGATTGCAACGCGTGCGACCGCATGAGGTACCGACATACGGTATGACGCGAACATTTCAGGATGTTAGACTATTTGAGCAAATGCCCGTTATCGATAATATTCTGGTTGTTCTCACCGAGCGAAGCATATGGAAATCATTGTTTGAAAAGCATGGAGCTTTTCATAACGAAAAAGCCGAGGAGGTTTTGAAAAAGGTCGGCTTATGGGAAAAGCGAAATGAATTAGCCAAAAATTTATCGTATGGTCAGCGCAAGCTACTTGAGATCGCCCGCGTACTAGCCATGATTCATTGCGGTGTTGGCGATATCAATATCATATTTCTCGACGAGCCATTCGCAGGTCTCTTCCCTGAGATGATCAAGATTGTAACTACTGTCATGAAAGAATTGCGTGACCAAGGTAAGGCCGTCATTTTGGTGGAACATAACATAGACCTGATTCGTGAATTATCAGATCATATTTTTGTACTTGATTCCGGCGAGCTATTGGCGGAAGGTAAACCTGCGGAGGTCTTGGTGAGGAAAGATGTGATCGAAGCCTATCTAGGCGAATAATTATGAAAACTGAAACCCTATTACAATTAAATGATATTCATGTTCACTACGGCGGCGTCAAAGCGCTTGATGGAGCATCTGTCTCTATTGACGAAGGTGAGATAGTGGCGCTCATGGGACCGAACGGCGCAGGCAAGTCGACGATCCTCAAAGCTATATTCGGTCTAGCCCCTATTGAGTCTGGCACCGTACTCTGGGAAGGTCAGGCGTTCAAACCTGTGTCTTACGAAGTCGTAGAACGCGGTGTGTCATTCGTACCGCAAGGAAGGCGAGTGTTCCATCATCTGACCGTGCTTGAGAATCTAGAAATTGGCGGATTTAACATAAGAAGTAATGCCGATCGCAAGGAGCGAATCGCCAATGTACTTGAATTGTTTCCTGCACTGAAATCAAAGCTCAAGGCGAAGTCTGGCACGCTTTCTGGTGGTCAACAACAAATGCTCGCTATTGCCCGAGGACTCATGCCTGACCCTAAGGTATTATTGCTCGATGAGCCATCCCTCGGCTTAGCTCCAAAGATAGTCAAGGAAGTTTTCGAGAAGATCCGTGAGATTAACGAGCGTAGAAAAACAGCGATATTCGTCGTTGAGCATAATTTGAAATCGCTACTTGAGATTACGAAAAGAGCATATGTGCTAGATAAAGGGAAGATTTACGCGGAAGGAAATCCGAAGGAATTGATAGAGCAAAAGATATTAGAAAAGGTTTTTCTAGGTCAAGCTTAAAATAATTCATATGCCATACAGGAAAATTCAAGAAAGGAAGGTTGAGACTCTTTCTGAAACATTTGTAGAAAAATTCGAGCTGAATGATCACGAAGCAGGTATTGTTAGAGATGTTCTAAAGGGTTGTGACTATATTATGCAGACGACGTGGGTCTTGGATTTTCGAACATAATTTTTTAAAAATGTAATCAAGAAGATGAACTCTCAAGATCAAATTATCAAAATCCAAAAAACAGCTAATACATTGTATGATCTACGAGATCATAGTGATGTTAAATATTGCAAGGAAATATCAGATTTTTTGATTGAAAAGTCTGGTGGTAATGAGGGCTCTAGAATATCAACCGAAAATTTCAGCGCTTTTGTTGTTTCTCGGTTTACGACTACACACCGATTTATAGAGTTGATGGCACAGAGACTTGGAAAAGAGCTGCAAATTGTGGAATTGGGATCAGGTTTTACTCCACATTTTCTTAATCTAAATTATGAGATTGGCAAGTACATAGAGATTGACCTTGAGGTAAATTCGAAGTTAAAGAAAGAAATTACCAGAAAATTAAGAGAGAGGGATGGTGAAATTTTTATTGCAGGAGACATTTTGACTCAAGATGTTTGGAATGAAGTTGGAAATAACATTGATCTAAGCAAGCCAGTCATAATTTTTAGCGAGGGTGTTGTTGCACAATACTTTACGACTGAACAAAAGGAAAAAATTGCTTCGCTATCTAGAGCATTTTTGCAGACAAATGGAAGCTGTTTTGTTGTAGATGACACATTAAGGAATCATTCAGAGTTACATGATAATCCAATTATTCAGGAGGGCATGAGTAGAATTGTGGCAGAGTCTGGAAGTAAGGTATATAAATCAGAGACCTCTACATTCGAGAGTGAGATAGACAAATGGAATAAATTATTTAATAATACTATCTATACGGTTGATTATGTTCCGAGTAAACCTGAAATGGATTTTGCTCTTCGATCCTACAAATTAACAGTTTGTATGAATGATCAAAATAGAGAATTAGAGTCGGTTTTATTAGAGCTTTCAAAGCAAAATAAAAATAATCGTACATGGAAATAATATGAAATATATAGCTTGTATTTTTCTTAAAGAAGGTATAACTGAAAAAGAGCCATCCCCAATGGATGGAGTGGATTATCATACTTTGTCTTCTGGGATAGAGTATATTGATATATACCTAAAGCAGGGCATAAGTGACTTTTTGGTTTTCGGATCTACAGACAATAAATCGGTAGATTTTGCTTGTGAACAGGGATTGATAAAGAATTTCATTAAAGTGGCAAAGGATAAATTTAAGGATAAGGTCACTATTCATGCCGATGTCGGAATATCTCCATATTCAAAAGATGGACACAGTACTGTTATAGAGAACGGGGGAATAAATTATGAGAAAAGCTATGCGCTTGCATCTAAATTGGCTCTGGTGTTTGCAGAAGCTGGTGCAGATTATGTTGCACCATGTCTCTCGCTACATGAGCAGGTCAAAGTCGTTAGGACAGCTTTAGATAATGGTGGATATACGAAGACCAAGGTGCATGCATATAGCTCTAAGTTTTCTTCTGCATTGTATGGACCGTACAGAGAAACAATCCAATCTCCGTTGAAAGCTCAGGACAAGAAACCGTATCAAACTGACTATTCCAATCCAGAGGAGGCATTGAATCAGATTAAATTTGATGAATCTCAAGGAGCTAGTATCGTAATGGTAAAACCGGCAATGATTTATCTTGATATTGTATATAGAGCAAGACTACTGACGAAACTCCCACTATCTGTGTATCATGTGAGTGGAGAATACTCGATGATTAAGGAAGCATGTAAGACAGGGATGTTAGACGAGAACGAAACATTTGATGAGGTACATGCCGCGTTCAATCGTTGTAATGTTGATTATGTAATCGGATATGCTCCGGATCATTTTATACGATGGAAGTTGGTGCAACAAAGCCATGTCAGATAATGAGCAAAATCAGGATATAACTACATCACAAGAGCCTTCACAAAGCCCCGAAGAGTTCACATTAGAGCCATCTATTCAGTCAGCCGATTCTAATCCTATTGTTATGCCCCCAGAGGCCCCAGAATCGCCTACAAACGCTTCCACACACACCTGTCCCACTAAAAACGGTCGAAACTAGAAAAACCCTCTGAGGTAAGCCATACTATGTCTGTCGGACTTAGCATGAGCTTAATTTCCCTCACAGGGTTTTTCGTATGTATTACTCTAGCACGATTTTCGGGCAACTTTTAGCATTTTTACCAAAACAGGAATTCAAGCGTTTTGTGGGACAGCATAATGCAGACCGTTACGTGAAGAAAATGACGGTTTGGAATCAATTAGTATTACTCTTGTACGCGCAAGCGACAGGCAAAGAAAGTCTGCGCGATATCGAGACCGGACTCCGCACCAATCCGGAAGTCTGGCATCATCTCGGCGTGCAAACTGTTGCTCGTTCAACTGTGGCGCGAGCGAACAACACTCGCGACTACAGAATATTCGAGCGGTTGTTCTACGCACTACTCGCGCAGTGCAGAGATATTACGCCGGAGAGGAAATTCACCTTTGACAATCCTCTATACGCGCTTGACGCAACCACCATCACGCTTTGTCTATCGCTTTTTGACTGGGCTCACTACTCACATGAAAAAGGAGCGATCAAGATACATACCATCATCAACAATCGTACCACCATGCCGGAAGTACTTACTGTGACTGATGGAAAGGTATCAGACATTGTCGGCGCCAAAAATCTCCTCATATCCTTACCACGAGGCAGTATCGTGGTATTTGACCGTGGTTACGTTGACTACAGTTGGTGGGCGGAGATTGACTTGCTTGATCTTTTCTTCGTTACGCGTCCAAGAAAGAAGCAGTTGATTAAAGTGCGTGGCGTGTACAACGAACCGTCTGGACGAGTCCTAGCTGACGAGCGTATTTGGGTGGGACGACTCCATGCATCTGAATATGGAAAAGAATTGCGACGTGTTCGATATCTGGCTGACACCGGTGAGGTCTACGAATATCTGACAAACAACTTCACACTTTTCGGCGATGAGATTGCTCTTGTCTACAAAGAGCGCTGGCGTATTGAAAACTTCTTCAAGTGGATCAAACAGAATCTGCATATCAAATCGTTCTTGGGGACTTCGAAGAACGCGGTGCTTTCTCAAATATGGGTGGCTATGATCTATTACCTCCTGCTTGCCTACATCAAGTTCCAGACCAGGTTTCCACGGTCGCTACTAGAACTTACGCGTATGGTGCGAGAGACCTTGTTTACACGGCGACCGCTCATTGATCTCTTGTCGTTGTCATCTTCGTCGGTATCGAAGCTACTGGAGCCGGAAGTCATCCAAATGCAGCTGATTAGAGTTTAATGGGACAGCTCTGATGCACCTACTATTCCTGTGGAAAGTCAAAATGGAGGGGTAAATGAGCCAGAAAGCAAGCCGGTAGAACCACCAAAAGAGCCTCAAAATGAAGCAGTTTCAGCATCTCCTATGCAACCTGTGTCTGCGCCAGCGCCACAAACATCGGTTGCTTCACAACCTCAATCGCTGGCGCAACAAGATCAGACCGGATTCATCCGCGCGTTCCTAGCCAAAGCAAATGCCAAGCTTCATTCAAACAGGCAAATGAAACTGGATAATCTCATGCTGATGGCGCAAAAGAAGAAGATCATCACCAACGACGATGTCCAGAAACTACTGCGCGTCTCTGATGCGACTGCAACACGATATCTCGTAAAATTAGTTGAGAAAGGTCATCTCGCACGCGCGGGGAACCCGCGCGATGCCAAGTACCAATTCTTGCGATAGATTATGCTTGTGGCTCATTTCCACCATTTGAGCCACAGGGGTTTGTGATTATTTTTCTGATTACCACCGAACTCCGTCGAAAAGCGGTCGGCTTCCGCTTCTCTCATCAGCTATTATTCGCGTACGGCGGAAGTCGGTTCGGCGATTAGCCGTACGGACTGACGGCGGACGCGTCACGAAATCAATTTGAAGCGGAAGTAGGTCACTTCGAACAACTGCGATTGTGATAAAATGGTTGTGGCTCAAATGGTGGAATTGAGCCACATGATTTTCCCCGCCCCAAAAAACCAGAAGGAGGACGGCACGGCATTCCTCCCCTCAAACCCAGTATGAGAGAATCTACTGGGTTTTGTGTTTAAGCGATAAAGACAAAAACTAGTAGAATGTAGAGGCGAGGTTGAGCATTTCACTCCCAAACCCTGTCGCTCCGAAAGGAGAACGACTCAT
>Ga0194052_1002495_pt1 | contig 10046 bp, 9 predicted proteins | sample SepL226m_MetaG_FD_160117 | JGI IMG/M metagenome (GOLD analysis project Ga0194052, IMG submission 160117) | Anoxic zone freshwater microbial communities from boreal shield lake in IISD Experimental Lakes Area, Ontario, Canada - Sep2016-L227-6m | ecosystem: Environmental > Aquatic > Freshwater >... | reverse complement strand
ATATAAGAGTTTAAAGTATTTATCTTTTACCATAAACATGCAACAGATTGAAACAACACAACGAGCGACCAATATCATCCAAAAACTTGAAGAAACTAAAATGAATTTCAAAAAACAAATTCTTGCTATCGTAGAAGCGAGGATTCCATTTAACAACGTCGGTAATAATGATGTGAGCAACCTAGCAGCAATTAATGCTTTGACAACTAGTCCTAAGATGATGAATGATGCAAAGGTATGAACCACAAAACTAGCTAATGATTATGCTACGACGCATCCAGGATTAGCCCAAGCAATGTCTGCATTTTCCCAATTACTTGATAGCCCTGATAAATTAGTTGCATGGAGAGACAAAATTCATGACAAACTATTCCATCCAGACAAGGAAGAAGTGAAAGACTATCTTTTTCTTATCGATGCCTATATTGATAAACACATAGATCAATATATAGATTTTGTAAAAGCAATCGATGCAGATTCAGTTCTCCAAGAAAAATTTAATGCCCCATGATGATTTTTACATGTTTCTTCTGAAGAAGCAAAACAATCATTGGACAATGTGATGCAGTTCAGAGACATCCAATATAGATTGTTAACCCCGCTAGCTGCGATTTTAATACAAGCAAACGCGGATAATCCTTGAGAGAAAACCGATAATTGAATCGAGTTTTCGGCAAAATGATTACAACATATATTAAATTCTTTAGTGAAGTATGGGAAGATGGAAAATGAATTATTAACGGAAACCTCTTTTAAAATGGAATAATTTATTCTTCCCCTATTCTTGGACTTTGACCAACTTCATTTTTCCACTTCTCAAATCACCCAAAATATATTTTCCTTCGCGAATTCTCTGCAGATCTACAACGTTGTAGCCCAATTTCTGGAACATTCTTCTGATGTGCCTATTTTTCCCTTCTTGCAAAATCACGTTGTAATAAAATCATTTTCCTCTCTTGGATTTATTGTGAATAACCTTTATGGCCTTGAGCACTTCTCCCCCTTCCTTGACTCCAAGGATACATTCTTCTTTGGCTTTGGGGCCGAGTTGTCTGTCGAGTTCTACGAGATATTCTTTCTGGATACCAGCGCTTGGATGACTATACGCATGGACCAACTTTGGATCATCAGTGAGTAAGAGGAGCCCATGAGATTCCTTATCTAATCTCCCGATATAGTACCATTTTTGATACTGGAAAGGAAGTAATTTATAAATTGTTTGACAATGAGGATCTGCTTTGGATACCACATAGCCTTTAGGTTTGTTAAATAGCATCAAAGAAGCTGGCTTATCTAATGACTTTAGTTTTGCTGCATCGTTTTTGCCTTGGATCTTTATGGTATCGCCTTCTTGGATTTCTGCTGTATACGCCTCTACCTTTTGTCCATTGACAAAAATTTTTCACTCATCGATAAGTTTGGTAAGTGAACGGCGTGAAACGCCATGGGTTTGTTGGAGATAAGAGACTAAGCGCATGAAGGAAGTATAAAGTATAAAGTATTTTTTTATTGTGAACGAATGTGAGATCATCTTATCATCTCATCATTTTTTATACAATTAAGAAAAAGAGAAACCTTTCGATCTCTCTTTTATCTTTTCCTCAGAAGATTTCAACCTATCTATGTAGGGAATTATTCTGCTTTAGTTGGAGTTGCTGCTGCAGGTGTTGTTGTAGTAGTTGCAGGAGCTGTAGTTGTTGTAGTTGTAGGAGTTGTTTCAGTTGTTGTAGTTTCAGTAGTTGTTGGAGCTGTTTCAACTGTAGGAGTTGGAGCCGCTACTTCTTCTACTACTGCACCATTTTGTTCTGGTACTTCTGGAGTTGTTGCTCCACATCCAGCTAACAAAGCAACACTTGCTCCGAGAACTGCCAAAGTTAAGAGGTTCTTTTTCATTGAACAATTATTTTAACATATAAAAGATACGTGTGGCTTGTGTATAGAAAAATCTTATTGGATTTCAAGCCTTTGTCTTGTCATAAGACTTCTCTTTTTGTTTTTTTGGGTTGTAATCATTTTCTTAGAATAAAAAGTCTTTGACATGATAGAGCAAAACTATATATATACTTAGGTGTAGGCATATAGCTTAGGTATTTTTTTGTTTTTTCCTTTATTCTTGCTCTTTTTTGCTCTATGGAAGAAAAAAGATATGATAGTATTGTTAGACAATACCGCAACATTCTGGCCCTTATCTCTAGGTATCTCGTGATATCGTCTGCTCTGCTTGCTGCTTTTCTTATCTTTCGAAATGTATTTCTCAATCCTACATACATGACTCAACGTGAAGATCCTTTTGTGCTTCAAAAAATAGAACTTATTGGGAAGTTTGAAAATATGCTTAAACAAGCCCAACAAGGAACAGACATCCAAACCTATATCATCCAATGACCACTCCAGACAAAAAATCAGGTTATTCTCTCTCAAGACAATTTGATTTCTTATAAAGGAATTATCCTACCGAGACTTTTTTCTATGGATACCACTCAGACCCGTATTCAGCCGCTCTCTTATTTTTCTACTCCTTATTATAACAGTGGCGAAATGGATCATATTGTCTCCGATCTCATCCTCAAAACATACGAGACGCTTCCCCCTATCCTCAAAAATATTCAACTAACGGTAGATACCTCACTCAAGAATACTTTCAATCTTTCTTGTGTATTTACTAACAAAGTCTATCAGGCCACTTGTGACTATTATATCAATAATTTTCTCTCTTCATTTTTTGTCTTCAATCTTAGTTTAGACTATGTTGAATTTGCTGATATTTTTTCTCATCTGCAAGGGAATAAAAAACACTTTGCTGACTTTTGTACTAATCTCCAGAAATATTTGTTATATACCAATGATGTAGATGAAAGCATCAAACTCCTTTTTGATCAATGTGGACAAGATGCAAAAGATTTTTTCAAGAGAATGGAGAACTTTATCGATATCCAAAATCAATTGAAACAATGATTTATCAATACGGACGTCTATAAAGACAGCGCTCTCAATGCATACAAGCTTCTTTCTTATCAACAGATTTTGTATCGTGATATGCAAAATAACAGAATTTTGTACAATCAATACCTCATGTATCTCAACTTTATCAAAGAGCTTCTCAAATCTCCTCACGCGCTAGAGCACTTTTATTATGATGAAATGTATCGGTTTTCGACGTATTATCTCAAACCAGCGCTCCAATGAACTCGTTATGAAAGTCGCATCTGAGGAATCAAAGACGATCAAATTAGTAGCATCATTAAACTCATTGATACAACGAATTTTGGAGATAGCTTATGAGAGTTTACTGGACTTATTGCGCAAGTTTACAATAAAACTATCCTCGCAGGAGCACCAACCACTTCTTGAGCCCAGACTGACATTCCACTTCAGGATAAAATAATAAAAAAGCTTAAATATATTTCTTACCTTCAGATAGATCCTCCTCGCATCCAAAACAACCAAGCGACGCTTTCTGGAGTCATTCTTATCGGAGATGTAAAGGTTCCGATCTCGCTAGAACTTACCTATCTGGATGATACTTTCTATGTCCGCAGTATTTCACTCCCTCAATATCCTCGTCTTTTGGCTGCACTCAAGGTCCTCTTTACCAATAAAATGATTAGCCTTTGAGACCTGTATAGTGCTATCACCAAAAATTTTTCTTTCTATCAAAATGATGATATAGTAGCCTCTGGATGAGTATCTTCACCTTGTAATGATATTAATTTATTGCAAACAACAACGGTCAAAATCACGGCATGTAGTGCTGATCATCTTGTTATCGAAAAAACATTCTCCACAAATTCTTGATCACAAATGATAAACTATACCTTTTTCCTCAATAATTATATTCCTAGTACTATTGTAGTTTCAGATCCCGTCCTTCAAAAAAATATTACTGATCAGATTCCTTTTGATGCGAGTCGTTCTTTGACAGGATTGATTAGTGATGTCCTCAATGTTCCTTTACATATTGCTGTGGTCCAAACAGATCATGAAGGTACAGCAAATATGATTTCCGTCTTGGAATCTTTCCAAAAATATCTTGCGATCAAACCCAATGATATAGCAGAAAGAAGTTGAAGAATTCTTGTAGACTTTAGTATCAAAGGTATCAATTTTCTTGGATATTATAAGGCTCCTACTCATGTACTCGATCCTCTCTTTTTCAAAAGCGTTGGTGCACAGGGCGCTCCCCTTATAATACAATGAGCGAGCATTACGTTAGATGATGCCCATCAAGACACGATTAGTCTCTTTTTACTCGATCCACTCAATTATGTCAAAGCAATAGATTCTAGTGCATGGAGAAATTATCTTGCACCAGCGAAGCCATAATAGTTCCTATTTTATTTTGCCCTCTTGTCTGGATATGTACAAAAGATTTACTTTAGAAGAACTCAAAACCGTACAAAATACCTTTATCAATAATTTTTATAGTATTGCAAAAAAGGAGTATTGTCAGATGCCTAGTGATCTTTTCAAAAAGATATTTAGAGAAGGAAATGATATCTATTATTTCAATAGATGAGAGCCACTCTTTAGATTTTCTAGACTAGAAAATGACGATGTTGTGCTTATGGATGAAAGAGAAAAAGTGCAAGTAGTTCTCGATGAACAAGCAAAGAAAGAATTTCAGTCGATGATCAAACAATTTCTTATCAAGAAAGAAAAGGTCCATGGACAAAAATCCATAGAACATATTCTCTTGGATGCTTTCCAATGAGGAGCACATACTGATATTCTTGGGAAAAAATATCTTGTGTATGATATCGAGACTACCGGAGATATGAATGATCTCAAACATATGAAATTTATCCTTGCGTATAGCATGGAGGCTAATGAACATCATAAGATGACTTATGAATATATCGATGAGACCTGACTAGATGCCTTTGTTCAGAAAATGCTCGACTGGGATGGGTATATTGTTGGATTCAATAATATCTGGTTTGATAATCCTGTATGTATCTACAATACCTGAAGATCAGAGGAAGATCTCAAACGTCTCAATGAGAAAAGTATTGATCTCTATGTGCTTATCCATGCATTGACAGGAAAGAGAATGTGACTCAATAAAGTTTCTGAGGCATTGGTTGCGATCAGCAAAACTCTTGAATCTGGGCTAGAAGGAGAAAGACTTTATAAGGAATATCTGGAGACAGGAGAAACTGAACTCTTGGAGACTTTCAAACAGTATTGTAAAAATGATGTAAGAATGACTGCTCTGGTATTTCTGTATCTGATGCATTACAAAAAAGTCTTTATCGAAGGAGAAGAAATCACCTTTGATCTAGAAGATATCGTCAATAAATCAAATCGCGAAATCAAAGATATTTCTTGAACAAACAATATAGAACAACGTATTTTTGATCACTAAGATTTTATTTCTGTGTATTCCTCGTATGCGTGTCCAAGAAGAGCTTAGTATATTTTACGATGATCAAGCGACAAAATATGCTCAGACCAGGGAAAAATATCGATCTGAAGCGCATCTTTTTTTGGATGAAATTCTTTCCTCTCCCCAAAAGCATCTTCATATTTTGGAATTTGGATGTGGAAGTGGAAGACTTCTTCAACAGCTTACACAGATCAAGGATAAAAAAATTTCTTACGTCGGGGTCGATCTTTCCAAGAAACTCTTAACTATCGCAAAAAAACAGGTCAAACCTAGCAATAAGAATCTGCTCTGTACCTTCGTATGTGATGATATCCTCAACTATATCGGTAGCTGTAAACAAGAATCTTTTGACTTCGTCATAGGTGTTGCCAGTTTTCAACATATGCCCAGCAAAAAAGATCGTTATTATCTTCTCAAAAATAGTTATAGAGTTCTTGTATACGAGGGAAAACTTATCATGAGCAATTGGTCGCTCTCGCAATGGTTCCTCAGAAAATATAGCAAAGAGATGCTTCGTTGCTTACGGTACAATGCTCTCCATCGATGAAGACAACAACGAAATGATCTTCAATTACCCTGGAAAACGCAAGGTAAAACATTTTTTAGATTTTATCATATGTTTACCAAAAAAGAACTTATTCGTCTGACCCGTCTTTCTGGGTTTATCCTGCTTCGTGCTGTTTATATTGACCGTCAAGGGAAGCCTACTTCTGACTGGAAAATTTCTAGGAATACCTTTATCGTAGGTCAGAAATCTATTTTCTCGTCTTGAGAAAGAGAATAATATGTATATACTTCCTGTATTCCTTTTATCTATTAGCCTGCTTTTCTATGAAAAAACTTTTACGAACACTTCCTTTACTTACTCTTGTCCTTACTGGATGTTCTCTTACTACCGTCACGAAGACAACGACGAGAGCCATCACACCTTCTGCTACAAGTGCACCACAAAAAACCATCTACAGCAATGCATCTGGGCTTACTATGACGTATACCAATGATTGGAAATACCTGGAGGGTATCTATGGATCTTTAGTGACCTTTTTTTCTCCACAGGGTTCAGGAGATCTCTTTAGAGAAAATTTAGGTGTCTCTGTAGAGAAATTACCTTCATCACTTACTATCCAGCAATATTATGACACTACTAAAACACAATTGGGAAAACTTATCAAAGATTTCAAGGAACTGAGCACAGAAGACGTTGTGGTTGCTGGACTCCCTGCGAAGAAGATTGTCTATGAAGGAAGCCAACAAAGTTATAAGCTTAAATGGGAACAAGTGTTTCTTATCAAAGATAAAAATGTTTACCTCTTTACCTATACAGCAACTGCAGAAAGCTTTCCTAGCTATCTCGCACAAGTCGATGAGATGATTAAGAGTGTAAAGTTACCATAATAGAGACTATATTTCTTTCTATGCAAAAAGTGCCGACAAAAATCCGGCACTTTTTTTAATTGATGATAGGTATTAGTTATTCTTTTGGTGCATTAACTATTTCCTTCAATTGTTTGAAGTATAGGCTAGCATGCTCTCTGCTAGATAGTGACTTCTCAGATTGAAAAATAATATCCGTCTCTGGGTATACAACAATGTGAACTCCCTTGTACAGGGTATCTTCTACCCGATAAGATCCCCTACCAATGAGATGATAGGGCTGAGTACATCCCACACAATAAAATACCCGTTTTGAGCGTTCTATAATCTCACAAAACTTTATCCTGTTCGGATCTTCCACCTCCGGTTCAATTAATTCTTCCGAAAAGAACTTTTCTTCTTCATCAAAGATTTCTTTTATGCTCACCATCCCCTTACAGGGAATGAGTATCCACTCAAAAAGCAATCTTTCCTTTGGTCTCATTGCCAATACAATACCATCTTCCTCTGAGAATTGAATCGCCTCCGTTCGTAACGGAGTTTCCATATTTATATAGTCATTCTTGTGCAAACAAGCGTCACTATACTTCGTATGGAGGTATAAGTTTCCGTTGCTTATACCCAATCTTTTCAGAATTAATCTTTTAATCTCCCCATCTATTTCAATGGGTCGGATTGGTGCTGGAGGAATTGGCTTCATATAGCCATCTTGTGCCTCTATGATTTCTACTACGCTTGCACATTCGTCGTCGAGGACTTGTCTTAATTTTCTGTCTTTTTGCATGATCTGATTTTTTTGTTAATATTCTTTTTATTTACGCTCCATGTATATACATATTATTGTATAAATATCAATACCTTTAATTATCTTTTATTGCCCACATAAAAATGGCTGAGGTTTGTCCAACGTTGATCGATTCTTTGATTCCCTGCATAGGAATAGAGACGATGTGATCCACTGCTTTGAGCGTTTTTTCTAGGACACCATCGACTTCATTACCAAAAACCACAGCGATGTCGGGATATTTTTCTCATGAAAACTTTTGTAAATCAATTGCATCAGGAGTAATCTCTGCCGCGATAGTTTTACATCAGAGCGTTTTAGCTTCTTGTAAAGCATCAGCAGTATTGTCGAATTGCCTGATATGTACTGTCTCCTCTGCTCCAAGAGAAGTTTTAACTACCTTGGTATTTTCTCGGGGTGTTGGCGTATATCCGGACAATCGGACATCTCGTCCCAAAGCATCTGCCGTACGAATCATATTCCCCACGTTGTAAGCACTACGAATATTTTCTAAGATCAGAGTTTTCATTCTTTTTTTACATATAATAAACAGGTCTTGTATAAGGGTTTGGCTTGTCTTTTCAAGGCAGGTTCGTATAGTCTAGGTTAGTTTTTGTTGGTCGCATTTTATGTAGTAGGGTACGGTTTGAAACCGTACCTTACGGAGCCTGCAGTTTAAAATCCCCCGTCCTAAAGGACATCCCTGCCTGCCGGTAGGCAAGTCCCCCTTTCCGTAAAGGGGGCACTCAATCAGCATAATTGAATTCCCTCTTTATCTAAAGAGGGGGGACCCGGCAGGGTGGGAGATTTTAAAAAAACCTCCCAAACTCCTTCATTCAATATTTATAATTTATCATTTATAATGATTCTTTGACTCGCTCCTATGGATGGATTTACTGATTTGGCTATGCGTTTCATTACCGCAGATATTTTTTCTCGTTATGGAGAACATGAGAAATATAGTCTTTGATTGCGAACTGAATTTATGACGGCTGATGGATATAAAGCGAGACCTCGAGGCGTAATGCAGCACCTCCTTACCTTGCCTTGTACTACTCCTACGATTGCACAAATTTTCTGAGGGAATTTAGAAACGCTTCTTTTCACTGCGAGAGAAATTCAAGAAAAATATGCTCAGATATTTTCTGGTATCGAGCTCAATATGGGCTGTCCAGCCAATAATATTATGAGATCTGGCTGAGGAAGTGAACTTCTCAAGGACAAAAAAAATGCTCTCGATATCATCCAAGCGCTCAGCCAGCAAGCGAAGCTTCCTCTAAGTATCAAGACCAGAACTGGCATCAATGAAGACGATAAGGAAGCGCAAATGGAGATGCTTGTGAAGGCAAGTGCATATTGCAGTATAATTTCCATCCATGGCAGGACAACGAAACAGGGCTATGGAGGTGATCCTGATTGGAAATTTGTTTACGAACTCAAAAGAAAAGCAGATAAAAAATGTAAAATTATCGGTAATGGAGCAATGCATTCCTATGAAGATATTGAAGCCATGAAATGAAATTTGGATGGGATCATGATCGGACAATCTGCGATAGGAAATCCTTGGATCTTTACTCCGCATATACCAGATAATGAAGAAAAAAAACAGACCGTTCTCGAACATTTGGATCTCACGATCGCAGCGTTTCTGTGGTATCACTCGCAGATGACAGAGGGAAAAGAAACTCTGACGATGCCAAGCAGAGAACACCTAGATACCATTCGTAATCAATATATAAAATCCCCAGGAATCATTCCCTCTAGGCCACTTACAGAATTTAGAAAGCACTTATTTTCTTATGTAAAATGAATGACGGGATCCAAAGAACGAAAGGTGATGGTGAGCCAACTCACGGACTACCCTACGCTCGTCCAAGCCATTCAGGATTTTTTTATCTAAAGAAAAAATCTTCATAATTTGTCTTTGGATATACCAGAGAACAAACTAGAAGATTAGGGATAGTCACCTCTCGAGATGAATTTTTTTACTGAATCTTTCTGCTTCCTCATATATTTCTCGTTGTCTGCTTCTGCAGGCAAAAATCAGTAGAGGAAGAAGCATACATGTGGCAGAGAAAAGAAAGTTCTTTTCTAATTCCCATTCTAATGCGAAATGATTTACTACAACAACCATTAAAACCAAGATAATGATTGTTGCTAGCATTTTTTTCTGATGCCTTGGTTTCTCAGCACGACCTAAATATACCAAAGCAGGAAAATAGAAGATAGCTCCGAAGAGCTGCATAAGGCATACGTCATTATACGTTATACCTAAATTTTCGATGATTTCTTTCATGGCGTTTTATTTTTGGATATTTTGATACATATTTCTTTTGTAAAGTCAATCCCTTGTGCAAGAATCTGAATCATGTCTTGTGTAGTAGAGAAAAAAATAACATCTATTGCGCGTTCTTTCAATGTTTTTGTTTTATATTTTCCCATGTGGATATGATTGTTTTGGATAGCTACCTTATCTGTCATTCCTCCTATATATTGTATGAT
>Ga0194052_1002490_pt1 | contig 10052 bp, 8 predicted proteins | sample SepL226m_MetaG_FD_160117 | JGI IMG/M metagenome (GOLD analysis project Ga0194052, IMG submission 160117) | Anoxic zone freshwater microbial communities from boreal shield lake in IISD Experimental Lakes Area, Ontario, Canada - Sep2016-L227-6m | ecosystem: Environmental > Aquatic > Freshwater >... | reverse complement strand
CCAACTGGGCGACCGTTCGACGGACAAGCATCCTTCATCCTTTCGGAGGATAAAGCCGTAAAAGTCGAGCATTTGCTGGAAGGAGGCGATCAGTTCAGCTTGCAGTCGGTCGTCGTATTGAAAGTCGCGGATCTGCTCCTCGTCCAGAGTCGGGGCGGACGAGTTGTACCGGCTGGGACTCGGCGTAGGAAAAAGCCACTGGATGTAATCATGTGTGCGCTCCAGTCGTTCGTGGTTCCACTTGCGGATATCGCCGATGAGTCGGCCAGAAGAGTCTGGTTCGGTGCCGAGGTAGAACCGGACGAGCGGACCCGAGCCGGGGTTGTTGGAAGCCGTATGCATCATCCTGAATCCGCCAGTTCAGAAACCACGGGTGACAGGATGACACGGATGGGAACGGGCTTCGTCATGGTCGAGAACCTCTTTCGCGGCCACCCGCCGGGTGAACATCCTTTGCACCGCAATCCCTTCTTTATCCTGTTATCCGGGAAATCCGTGGTTCCAACTGTTGTTTTTAGGTTGACCGCGCCGACGCCAAACTGCCGGGGCATTGTTTGCGCAAGAAGCCCGCGGTTTGAATATGGCTCAGCAGGCGGCTACCCCGTTGCGGATCGCCAGAATCCGACGGTTCGATTGCCGATAACGTCAGGGAACTCCTTGTCGAGGGCTTCAAGCGCCGCCAGCAAAGCTCTCGAATGTCCCGCAAGCCCCAGAATCCGCATACTCGTGAGAATTCGCGTGATGCGCAGGAAGTTATGGTTTTGCGGTGTCAGCCAATTCTTTAGTTGGGCTTCCCAACTGGGCGACCGTTCGACGGACAAGCATCCTTCATCCTTTCGGAGGATAAAGCCGTAAAAGTCGAGCATTTGCTGGAAGGAGGCGATCAGTTCAGCTTGCAGTCGGTCGTCGTATTGGAAGTCGCGGATCTGCTCCTCGTCCAGAGTCGGGGCGGACGAGTTGAACTGGCTGCGATTCCGCGTAGGAAAAAGCCACTGGATGTAATCATGTGTGCGCTCGAGTCGTTCGTGGTTCCACTTGCGGATATCGCCGATGAATCGGCCAGAAGAGTCTGGTTCGGTGCCGAGGTAGAACCGGACGAGCGGACCCAAGCCGGGGTTGTTGGAAGCCGTGTGCATCATAAACGCCTCAAGACCCGCTAGGGGAAACCTGAAAACCGATCTGCGTCGCCGGGTCTGCGACTCGTTTAGCCGTGAACCGGTCTTGCTCTGGTTCAGAATTCATTCGTGATCTTTCTGTTATGCTGCCGCAGCGTCTTTGGAGAGATCCAGGCCAAGGTGCGGCGGGAGTCGCCGAACCGCTACTCAGGCTCAGCCTCTTTTGGTAAGGACAGAATGTCCCCAGGCTCGCTTTTACCCCAGTCGCCCAACCAGACCCCGTCATGATCCCAGGCTGCAGCACTGGGATCGAAATTGTTTCGTTGGGCTTCAGGGAGGTGATTTGCGCGCGCAATTGCCCCCTTAAAGGCATGCAAATTTGATGCAACAGATGATTTGTCCATGATGGTTTTTGCTTTCACCGTATTATTTTAACTTTAAGCGCCACATGTGTACGCGTCAACCGATCTTTTTACATAGGTGAACAGTTCTTTGCGGTCTTCGCAGAGTGCATACCTGCCCTCGATGCCGCCCACCCTCTGGCCTGGGCAGCCATTGTGGCACGCCTGATACCACTGGCAGCCAGCGCATTCCGGATGAATTGCCTCAAAACGGTGCATAATTGAGGCCCGCGCCGGGCCATCAAGAATCGACACAAGACTTTCACGAGTAAGATCCCCAAGCTTCATATCGGGGTGGCCAGCGAAATCGTCACAGGGGTACACGGCTCCGTCATAATTTACGCAGAAATAATTGCGGCAACCGCCATTGAAGGAGCAGGCCCGGCTTCGCTTCCCCAGAGCGCCGGCTACAAAACCATCCAATTCCCGCAGGCGCAGCGTCCCATTTTCTTCTGCGGGCCATTGCTCTATACAATCCATGATGGCCTTGACAAATTGACCGCGCTTCAACGCGGCTGAACCGGCCTGCGAATACCCGGCCTCGTCCGTAAAAGTATTTATACTGATATTCTTGGCTCCGATCTGCTGAGTCAAAAACTGGAAAATCTCGCGCATACGGTTCGCGTTGCGATCGTTCAACACCATCACCACGCCGAATGGCACACCGCGGCTGCGCAACCGTTCGAGGCCGGAGCAAACTCTAAGGAACGATCCTGTGCCACGGGAATCAACACGGAAGGAATCATGCGCAAGAATATCGCCATCGATGCTGACGCCGACATGGAATTGGTTTTCATAAAAAAACCGCGCCCATCGGTCATTGATCAATGTGGCATTCGTTTGGATGAAGTTCTCGACAGGTTGATTTCGTAAACAGTATTTTCTTTGCAAATCCACTGCGCATTGATAGAATTGAACGCCAGCAAGAAGCGGTTCGCCGCCGTGCCATATAAAACGGGCGGGACCAGCGAATAGTTGGAAGAATTGGCTGAGGAAAGATTCTAACATCTGGCGGCTCATCACGGTTTGGTTCGATTGATCTTGCCGGCTGTAGAAGCAATAGGAGCAGCGCAAATTGCAGAAGTTTCCAACCGCCTTGATGATAGGCGTCAACGGTTTGCGCTTTCCTACAATCTCCGTCATAAAAATCCCACAAAACGGTTCGTAACGGTGGTCGGGACACTCGCGAGATCGAGGTCGGACTTTTTGTTGTGCTGGCCTGGGGCGTCCGGCAGCAAAAACGGACATCGCCAAAACACTCGCTTCCTCGAGTCTGCGACTCGTTTAGCCGTGAACCGATCTTGCTCTGGTTCAGAATTCATTCGTGATCTTTCTGTTATGCTGCCGCAGCGTCTTTGGAGAGATCCAGGCCAAGGTGCGGCGGGAGTCGCCGGGCCGCTACTCAGGCTCAGCCTCTTTTGGTAAGGACAGAATGTCCCCAGGCTCGCTTTTACCCCAGTCGCCCAACCAGACCCCGTCATGATCCCAGGCCGCAGCACTGGGATCGAAATTGTTTCGTTGGGCTTCAGGGATGTGATTTGCGCGTGCAATTGCCCCCTTTAAGGCATGCAAATTTGATGCAACAGATGATTTGTCCATGATGGTTTTTGCTTTGACCGTAGTGTTATAGATTTAAGCGCCAGATGTGTACGCGTCAACCGATCTTTTGATATAAGAGAGCATCTGGCTGAGTCGATTTCGCCCACTCCCTGGCTGGTTCAAACTGCCCCCCGCACCGTTGCACCTACGTTGCACCTACGTTGCACCTCCGTAGTACCTCTGTAAGCGATACGGAGGTACTACGGAGGTACTACGGAGGTACTACGGAGGTACTACGGAGGTGCAACGGAGGTATTGCGGTGCAGTCCGGGCTGCGGGTGGGGGACTCTGGTTGATTGTCGCTGTGCTAAGTAGTTATAGGAGCGTGAAATACATGCGAATATGCGAGAGCCGAGGCGGGTTCCGGTCGTTGGCAGAGAATAATGGCCAGGCGGGAGACCTGACCTGCGGCGCGGGGACGATGGCGCTGGTCTGTTTGGGGAGGTCGTTTCAGCCGTTGTTCAGCCGTTGATATGCTGCCGAGTTACCAAGGACTCGCGAATGCCCCCAGAGCAGCTCTTTGCGGTCTTCTGAGCCTGATCTGCAACTTGATGCCTCTCCGCGATTCCCAAGCGCGCGTGGAGGTGGCACGCCCAATCGCCGATTTCTTTCCGGTCGTCGCCGGGCTTGCGGCACCAGGTGGCGTCTTCTCCAGCTTTGACCATGGTTCGTGAAAGGCTGTTGGCGGCATCAACCAGGGCGTTGTGGGCGGCCGTTCTCGCTGAATCCTTCGCGCGCCGCTCCTCCGCAGTTGTCAACAGCCAGTCCGTCCTCATCCGCACATCACGGACGGCACCGAGAATGAAGTGGTGTTTCAATGCACCCTCGCTGGTTTTGATTCGCTCCAGGACCCGAACGGCGCCTTCGTGGTTCATTCATGCTGCCGCAGCCGTTTTTCCGGTCCAGTACTCATTGACGAGGCTCAGAAAGACGGCGGCAAAGAACCAGTACATGCCGTTTTCAATCTTGAACCGGGTAACGTCTCCAAGTTTGAGCAGCACGCAGAGAAGTCCGGCGACGAAGACCTCAAGCATGGACCACTTGCCCAACCAGTGAAGCCAGCACTCTTATTTTGTCCCTTGTGCAATGCAATGTTTTTCGGTTTACTTAAACATCAACTTCGGCAAACTATTGTAAATGTATAAAGCTCTTCCCCCGTTCACGATGGAAAGCTGGTTCGTACTTGACAGTATGACAGTCGCAGGTTCTGCGCGCAAGCAGGGTTCGTTGCGGGTTTTCGGATGCTGCAGCACTCTGTCATAAGGCGCAATTCACACATCTACTTTCTAATGAAACTTTCCCGGAAATCTGTTCACGCAATCGCCGGTTGTTTCATTTTGAGTGAGATTCTCTTTGGATTCACCTGCACTTTATGGGTTGCATTTGTGTCAGGCCTGCCACCGTCAAAACCGCCTATATGGGTAGCGGTATGCGGATGCCTCGCGTTCGCGTTGCTCATTGCTGTGCGTGAAAGTGCGACCGTTTGGAATTGGTTTTTAGGCATTATATCCGATATAGACGACGAGACCATACCTGCTAAGCGTTCTTGGTTCGCCTTTGCGATTCTGACACTTTTTGTCACCCTATTGATGACGCCGGTTGTTTACGCCTCCGGCATCTTCCACCCTATTTCGGAGTATCTTTCCCGGCTGTTACCTCTGATTGGAAACAAGGTCTGGAACGGTTTGAGCAGTCTTATTACCACTATTGCATCCGGGGCCATCGGCAATTACGCCTACGAACTCATCAAGCGAGCCTTAAAGAAGAAATAATAGATACCTAACTTGCGCCAATAACGCTCGACGCTCGGTCGAGCGAGCCGCGGCCCCGCTTTGCCACGCAGTGTCGGCCGTGACGAGTCGTGTCTCTCTACCGGGAGGAAATTACCCGCAGCGTTTTTTTGGTCCAGTGCGCATTGACCAGGCTCAGGAAGACGGCGGCGAAGAACCAGTACATGCCTTCTTCGATTCTGAACCTCGCGACCTGGCCGAGCTTCAGCAACACGCAGAGAAGTCCGGCGACGAAGACCTCAAGCATGGACCACTTGCCCAACCAGTGAAGCCAGTGTGCCGACCGCCCCAGCCAGTCGCTCACGACTCGGCCGTTGCGGAGGAGGCTGACCCAGATCAGGGCGTTTCCGGCCAACTTGACAATCGGGAAGACAATTGAAAACAGGAAGATCACGACAAACAGAAAGTAATCGCCATCGCTGCGCAGCTTGGAGATGGCCGAGATTATCGAGAAGGTCTGCCGTTCATCCACGAGGCGGATCGTGATGCCCAACAGCTCCTTCTTCAGGGTCTTGCCCACCGTTATAGCGTCCTCGGTCAAGCCGAACCAGAGGAGAACCGCATTGGCGCACAAGGTGACGGCGAGAATCCAAAGCCATATTGTCGGCTTGCATTCTGCGTCTGCCACCTTGCCCTGCGTTCCGGTCATTTCCGCCATATCCGTGTCACCCGTCCAAGAATCAGATTAAATCCGATAAAGCACACAACAAATACGATGCACCACGTCAACACAACGGGTGACGGGCGGGCGTTCATCACTTCGATGACGGTTGATTCCGCCTGTTTATAGACTTTTGCGGCGGACGGCAGGGGGCTTTGTGTGGCAGCCTCGGTTGGCGCTGGTGGCTTCGTCGGTTCCTGCACCGGTGAAGCGGGGGCAGATGCCGGCGGCGGGCCGATGCGATTCATGGCCTTTTCAACCCACGGCACGGCATACGGGCTGATGACTTGCGTGACCACACCCGCCAGGAGAACACACAAAACCAACCCAATTGTGGCCACCAACGATCGGAAGACCAGCCAGACAATCACCAGAATGACAACGGTAATCCCAACCACCGCGAGCGTCGAGGTCTGGCTGTATTTCGCGACCCAATACCCAATTTTCGAGGTTGTGGGAATGCGGGCCCCGTGAGGCAGCACGGTCGCGCCCTCCTTGACGGCATCCGTATTGATCTGGATCCGGCCCGATTCTGGAACGCGGACTGCGCCCACACGCAAGCGTTCCCGGGTTTCTTTGACCGTAATGGCCAAGTCGGCCACCCGTTCTCCGCCTTCCTCCCCCACGGCAACCACCGAGCCTGCCTGCGTCGAATCGACGAATACAGGTGTGCCCTTTTTCATTTCTTCGTTCTTTTCCAACACCACCTGCAGTCGTAGCGGGCGGCTACACGAAACGAGCAGCCCAACTGTTGCGCAGACGACAGCCAAACGGACAAGCACGCGAAATGACATTTTCATAAGATTAATATGGGATCAAGCACGCAAAAGGGGAGTTTCGGAAAGAGCCACCATGCATTTCTGATGCGGTTCCCCGGTGAGGAGATCAACCGAGCTTTGCCTTTTGAGCAGCTTCATCACGCGTGTAGTATGCTATTCTTCTGTAAAAAGGAAATTATAATTGTGTGCTGATTTTATCACCGGTGGCGGCAATCGAAAGTGAACGAAACCTGCCCTCACCTCGATGCGCCATCAAATCTCCTCCTGCCGCCAACCTATAAATGCAAAATGCCTGACCAAAAGTGAACTCCACATTCTTCTTGACCCTTTCTGGGTCGGGACAATAATTAGCACATTTATGAGGGCTGCAGGCAATGTATTCTCTCGCTCTGGGGCGGTTGCGCATCTTGCGACATCAGCGGCCTATGACCGCCGCCACAGGGCATCTTTCGCACAACGGCTCAAGACGTCCGGGCTGATCGCGATAATTGCCTTTCTCTCGGTCTCACCATTTCGGGGTTACGGTCAAGACGGGAAGGCCCGACCGAGCCTAACTTATCTCGTGATAGACAAATCAGGGTCGATCCAAACAGGCAAGTTGGTGGATCCGATTCTCGGGGCCGTCACGGAATTTGTCGGTGCCCTGAGCACTAACACCGAGCTCCGGGTGGTTTTCTTCAGCGACCGGGCCAGCAAGGAGCAGTCCTGGAGGCCGCCACTGGACACCCGCGCGAAGGGCGAATTCATCCGGCGTCTGCAAACAGAGTTCCGGCCTGCCGGCCAAACCCGGCTCTTTGACACGCTGGGTGAGGTGCTGCAGACGGTGATCGCGCAGCGCGGCAGGTATCGAAAAGTGGAGATAAAGGTTCTTTCGGACGGAGCCGATAACCAGTCCAGTACATTCACCAACTGGGACGCGCTGATACCATTGACAAGGCAGTTCTCCACAGGCCGCGACAACTTCATCACATGGATCACGCTGGGCTTCGATCCGGGGAACAAGAAGCCTTCAGCCGATAGCGGAGTTGTCACGATGTCCTTTCCTGATGCGGTCAAGGGTTTTTCCATCGTGGTAGGACCAGTAGAGGCGAAGCCCGTCGCCGCATTCGACGCAACTCCCAAGCCAGTCAAAGTCCGAGACCAGGTCGTGTTCCGGTTGCTCTACCCCAAAGGGGTGACGACCGTGAAATGGAATTTTGGCGATGGAACCTCCGGCGCAGGTCCGGAAATTCAGCATATTTACCAAAGACCTGGTGCATACGCGATTAGGGTCGAAGTCGAGGGGGCGGGAGGGAAGGACGTCCTGGAGATGCCAGATTTCGTGCAGGTTTTGGACAAGGTTCCGGTACGAGCGGCATTTTCGGCGAGTCCGCGGAGAGCGAAGATCGGTGAAGAGGTTCTTTTTGCGCTCGATTCGGCGGCCGGTGCAACGTCTGTTCGGTGGAACTTTGCTGATGGGACATCCGCAACAAACTCCGTCGTCAGACACGCTTATTCCCGAGCCGGAACCTACATCGTAAAAGTAGCTGCCGAAGGACCCGACGGCGCGGATGAGGCTCAACTTGCGGACGGGGTCGGTGTGTTTGACGAACTGCCGGTCAATGCCAGTTTTTCGGTAAGCCCCCGGCGAGCCATGGTAAACGAGGACGTGCTTTTTACGCTGGATTCGTCGGCCGGAGTAACTGCAACACTGTGGGATTTTGGGGATGGCGGCACTGCGTCAAACTCGCTGGTGAGACACAGTTATGCAAAGGTGGGGGATTACGACATTGGAGCGGAGGTTTCTGGGCCCGGCGGGAAGGATGTCTCCAGCCGCAAGGGCTTCGTTCAAATCAGAGCTGAGGTTCCGTTGGAGCCTGTTTTCTCCTGGGCACCTAAAGCAGTTGTTGTCGGCCAGGAGGTCCAGTTTATTGACGAGTCTGTGGGTAGTCCAACCAAGTGGCTGTGGGAAATCTCCGGTATTGGTAGCCGCTTAGAACGGAGTCCGGTCATCGTCTTTGCCAAACCCGAGAAGACTTCTGTCCGGCTGACCGTGGAAAAAGAAGGGCAACGGCGATCTATAGCGAAGGAAATTTCAGTGCAAAGCCCTCCGCCACCGTTACTGCAAGCCCGATTTGAAGCAATGCCTGGAAACGGTCGCAGTCCGCTCAATGTGCAGTTTACAGATAAATCCGTAGGCGTGGTGGCGAAGTATTCCTGGGATTTTGGCGACGGGCTGGCGAGTGATCTGCGGAATCCAATTCACCAGTACGCGCTCCAAGGAAAGGCGCAATCCTTCCATCCGCGTTTGGCCATCGCTGACTCGATGGGGCAGGAAGCAAGAGATTCGGGCAGCGTCGTGATTTCAGTGGTTCCGCCGCCGCCGTGGTGGCGCTGGCCGTTGGTCGGTGCGGTGACATTGGCCGCAATTGCAGTGTGGGTATGGGTGGCGAACAAGCCGACCCGGCCCGTGGGCCGCGTGGCGTGGCAGGAGCTGGGCCAGACAAAAAAGAAAGCGTTGGAGGGAATGACCTTCGATTTGGCGACACTCCAACCTAAGGCAATCCCAGCGGGCAAATACACTCTGCGCAACATTCGCCGCACGGGCCCTTTCCTGGTCCAGGAAGGACGCGAACCGCGCCGTTTGGAACATAACCAGCAGTTCGAAGCAGAGGGGATCAAATTCACGTACTTGGAGTATTAAGCAAAGAAACACTTCGGAAGAACTAAAGACCAATATGAACGAGATTGAGAAATTCATAACTAGCGTCCTCGAATCCTCACGCCAGGCCCCCGAGGGTCAGTATTATCCCGCCCTGGTGGTCGGGCTGGGGGGCACCGGCTGCCGGATTTTGCGGCATCTCAAACGTCGGCTCTCCGACCCGGACTTGAAGCGCATCCGCCTGCTGGGCATCGACAGTGACACCTCCGAGAATAGCAAGTTCACGACGGAACTTCCTGCCCTCGCCGATTCTGAATTGGTCTTGCTCCATGCCCCGACGGCGATTGGCGTGCTCGAACGAGCCGCGGCTGGGCACACGGCTGAAGCCCACGTTTTGGAGTACTTACCTCCGAAGTTTCATTCGCTGGTGAAGGAGAAGATCAACTCGAACAAGGGGGCCGGCCAATTTCGAAGAGCGGGACGGTTACTCTTTTGCTCGAACGTCAGCAACGGAGCCAATCTGGGTAATCGACTGATGCGGATTAAGCAGGATTTGGCAGGCTTGGCGGCAGTGGTTGGCCAGTTGCGGCAGGGCGTGCAGATCGTGCTTGGCGTGCGTGTCTATGTCGTGGCTTCGCTGGTTGGTGGAACCGGAGCTGGTTCGATGATTGACTGCCTGGCTCTGCTCCGACGCCACTTCAGCGACCAGAACGATGTCATCACCGGGGCATTCGTCTTGCCCGGCGAATTGTTCGACCGCGAACTCTCCAACCCCTATATTGAAAAGCGGCAGACCCGGGCCAACGCGCTTGGGGTTTTGCGCGAATTGCAGGCCTTCCTGGTTCCACACGACGGCATTAATGCGTTCGATCCCACCCGCCACGAGTTCGTGTTTGATGTGGATAACCGCGGCCCCTTGGGCACCAATACCCTCATCAACGACGTTTACCTCGTTGACCATCGCACGAAGGACGGACGCCTCGCCTCCGACATCGGAGATGTCTGTCGGGCCGTTTCGCTCTTCATTTACTCACTGGTTGGCTCGGGCGTGGGAGCTTCTAAGGAC
>Ga0194052_1002489_pt1 | contig 10055 bp, 10 predicted proteins | sample SepL226m_MetaG_FD_160117 | JGI IMG/M metagenome (GOLD analysis project Ga0194052, IMG submission 160117) | Anoxic zone freshwater microbial communities from boreal shield lake in IISD Experimental Lakes Area, Ontario, Canada - Sep2016-L227-6m | ecosystem: Environmental > Aquatic > Freshwater >... | reverse complement strand
GCATCGATGCGCCACAGGACTTCACGAGCGCCGCGGTATCGAGCAGCTGGTCGCGCGACTCGACGGTGCAGGGCCCAGCGATCAAGGCGAAGTTGTCGCCGCCGATCTTTGCCCCGCCGATTTCAAAGACCGAAGGATTGCCGTGGCGCGCCTCCAGCGCAGCAAGCTTGTAGGGCTTGAGGATTGGAACGATCTTGCTCACGCCAGCCAGCGCCCCGAGCTCGAGCTCGCTCACACGCAGTTCAGTGTCGGCGTCACCGATCGCTCCAATCAAGGTCAACTCGGCGCCTCGACTTGGGTGCGCGGTGCCACCAACCGACTCAATCCGGTCAATTACCGCTTGAACTTGATCTTCTGTGGCCTCAGGGCTCATCACGACTAGCATCGCGACAACTTTAGCGGGCGCGTCTGGCTAGGCAGAACACTGGACGCTGGCTTGCGCTACTGGGCGCCGGAGATGTCGCTGCGCAGACTCTTGGCATCGCGCAGGTATACGTGGTGTGCTTTGTGACCATCGGCAGCGCGGTAGTGGACGAGGGCCCGGATCACGCGCTGCATCGAACCGGGCACATCGATCTCGCGTACGCAGAGAAGTGGCACCTGATCGAGACCCATCTCACGAGCCGCCACAGCAGGAAACTCGGCGTTGAGATCGTCGGTCATAGAGAGGATGCAACTGACAATGTCGGCCTGCTCGAGACCGTTCAGCTCGATCAGCGCCTCGAGCAGCTCGCGCGTAGCGCCGAGAATTGCTTCCCGCTCGTTGCTATCGACTGTTATGGCGCCGCGTAGGCCGTAGACGTTCATCGCCGCCCAATCATGCCACTCAGCTCTGATCCGTGGGCTCGAGCAGCGATTCGATCTCTGCGAGATTTAGTCGCCGTGAGCTGCCCTCCGCGAGAGGACCGAGCTCAAGAGAGCCAAAGGCGATCCGTTTGAGCTCACGAACCGGGTGGCCAACCGCCTCGCACATTCTCCTCACCTGGCGCTTGCGGCCTTCGTGAATTGTCAGCTCGATGTGGCCGGCCGCGATCTGCCTCACTTTCGCCGGAGCCGTCTTGCCATCCTCCAAAATGATTCCGTCACGCAACGCCTGCAAAGCACGCTCGCTCAACGCGCCGCCGGTCACTCGAGCGATGTATCGCTTTGGCACCTCAAAGCTTGGGTGCGTGAGCCGATGGGCGAGATCACCGTCGTCGGTCAGCAAGATCAACCCGGTTGATTCAACATCGAGTCGACCAACTGGGTAAAGGCGCCGCGAGCTGGCAGCGCCGCTGCGCACCATCTCAACGACGGTTGGCCTGCCGTGCGTGTCGGCAGCAGTAGATACGACGCCGGGCGGTTTGTTCAGCGCGTAAACGACCCTCACCTCCGGGCCGCTACCAACCCGCTCTCCGTCGAAGAGGATTTTGTTGCGCGAATCAACGTCCAATGCAGGGTCGAAAACGATCTCGCCGTCGACGCTGATGCGCCCGCTTGCGACCAGCGCCTCGCTGCCGCGGCGCGAGGCAATTCCTGCGTGGGCTAAATACTTGCCAAGTCTCATCGTCTTGGCTGCCACGATAGGGGGCGATGGATCTCGAACTGCTGCGTACAACTCTCAATGAGGCCGGTGAGCCGGGCTACCGCTATGACCAAGCATGGGCGTGGCAAGCGCGCGGCGCAGCCGACTGGGAAGCGATGAGCGACCTGCCTGCGCCACTCAGAGCGCGGCTGGCCGATGCGGTTCCGTTCTCGACCCTGAAGGTCGAGAACGAAGCGGTCTCGGTTGACGGCACTATCAAGGTTCTCTTCAGCACTGCCGATGGCCGCCCCGTCGAAGCGGTCCTGATGACCTACCGCGACGGACGGCGCTCGCTCTGCCTCTCGTCGCAATCCGGCTGCCCATTGAGCTGCACCTTTTGCGCGACGGGCACGATGAAGTTCGGTCGCAACCTGACCGCGGCCGAAATCGTCGACCAGGCGCTCCATTTCCGCCGCCTTGGTGACGTCAACCACTGCGTCTTCATGGGAATGGGCGAGCCGATGATGAACCTAGACAACGTACTCGTCGCATGCGAACTACTGCCCGATCTTGGAATCACGAGCCGCCGAACGGCGATCTCGACAGTCGGCTGGGCGCCTGGCATTGACGAACTTGCGCAGCAGCCCCGGCCAATCCGGCTCGCCCTATCGCTACACGCTCCCAATGATGCGCTGCGCAGTGAGATCATGGCCGTCAACGACCGCTACCCGATCGCCGAAGTGCTAGCCGCCTGCGACCGCCACTATGAGGCGCGTCGCCGGATGACGTTCATCGAATACGTGATGCTGGCTGGCGTCAACGATCGTTACGAGCAAGCCGTCGAACTGGCCGAGCTGCTCGACCCGAAGCGCTACAAGATCAACCTGATTCCTTATAACCCGACCGGCTCACCTTACGAGGGGTCGTCTCGGGCGGCGATCGACGCATTCAAGAGCACGCTTGAAGCAAACGGGATAGGTGCGACAGTGCGGCTCACGCGCGGCCAGGACATCGCGGCAGCGTGCGGTCAGTTGGCTGCGAACGCGCTCGCGGGCTGATCGCCCTCTGAGTCGCCGGCGTCTTCGTCTTCGATCTGCGGCAGCGGCTCCTGCGCCGACTCTTCGCCTTCAGCGGTTGGAGTTTCGCCGAGCCGGGCGCCGCCAGCCGCCATCAGACGCTCGCGCAGGTCGGATTGCTCCTCGGGAGTTGGGTCCCACTCCGCGATCGGAGGCAGATCGCCAATTGAGTTGAGACCGAACAACCGCAGGAAGAGCTCGGTCGTTCGAAAGCAGATCGCGCCAAACTGCGAGCGACCGGATTCCTCGATTAGGCCACGCTCCAACAGCGTGCCGCTTGCAGAGTCGGCGCTGACGCCACGGATGCGCGTGATTTCAGGCCTTGACACCGGCTGCAGGTAAGCCACGATCGCGAGCGTTTCGGCCTGCGCAGGCGTGAGTGGTGGCGTCCGTGGCTTTGAGAGTAGGCGCCGGGCCGCTTCATCGTTCTCAGCGGCGCTAGCGAGCGTGTAGCCGCCAGCGACATGCTTGAGGACCATCCCCCGCTCGCCTTCGGCCCACGCCGCAGCAAGCTCTTCTAGGCCTGAGGTAACGTCCTCAGCGCTACAGCCGATCGCCTCGGCTAGATCGTCCTCGTTAACGGGTTCTGGGCTGAGGAAGAGCAACGCTTCAATCATCTTGGCTGGTTGGTTCATGCGGCTCCTTCGATCAGGTACGGCCGAGCGGCCTGTTCTACGGCGGCGATCGTGATTGGCGCGAACGGCGCTGGCTGATCCCAGGTCGCCTCGCCCTGCTTGTAAAGCTCGAGAAGCGCAAAGAGAGTTACGGCGACTGTCATGCGATCGGCGCCAGCAACCGCCTCGTCGAACGAGCAGCTTCCGCGCAGCAGAATCTTGCGCAAATGCGCGAGTCGCGAGGGGACCGTGACCGACGAGGTGCGCAGGTGCGCAAGCGAGATTTGCGGCGGCAGGCGGAGGAGCCCCCCGATCGCCTCACCGAGCTGGCTTGCGGCATAGACCTTCTCTGCGTTTTCAAGCGTAACTTGCTTGACAAACCCCGGGAGCGGCGCCTCACGGTAGTGGTAACCGCGCTGCTCGCCGAGCAGATCGGCTAGGTGCTCTGCGGCCTGCCGATAACGGCGCGCGTCGAGCATCCGCGCGAGCAGCTCTTCGGCCGCTTCGCCGGGCTCTAGCTCACCGAGCTCGTCAACCTCGCCGGCCGACAACATCAGGCGCGACTTCAGTTCAAGCAGGGCTGCGATCAAGACGATGAACTCAGTTGCCATTTCCAAGTCGAGTTCGCCGCGAGCCTCGAGTAGATCGATGTAGGAGATGACGATTTCAGCGAGATCGAGGTCGAGCAGCTCGACCTCCTCCCGCAATACGAGCGTCAGCAGCAGGTCGAATGGGCCCGTAAAGAGCTCGAGGTCCAGCTCGATCTCGGCGGCGATCACGGGTCGGAAGTTACAGCGGCAGCCGGTCGGCGCCCAAACATCACCATTCCGACAAGCGCACAGAGCGCAGCAGCAGAGCCGTATGCCAGCAAGTCACCGCCGATCGCTGCCAATACACCCCCTAGCGTCGCTCCGGCGCCAATCGCTAGCGACCAAGTGCTGTTTTGGATCGCAAACGCCCATCCTTGGTCCACTTCCAGCCGCTCTGCCGCGAGCGAGACGAGCTTGCCTGCGGGCACCCAGAGCATCCCAATCGCGGCTGAGCAGCAAACCAGAGCAAGCCCAAGTATGAGCACGGTCGTCGGGAAGTAAAGCGACAGCAGCAGTACGGCTGCGAGAATCATTCCGGAGCGCACGATTGCGAGAACGCCGATGCTGTCGCTCAGGCGACCGATAACCGGGCTAATCACCGCTTCAGCTGTTCCCGCTAGGAAGAAGATCAGCCCGATCAGCTCGGCGCTAGCACCGAGCTCGCTCAAGCGGAGCGGTGCCAATACTTCGATCACGCCGAATGCCATCGACGGAATTACGAAGATCATCAGCGCTACTAGGTACCGAGAGTTGCGCAGCAGCGCCCACGGCGATGTGCGGTTTGAGTCCAGGCTCACTTGGGCCTCCGGCATCCGCATCGCGAAAGCGGCTATTACGCCCGCGGCCATCGCGGTACCCGCGAAAGCGGGGCCCCTCCCAATTAGGTGCGCAACGGAGCCGAGTACTGGCCCTAGCTGCGCTCCGACGACCCCCGCCCCGATGCCGAACCCGAGCGCCTCGCCGCGCCGCGCTTTGCTCGTCCCCTGCACCAACCAAGCAAGTCCGGCTGTCCAGGAGGCGGCGCCCGCAATGCCTTGCAGGAAGCGGCCAACGTAGAGCACGCCGATCGTCTGTCCAAAGGCGAAGACGAGCGCCGCCGCGGCCATTACGAAGAGCGAGACCAGCACCGTTGGCCGAGAGCCATAACGTGCGGTCGCCCAGCCAGCGGGTACCGCACCGATAAAAGTCCCGATCGGGTAAATGCCGACGAGCAGCCCAGCGCCACCCTTGTCTAGACCAAACTGCGTTGAAAGCGACGGGAGCAGCGGCGCGAGCGCAGCATAGAAAAGGGTGTCGAGCAACACCACCGACCCGACCAGGATTACTAGCCGACGGTTCACTCGCTTCAACCCACGGGGCCGACGCCCATCGCGCTACGCACATCGGCGAGCGTCACCGCGGCGATCTCCCGCGCCTGTTCAGCACCGCGGAGGAGAATCATCTCGAGCGCCGCTTCATCGCCGCGAAGCTCCTCGTAGCGCTCGCGGACCGGCGCGAGCATCTCTATAACCGCGTCGCTGACGGCACTTTTGAGGTCTCCGTAGCCGCGCGCATCGGCCAGCCCTGCGGCGGCCTCGGTCGGAGTGATTCCGCCGCAGGCAGCGAGGATGTCGAGGAGGTTGGTGACCCCTGCCTTCTCTGGCCCGGCGGTGATCAGCGGCGGGTCATCAGAATCTGTGACTGCACGATTCAGCTTGCGTTTGATCATCTCAGGCTCGTCGAGCACGTAGATCGTGCCCTCCTCAGACTCCGACGTAGTCGACATCTTCGAATCTGGGTCTTGCAGGTCCATGATTCTTGCCCCAACCTCCGGAATCCGGTGTTCGGGCGTCACGAGGAGCTCGCGACCATCGGCAAACCGCGAGTTGAATCGCTCAGCGATGTCGCGCATCAGTTCGATGTGCTGGCGCTGGTCCTCCCCGACCGGCACTTCATCGCAGCGGTAGGCGAGCACGTCGGCAGCCTGCAGTACGGGATAGAAGAAGAGTCCGGCCGAGATCAGCTCTCGCTGCACCTCCGATTTCTCCTTGAACTGGTGCATTCGATTTAGATCACCGTGCGCGGTGACCGAGGCGAGCAGCCAGCAGAGCTCGGTTTGCTCCGGCACGTCGGACTGGCGGAAAAGGATGCAGCTCTCTGGATCGAGACCGGCCGCAATCAGTAGCGCGGTTGTGTCGTAGGTGCGCTCGCGGAGCTCGGCTGGGTCGTACGCCACAGTGATCGCGTGCAGATCGACGATGCAGAAGATCGCCAGGCCATCCCCGGCCGCCGCGCGCTGCTGACCGTCGACGTACTGTCGGATCGCGCCGATGTAGTTGCCGAGGTGTTTGCGGCCGGTCGGCTGGATGCCAGAAAAGATGCGCATGTAAGGCGAGGCTACCGCCGAAGCGGACGGTTTAGGGCTGCGACACCTAGGCGAGTGTTGACTCGTAGGCGTCCGCGTTAAGCAGCAGTTCTGCTTCGCCAACGTCGGCTAGTCGGATCTTCACCACCCAGCCCGCGCCATACGGCTCGGCGTTGACCAATTCGGCGTCGTCGGCCAAGCGCTCATTGATCTCGATTATCGCGCCGCTAAGCGGTGCAATCAGATCGCTAACAGCCTTCAGCGATTCAACTTCGCCGTAAGGCTGGCCGGCGACCAACGAGCTGCCTAGCTGTGGAGGATCGACGAATACCACCTCGCCGAGGGAATCCTGAGCAAACCAACTGATCCCGAGCGTCGCTAAATCGCCCTCGATCAGAGCCCAGCCGTGCTCGCGGTGATAGAGCAGCTCAGTTGGATAATTGCCCGCGACCATCCGCCGCCCGACGCTACTTCAAGAATGACGGGATGTCGAGATCGTCATCGCTGACCTTCAGCTCAGACGACACCGGACGGGGCGCACGATCACGGCGCGGCGCACGATCGCTCGTTTCAGCCCGTGCCGCGCGCGGACGGCTACGGCCAGACGCCTGGTCGAAGCCGGTCGCGATCACCGTTACGCGAACCTCGTCGCCCATCGACTCGTCAAGGACTGCGCCGAAGATGATGTTTGCGTTCTTGTCAGCTGCGGTGTGGACAATCTCTGCAGCATCGTTGACCTCGAAGAGGCCGAGCTCGCTGCCGCCAGTGATGTTGAGCAGGATCCCGGTTGCGCCCTCAATCGTGTCCTCTAGCAGCGGGCTCTCGATCGCGGCCTTGGCGGCATCGACGGCACGCGACTCACCGGTCGAGGCACCGATCCCCATCATCGCTGAGCCAGCGTCGGACATGACGGTGCGCACGTCGGCGAAGTCGAGGTTGATCAGGCCAGGGATCGTGATTAGGTCTGTGATCCCTTGAACACCTTGGCGAAGCACGTTGTCGGCCTCGCGAAAAGCCTCGAGAACCGTTGTGCGCTTCTCAACCGTGGCGAGCAGGCGCTCGTTCGGAATGACGATCAGCGTGTCGACTACCTCACGCAGGCGGGCGATGCCTTCGTCGGCTGCGCGCATCCGCTGCGCACCTTCGAACTCAAATGGCCGCGTTACGACTCCAACGGTCAGCGCGCCGATTTCAGCCTTGGCGATCTCTGCGATGACCGGGGCCGCGCCGGTTCCAGTGCCACCGCCTTCGCCAGCGGTTACGAAGACCATGTCGGCGCCCTTGAGCGCCTCTTTGATGTCGTCGCGGGATTCAGCTGCAGCGCCGAAGCCGACTTGAGGGTCTGCGCCGGCGCCAAGGCCGCGCGTCAGTTCGTGGCCGATGTTCAGCTTGATATCGGCATCGCAAGCGTCGAGCGCTTGCGAGTCGGTGTTGGTGGCGATGAACTCGACACCTCGCAGGCCAGCGTCAACCATCCGGTTGACGGCGTTAGTTCCTCCGCCGCCGACTCCGACGACTTTGATTACTGCGAGATAGCTACCGGCTTGATAGTCAGTCATAGATCCTGTCCGACCCTCGTCTGATCGTTTCACTGTTCTCGGCGTCAATTTCTGCCAACGAACGAACGCAACGGTGGCAGTGAAAGACGCCCTTGTCAACGACAGTCTAGAGAAGCAAGCCCGATTGCAGCGTAAATCCCTAAACCTTGGGTTTAGACTTCTGCGCTAAATAACCCTTACCTTCTACTTTAGAGTCGCCTTTGTCACTGTGTCGCAGTTTGGCTTGGATCTGCAGCCGGAGATGCAGCCGCGAGTGGCCCCGAAGCTGGCCGCTCCGGAATTGACACGTCGATGTATCCAGCACCAGCGGCCTGCGGGTCGGCCAAGACGCGGTTAGCGGCCACCCACTTTGCCCTTAGACGCTCGCCGTCGCCGAAGCGCAACAGGGGGCCCGATCGCAAAGTCACCGTTAGCCCGTCGGCGGCCGAACTCACACCGGCGATGCGAGTGAAGATCTCCTTCGGAGCGAGCGCCAAAAGTGCGACCTCAGAGGCCATTGTTGGATCAACGACGCGTGGCCCCGAGACCAGACTGGTCGCCGACACGGCAGGTAGGCCTGATATCGGAATGCCGGAGAGAATTACCCCGTCGGAGGCGACTGCGACGGTGCCGCCCGGTGCGGTCAAGGCCGCAACAGGCTGGCGTTCGTGGACTTCAATCGTCATACCGTGCGGGAACTTCGTTGTGACCGTCAGGCTCTTAACCAGCGGAAACCGGGCGACGGCGTCGTCCAAGGCAGCGCGGTCGACATGAAGCGTTGTCATCTGCTGAGCTGTGCCGGTGAGCGCTGAGCGGACAGCGGGCGCTCCTAGCCCAGTAGCGCCGCTGACGGCCACATTTTGAACGGCCACCAGCGAAGAATCCCTAAGCCAGACCCACCCGCCACTAAGAAGCGCCGCTGTCACGAGCAGCGCGACGATCAGAGTTAGCGACGGCCTGCGAAATCGCGGCAGGTGCCTCGGCCGCGCGATCGCGGTGAAACGGGGGCCGCGTGGGAGCGCGTTCGGCCAGCTGGGCATCAAGCCTCTCTTCGCGCGTGAGCGGTGCTCTCCTTCATTCTCAGCTGCTCGGCTCAACAGCGAGATCTTCGCCGAGACTGCGGACGTCGCCCGCGCCAAGAACTAGACAGACGTCGCCGCGCCGAAGACGAGTGCCAAGCTGCTCTCGGGCGATCGCTAGACCGGGCAGCCAGAGCACCTCGCGCCCGTTGGCGGCGTCAGCGGCGACGGCGGCGATCAAGCGCCCGTCAACCCCTGGGAAGTCTTCCGCTCGCTCCCGGGCCTCGTAGATATCGACCACACAGATCAGATCCGCCTCGGCTAGCGCGCGGCCAAACTCGCCTGCGAGCCGTTCGGTGCGCGAGAACAGGTGAGGCTGAAAGACCGCGACGAGACGCTCCGGCTCGAGCGTCCGAGCCGCCGCAATCGTCGCTGCCACCTCAGTGGGATGATGGGCGTAGTCGTCAATGACCACCGCTCCCGAGCTGGTTTTCCCCAGCAGCTCAAAGCGGCGCCCAGCGCCTGTGAATGAGCCAATCGCTGCTGCCGCCTCTGCGGGCTCGGCGCCAGCCAATAACGCGGCCTCAAGCGCCGCAACTGCGTTGGCGGCGTTGTGAGCCCCGGGCACACGCAGCTGAACTTGCTCACCGCGCCATTGGAACTTCGACCCGCCCGGCAACAGCTCGAGCGAATCAACCTTGAATGCGATGGCAGGCAGCCCTCCCCGCAGCTCCAACATCTCAGCCGCGTCTGGGATTACGACCTGCTCCGGCTTGCTTAGAAACTCGCGAAATACTTCTCGAAGTTCGGACAGAGAGCCGTAGTTGGCGTGGTGGTCAAGCTCGATGTTCGTGACCACCGCAACGTCGGCGTTGATCGACAGCATCGAGCGGTCAGACTCGTCGGCTTCGACTATCAACCAATCGCCACTGCCCCACGCTGCATTACGACCGGTACTGCGGAGCTCGCCGCCAATTAGATAGCCGGGGTCGCGCCCGCACTCGATCAAAATCTGCGCTGCCATGCTGGTCGTTGTTGTCTTTCCGTGCGCGCCAGCGACTGCGATCGTCGACCGCAACGCAGTTAGCTCGTCTAACAGCTCAGCCCGTTCCATCACACGAAGGCCACGCTCCCGGGCGGCGACCAGTTCAACGTTGCCATCGGCGATCGCGCTCGATCTGACGACCTCTAGACCGGAACCTGCTGGAAGGTTTGCCGCGTCGTGCCCGCTCGCGACCGCGATGCCCCTCGAAGCGAGCGCCTCCAGCACCGCTGAGTCGTTCGCATCGCTACCCGAGACCGATGCGCCGAGCTCCGCGGCGACCGTCGCCCAGCCACTCATCCCGGCTCCGCCGATTCCGACGAAGTGC
>Ga0194052_1002481_pt1 | contig 10078 bp, 8 predicted proteins | sample SepL226m_MetaG_FD_160117 | JGI IMG/M metagenome (GOLD analysis project Ga0194052, IMG submission 160117) | Anoxic zone freshwater microbial communities from boreal shield lake in IISD Experimental Lakes Area, Ontario, Canada - Sep2016-L227-6m | ecosystem: Environmental > Aquatic > Freshwater >... | reverse complement strand
TGGTGATCGTTTGTTTTGTTTTGAGAGAAGAAAAATCTTTCACTTTGATCGTCTGCTTAGTGAGCAGGGGATTTCATATTTGAATAATATTCTCGATAATCATCAAGCGACAAAAGAGAAATAAAGAATTTCATAATAATTATGTATTCTTCTGGATAAGCACTATTCATCTCTCACGATCTCGCTGGGAAGACATCGCATTGAGTATTGTTTTGATATCAATAGTCCACATATTTTTGGTTTTGGGTGTCGGATCACAGACGCTGATTTGTTGGGTTTCGGTATCGTATGCACTGAGAAGAACATAATGTCCATGATGAATCTCAGGGTCGATTGGTGATCGATGAAAGGCAATCATACAATCTTGATTTGATGATAGTGATTGAATGAAAAGCTGCTCCAGATATTTCCAGTCTTTGACTTCGGAAAACACTACCGTTTGAGCAATAAATCATTCCTGTTTCAGAAGAGACTGGATTTTATTACTACGGAAATTTACTATTCTCAAGCCAGGATTCCCTGTTTCAAACGGGGCAGCAAATCTATCACTATCTTTGTCCTGTATATGCGTTCCTAAGTCAAAAGCCAATGTTTCTTGTTCTTTCCAGATTCAATGCCTAAAAAATATCATCTGCAAACATGTTGCTCCACAAAAATCTCATTTCTGAGTAAGATGCTTATACGGAGGTGTGAGGGTATATATCATAGAGGATTTATCGGGTATAAGGGGTAAAAAATTGAGAATTAAGGATTGAAAATTACGAATTACGGACTTTCACTCACTACTCAGTACTTACGACTCACTACTACTTCATACTTTCTTTTGATTTTCAAAATATTCAATTAACATCTTTCATGATGCTGGGGTAAGCTGTAATGCCGCCAGTTCTTCATAGGTAAAAAATCTAAAATCATCTCATTCAAGCAAATCAAGCTGATCTAGTCAAACATCAATGGTTCCATGAAAAAAATATACTTGCCCAAACTCTTCAACATATACCTCTTTGATGAACTCATATTTCTTTATTGGATAATTAATTTCTTCTTTGATTTCACGAATCAAAGCTTCTTCCGGAGACTCATTCCCATCGATATGTCATCCAAACAAACTCCAAGAACCAGTATGTGAGTGATCCTTGTCTCTCAATTGGAGAAGAACTTTGTTTTCTGTATTGGTAAGTATAATTTTGACTGCACTTTTCATTCAGTACCTTATTGATAAAAATAATGAATAATGTTGGAGTCTTTTTTGTTTCCTACCAAAGACTAAGAGCTAAGAGCTAAAGACTACTTCATACTCTCTTCTAATAATCTCGTCTGATTTTCTACAACAAGCGCTTGGATCATATCGTCGATATCTCCCATCATAAAGACAGGAAGGTTAGACCAAGACTGGTGGATACGGTGGTCAGTAATTCTATCTTGAGGAAAATTATAGGTTCTAATCTTTTCTGATCTATCACCACTTCCGATCTGATCGCCTCTAATGGTTTTTTCTGCGGCTTGCTTCTTATCAAGTTCTATCTGGTAGAGTCTAGCCTTAAGGACAGTCCAGGCTTTTTCTTTGTTTTGGATCTGTGACTTAGAATCTCCTATCGTGACAATCAATCCTGTCGGAAGATGACGGAGTCTGACTCAGGTCTGGTTTTTGTTCGCGTTCTGGCCTCAGCTACTAGAGGCAGCGTAGGTATCCATCTCTACGTCTTTGGGATCTATTTTAAAATCAATATCTTCTACTTCAGGCATAATTGCTACGGTAACAGTAGAGGTATGAACTCTTCCCTGAGATTCTGTAGCAGGGATTCTCTGGACTCTATGGACTCAGCTTTCAAATTTCATGAAAGAATATACTTTTTGTCCAGAAATTTTGACCATAGCAAATTTTACTCCCCCAATATCAGAGAGTTGTTCTTCTACTATTTCATTTTTCCATCCTTTCTTGGCTGCATATCCTAGGTACATTCTGAGGAGTTCTGCACCAAACAGTCATGCTTCATCTCCACCTGCGGCTGGTCTGATCTCTAGGAAAATGTTCTTCTCATCATTTGGATCTCTCGGGAGAAGCGCAATCTTGATCTTTTGATCAAGGGATTCCAGATGTTCTTCTCCAGATTTAAGTTCTTCTTTGGCCATATCGAGCATATCGACATCACTTTCTGTTGCAATCAGTTCCTTGGCTTCTTGGATTTGTTGCGTAGCGACCTTGTACTCTTGGATAAGATCATAGATCTCTTGAAGCGAGGAAACTTCTCTATTTATTTGGATACTTTTTTGTTGATCAGAAATAATTTCTGGATCCATAGATTGTTGTCTAAGATCTTCATATTTTTTTTCTATAGGGAGGAGTTTATCTAACATAGGAAGGGTAGTGAAGAGTTAAAAGTGAATACCAAAGAAAAAAATTGTATATTGTTGTCCTCCTTTGTGAAGGAGAGCCTGTCCCGCAAATACTGCGGGAGGGACCACGACAGTGGTGGAGGATTTAAATCCCTCTGTCCTGTCGGACTTCTCCCTTTACAAAGGGAGACAGAATATTTGAAGTTATTCAATTCTTCGTTAATAAAACAGCTGTCCGAGAAGCGTAAAGAGGATGGTGAAAATGAAATTAACTATATATGAAATAACTCAACTTCATAAGAAGATGATCGCAACAACTATTAGCATAGAATAAAGAGGATACATTTCCATTTTGTCTGATAATTTTTTCCAGAATATTTTAATTAATCTGTAACCATCTAATGGATATACAGGGATTAAATTGAATACAGCTAGAACAATATTGAGCTGAGCAAAAAGAATCCAAAATGTATTCATGGGATCTAACTGAATAGACGTGAAAATATCTGTTGGAGCGATCCCAACGATTTTTGAATATATTAATACAATAGTCATTGCAATAATTGAAAGAACTATGTTTGTTGCAGGACCTGCTAAAGACACTAGTAATTCTCATTTAATTGGGTTTTTATAATATAGCGGATTTATTTGAACTGGCCTTCCCCATCAAAAATGTAAGGGAGTAAACACCATCAAAAATCCAAGAGGATCAATATGTCTAAGTGGATTAGGCGTAAGCCTGCCTTGGAGCTTTGGCGTTGGATCTCAAAGTTTATAAGAAACATATGCATGCGCATATTCATGCATACCTATAGAGACTGCGAGGATGATCGCTAGTTGTATAATGTCGAAGATTCACATAGAGAAGTAGTGAGTATAAAGTAGTGAGTATAAAGTAGTGAGTATAAAGTAGTGAGTCTTGATACTTAATACCTACTACTTATGTCTATTTCAAGCTATTCTTCAAAAATTTAATAAAATTACTTGTGCTTCGCACCTTTTTTCCATCAATGTGTAAGGCAGTTACAAGTTTGAGCTTAGCATAAATAGTATCTCTCCGAGTGCTTTCTTGCAGATCAACATTTCCTGTACCAAAAAGATTTTGAATAATCGCTGGCTTGATATTGAGCTTAGTGTATACATTACCTAAGATAACAAAAGGCATGTCTTTGGAATAGATGCTATTTATTTCTGTGAGTTGTTTCTTGCCTTGATTGACGAGATATTCTTTGAGAAGATCACTTATTTTTTGGTTTTGGTATTGAGAAGGATTGAGCTGTGATTTATCAGTGCCAAAGAGTTTAGTAAAATCTTTTTTCTCTCACATATCGACTACACTTACTAGAATGTCATAATCTCAAGCCAAAAGTCTTCCTTGTAATTCTTCAGGAGTAGTGATTTTTTCAAAAGTGAAATTATCAATAACCTGTGCTTGTCTAAAGATATTTTGCATTCTATCTACGACAAAGTTGTACAAAGGAGAATCATAATACAATACTCTCAATTGGATTTTTTGTTGGACTGTTCCAGAGCCTTGAGCTCAAGAGAGTGGTATCGCGATTTCTTGAGAAGGGGCTATATCAGGAGATTTGATCATATTGTAGATATCTAGTGATGCTACGAGTTGTTTTTGTTTTTTAACATATCCATAGATGAGATATTTATTGACTCCCGTGCTTCGGCTATTGGTTTTCGCTGAAAGCGTACATGTTGCCGTCTTATTTTTCGCTGAATAATTGATAGGTACTGCTTTTCATTTATATTCAATCACGGTCTTATCATAGGCATGAGCAAATGAAAAATTGAGAGGAATGTTTTCTCCAGAGTCGACGAAGAAACTAATTTTTTGATTTGGTCATTCTAGAGGGATCGATGCAGGCAATACAGGAATATTGATATCCAAAAGATCCGCAGGAGTAAGTTCTCCATCAGAATAATCACGATTGATAAGATCTTGGATATTTGCTCCTGTAGATTGGAAGAAATCAAAAAGCCCATCAGTATTTTTCTGCATAAATGCTTCATAGCCTGTGCCATAAAAATTATGTTTAATCAATCCACCAAGTCATCTTCTTGTTCTCACATGGAGTTTATCAGAATGCGTATTGAAAAACACCGTCACTAATTTATTGGTGATAAGTTGCTCAGACGTATAGCCAGGTAATCACTCAGTTCCAACATAAGCATCTATCATCGATTCTCACTCTCCAAGGACAGAAAGTTTGAGATTATCGAAGGAAAGCATATTTTTAATCTGATAGAAGTTGAGGTTTGTTTGAGGACAGTTAGCAAGATTAAAAATCAGACTGTAGGGATCTTTGGAGTCGCCAACCACATTTGCGCAGTTTGTATACACAGGTCTGGTTCCAAACACCGTTTTATACGAAGCAAGATCATAATCTTTGAGGACATGTTGTGGGAGGATATAATTGTCGAAGAAGCCAATATTCTCTTTTGCTGGGTTAGCAAAACTTACCTTGAGTGTAGCGTCAGGATTTTTGGAAACAATAAGATCTCTATAGATATTGAGTGCATTGATATTTCGTTTATTATTACGAATAATTTCATCATAGGTAAAGAGAATATCATCGATAGATACAGGAGTCCCATCAGACCAGATCGCTCATTTTTTGAGAGAAACGGTATAATTTTGGGAATCGCTTGTACTCACACTACACAAATCTTCTGTTTGGGTATCTCCTTGGGCATGGAGACAACTATTAAATAAAAGTCACTGATAAAAGAGACTCTGATAATTACTATCCAAGTAAGGAAGATATGATGTTTTATTAAAAATACCTTCTACAAAGGTTCATCATTTGCTATCCAGAGTTTGAGAAGAAAACCAAACATATTGGTATCCTACGTAGATACTCAATAATATCCATAATAAGAGCGCGACAAAAAAGACATATCTCAGAACCCTTTTGATGCTTTTTCGAGTGGGAAGTGGCATGGTTTACCCGCGTAGGGTATAAGGTAAAATAAGAGCAATAAGCACAAAAATAACGACAGAAATTACTGCAACTTTCTTGAGTTTAGTTTCCAATGATTTTTTACTACCATATTCATTTGCACCAGAAAGTCCTCCAATACCCAATCCAATACCTCATTTAGGAGACATCAAAAGTACAGAGCCAACAAAAACGACGCCAGCAATTATCATCAAAATAATAAGAAGAGTACGCATGTGTACAAAGAAAAAAATAAACAATGTGTCTAATAAAGATACATATTTACCAAGAAATTGCAAACGGAAAAAAATAGTCAGGAATCGGTTTATTAGTATATTGGTGTATTGGGTATTAGAAATTATTTAGCTACTACTATTCATCTAAGTTCTAAGCTCTAAGTTCCCTGCCTGCCGGTAGGCAAGTAAGCTCTCCCGTCTAATTTATTACTAAGAAATTGACAATCAAATAACCAGATCAGATGACGAGGATACCGATAAACATATATAGGAGACTGTTTTTGACTGAGGTCATTTGTTTCTCATCGCTAGGCTTCAAAAGGAGTTGAAGTGTCTGGACAATAATAAGGATAAGAAGGATGAGAGAGGTGAGTCCTAGTACCCAATTGACGATATGATAGATAAGTGGTATATTTTTATTCGCCAAGATGCCCGAACCGACATCACCGAGATTAGAAATAGGCTTAGCAACATCAGCTTGTTTTCCATAGACGGCTTCGATGATTTGTTTTGCTCAGATGATAACAAACATGCTAATGATATTCCATCAGATAAGTGTCCCTGCTTTTTTCTTCGCATCAGCATCGCTGCCAAAAAGGAAACTCAACACCCTAGAGATCAAGACAATAAACATGGCTCATAGGACAAGATACATGGCAAACTTAATGAAGGGAAACGCTATTTTATCATAGAGATCTTGAGCAATTTGCCATCACTGGATATCTCCATTTCAGGGAGTCAAAATACTTACGATGCTTGTTCCGATATATTTTGCACTGACGATAAGGATGATTCCAATCACGCCGTAAATGATAAATTTAGTGCCATCGCCGACCGCTTTTTCATCACTAGAAAACATGATTTTGTAGAAGCCAAGGAGTGCGAGAAGGATACCAATAGCGACTACCAGAGGTAATACAATTCCAATAAATCTATCAAAGACAAAATTTTGCACTCCTGCAGCACCACCAATTGCACCAGGAGCTTCTAGATTCTTTTTTAAAGTTCCAAGACTTTGTTCCATAGCAATATCAAATCTACTTCCTGATACAATTTCAAATTTTCCAGACCATACATTATTACTACTTACTAGATCATTGAGCGATGCAGGAGGGCTAAGAGTACAAATAACGGTTTTTTGCCCTAAACTTTGCGTAAAGAGAGAGAGAAGTTTGAGATTAAAAGGAATTTTAGTGCCAGGATTGACAACTAATCCATTGATGCCAGGTGAAGTATAAATAATGATATTTTGTTCAGCCCATCTACAAGAAATAAATCCTGCCGGTGCACTGGTATCGATAAGCTGATTTCCTTTGTTCTTGAGCATAAGTGCAAGGAGAGGACTACTTCATTGACTAATCAAACTTCCTTGAGCTTGCATATTGAGTGTCCCTTCTAGGCTAAGATCTTTGCCTGAGAGGAGTTGATTGAGCGAAACACAGCTGGGATAAGTATAGGTCTGTCGATTGCCATTGATATTTCCATTGACGCATTTGAGTGCAGTATGGATGTCTGCACATGACTGAGGATATTCAGCTCCAGTGGCGAGATATGCTGCTTTTACCATCCCATGAGTAAATCACGGAAATCATGCAAGTGTACAACTTTTGGGAGTTCATGATTGACATTGATTGAGGGTGTATTTGAAAAATCAAGGATTCCCATTGAGAGTACCATTGAGACAAGTAAGTTTTCCACTAAAAGGAGCACAGCCATTAGCATAGTCTTGACCAGTGGTAGCTCGACGAATAGTAGAGTAGCCATATACGCTTTGTCCACTTGCAAGTGTTCATCCAGCCCATTGATTGCAATTGGCTGCATAGGTAGAAATACCCATACATCACAAACATATCACAAGTGTGCTGAGTAAAAATTTATACATACTCAATCTATTTTTATTTAGTTTCTGCATGATCTCATCTAGAGAATAAAAAGAAAGGAAGACGAAGAAATAACAAAATCTCCCTGGCGATAGGCAACCTAGGAAGATGCTGCCAACCGAAAATCATAATCAGATATCTTCCTCCCAAAAAGAACAAAGGAACATACCATCCAAGTAAAGTCTTGTCAGGAGCAATCCAGAACAGAAGAGCGAATATTCCTCCGCAAGCAATAAGATATTCACTCCATAAAAGAGGATATCCTCTGAGGGGATAAAGACGGCTATAGAGCTCCTTTTCCTGATCAATAGCATACTGTATGGTTGGCTTCTCTGCTGAGGGATGGAAGAGATGACCTAATGAGCGAGCAAGATACACACAAGTTCCCGTGACATATCATCGAAGTTCTTCAGGATTTTTATTGAAAAGAGCATTGACCTGATCTTTGACTTTGAGCGATAAAACATCGATGCCAACAAATAGTGTTGCAGCTCTCAGGGTAATAATAATCACAAGGACACTTATCAATAAGGGATGATTACTTACACACAAAACGAGAAAAAATGTCCATCGCAAAAGAGACTCTTTAAGCCATCGATTGGGTGATTGGAAGCTATGGAGATGATATCGTGCCCAAATATTATACAAAGGGAGAAAGTAGAGAATAGCAGATTTTTTTTCCTGGAGAGGTGCGAAGAAAACGGGTGCTGACGAGTCCAGGTGGAGCGGGACGTTCGCGATAATACACAGACTTCCTACCAAAAGTAATAAAAGTAATATCCCAATAGAAACAGCATATCCGATAGTAAGTGCAGGGGAAACGTACAGATAGCTTGCAATACCCAGTCCACTACTCAATACAAGAAGAAATAAAGTAATATATCCGAGTGTACAATATCCACCTACAAATGCTTTATCTTTGTCAGAGAGGGGAGGAACGTGAGAACGCATCATATGGAGAACAAACGGAGAAAAAAACATCAGCGCTGCAAGTGCCATCATTGTCGTCGTATCGTCTATTTTCTTCTCAAGATCTTGCATTGATGGGAATGGAGAATTAAAAATGAATAATGTTGGAGTTTTCTTTATCTAAGCTCTACGATCTAAGCTCACCCATCTGTATTCGATTTTACATCCGTTGTGATAAATTCTTTCTCTTGGGGTGAAGCTAAAATCTTGACGCTGACGTGCTGATTTCACGCGAAGATAAGTCCTTCTCCGATACCGCATGCCACCAGTCTTCTCTGTTCAGCTTCTGAAAGTCCTAGAAGATCATTCAAAGCCTTGATAGAAGTCGTCGATTGTTTCAAAAGTATTTGCAGTGCTGAATTGGAAATAATAGGCTTTCCATAAGCACTTCTGACGAAATCTTCGATATCTTGAGAAATAGTCGTGATTCCAAGTCCATATTTTCTTGCTCTTTTAGTCAGTCCAAAGAGGAATTCTGCAGAGATTTCATTTTGTAAGAGAAGCCACGCTTCATCACAAGCAAGCAGTCTCTGTTTCTTCTGTGATCTTACCTTAGTCCAGATAAAGTTGAGGACATTGTACATTGCTGGCGTCTTGAGGGCTTCTTCGAGATCTCTAATACTGAAGACGGTAAGTTTATTATTGATATCTACATTCGTGTAATTATTAAATACTTTTCCAAAGGTTCCATTTACATACTTGCTGAGTTTAAGTGCAAGAGAATTTCCCCCTTCCATTCATTCCAAGACATTCATCAAATCACCCATCAAAGGAGGAATCTTTCCGTCATATTGATCTGCTTCGAAAGAGAATCCCTTCAAGGTATAAGTGCTTTGGAGTGCTTTATCCAAGAGTGCTTCTTCTTCAGGTCCAAGATCTCCAATCAATAATTTAATCATTCAAATGAGGCTCATAATATGGCTCCTCAAGAGATCTCCCTTTCCATATTCGATATCTTCAATCTTTGGTGGGATATCGAAAGGATTGAGAAATTGTTGTGAATTTGTAGAGACATGAACATAGGTTCCACCTACTTTTTCGCAGAGTGCTTTATATTCATTTTCTGGATCGATAATGATAACATCGATCCCATTGATCAAATATCTGAGGACTTCAAGTTTGACAGTAAACGATTTTCCAGCTCCTGAGGTAGCCAAAATCACACTATTCATATTTGGTAATTTCTGGTCAAATCTATCGAAAATCACAAGTCCTCAGGTATGGAGATTCAGTCCATAAAGGATTCCTGTGGTACTTACGAGATCATTGGACATAAAGGGAAAACTTCCTGCAAGAGAGGAGGTGACAGCACTTCTCGTGATTCCCAAATCATCGATACACAAGGGTAGTCATGAAGTAAATCCTTCATCCATTCTCTGGGTAGCATTTTTGAGTCTGATTCCATATCATGAAATTTTTTGTTCAATTTTTTTGCCTTCTTCTTTCAGTTTTTCCTCATTCTCCTGATATAAATTGATATACAGTGAACTCTCGAAATATCTTTCTTCACGAGTTGTGAGTTTTTCTCTGATCATTTCTACATCTCTGTATTGTTGTTCGATCTCTACATCGAGAGTGATTCCCTTGGCTTGAGCATCTCTAATCTCAGATCTCAATTGGGTCACTCTATTTTTGAGCATTGACTGGATTGCACTATCATCTTCTGGATAGATAAACCAGCTCATATCCCGCTTTGCATGGA
>Ga0194052_1002480_pt1 | contig 10082 bp, 5 predicted proteins | sample SepL226m_MetaG_FD_160117 | JGI IMG/M metagenome (GOLD analysis project Ga0194052, IMG submission 160117) | Anoxic zone freshwater microbial communities from boreal shield lake in IISD Experimental Lakes Area, Ontario, Canada - Sep2016-L227-6m | ecosystem: Environmental > Aquatic > Freshwater >... | reverse complement strand
GGTGAGAAGGTAGGCCTGGTGGGGCCCAACGGCGCCGGCAAGTCCACGCTGTTCCGCATGATCATGGGCGAGGAGTCCGCCGACGACGGCACTGTCAGCCTGCCAAAGAAGCTCACCCTCGGCTACTTCCGGCAGGAAGTGGACGAGATGTCCGGGCGCTCGGTGCTGGACGAAGCCATTGCGGGCAGCGGCCGCCTGGGCGACCTGCACCACGAGCTCACGGACTTGGAGCATGCTCTCTCGGACCCCGAGCGGGCCGATGAGATGGAGGCCATCCTGGACCGCTTCGGCCACGTGCAGGAGGAATACCAGCACATGGGCGGCTACGAGCTGGAGGCCCGGGCCCGGGCCTGCCTCAGTGGGCTGGGCTTCGCCGAGGACCAGATCGACGGCGATGTGGGCGCCCTGTCCGGGGGCTGGAAGATGCGCGTCTCCATGGCCAAGGTGCTGCTCGGTAACTTCGACGTGCTGCTCATGGACGAGCCCACCAACCACCTGGACATCGAGTCCATCCTTTGGCTGGAGACCTTCCTGAAGTCCGTGCCCTCGACCCTGCTCATGACCTCCCACGACCGGGACTTCATGAACCGGGTGGTCACCAAAGTGCTGGAGATCGATGGCGGCGACATCGTCACCTACTCCGGCAACTACGACTTCTACGTGAAGGAGCAGGAGACCCGGGAGGCCAACCAGGAGGCCGCCTACGCCCGCCAGCAGGCCAAGCTGGCCAAGGAGCAGCGCTTCATCGAGCGGTTCTCCGCCCACGCCGCCAAGGCCGCCCAGGTGCAGAGCCGGGTGAAGGCCCTGGACAAGATCGAGCGCATCGAAGCGCCCCGCAGGCGCCAGGTGGTGAAGTGGAACTTCCGCATCCCCGGCCGCTCCGGTGACGACGTGGCTATGCTGGATGGGGTCTGCAAGGCCTATGGCCCCCGCCGCATCTACGACGACTTTGCGCTGCACATCCGGCGCGGTGAGCGCTGGTGCGTCATGGGTCGCAACGGCGCCGGCAAGTCCACCCTGCTGAAGATGATCTCCGGGGCCGTGCAGCCGGATACCGGCACCGTGCGCCTGGGCGCCAGCCTGAAGCTGGGTTACTTCTCCCAGCAGGCCCTGGACCTCCTGAATCCGGACCTGACGGTGCTGGAGCAGATGCAGCAGGACTTCCCCATGGAGGGCCTGGGCGTCGTGCGGAACTTGCTGGGCGCGTTCCAGTTCTCGGGTGACGACGTGGACAAGAAGGTGCGCGCCCTGTCCGGGGGCGAGAAGTCCCGGCTGGTGATGGCGCGGATGCTCTTTGATCCGCCCAACTTCCTGGTGCTCGACGAGCCCACCAACCACTTGGACCTGGCCACCAAGGAGATGCTCATCGAGGCGCTCAAGGACTTCGAGGGCACCATGCTCTTCGTCTCCCACGACCGCGCCTTCCTGCGTGGCCTCGCCAACCGCGTGCTGGAGCTGGCTGGCGAAGAGCACGACCGGCCTCTGCTGTTCAGCGGCAGCTACGCCGAGTACGTCGAGAGCACCGGGCGGGAAGCGCCCGGGGTTCACAACTAGGGGCAATCTCGGAATCGGCCGCGCCGATCCCGAGATTGTAATAGATACCTGGGGCTCAGCCGCCTACGCGCAGGGGCGGTGGCGGCTCGCATTCGAGGACGAGCCAGGCGCCGGTGCGGGGGTGTGCGAGCTCAAGGCGGTGGGCGTGGAGGAGGTAGCCGGGGTCGCCGGGCAGGGCGGTGGTGCCGGGCAGGGGCAGGCCGCCGGGGCCGTAGAGGGGGTCGCCCACCAGCGGGTGGCCTGCCCAGGCCAGGTGGATCCGGATCTGGTGGGGGCGGCCGGTGCGGATCTCCACGTCCAGCAGGGTCGAGTCCGGGCGGCGCTCCAGCACGGTCACGTGGCTCTCGGACCGGCGCCCGCCGGGCGCGGCCGCGTGGAGGGAGCCCAGGGGCGCGTAGGGCACCTCCCCGATGGGGGCCGTGATTGCAACGGCGTCGAGGTCGGGCTGTCCGCCGCAGAGGGCGCGGTAGACCTTGCGGGTGCGGGGATCGCTGAAGGCCGCCTGGAGCGGCTGGCGCGCCGCGATGGTGCGGGCGAAGAGCACGAGACCGGAGGTGCCCCGGCCCAGGCGGTGCATGGGGCTGGCCTCGGGGACCCGCCGCCGCACCAGGGCCAGCAACGTGTGCTCCAGGAACTCCCCCCCGGCCGGCAGGGTGGGCAGGCCGCTGGGTTTGGCTACGACGAGCAGGTCGGCATCTTCGTAGAGTACCGCCGTGGCGAGCGGGACCTCGGGCTCGACCCAGGGGGGGCGGACCCAGCTGAGCTGCTGGCCACCCCGGAGCAGGTCCCCGGCCTGAGCGGGCCGGTCGCCGAGGAACACCTGGCCCTGGTCGAGGCGGCCCTGCCACGCCTCCCGGGAGGCCAGCGGGAACCGCTGCGCCAGGTGGTCGAGCACCGTCCGTCCCGCCGCCGCGGCACCGACCTGCTCCCCGTGGCGGTATCCCTGGTTCAGCGTTGGCATGGACTTTCCGGCGGCTCCGGAGCATCCGGGCGGTGCTGGATTATCGCAGCTTGAACCGCTGCACGGTCTCCTTGAGGCTCTCGGCCACCCGCGACAGGTCCTCGGAGGTCCGGGCCACTTCCTGCACCGTGGCCGCCAGTTGATGCGTGGCCGTGGCGTTCTGTTCCAGTCGGGTCGCGGTCTGGTTCATCATGCGGCCCACTTCCTGGCTGGTCTTCGCCTGGCCCTGGCTGAGGCCGCTGATGTCGTGGATGTTGCTGGAGACCTGGGAGATCCGATCCCGGATCGCCTCCAGGTGGTGCAGGGTCACATCCACGCTGGAGGCGCCCTCGGTCACGGCCTCCTGCATGGCGTGGATGGTCTCCTCGATCTCCTTGGCACTCTGGCCGCTGCGCTCGGCGAGGATGCGCACCTCCTCGGCGACCACGGCGAAGCCCTTGCCCTGCGAGCCGGCCTTGGCCGCCTCGATGGCGGCGTTCAGGGACAGCAGGTTGGTCTGGCGGGCAATGCCCTGGATCACCTTCACGGCCTGGACGATGCGGGCCGTGGCCTGCTGGATGGCCTCCATGCCCTGGGCGGTGCCCCGGCCCGTCTCGGCGCCGCGGTCCGTGTCCTGCACCGCCTCCTCGGCCTTGGTGCCGGTCTGGTGCGTGTGGTTGGCCATGGACTCCACGTTGGTGTCCAGCTGCCGCAGGGCCGCCAGGACCTCCTGTCCGGCCTGACGCAGCGCCTCGCCCACGCGCGCCGTCTCCTGGACAGTGGCGTTCATCTGGTCCGCGCTGGCGGCCAGCTCCGTGCTGCCCGAGGCCACCTGCTCCGAGGCCTGGCCCATGCTGCCCAGGGCCTGGTTGAGGTCGGCCACCATGCGGTTGAAGGTCTCGGCCACCCGGCCGATTTCGTCCTGGCTTTCCACGGGAGCCTGCACGGTCATGTCGCCGCCCGCGACCTTAGTGATGGTCTCCGAGAGGTGCTGCAGAGGGTTGAGGATGGCGGTCTTCACCCGGCGGGTGATGATGCCGCTGATGATGAGGAGCAGAGCCGCCCCGCCGAGGATGGAGATGAGCCGGATGTTCCGCTCAGTGCGGTAGAGCCCGGCCATAGACTTGGAGACCCCGAAGGCCGCCACCAGCACGCCGGACGGATTGCCCTTGAAGGTCTCGATGCCGAAGGCGGCGTGGCACTGGATGCAGGAATCCTTGTTCCGTCCGGGGCTGAGCACGTAGATGCGGGGCTCGCCCTTGGCGTCGGTGTAGTGGAACACGCGCTGCTCGGAGGCCGGGTTGCTCGCGAAGAAGGCGAGGCTGGTCCGCTCGAAGGCCTCGGCGGCCCGGTCGGCGGTGAACTGCCCCTCCCGAACCCGATGGAAATCCAGGCCGCGGCTGCGGCAGTAGTCCTCGGCGTCCGCGTGGAACATGGACCGTGAGGCCACCGCCAGGGAGGTCAGCTGCTCCTCGAAAGCCTGTTCCGCCTGGGCGGTCTGGTAAGAACTCACGCCCCAGATGACGACCCCCAGGAGGGCGGCCAGAGAAAGGGCCACAGGCAGGAAGAATTTGAGCGCCAATCCCTTGCGGTTCATGAGTCGTTCTCCCTACCAGGCGGGTCCGAGGACCATCCCGAGGCATCGACTCAAACGACCAAGAGGTTGAGTTGTGGCCAAAGATAAATCAGCCACCGATAAACACCGATGAACACCGATAAAGGCATGATAAGAACAGATAATGATCTATTTCAGATATTTTCTTATCAGCTTTTAAGCGATGTTCATCGGTGGTTAAAAAGCTTTTTTTTAGACCACGGTGGCGGCTTCGGGGTCTCAGTGGAGCCGGAACCGCTGGACGGTGGCCTTGAGGCTCTCGGCCACCTGGGCCAGGTCGTCCGAGGTCCGGGCGATCTCCTCCACCGTGGCTGCCAGCTCATGGGTCCCGGTGGCGTTCTGGTCCAGCCGGGACGAGGTTTGGTTCATCATCGCCCCCACCTTCTGGCTGGTCTCTGCCTGGCCCTGGCTGAGGGTCCCGATCTCGTGGATGTTGGTGGAGACCTGGGAGATGCGGTTCCGGATGGCCTCCAGGTGCTGGAGGGTGACGTCCACGCTGGTGGCGCCGCCGTTCACGGCGTCCAGCATGGCCTGGATGGTGTCCTCGATCTCCTTGGCGCTCTGCCGGCTGCGCTCCGCCAGCTTACGCACTTCGTCTGCAACCACGGCGAAGCCCTTGCCCTGGGCCCCGGCCTTGGCGGCCTCGATGGCTGCGTTGAGGGACAGCAGGTTGGTCTGCCGGGCGATGTCCTGGATCACTTTCACGGTCTGGACGATGCGTGAGGTGGCCTGTTGGATGGCCTCCATGCCCTGGGCGGTCGCCCGCCCCGTCTCGGCACCGCGGTCCGTGTCCAGCACCGCCTCGTCGGTCCGCAGGCTGGTCTGGCGGGAGTGCTCAGCCATGGCGTCGACATTGGTGTCCAGCTTGTGCAGGGCGTCCAGTACGTCGCGCCCTGACTGCCGCAGCTCCTCACCCACCTTGGCGGTCTCCTGCACCGTCTGGCTCATCTGCTCAGCGCTGGAGGCCAACTGGGTGCTGCCTGAGGCCACCCGGTCCGAGGCCAAGCTCATGCTGCCCAGGGCCAGGTTCAGGTCGGACACCATGCCATTGAACGTTGCGGCCAGCTGGCCGATCTCGTCCTCGCTCTCCACGGGCGCCTTGGCCGTCATGTTGCCGGTGGCCACCTCGGTGATGACGCTGGAAAGGTTGCCCAGGGGCTTGAGCATAGAGGCCCGCACCTGGTAGGCGACGATGCCGGCGATAGCCAGCAGCAGAGCCAGGCCGCCGACGATGGAGAGCACCTGCAGGTTCCGCTGGGACCGGTAGAGCTCAGCCGTGGAGACGGAGACGCCGAAGGTGGCGACCAGGGTCCCGGCCGGCCGGCCTGTGAAGGCCTCCATGCCGAAGGCGCCGTGGCAGTTGATGCAGACGTCCTTGAGGCGGCCCGGGGTGAGCACGTAGAGGCGGGGGTCCCCCTTCTCATCCTTGAAGTGACGCACAAGTTTGACGCTGGAGGGGTCTGCGGCGAACTGGGCGAAGGCCTCGCCCTCCAGTCTTCCGGCCACCGGGTCCGGGGAGGACTTCCCTTCCCGGACCCGGTGGAAAGTCATGCCCCGGCTGGTGCAGTATTCCCGGGCCTCGGCGTGGATCATGAAGCGCGAGGCCAAGGCCAGGGAGGTCAGGTGCTCCTCGAAGGCCTGTTCTGCCTGGGCGGTCTGGTAAGAGCTCACGCCCCAGATGACGCCGCCCAGCAGGGCGGCCAGGGCCAGGATCACGGGAAGGATGAACTTGAATGCCAATCCATTGCGTTTCATCGGGGGCCACTCCTCATCAGGTGGGTGGTGCATTTTGTGGCGTGCTGCAGGCGGGGTGCCGGTGATGATTCCGTGGCAGTTCTTGGAGTGCGGAGGAATGTTAAATTACAAACGGCATCGTTTTGTCTGAAGGTGAATTTCGTGGTTCAATGATTTTGATCGTGAGGCGAAGAGGCCTCCCGGGTCACTGCAACTTGAATCGCTCTACGGTTTCCCGGAGGTTCTCGGCCACCTGGGACAGGTCTTCCGAGGTCTTGGCGATCTCCAGCACCGTGGCCGCCAGCTCATGCGTGGCCGTGGCGTTCTGGTCCAGGCGGGTGGCGGTCTCGCCCATGCGTCGGCCCACCTCCTGGCTGGTCTTGGCTTGGCCCTGGCTGAGCACGCCGATCTCCTGGATGCTGCCTGCCACCAGGGAGATGCGGTCCCGGATGGCCTCCAGGTGCTGGAGGGTGACATCCACACTCTGGCTACCCTGGGCCACGGCATTCTGCATGGCCTGGATGGTGGTCTCGATCTCCTCCGCGCTCTGCTCGCTGCGTTCGGCCAGCTTGCGGACCTCGTCGGCCACCACCGCGAACCCCTTCCCGCTGGCCCCGGCCGTGGCGGCCTCGATGGCGGCGTTCAGAGACAGCAGGTTGGTCTGCCGGGCGATGTCCTGGATCACCTTGACGATCTCGACGATGCGGGAGGTGGACTCCTGGATTGCGGCCATGCCCCGGGCTGTGGCGCGGCCCGTCTCGGCGCCACGGTCCGTGTCTTCCACCGCCTCCTTGGTGCGGAGGCCGGTCGCTTGGCCGTGGCCCGCCGCGGACTCGATGTTGGCGTCCAGCAGCCGGAGGGCCTCCAGGACATCCCCTCCGGCCTTCCGCAGGTCCTCGCCCACCCGGGCGGTCTCCTGCACGGTCTGGCTCATCTCCTCGGCGCTGGAGGCCAGCTCGGTGCTGCCCGAAGCCACCCGGTCCGAGGCCAGGCGCATGCTGCCGAGGGCGCGGTTCAGGTCCGAGACCATGCCATTGATGCTCCCGGCCAGCTGCGCAATCTCGTCTTCGCTCTCCACGGGGGCCACGACGGTCAGGTTGCCGCCGGCGACTTGCTGAATGGCGGTGCCGAGTTGTCCCAGGGGCACCAGCAGGGAGAGCCGCACCTGCCGGCTGACGATGGTGCCGATCAGGCCCAGCAGGGCCAGACCTGCGACACCGGAGAGGACCTGCAGGAGGCGCTGCTTCCGGTAGAGCTCGGCCGTGGACATGGAGACCCCGAAGGTGGCCAGCAGGTCCCCGTTCTTCCGGCCCTTGAAAGACTCCATCCCGTTGGCGGCGTGGCAGTTCACGCAGGCTTCCATCTGGCGGCCGGGGCTGAGCACGTAGAGGCGGGGGTCGCCTTTGGCGTCCTCGAAGCGCGCCGTTCGGGTCTCGGCCTCAGGATGCTCCTGGAAGTGCCGCAGGCTCGCCCGCTCAAAGGTCTCCGCGGCGGCCTCCCGGGAGTAGCTGCCCTCGAGGTTCCGGTGGAAGCTCATGCCCCGCCGCTTGCAGTAGTCCTCGGCCTCGCTGTGGATCATGAAGCGGGAGGCCACGGCCAGGGAGGAGAGGAGATCCTCGAAGGCATGCTCGGACTGGGTGGTCTGATAGGCGCTCACCCCCCAGATCACCGCTCCCAGCAGAGCAGCCAGGGCCATGGTCACGGGAAACATGAATTTGAATGCCAGCCCCTTGCGGTTCATGGATTGCCACTCCTCTGGGGGGAGTGCATCCCGCCCGAGGTGTGCTTCGGCCCCTCAGGCCGCCGAATTGAATCGAAGCGGCCTGAATCGGGGTTTGTCCAGATTTATGCAAATACACCAAAAGGTGGATTAAGTAGGTCCGTCAAGCGGGAGCAGGGCGGTCTAGGTCGGCCCTGCCCAGGTCCTCAGGTCCCCTGCTTTCGGGCCTTCTGGATGCGGTCCTGGAGCTTCTGGTCGACCAGGCCGGTGACGGTTGCCAGCTGCTCCGTGGCGCGGGCCAGCAGCCCGGCGGCCTGGGCCTGCATCTGGTCCACGTAGGCCGGGTCCGCGATGTCCTTGAGGTTGATGACCACATTCCAGACGCCGCCACGCACCCCGGCGAAGGCCATCTGGGCCCCCACGGCCGCGTCGCTGATGCTGGCCACCTTGCCCAGCCGGGCCGCCTCGCCCGCCAGCTCCAGGGCGTCAAGGCTGGCCTGGGCCGTGTCCAGGGGCACCTCGATGGCTACCTTCAGGCCGGCCTGCAGGGCCGCCTGGCGTGCGGCTTTCTGTTCGGGCGTGGCGTCGGGCAGGCGGCGGGCGTCCATGTAGGCGTTGAAGGCCTGGGTGTCCGCGTCCACCGCGGCCATGAGCCGGTCCTTGAGCCCCTGGGCCCGCTCGGCGAGGGCGATGAGGGTTGCGTTCTTGGCTGCGTCTGGCCCGCCCTGAGCCAGGTTGGCGACCATGCTCGCCAGGGCCGCGCCCAGGCTGCCCGCCAGGGCCGCGATGGAGCCGCCGCCCGGGGCCGGCGTGTCCCGGCTCACCTCGTCCGTGAAGGCGTGGACGGGCAGGGCCACCAGGGCCTTGGGATCGACCTTGGGCAGCCCGAGGACCTTCTGCTCGACGTCGAAGGGCGCCACGTCGCCGAGGCCCATGGAGAACACGGCGGTCTGGAGGATGTCCTGCACCGGCACCCCCGTGGACTTGCCCATGGCCTTCAGGTAGTGGCGGCCGGAGGCCAGTAGGCAGGGGAAGGGCACCAGGCCCACGATCTCGCTGCCGGTGACCACCAGGCCCCGCTCTGCGGCCAGGCGGCGGGTCGCCTCCAGCACCGTGTGGGGGGCCGTCTGCTGGTAGTCCGTGAGGTTGATGCTGATCTGGGCCCGGCGGTAGGTGTCGACGTACCAGCCAATGGCCTTGCAGTGCCCGTAAAGCCCCCGGCGGCGGACCTTCTGGCCCACGGGGCGGGAGGGATCCACGTCGTTGAGGCGCAGCAGCTCCGGCAGGTCGTAGCCATGGGTCGCGGCGCAGTGGGCCACGGTCTCGGCGAAGGTGGCGCCGGTGAAGTCGCAGTTGCCGCAGGGGAAGGAGCCCTCGGCGTAGAGCTGGATCTCGCCCGTCTGGTAGAAGGGCTGGATGCGGCCCCGGCGCGCCACGCGGCCCTTCTCCCGCAGCTCGAAGGCGATGTCCGTGGCGTGGGCCTTGTCGCCGGAGTTGAGGGTGACGTTGTAGGCCACCAGGAACTCCCGGGCGCCGATGATGGTGGCGCCGCTGTGGGCATTGAAGGCGGCGGGGCCGAAGTCCGGCTGCCACTGGGGCTCCCGCAGCTTCGCGGCCAGGCCTTCGTACTCGCCCCGCCGCACGTCGGCGAGGTTGCGGCGCTCGGGCCGCGAGGCGGCGGCTTCATAGAGATACACCGGGATACCCAGCTCGGCGCCCACGCGCTGGCCCAGGCGGCGGGCCAGCTCTGCGCAGTCCGCCATGCTGACGCCCGCCACGGGCACGAAGGGGACCACATCCGTGGCGCCCAGGCGGGGGTGCGCCCCGTGCTGCTGGGCCATGTCGATGACCTTGGCGGCCGCGGCGATGCAACGGAACGCGCCCTCCAGCACCGCCTCGGGCTCACCGACAAAGGTGATCACCGTGCGGTTCGTGTCCACGCCCGGATCCACGTCCAGCACCTCCACCCCCGGCACCGCCGCGATGGCATCCGTCACCGCCTTGATCTTCGCCGCATCCCGGCCCTCCGAGATGTTCGGCACACACTCCACCAGCCTGCGGGACATGGATCCTCCGTTTGTCCAAGTCTAACCTTTGGTGCCGCGCCGCGCTCCAAAGCCGGACCGCGAGCGGCCCGGCTTTGGAGATAAATTAACAATCCGTTTGTGGCGAAGCTTCTTCCCATCTCGGAACGCGCAGCGTTCCGAGCCCTACCGATTCCCCGGGGCCGGCTGATCTACCTCGTTTTTGATGCCGCTGACGACGTGGCCGGTGGGGCTCACGCGGGAGGCGGTGTCGCAGGTGCCGGTCTGGTCGTCGAAGAAGAAGTCGGGCTCGAACTCGCGCAAGAAGTCGGCCTTCTCGAGGCCGCCCAGGAACATGGCCTCGTCCACCTGGATGTTCCAGGCCATGAGGGTGCGGATGGTGCGCTCGTGGGCCGGGGCGCTGCGGGCGGTGACCAGGGCGGTGCGGATGCGCATGGGGGCGCCGGCGCCCTGGGCCTGCAGGGGCTGCAGCGC
>Ga0194052_1002476_pt1 | contig 10088 bp, 7 predicted proteins | sample SepL226m_MetaG_FD_160117 | JGI IMG/M metagenome (GOLD analysis project Ga0194052, IMG submission 160117) | Anoxic zone freshwater microbial communities from boreal shield lake in IISD Experimental Lakes Area, Ontario, Canada - Sep2016-L227-6m | ecosystem: Environmental > Aquatic > Freshwater >... | reverse complement strand
CTTTCGCCGTCGGCGCAGGCAGCAAGATGGTGGCCGGCACGACCTACGACGACTACCCCGCCGCCGCCAAGAGCCTGCCCAAGGCCGGCGACTTCTCCAACCCGAGCGTCGAGAAGATCGCTTCGTTCAACCCCGACCTCGTGCTGATCACCGGCGGCGTGCAGGCGCCTCTGCGCGCGAAGCTCGTGAAGCTCGGCATGAACGTCTACGTCATCGACCCGACCACCTACGCGGGCGTGATGACCGACATCGCCAACGTCGGCAAGCTCGCCGGCACCTCGACTCAGGCACAGAAGGTCGTCGCCTCGATGAAGCAGGCGCAGGCCGACGTGCAGGCCAAGGTCGGCTCTCTCGCCACGAAGAGCACCTTCATCGAGATCTACAGCAAGCCGCTGATGACTGCCGGTACGGGCACCTTCATCAGCGATATGGTCGGTATGGCCGGCGGCACCAATCTCGGTGACTCCGCCGGCGCGGGCTTCCCCAACTTCAGCAGCGAGGTGCTGCTCAAGGACGATCCGGCCGTGTACATCGCCGACTCAGGCTCCATGAGCAAGCCCGGGGACCTCTCCACCCGCCCGGGCTTCTCCAGCCTCACCGCGGTCAAGGACGGGCACGTCTACGTGATCGAAGACAGCCTCATCGCGCGTCCCGGCCCGCGCCTGGCGCTGGGCCTGGAGCAGCTCGCCAAGATGATCCACCCGGAGGCGTACACCACGCCATGACCCGGCTCGGGCGGACAAGCGTATGGCCCGGCATCGCCCTCGCGGCGGCGCTCCTCCTCGTCTGCCTCGTGCTCTCGCTCGTCCTGGGACCGGCCTCGCTGTCACTCAGCCAGCTCTGGCACTTCGTGACCTCGGGGCCGGTCCCCGGCAATCTGGCCAACGCGATCTTCTGGCAGATCCGCATGCCGCGCGTGCTGCTCGCCTGCCTGGTCGGCGCTGAGCTGGCGGTGGCCGGCGTCATCCTCCAGGATCTCTTCCTCAACCCGCTCACCGACCCCTACGTGACCGGCGTCTCGTCCGGCGCGGCCCTGGGCGCCACCATCGGCATCGTCCTGCACTGGTCCGGCCTGCCGTGGACGACCATGCTTGCGCTCGTCGGCGGCCTCGCCACGCTCGGCATCGTGTGGATGGCGGCGCGCCGGCGCGGGCGCATCGACATCTTCGTGCTCCTGCTCGCCGGCGTGACGATCTCGTACCTCGCCAGTGCCATGGTCACCGTGCTCATGATCCAGGGCAACCAGGACATGCGCGCCATCGTCTACTGGCTCATGGGCAGCTTCTCCGGACGAAGCTGGGGAGAGGTGGAGATCGCGCTGGTGGCGGTGCCGTTCATGATCGTGCCGCTGTTCTTCACGCGCGAGATGGACATCATGCTGCAGGGCGAGAAGCGCGCGCTCGAGCTCGGCGTGGAAGTCGAGCGCACCAAGCGCCTGCTGCTGGTCACGGCCGGCGTGCTGACGGCGATCGCGGTGTCGGTGTGCGGCATCATCGGCTTCGTGGGCCTCGTGGTGCCGCACATCGTGCGCCTCGTGGTCGGCCCCAGCCACCGCAGCCTGCTCCCGGTCTCGCTCCTCGCCGGCGCCGCCCTGCTCGGCATCGCCGACCTGCTCTCGCGCACCGTCATCGCGCCCAACGAGATCCCCGTCGGCGTGGTGACGACATTCGTCGGCGCGCCGCTGTTCGTGTACCTCCTGCGGCGCGGGCGGAGGGCGTGATGGTGCGGATCACGGATACGACGGCGCGCAGGCGGAGCGACTGATGGCGCACGTCTCGGTGCGCGACGTGGGCTTCGCCTACGACGAGCGGCCGGTGCTCCGGCGCATCTCGTTCGATCTGCAGGCCGGCGAGTTCGTCGGCATCGTCGGGCCCAACGGCAGCGGCAAGTCGACGCTCATCGACCTCGTCGACGGCCTGCTCAAGCCGGCCTCGGGCGAGGTGCTCGTCAACGGCAAGCCGACGGTGAAGTACAAGCGGCGCGACATGGCGCGCGAGGTCGCACTCGTGCCCCAGCACTTCGACCTCGACTTCGACCTCGCCGTGCGCGAGGTCGTCGAGATGGGAGCGTACTGCCGCGGCAAGGACACGGCCGTGAGCGGCGACCCGGCCGCAACGCTCGAGCGGCTCGGCGTCGGCGAGCTGGTCGACCGCCGCTTCACAGAGCTCTCCGGCGGCGAGAAGCAGCTCGTCGTGCTCGCCCAGGCGCTGATGCAGCAGGCGCAGCTGCTGCTGCTCGACGAGCCTGCCTCGGCTCTGGACGTCTCGCACCAGCTGCGCCTCTTCGACCTGCTCAAGCAGCTCAACGCCGACGGCCTGACGGTGCTCTGCATCCTGCACGACCTCAACCTGGCGATCCACTACTTCGACAAGCTGCTGGTGCTGTCCGACGGCGAGGTCGCCGCCTACGGGCCGCCGGACGAAGTGCTGCGGCCCGAGATCGTCGAGGCCGTGTACGGCCTGCGCGCCTACCTGCATCACCACGCCGGCCGGACCTATCTCACCTTCTCGCCGCGGCCGCGCGGCGACCGCCTCGGCCGCGTGCACGTGGTCTGCGGCGGCGGCACCGGCGCCGGCCTCATGCGCGAGCTGGTCGACGCCGGGTACGACGTGTCCGCCGGCGTGCTCAACGCGCTCGACACCGACGAGGAGACCGGGCGCGACCTGGGCCTTCACATGGCCGTCGAGGCGCCGTTCTCACCGGTCGGCGACGAGGCCGACGCCGAGAACCGCGAGCTCATGAAGCGCGCGGACCTCGTGATCGTCGCCGCGGTACCCGTGAGCCACGGCAACGCCCGCAACATCGCGGCGGCGGTGGAGGCCGCGGCCGCCGGCACGCCGGTGTGGGCGGTGGAGGGCGTGCTGGCGGACGACTTCGCCGGAGTGACCGGCGAGCTGGCGCTCGCCGGCGTGCGCTTCTTCGCCGACGATGCCGCGGTGCTCGCGGAGCTGCGGCGGCGCGGCTCGCTGCGCTCGGCGGACCATCAGACAGCCGACGGTCTCGAGAGTGGCGGCAGCGAGGCCGGCGCCGGGAGCGCACACAAGGCCCCGGCGACGCAGGAAGACACGACCGTGTAGGGAGACGGCGGGGGTGGCCGAGCGCCGCCCTCGCCGCCTCCTCACAACCGCCGGGCGGCGAGTCCGCAAGCTCGTACCCGCCCGGAGCCGGCCAGGACGTCCGCAAGCGTCCGGGCCGGCGCTCCGAGCCGGGGCGCCCACGGCGCTCGGGCCCGGCAGGCCGGGGCGAGGCGTCCGCAAGCGCCCCGCCCCGGCCGACTCCCCCGCGGTAGGCCTCGCCGGCTCCTCCCGGCGGAGGCCACAAGGCGGCGGCCGGCTCCAGCCGGCCGCCGACTTCCTCTCAGGCCACGTCAGGCATACGATGAACTCGGGTTGGGAGTGTCGTGCCTGGCGGCGAATCGGAGGCGGGCGTCACGCGCACCCATACACGCCCAGGCGCGACGGGGGCGGCAACGCGATGCAACGGCATCAGCCGGCTGATGCCCCTTCGCCTGACCACCCTCGCATTCGCCGCTCTTCTCACGATCGTGGCGCTCGCCGCCGGCGTCTCGGCGACTCACGCGACCGCATCGACAGGGTCGGCGCCGACCCGCCCGCCGCTCGACGCCGGCTTGGCCCACGTGCAGACGGTCCAGGGCGTCCTCATCCTCGACCCGCCCTACGTCGATGCCGACCCGGCCTCCGTGTCAAGGCAGGCGTGGACGTCGTTCGCCGCCACGTCCGCCGGGGATCGCCGGGCTGAGGTCCACTACCGCATCGACTGGGCGATGGCCCGGCGCAGGTACGCCGACGCACTGGCGGCGCTGCGGAAGACCAGGGATAGGCTCTCGGCGAAGCAGTACGCGCAACAGCTCAGGGACCTGACAGTGCAGGACGCCCCGGTCACGTACACCTTGTGGGTGGTGAACGCCGCGCGCCACACCTCCACCGCCGTCTTCTTCAACACCGATCCGATCACGCGCAAGCCCGCCCGCGCCAAGTACCTCGAGATGGGTCCGGACAACGGATTGCCTCCGGGGCTGGACCGCTCCGATTCTTGGCGCGTCTGGGAGCTCGCCACGCAGCTGCGCGGGCTGATGGCGGTGCAGCCAGGCATCACGGTCGGCTCGGCGGTGGTCGACGGGCAGCCGGCCTGCGAGGTGCGTGTCCCGGCGGGCCGCGGCGACCCTGCGTGGAGCGCGACGGTCGACAGCACGTCGGGACTGACCGTGGCCGTCCACTATCCCGGCGGGACGAAGGCGGGTCAGGTGAGCTTCAATCCCCCCTTCCACGTGGCGAAGCTCGTCGTCAATCAGCCCCTGCCGGCCGGCACGTTCACGGTGTCTCCCGACTATCGCGTCATCCCGCACCGTCCCGGCGTCCCGACTGTCGAGTCCACGGACATGTCGCCAGGATCCGGGGCGACGACATACTCTCCACCGGCCAAGCTCGCCGACGTCGCCTTTCCGGCCACCCTGGTGCCGTCGCAGGTCCCTGCCGGCTTCAGGCTGACGTCGGCCCGGAGAACGAGGGGCTACCCGTGGACCGGGCTCATCTACCGGCGCGGGATGAGCACGCTCGTCATCTCGTCCGGCCCTCGGCTGGGCAATGCCTACGCGGATGCCTCGGGATTCCACGAGAACAACCGGATCGCCGCCTTCGATCGCCAGACATGGCCGCCGCTCGGCGGCTTCTCCTACGCGGCCGACGGTACGATCGGCTCGGTCGCCGGCGGCGTGTTCGCCGGCGCACCCGTGACCACGTCGCCGCTGGCCGTCGGCTTCCCGACGGAGATGCAGACGTGGACCGGCACAACGGAGGCCGGTGCGAGAGGGGACCTCACGCGGGAGGAGATCCTGGCCGTCGCCAGTTCACTCGAACCACTCAAGCCGGGTGCCTGGCGCCGCCCTATGACGGGTGTCCCGGCGCTGATCGCGGTCATCGCAGCCGCCGTCGCACTCTCGGCTGCGGCCGCGGCGTGGGTTCGGGCGCGCCGGCGCGATGAGCTCGCAGCCCGCCCGCGGCTGTCCACTCTCACCTGGCCGCTCGTCGGCCTGGCGCTCGTCGTCGCGGGCACGTGCTTCGAGTGGCACGCGCTGCTGCACAACGGGCCGGCGTGGGGGATCCGCGGCTGGGACGAGCCGCTCGGCCGCTGGGTGATCGCGGCGGCCCTCCTGGCGGTCGTCTGCGCCGCCTGGCGGCAGCTGGCGGCGGTGCGCGGCGGACCCGTCGGCCTCAAGTTCCTGAGCATCCTCTTCGCCGCCGCCGCGCTGGCGGGCGTGGCGCTCGCGCTCGTCTACTTGCCGCTCGTGGCGCGCTTCACCGTCCAGCCGCCCGGCGGCACCGGCGACGTCACGCGTGAGAGCTGGCTGCTGCGCATCGTCTCGAGCCAGTACAGCCCGTCCGCGACGATCGGCCTCTACCTCTCGATCACCGGCGCGCTGATGCTGCTGGTCGGTGTGGTCATGCTTCGGCGCAACTCGATGCCTGAGCCCGTCGCCGGGGCCGAGCTGTCCCCCGCGGACGCCTTACACAACCCTGACACGCGGCCGGACCTCGTCTGACCCTCGCTCTCCAGACTGCTCCTCGAAGGCGGTCCAGGGAGGCCCTGATGAGAGTGACGATCGTACCGGCTCGCACCCGCGAGCGGCTTGATAGCATTCGAGACACCGGCGCCGCCGCGCCGTGGAGCCTGAGACGCGGGACGCCGGCGGCGCCCGCGACACGGAGGCGCATGGACGCCACCATCCTGATCGTCGAAGACGACCGCAACATCGGCAACCTCGTGCGGACCTACCTCGAGCGCGACGGCTACTCCGTGCTCTGGGTGCGGAGCGGCGAGGAAGCCCTGGCGGAGCTGGACAGGCATCCGCTGAGCTTGGTCGTCCTCGACGTCGGGCTGCCGGGCATCGACGGCTTCGAGGTGTGCCGGCGCATCCGCGCCCGCGCCGAGACGCCGGTGATCATGCTCACGGCGCGCGACGAGGAGGTCGACCGTGTGCTCGGCCTCGAGCTCGGCGCCGACGACTACGTGCCCAAGCCGTTCAGCCCGCGCGAGCTCGTGGCGCGCGTCAAGGCGGTGCTGCGGCGGACGCAGCCGAAGCCGCCGGCCGACGACGTGATACTCGGCGACGTTGAGCTGAGGCGCGGCGCCCGCGAGGCTTCGCGGGCGGGCGCCGCGCTCGACCTCACGATGAAGGAGTTCGATCTGCTGGCGTGCTTCATGGAGCACGCCGGCCTCGCGCTCTCCCGCGAGCAGCTGCTCGGGCAGGTGTGGGGCCTCGAGTTCCCCGGCGGCACCCGCACGGTCGACCAGCACGTGGCGCAGCTCCGCGCCAAGCTCGGCGATAGTCTCCAGATCGAGACGCTGCGCGGCATCGGCTACAAGCTGGTGCGGCCGTGAGCGCCGTCAGCCCGCCCGTCGCACCGGCGCCGGCCGCTCCGCGGCCGTCGGCCGGCTCATTTGACCGCGGGCACCTCTTCGTCGCCGCGGCCCTGCTTCTGGGGCCGATCCTGCTGTTCCTCGCCGGCCTTACCTTCTTCACGATGCTTCGCCGTCTGGGCAGCCCGATCGGCTACGGCTGGTACGTGGACGTCGGCTTCGTCGTGCTGGCGTTGCTCATCCCGGTCGGGATCGTCGCGGGCGTGGTGGTGCTTGTCCTCGGCCGCGGCGGCCGCGGCACGTCACTACGCACGCGCTCGTTCTTCGTCATCGCTGTGGCGATCCTCATCCCGTCGCTGTGTCTGTCCGCCCTCGGTGTCTGGGCCTACTACCGAAGCTGGAACACGGCCAGGGTCCTCTACTCGGACCAGGCCGCTTATCGGGCCGGCGAGCTGTCGTCGGAGATCACCGGCATCAGCAAGATGCCGGGACGTTACTCGCCGGCCGCCCGGGCGCTGCTCACGCGCGCCATCGCCAACCAGTACGGCGCCCTTGACCACACTGAGGGCGCGAACTGGTCGACGCTCGCGGCGGTCCGGGACCAACACGTGTTGCCGGTCTGGGCGGTGAGGCGTCTGCAGCGGCGCGGCTTCGCTATCGGCGGTACAAGCGGACCGACGTCTCCCGAAGGGGCCGAGATCGTCGCGTGGCGCGTCGGCCCCAGCACGGTGCGCTACTACACGAACGTCTGGGGCACGAGCGAAGGCTTCTCGGCTCCCGTCCCCATCCGTCGCCTGCTGCCGATCGCCCTTCTCGGGATCGCGCTGATCGCGACCTTGGGTCTGCTGGGCGCCTGGATCCTCTCGCGCAGCGTCGTGCGCCCTGTCCGCCGGCTGGCGGAGGCGAGCGGCCGGCTCGCCGAAGGCGAAGCCGGCGTCACCGTGACGCCGGAGGGTCCGCGCGAGATCCGCGAGCTCGCCGACTCCTTCAACGACATGAACGCCAAGCTGACCAAGGCTCAGGAGACCGAGCAGGCGTTCCTGCTCTCCGTCAGTCACGAGCTCAAGACACCGCTGACCTCGATCCGCGGCTACGCCGAGGGCATCGGGGATGGTACCGTGACGCCACCCGACGGCTCGGCCGTCATCGGCGCCGAGTCGGCCCGCCTCGAGCGGCTGGTCGGCGACCTGCTCGACTCGGCGCGTATGCGCAAGAGCGCCTTCGCGGTGCGCCGCGAAGCGGTCGACCTCACGGCGCTGGCGGGCGACGTCGCGCGCCGCTACGAAGGCACGGCGCGCGACGCCGGCCTGACGCTGCTCCTCAATACCGGGGCCGGCGGCGGGGCGGTCGCCGACCACGACCGGCTGCTCCAGGTCGTCTCCAACCTGGTCGAGAACGCGATCCGCTGCACGCCGGCGCCAGGCACCGTGACCATCACGACCGCCCCCGGCGCCGTCACCGTTGCCGACACCGGCCGCGGCCTCACCGGCGACGACCTGCCGCGCGCCTTCGAGCGCTTCTACCTCTACAGCCGTTACGGTAACGACCGCGCCGTAGGCACCGGTCTCGGGCTGGCGATCGTGAAGGAGCTCACCGAGGCGATGGGCGGCACGGTGAGCGTCTCGAGCGCCGTCGGTGTCGGGACGGCGTTCACCGTGGCCCTGCCGCACGAGGAGGCCTCGACGGTCGTCGTCGGGCCCACGGATGACGTGACCGTGCCCATAGCCACGCCCGCTGCCACATCCGCGACCGGACTCGCGGCCGCGCCCGTCGCAACCGACCCGCAGGACGATGCGTCGTGATCGTGGGCGCCGCCGCATCTATCGATCTCGCGCCCTGCGGCGGCGTCGCTCGGCTTTCGTCCTTTGCGTCCTCGCCGCGCTGGCGGGCGTGGTCCTGGCGGCGGGGCAGAGCCGCGGCAGCGAACGGGTGACCTACGACCGTCGCGCGGCGGCGGCCTACGCCGACACCTGGGCGCTGAGCACCAATCCGGCCTACTGGTCCTCGCCGGACGACGACTGCGCGGACTTCGTCTCTCAGTGCCTGGCCGCCGGCGGCCTGCGCCCGCTGACCGGCGCCGCCGGGGAGTGGCACGAGAACGGCAGGGACTTCCCGACGATCGCCTGGGTCAACTGCACAGCGCAGAAGCGCGCGCTTTCGGCTGCCGGCCAAGGCCACACGAGCTACATCGCGCACACCACGAAGTCGCTGCCCGGCGATTGGGCTCCCGGCGACGTTGTCTATTTGGGCAACACCGTCAACGGCGGGATCGAGTGGCAGCATGTCATCATCTGCGCCGGCCGCGATCACGGGCAGTGGGTCTACGACAGTCACACCACGCCGCACCTGCGGCAGCCGCTCGAGCTCTGGTATCCGGCGCACTTCTCGCTGATCCGGTACTGCCACATCGCCGACTCAGTGAGCTACGGCGGGCAGCTGTGACGCGGTGGCCAGGAAGACGCTGCCCCTAGCCGAGCAGCCTCAGCAGCTCGGCGGCGTAGTCGCGGTCCTGCCTGGCGCTCTTCTCGAACGCCGCAGAGCGGTCGCCGAGGATCGCCCGGCACTCGGCCGCGAAGGCGTCGTGGTACCGCGCCGCGTCCTCCTCGGCCTGGATCAGCTGGTCCACTGCGCCCGGCCACGTGGTGACGGGCTCGGCATCGAGGGTCCCGAGGTACGCCGGACCGTCGAGTGCAGGGACGGGCTCCTGGGCCGCCGGGCCGGCCACGATCGGCAGGACGCCGAGCTTCTGGACGCGGTCGTCGTGCGTGCAGACGACCTCCTCAAGCTTGTCGCGCCAGATCCGGTCAGGCGCCAGCACGCCGGCGGCCGCTGCGAAGTCGGCGCACGCCTGTTCCGCCTCGAGCGCGAAGCGCAGCGCCGATCCGTAGGCGGTGATGTCGGGGAATCGGTGGGCCACCTCTGCTCCTTTGCTTGGGTCTGGAGGAGGTAGTACCCGGTCGCAAGGTTCAAAAACGAAAACGGGGAGGAGGGCAGGCGTGCCTGCCCTCCTCCCCGTGAAGTTCAGGGAAGCCCCGGCCGACCGCCTCAGCGGTTGACGGTACCTTCCCAGGTGCTGATCTGCTTCTGCTTCTTGTCGGCCTCGGTGAACCAGCGCGTCGTGACGCACTTGGTCTCGGTGAAGAACTGCACGCCGTCCTTGCCGAGCACGTGGTTGTCGCCGAAGAAGGAGTCCTTGTGGCCCGCGAACGGGAAGAAGCTCACCGGCACCGGGATGCCGACGTTGATGCCGACCATGCCGGCGTGCGTGCGGCGGCTGAACTCGCGCGAGTAGTAGCCGCTCTCGGTGAAGATGCACGAGCCGTTGGCGAACTCGCTGTGGTTCATGAGCGCGAGGCCTTCTTCGAAGTCGGCGACGCGCTTGATGAAGAGGATGGGGCCGAAGGCCTCTTCCCAGCCGCAGGTCATCTCGGGGGTGACGTTGTCGAAGATGGTCGGGCCGACGAAGTGGCCGCCCTCCAGCCCGGGGACCTTGACGCCGCGGCCGTCGAGGACCAGGGTGGCGCCTTCTTCGACGCCCTTGTCGATCCAGCGCATGACGGACTGCTGATGGGCCGCCGAGACGACCGGGCCGAGCTCCGACTTGGCGTCGTAGGCGGCGCCGACGACACGCTCGGAGGCGAACTGCTTCATGAGTGCGACGAACTCGTCGGCGACCTCGTTCTCGACGCAGATCACGGGCAGCGCCATGC
>Ga0194052_1002475_pt1 | contig 10092 bp, 11 predicted proteins | sample SepL226m_MetaG_FD_160117 | JGI IMG/M metagenome (GOLD analysis project Ga0194052, IMG submission 160117) | Anoxic zone freshwater microbial communities from boreal shield lake in IISD Experimental Lakes Area, Ontario, Canada - Sep2016-L227-6m | ecosystem: Environmental > Aquatic > Freshwater >... | reverse complement strand
GCGGGGGGCAATGCGCCGAGGGTGCGCATATTGTGGAGGCGGTCGGCGAGTTTGATGAGGATCACGCGCGGGTCCTCAGCCATCGCCAGGAACATCTTGCGCAGATTGCGCGCCTGCTCTTCTTGCTTGGAGGCGAAGTCGAGCTTGTGCAGATTGGTAACACCCTCGACTAGCCGCGTCACTACCGAACCGAACTGCTTCTTGATGTGTACAGCCTCGGCGGGGGTGTCCTCGATGGTGTCATGCAAAAGCCCCGCGGCCACAGACCACGGGTCGCTTTCGACGGTGGTGAGGATCTCGGCGACGGCGAGGGGATGGATGATGTACGGCTCCCCGGAGAGGCGCTTTTGGCCATCGTGCATCCGGGCGGAGAAATCATAGGCGTCGGTCAGGAGCTTGCGATCCGCTCCTGGCCAGTAGCCTGTGACTTTGTCGGCGATGATCTCTATAGGGGTAGCCATTATTTGTGCCAAAAGCCGCCTCGCCGAGAACCTCGGAAAAGGCGGCCACGTTGGATTGGCCCATTATAGCATAGTCGCGCCGGTTCTGTGGGGCGATTGTGTGACGACCCGCCGTGCCGGAACTTCCCTGCCCCCCCCTGTGTTACCGTATTGCCACAGTTGTTGTCGCATCACCCTATGCCGAGGAGGCAATGTGTTTCCATGAAGAGAGGTTTCACGCTCATTGAACTGCTGGTTGTAATCGCCATCATCGCAATCCTGGCCGCCATTTTGTTCCCAGTGTTCGCCAAGGCTCGTGAGAAGGCCCGTCAGGCTTCCTGTCTCTCCAACGTCAAGCAGATCGGTGTCGCCATCCTGAGCTACGTGCAGGATAATGATGAAATGATGCCGCTAACTTGGTACGCGCCCGGTGTCTATCCCGGCGACCACCAGTGGCCGCAGGCCGTGGCCCCGTACATCAAGAACTACCAGATCTTCCTTTGCCCCAGCGACAGTGGGCGCACCTTCGTCACCAACAACGGTGCCGCCGGATCGACCCTCAGCTACTCGTTCAGTGTCGCCTACTACGGCGGCAGTGGCGTCGCCGGCGTCTCGGCCAGCGGCCCCAACGGCAAGTCCATGGCCGCCCTGCAGGACCCGTCCGGCACTGTGGTACTCGCCGATGGTACGGGCAATTTCGAGTTCGGATGGCAGTACATCACCAACCAGCCTGCCGACATGTCCTTCCTGCCTGTGCGCCACAACGACGGCGTGAATGTCAGCTTCATCGACGGCCACTCCAAGTGGTACAAGCCCAGCAGCCTCTCGAACAAGAACGCCAACGGCGTCTACACGATGTGGAGCATCGAGAGCGACTAACCTCGCCTCGCTCAAGCACTCGAAAGAAGGGGCTGGCCTAACCAGCCCCTTTTTCGTAATCGTGGAACCCGCCTGCCGCTGCGCCGGAAGTTCGCCCGCCTCTTCCCCACACTATCCCGACCTTGACCCCGAGCCCCTCATGCAGTTAGATAGCCTTAACGTGTACCACAGGAGACAAGCCAATGCCCACCAGACTCGTAGTCGCTCTACTAATCACTGCTGCAATGACTGCCGCGCATTCTCAGGGGGCAACGGGAGTGACCATGAAGATTCAAGGAGAGAGTTTCGTGCTGGCCAAGACGGAACCGGCCAACTTCAGCTTTGACCAGGTCGTCAAGGGCAGCCTGACCGTCCGCAGCACCTTCGTGGCGGGCAAGGAGGGCAGTGTCGTCTACGAGGAGGGCAAGGACTACGTCGTGGACTATGCCAAGGGCACCCTCACCCGCACGGCCGAATCTCGCATCCCCGACTACTCGACCCACATCCTGTACGGCGTGAAGGACTTCGATCACAGCAAGTACACGGATTGGGGCAACCACAAGTTCTTCGTCTGGGCCGACTACGAGACCACCAACGGCAAGCCGTGGGCGCTGCCGAACGATCAGGCCAAGTACCTGGCCGCCATCCGCGCCAAGCTCGAAGCCGGCGGGCCGTTCAAGATCGCTTCGTACGGTGACAGCATCACCGCCGGCGGCGAGGCCTCCGAGGAGGCGTTCCGCTTCCAGCAGCGCTTCGGCCACTACCTCCAGGCCCGCTTCCCCAAAGCCGCGATCACCGTCCAGGATGTCTCCATCTCGGGCTACACCTCCCAGCAGGGCGTGGATTGGTTCGATAAGTACATGGGCACGGTGGACAAGCCCGACCTCGCGCTGGTGGGCTTTGGGATGAACGATCACAACATCGGGTCTGTGGATCTGGAGAAGTTCAAGGCGAATCTGGTGGAGATCGTGAAGATGATCCGGGAGCGCAAGGGCGCCGAGGTGATCCTGTTCTCCGCTTTCCCGCCCAACGACAACTGGCACTACGGGACGCACCGCATGGCCCTGTACGCCGCCGCCACCAAACAAGCCGCCACCGAGGCCAACTGCGCTTACGTGGATGTCTTCAGCAGTTGGGAGATGGTCTTGCAGCGCAAGGACCAGTCCTCACTGCTGGGCAACAACATCAACCACCCCAACGACTTCGGCCACTGGCTGTACGAGGAAGCGTTTGAGGCGATGGTGTTCTAACGCGATTCTGGTGTCATCCTGAGGAGCAAAGCGACGAAGGACCTCGCCTCGACAGCGCAAGGCGAGGTCCTTCGTCGCTTCGCTCCTCAGGATGACATGGTTTCCGGCCGCGGAGACAGCTACTCCCCCACCCGCACCTCCAGCATGCCCTCCAGCCCCTCCGCCCGCAGCATCAGCAGCGCCGGCTCACGGCTTGGCACTGTCACCGTCTGCCAGGAGCGACTCGCCTGCGGCTTGAGCGTCATACTCACCCAGTCCCCGGTCGGCGAACCCCCTTGCGGATCGAACCCCTTGGCCGTTACCACCATGCTCTTGACCTTGCCCTTCAGACGGTATGAGAACGCTGCTTCACCGCTCCGCAGGCAGGGCTCGTGGATCATCCAGCAACTCGACTTGCCACCCGTGCCGGTAATTTTCAGGGAGGTCGCCGTCTCACGCAATGCCACTCCCGCTGGCACGTGCACACAGCGCCAGCGCTCGAAGCGGGGGATCAGCGAGGGGGGCTTGTCGATCCCCGTCACGTCCGGAGCGCGGCGCACCCCCACCTGGACGGCGACGGCACGGGCCAGGGCCCGCCCCAGCGCGATCCAGTCGCGCGCCTGAAGCAGCCGTCCGTCCCAGGCGCGGTGGTAGGAGGTCTCCAGGCACAGCGACAACGCTCCGAAGCGTTGGTAGAAGTCACTGGTCGAGGTCTGCATGGAGTTCTCGGCGGTCCAGTTGAGGGCCCCTCGCTGCAGGTCGGCCACCCGCGCGGGGCAGCGCGCCGGCGCCAGCGCCTCCAGATGCTGCCCGAACTCCCACGCCCGGTCCCAGTGCTCCACAGTCGCAAGGGCCTCATTCGTGGGCACCAGGAAGGTGCAATCGCCGGGGGCAGGGGCGTGCAGGTCCAGGAAGAGATCCACTCGGCCCAGCGCCTCCGCTGCCTGCCGGAGCGCGGCGACTTCCGGCCGGCAGGGCTGGCTGACATAGTCGCGATTGAAGTCTCGCGGACCTCGATCCTTCCCGTACAACCCCTCCGCCACGCCGTCCACGTCCATCGCCGCCGCGACGTGGAAGCTGGCTGCGCGCAGCAACCGCGGCAACCGCAGGGCCTCCCGCACCATGCCCTCGAGCACATAGGCTCCCGGCGTCTCACCGGAATGATGACGTGCCGTCACCCACACCTGCACGGGCCCGCTGCCGAATTCCAGCAACTCAAAGGGCCGCCCCTCCGCCGACGAGCTAATCTGACGCAGCGTGGCGAGGCCAGTCGCCGCCATCTCCCGGCCGAACTCTTCAATCCGCTCCCAACCGTACGGGAAGCAGTACGCGACCTGGGTCAGCCCCACGCGGCAGGGCACGCGGAAGTGAAACTCGCGACGATCCGGCAGGTACAGGCAGTGCCGCGCGGACACGCGCCGCCAGCCGGTCCCGTCATTGAACACCGGCACGGCCGCCCCCAGTCCCCCACTCCCGAGCACCTCCTCCGTCTGCTCCCAGACGAAGTCAACGACCCCGGCTACGCCGCTGTGTACCCCCAGGTGCCACCACATTGAGACCGGCCCGCCGCCTTTGCAGGCACAGAAGCGAACCTGGCCGTTCTCCTGCCGGAGGTTGTCTGCCGAGGCACTGGGGAAAGCGGTATCGAGTCTTAACATTAGTGTGCGTTCGCCCTGACGCTCTTTGCACCTTCAGCAGGGGACGAACCCGCGGCGGTCGAACTGACCCGCAGTTCCTTAAAGAGGTGACTGCGTGATCATCGATTGCCATGTCCACATCCTGCCGCGGGCGGGCGAGCGGTTAGAAGAGGCCGTCGCGCATATGCTCGGCTGCATGGACCGGCTCGGCCTCGACCAGGCCTGCCTCTCGCTGGGCAACCGCCTGATCGTCCAGCCCACGGCAGCGGAACTGTGCGAGTCCAACGAGTGGGTGGCACGCGCGGTCGCGCTGGCCCCGGAGCGGATCGTCGGCTTCGTCTACTGCAGCCCCAATCACCCGGAAGTTTCTCTCCAGCAGATCGAGCAGTATGCGGTCTGCGGCCCGTTCCGGGGGATCAAGCTCTGGGTCTGCCAGCTTGCCGACCACGCGGGGAATGACCCGATCTGCACCCGCGCCGGGGCGCTAGGCCTGCCCGTGCTGCAACACACCTGGGTGAAGGCCACCGGGAACCTGCCCACCGAGTCCGAGCCAGCGCAGCTCGTGACGCTGGCCCAGCGCCACCCCTCGGTCAACCTCATCATGGCCCACGCCGGCGGGGACTGGGAGCGCGGCCTGCGCACGGTGCAACACGTGCCGAACGTCTACCCGGACACCTGCGGCAATGACCCGGAAGCGGGCTTCACGGAACTGGCGGTCAAGTTGGTCGGCGCTGAGCGCCTGATCTTCGGTTCCGACGCCACAGGCCGCAGCTTCGGCTCACAGATGGCCAAGGTCACCGGCGCGGACATTGGCGACGAGGCCAAGCGGCTGATCCTGGGGGGGAATCTGCTCAGGCTGCTGCCAGGGTAGACCGTCTCTTCTGTAGGGCGCGGGCTCGTACCGCGCCGTCTTTCCGTCGTCGCAGGAACGGCCGGCGCGGTACGAGCCCGCGCCCTACAGAAGAAGCACCTCCTCACTGGACGGAGTCCACCCATGATCATCGACACCAACACTCATCTCGGCCACTGGCCGTTCCGCAAGCTGGCCCACAGCGACACCGACGGCTTCGTGCGGCTGATGGACGGCTTCGGTATCGCACAGGCGTGGGTGGGGGCCTTCGAGGGCGTCTTCTACCGCGACTGTGGGCAGGCCAACCGCGACCTGCTGGCACAGATCGCCGGTCACGAGGATCGGTTAGTGCCGTGGGCGGCGATCAACCCCGGCTTTCCCGGCTGGGAGGGCGATCTTAGCGAGGCGGCCGAGGCGGGGATGGTGGGCGTGCGGCTGTACCCCAACTACCACGGCTACACGCCGGAGGACGCGTGCTGCTCTGACCTGTTCGCCGCGCTGAGCGAGCGCGGCTTGCCGGTTGCGATCTATCACAAACTCGTGGACGAGCGCCTGCATCACTGGCGCTGTCTCGTCCCCCCGACTGAGCTGACCCTCGCCCCACTCGTCGAGGGCTTCCCCACGCTGCCGATCATCTGCTGCGGGGTGAGTCTGCTCTCACTGGGCCAGCTAAAGCAGGCCCCTCCGGGAAGTCAGCTCTACGTGGAGACCTCCCGCATCGAGGGGACGGCAGGCGTGGCGACGCTGGCGGAGGTCATCGGTGCTGACCGCGTACTCTTCGGCAGCCACGCGCCGTATTTCTATCTCGAAGCCGCCTTGCTGAAGATGGTCGAGAGCGGGCTTGCCGAGGAGGACAGGCAGGCCATCCTCCACGGCAACGCCAGTCGGCTGCTGCTCCGTCACTCCGCTCAGGGCTGGAAGGCGTAGTCTACCTTTAGAGTCAATATCGTGTCGTTGGACGTAGCATCTCTCCGCGTCACCCAGCCCTCAAGCGCCCCGAACTTGGTCGGCACGAGCGCGCCGAGGCTGTATTTCGTCACGTTGTTGTCAGTATCGCGCACGAGGTCGGTGCGCAGCATCGTGTTGCACGGCAGCGTGTAGTCATACCCAGCGAACCACTGGAACGCGTCCTGCTGAGGGGCGAGGCCCCCGTGTACGCGGTCCCGGTCGCCTACACGGTGACTGACCACGGCGTACGGGTAAACGGGGTGTTCATTCCAGTCATCGGTGATACCCGCGAGGCCGGCCGCGAAACCAGTCCTCAAGTCGCGAGTCCACCACGCCTTCTTCGCCTGCAACTGGAGCGGTCCGGTCGCGCCCTCCGGGGCGAACTGGTGGTCCACTCCCACCTCGAAGTAGTCCCGCAAGCCGTACTTGGCCCCGGCCATGAGGGCGGTCTTGGCGTCGGACTGGCTGGAGCTGTAGGCCTGCAACACCAGCAGGCCACTCGGGCAGGTGTCGGCGGTCGGGATGTTGTTCAGACCGCTTGGCGAGGCCAGAACGACAACCGGCAGTGTCAGCGCCAGCAGTAGCAGGCAGTGAGTCAGTCTCATCATCGCCCTCCTGGGTTGGTTCTGCATGGATCTCATCCCAACGGCCTCATACTACCCTGCCTCCGTCCCGCATCCACACCCGCAACCTTCCTCGACCGCATCCTGCGAACAGAACGGGGCCACACCCTCGTCCTCGCCACTGCGGCTGGCGCGGACCAGCATCTGATAGACGCCCGACCCCAGCAAGCCACCTACCAACGGCGCGAGTAGGTAGACCCAGATATCGACGCCGCGCGGGCCAGGGATAGCGATCTTGCCCCAGCCGGCGAAGTACGCCACAATTCGCGGCGCGAAGTCGCGCATTGGGTTCAGACCCGCCTGCGTCAACGGCGCGATGATGCTGATGATGATCGCGACCGCGAAGCCGATGAAGAGCGGGTGCATGTTCGAGTTCTGCGGGGCCAGGTGATTGCGGTCATCGGTCAGGGCCATGATGAAGAAGAGCAGGAAGGCCGTGCCGATCATCTCGGCCAGGAAGGCGGTCTTGACGCCCACTTGCAGGAAGCCCTCCGCGCCGGTTCCGTAGGCTGCGGGATTGGGGAAGTACTCGCCGAACCACATGGCCGAAAGCTGGCTGCCCGGCATCCCGCGAACGATGTGGTGGGCGGCCTCAAAGTGCATGCAGGTGGCGTTGAAGAGCACCAGCAACGTGGCCGACGCCAGGACCCCGCCGATCATCTGCGCGATGATGTAGGGCAGGATCTTGTTGGCCGGGAAGCAGCACTTGCGGAAGACCGCCATCGATAGGGTCACCGCGGGGTTAAGGTGCGCCCCGGAGATTGAGCCGACGGCGTAGATTGCCAACGCGATGGCGAAGCCCCAAATCGAGGCCACCTGCCATAGGCCCTGGTGAGCGCCATTGAGGACCGCCACAGCCACTGAGCCGGTACCGAAGAAGACCAGAATGTACGAACCGACGGCCTCGGCCGTCATCTCCGCGAAGACCTTGTTCTTCATGGCGATCTCCTTAGGCGAGCAGCCCTTCGGCCACGCGGCAGATTTCCTCGGCGACCGCCTTGACCGCCGGATGGTCTACGTCCAGATGCTCGACGGGCAGAGTGTCAGGGTCGATGCCCGCCGCGCGCAGCACATCCTGAACCATCACGCTGACGGCGACCTGCTCGCCCTTCTCCTGCACGAGATGGTTCGCACAGCGCTTCTCACAAGACTCGACGGCGATCACGGGGTCATTGCGGATGAAGTCCACGTCTTCCTCGACCTCGGCGTACAGCGCCGGCGCACAGCCGAGGTCACTGCGCTCGGGCGTGAGCAGGACCTCGTGCGCGAGATAGCACGCCTGTCGACCAACGGTGCTGGCCGGACGGTTAATGCCCAAACAGGGCTGCAAGCAGACTTTCATGGTTGGTGCCTCCAGTTGTATCTCGCGTGAGTGCCGTCTCCGAGTGTAGGGCGGGGGCTTGTACCCCGCCGCGTGCGTGGTCACCGATAACGGCCGGCGGGGTACGAGCCCCCGCCCTACAGAAGACCATGTCTAGAGCGTGCTCATCATGTCCTCGGCGATGATCAGATCGATCTTCTCCAGAGTCTCGTCCGCGATCTTGCGGGCCAGTGCCATGCCCTTCTCGCCGAGAGCCTTGCGGTTCTCGCCGGCGAGGGACAGCTTGTGCCGCGCGACCACGTCGGCGACCCAAACGGTGGCCGCCACCTCGAGGCCCTTACCGGCGGCGATCGCCGAGGCGCACTTGGGGCGGCAGCCGTCGATGACGATCAAGGGATACTTGCGCGCCGCCTCCAGGGCCTCGGGCACATCGCCGGTGAGGCTGCCGCTGGAGACGAGAATGACATTGTCCGGGCGGTCCTGCTGGAGCATGTAGACCGCCTGTCGCACGATCGTCGAGACGAGGCGACCGATCCCGCTACAGCCCAGCACCGCCACCTTGAAGTCACTATCCATGCGATCCTCCTCCACTGCCTGCCTTGGTTGCTGGCAGGTATTATTGCCAACCATAAGGCACTTTGAAAGCCCGTCGCAAGACGGGCTTAGTCGGCGCAATCAGGCCTTGTCCAAGTGCTCTTGGACGGCCTTGTGCAGACGTCCCTCGGAGACGCCCTGGCCCGAGGTCAGCAGTTCATCACCCACCAGCACCGCGGGGGGCAGCAGGACGCCATACTGCGCCGCTTCGTCGGACTCGATGTCCATCTTCGTGACGGTAACCGCGTCCGCAAACTGCGCGGCGACCTTGCGCAGGATGCGCTCGGCGTGAGTGCACCGCGAACACGGCAGGACCGCGCCAAACTCCTTCACGCCGTAGATCAGCGTAAGCTCCACCCCGCTCTCGCACACCTCCCTGGCCGCGTCCGGAGCGGCCTGCGCTGCGGTGGGGCGGCGGGCCATGTTGGGGATGTTCAGGCCCGCCGCGCAGGAGGCCGCTTGCTCGGCGGTGCAGTGGTGGATCTCCCAGCAGGGAATCAGGTCCAGCAGGCGGCGGATGGCGGCCACGGTCAGTTGCTCGCCGTGGATCATGTCGCGGATGCAGCGCAGCCACAGGAGATCCTGGTCGGAGTACAGACGCTGGTCATTGCCACCGGTGCGAGCGGGCGCAATCAGCCCCGCCTCCTCGTACAGCCGGAGTGTACGCGGGCTCAAGCCAACCTGCGAGGCGGCGACTTTGAGAGAGTAAAGCGGTTGTGACGATTGTTCTGACATTACCATGTATTGGGGTAACTGTGATTGCCATCGTAAACATAAATGAACGACGCACCGGCGTCAAGGGAAGTTTCTGGAACGAGACGCACAAACGAAGCAGCCCGCCCCAGTCTGGGGCGGGCTGCCAGTCTCGTGAGAAGATCGCTCACATGATGTCGTCAGTCGGATCAATGCTCAGGTCACTGGCCTTGATCCACTTGACCGCCTTGACGTGACCGTCAACAAACGCCGCATTGATGACATCGTTGTGCCGCCACGCCGGGGTTCCCTTCTGGTTTGTGAGGAACCAACCCACCGAGTACTGGGTGGCGATCGGGTTGGCGGAGTACTCGCAGTAGCAATCGAACACCCACATCGTGGTTGCCGGAGCCTGTATCTCCGACTCGCGCGGGCCGTTCGCCATTGAACGCAGCGACCCCTCGCAAGCCATATCGTACGAACGCGTACTGTTGGGCCGGCACGGATCGCAGTTTGTGCACCAGCCGCCGTTCCACGGGTAACTCGGGCACAGGTTGACCTGAGTATTCTTGACATACGGCTGGACAACGCTGTACCAGAACATGCTCGTTGGGGCCGTGCCGCCGGGGCGACGGCGCAGGTGTGTCTCGTCATAGTCGCCGCAGTACATGGCCAGTGAGAGGGCGATCTGCTTGAGATTGCTCTGGCAACTGGCTTGGCGCGCCTTCTCGCGGGCCTTGGCGAAGACGGGGAAGAGAATCGCAGCGAGTATCGCGATGATCGCGATGACGACGAGAAGCTCAATCAGCGTGAAGCCTTTTCGCATCGGGAACCTCCGTACGACATGATGACCGGCCACGGTATGAATATTCGGCGCGCGTGCCTGATCACCTGTGAGC
>Ga0194052_1002466_pt1 | contig 10105 bp, 10 predicted proteins | sample SepL226m_MetaG_FD_160117 | JGI IMG/M metagenome (GOLD analysis project Ga0194052, IMG submission 160117) | Anoxic zone freshwater microbial communities from boreal shield lake in IISD Experimental Lakes Area, Ontario, Canada - Sep2016-L227-6m | ecosystem: Environmental > Aquatic > Freshwater >... | reverse complement strand
AGATGGAGGAGCTTGGTTTGCAGATAGTATGGGAACTACAAATAACATTTTGGTTAAAGATAAACATTTTAAAATTAATTCTGACAAAGATCTTAATGACTTTAAGGACTTTGAAAAAGCAAAAGGAATTCCAGAAGATCAGTTATTTGCATTAAGCTTATCTGTTTTCTCAGACAAAGATGGAATACTTATGAATTCAGATATGTATAGTGGACTTTCAGTTCAAGATGCTTTTGAAAAGATGCTTAAATTTGCTGAAGATGAAGGTTTTGGAAAGAAGAAAGTTCAATTCAGACTTAGAGATTGGTTGATATCCAGACAGAGATACTGGGGAGCACCAATTCCAATGATCTATGACAATGACGGCAACTTTATGCCAGTGAAAGAAGAAGATTTACCAGTTGAGCTTCCTATGGATGTAGATTTTAAACCAACTGGAATATCTCCACTTGTAGATTCAAAGAAGTTTCATGAAATAGATACTAAGAGATATCCAAATGCAAAAGAAAGAGAGATGGATACTATGGATACTTTTGTAGATTCAAGTTGGTACTTCTTAAGATTTTGTGATCCCAATAACACAGTAAACTTTGCAAGTCCTGAAAAGATGAACAAGTTTGGACCAGTAGATCTATACATGGGAGGAGCTGAACATACAGTATTACATTTACTCTATGCCAGATTCTTTACTAAAGTACTCTTTGACGAAGGATACATAACTTTTGATGAACCATTTTTAAAATTAAGACATCAGGGCATGATAATTGCTTCCGATCACACCAAGATGAGTAAAAGCAAAGGTAATGTAATTAACCCAGATGAAATATGTAAAACATCTGGAGCAGATACATTAAGAATGTATGAGATGTTTATGGGACCACTTGATCAGTCTAAAGCATGGTCTGTTGATAGTGTAAAAGGAATTAGAAGATTCCTTCAAAGGGTTTACGACTTTTCTGAAAAGATAGATACAAAAGGTACTGAAATATCTGTAGCAGAAAATGCAGAGATTAATATGCTCGTAAAATCTACAACAGATGACATAGATAGTCTTAAACTTAATACAGCTGTCTCTGGATTTATGAAGTTTATGAACTTTGCAGAAATTGAAGGAAAATTAAATGTATCCTCATGGATAAAGTTTCTTACATGTCTTGCACCGTTTGCTCCATTCATTACTGAAGAACTTTGGGAAAAGATTGGTAAAAAGACTTCTATACACTTAGAGAGTTGGCCAACATATGATGAAACAGTAATTAAGAGCAAAGTACAAACTGTTGTAGTTCAAGTAAATGGTAAGAAAAGAGCCATGTTTGACATCCAACCTGAAACTCCTGAAGAGGAAGTATATAAGATGGCTTTTGAAAGTGTAAAAGATAAAGCTAAAGAGTCTGAAGTGAAAAAGAAATTCTATGTTAAGGGCAAGATTGTAAGCTTTGTAGTTTAATGCTCACTAAACTTACAGGTGGATACAAAAACAAAGTTGCAAAACTTGAAGATAAAGGAAAAACATATGTAGCAATGTTTTTTGATCTTCATGATCCGCATTCTGAGGAAATATCTTACATTCATTCAAATATAGACCCTTTGTTAAAGGATAAACTTCCTGTAAGGTACAAGATTGACTATGTGGAAAACCCTAACCAAAACGTAATCATCTTCAATTATGTACTAGGTTCAACAATTCCATGGGAAGGATATGAGATGAATCACCTAAAACTTCTAGGACTTGCAATGAGTAACTTACATTTTGAACTTAAGGAATTGGACACAAAATTAACAGATGGTATTGAAGTACAAGTTGGACAAGTATATGAGATGCAGAAATACTTTGCTGACCGGGGTGTAGTAAAAGCATTAGAAGATAAACTAAGTATTAAACTAAATACAAACTTAGAAAAGTACATAAAATTGTTTGAAGAAATAAAAAAGCAACCAATTCAAACAATTCATTTAGATCTTGTTAGAGGAAATATCCTGTTTGCAACAAAAGATGAAATTAAAAACGAAGACTCTAAAATATTCCTAACAATAGACAATGAACTTTTTTTAACAGGAATATTAGACTTTGAAAAAGTTGCTTTGGGACCAAGAATACTAGACATTGCTAGAACACTAGCTTTCTTAATTGTAGATTGTAAATACAAGGAAGAGGGAAAGATAAGAAAATACTTTCTAGAAAGTGGATATAACAAAAGAGGAAAAATGAAATTGCCAGAGATGAAATATCTCTCAGATTTGATGGAATATTTTTGGCTTTACGATTTCTTCAAATTCCTTTACTATACACCTTATGAATCTCTTTTAGACAATGAGCATTTTAAAAGAACATTAAAAGAGCTTATGAAAAGAGATTTAATACTGCCCAAGTAACCTAATTATTAATATATTTACATGGCAATTTCTAGTTGGAAGAAAAGAAACATATCTCAAAGCGACTTAATGGAACTTGGAGATAAGCTCAGAGATGCAAAGAAGAAAGTCATATTTACAGCAGGTGCATGGGATATGCTTCATGTTGGGCAGTGTAGATACTTAGAAGAAGCTAAAATGAAAGGAGATATACTAGTTGTAGGAGTAAGTAGTAATTCAGCTATACAAAAAGTTAAAGGAAAAGGTAGACCTATTCTAGATGAAAAGGTTCGAGCAGAAATGCTTACTTGTCTTCGATGCGTTGACTTTGTCACTATTCTTCCAGAAGCAAGTTGCCAACCAACTCTAGGGCTCTTAAAACCCGATATTTATGTAACTGTAAAAGAAGATTGGAATAGTAATTACAAAGAGTCTAAAGAGTATAAAACTGTAAATAAGTACGGTGGAAAAGTAGAGATCGTAGATAGACAATCTCCATACATATCTACAACTTCTATTATACAAAGAGCAGTTAGTTCTCAATTAGGAGATACATTTAAAGACTTCATGGAATTAAGAAAGGATCCGTTAAAGGAGAAAGAATAGTCTGATTATTTGGTTAAAACTGCTGCAGTAATAGCTACTACAGATCCTGCGTATACTATCATAATATCTCTGAGGCTTTCTTTATGAAAATCAGTTTCACCATTGGTTTCAATATCTTTGGTTGTTATTTTATGTAAAAGTGTAGCTCCACCAGCAAATAGCACAGGTAAAAGATATGGCATAAATTTATCAAAGTTTAGAGATGGCGTTTGAGGAATATCATTAGCAATTTTTGCAAAGTCTACTGCAAGGTAGATTTGAACTGCATTAAATAACAAAGGTGTCCATGGTATTGATATACCTCTTTTCTCTGTTTGATTTTGTGGTTTATTTCCCTCTGGTGTATTATTCATGCATATATTTTACCAAAAAAGGCTCTAATATTCCATACTATGGGACAAGATAATGACTATAAAACTGCTAGAACATCTGGGAAATACGCTGAAATATGGCAAAATACAGGAAAATGCGTATTTTGTGACCTAAAAGACAAATACATCCTACTTGAAGAAAACGGGGTTTGTCTTACCATTAACCTATATCCTTACGTAGATGGTCAATTAATGGCTATTCCAAGGCGACATTTAAGCTCTCCTAAAGAGATTACACCTATTGAATGGGAAACTATGAGGAAGTTCTCGTACTTAGCCAAAAAGCTTATTAAGAAAGTTCATGGAGTAAAGGGAATGTGGACATTAATTAGAGAAGGAGGAGTAGATGCCCAGATGTCAGTTTCAGATCACTTACATATGCAATTTATTCCCTTTTCTGACCCAAATCTTTGTACTTGGAACTATAAAGAACTAAAGAATACCCCACTTGAAAATGTAGGGCTTTATAGGAAAGAAATGGAATATATCAAAGAGATAACAGAAAGGTATAATTCAAAATACATTTAAAGTATGGAAATACAACACATCAAATGGTCAGATATTGCTTTTAAGAAGGATCTACCTTTTGCAAAACCATATACCTTTATTTCTGGCTCTCGTGATATGTCATATGAAAGAATCTTAGAATTATTCAAAGAAAATATAAGGTCAGGAGATATTGTGTGGGGCATTTATGAAGAAGATTATATAGTAGGATTTGATGGGCAAATACAATTCAAAACTCTAAGTTCTTCAGTTTTGAAACAATTCGAAAAGAAGATTGAAAATGCGAACATTCCTAGAAAGATATATTTTGTTAAATACTCCCAAAAAGATTCTACTTTTCTAATAGATAAAATTAGACCAACAAAAGCTATTTTTATAAACACAAGTTGGCAAGGAGTCTTCCATAGGACAGAAGTATTCTATGGGCTCTACAAAAGAGAAATTAAATATGATCTAGTTAGTCCATTTACAAGTGAAGATGAGGCAAAAGAATACTATTCCAATCTTGAGCCTGATCTTAACAAGTTAAGTGATATCTCTTCAAATCTAAAGAAGAAGAAATTATCTAACACTGAAATATTTAAATTAATAGATAGTGTTTCGAAAAGATCATTTGACCATACATTTCAAGTTGGTGAAGTATTGGCTAAAAATGGAATACCACTTCTAACCACATGGAATAAATGTGTACCTTACGAAACATATCCAATGCACTTTGGTTCATTAAGAGAAAAAAACTTTAGTCCACCTGGAGACTTAAATAACTATGACACAATTCATAGTGAAATAAATCTCCTACTTGAGGCAATTAAGAAAAAATCAGATCTTAAAGATACTTCCCTATATATTAATTTACTTCCCTGCCCTACTTGTGCAAAAGCAATTGCATGCAGCGATATCCAAACGATATATTACAAACTAGATCATTCAGAAGGATACGCATATAAATTACTGACACAAATGGGAAAGAAATGTATTAGAGTAGAATAATTAGAAAAATATTTCTTTAGAAGTTAAAATGTCCCTATGACAAATTGGCCAATATATTTTAAAGATAAACTTCATATTGCTAATCTTGAATCCAATGTTGGAGTTGTAACACTTTGGACTCCAATGCAAGCAATATTGCCTAAACTTGATCAGACTAAGTTTTGTATTGGAGGTCAGTTATATTCCAAAAGAGGAATTAATTTCATAATCCGAAATATATTAGCTAATCCAATAATTGACACAATAATAATATGTGGAGCAAATAGATCTGAAAGTGCAGAAGCATTAATGAATTTTCTGGATAAGGGGATAGATGAAAATTACCAGGTAATAGGAGTTGAGAAAGCCTTCGTGGACAAAGAGATATCCAAAGAAGCAATAAATGAGATGAGATCTCGTGTTAAATATATTAATCTTGTTAATAATTCATCTTCGAGTGCTATTCAAACAGAACTTGCTAAAGTTAAACAATCAAAAACTTTGTGGGGAAAACCTCAGATATTTCCTGAGCCAGAAGTTAAAGAAGTAGACAAACTTCCCTCAGAAACTTCAACATATACAATTCGTGCTGGATATATTAAAGACGCATGGCCACAGATACTAAGACATATTATGAGATTCGGAAGTAAGAAAGGCATGATAAAAGTTGGAGAAGTAAGAGAACTGGTTAACTTAATCGTAACAATTGAAGAAGAAAATCCAGATAAACCAGATATACCAGAATGGTTTAACTTCAATAAAGATGATTTAAAGCTTTACCTTAAAGGTTTTTTTGAAAGAACAAAAGCATCTGAAGACTACGGTTATGGACAAAGAATTTTTTCACATCCACTTGGAATACCAGATCATGAATACAACTCTCCAAATAACACAAATACTTATTCAGAGTTTAAAGCTAGACATAAGAAAGCAGATAATCCTAACGAATTTGTTCTTAATCAACTTGAAGAAGTATATCTAAAACTACAAAGATATAAATATGACAGAGGTGGAGTTATTTCTATTTGGAATCCATGGGCAGATAACATATCTAAAGGATGGATGTCTAAAGAAGAAACAAAAGTATCTGGAAATGTACCTTGTATGACTCAACTACAATTTGCCTACAGAGAACATAGGCTTCACCTTACAGCATACTTCAGAAGTAATGATATGTTTGATGCTTGGCCTAGGAATACTTTTGCTCTTAGAAAACTTCAATTTGAACTTGCAAAGAAATTAGATATGAAACCTGGATACTTAACAATAATTTCTTCCCTTGCTCAAATATATGAACCTAATTATGACGAGGCAAGAAAACTATTAGAGAAGTTTGCGAATACAACTAACTGTCAGGTAGATCACAGAGGAGTAATTATTATTGAATTGGATGGAAAAGATATTGTTGCAAAGCATATGGATCCATCTGGAAACGAACAATTAGAAGAGTTTAGAATAGATGGAACAAAACCTAAATCTGCACAAATGCTTAGTGATATCCTACTTACAAATCTAGTATTTTCAGAAACACCTCACGCAATGGATATAGCTAGAGAACTTCAAAAAGCTGAAATAGCTGTGAAGAATAATCTTGAATTCAAACAAGATCAGGAACTAGTAATTTAAGATTATATAGTCGATTTGAAAAAATTCTTGAAGATAACTATTTTACTAACCCAATGTATATATCTTCATATCCTTTGACCATATGTTGGAGTGTGAAGTTTTCTTCGAAGATTTTTCTACATTCTTTTCTATCTATATTTTCTACATTCTTTATTGCTTTTACAATTCCATTAACAATATTTTCTTCATTTGCATCTTTTTCTACTAATACTCCATTTATATTTTGTCTTACTATTTCAGGAATTGCTCCACTATTAAGTCCTATTACTGGAGTACCACATGCAAGAGATTCTATTGCTACCATTCCAAATGGTTCTTCCCAAATAGATGGCATAATTAGTGCAATTGAATTAGATAGAAGTTCTTGTTTTGTTTTTTTAGTATTCAGATACCCCATATACTTTATTCTTTTGGCATCTATATATGGTTTAATCTTTTCTTCCCAATATTTATCTTTTCCAAGATTTTCGTAATGTTTTCCTGCTATTCTAAGTTCAACTCCAGCTTTTATACATGCTTGAATTGCAAGATGAACTCCCTTAGCTTCAATTATTCTTCCAATGTATGTGAAGTATTTCTGATCATTCTTTAAATTTGGCTCATACATATTTTGAGGTATCCCGTTATATACATTTCCTACATAGTTCATTTCTTTTGTGGATGTTTTCTGTTGAGAATTCGAAATAGATATCCAGTTAAGATCTTTATATAGCTCAAACTGAGATCTATATTTCGTTAGAAAATTAAATGGCTCATGATGAGTAAACACAACAGGTTTAGTTGAAAGTTTTGCAAATGCTAGTGCTATTTCTTCTTCATTAGTAAAGAAATGTAAAATATCTAATTTATTATCTTCTGCCATCTTATATGCCTTGGATACTAGTTCAGATTGAACTTGTCTTGCTAGAGTTATGAATGTTAATGGATGCTTATTAAGAAGCTCTATGTATCCATATCCTCTGAGTTTTAATTCTTCTTCAAAGAAGGAAAGATTAGCATTAATGTTAGCTACGTTCTTATTATCTATTGGATAATCTGGTGAAAAGAAAACAACCTCATGACCTTTATCTGCTAAACCTTTTACAAGATCTATTGCAAGAGTACCGGGTGCAAAAATGACATCCTTAATGATGTCTTTATGCATAAAAATATGGGGAACAATAATTGCTATTCTCATCTAGTGAAATTTTCAAATGAATATTACTTCTTTGAATCGTTTGCTACTTCGTCTTTCTTGTCGTTATCCAGAAAACTTAAATCTAATTCATCATCACTTACTTTTCCATCATCTGAATAGTATGCATCTGCCATGTTTTATGAATTAAAGGTTATATAAACAGCTCGTTGATTCTACTACATACTTTATCTGGATTACTAGCATTCCAGACATTTCTTCCAACAGCTAAACCATATGCTCCTGCTCTTTTAATACTATCTAATTTACTAATAAATTCTGCTTCTTCCATCTTAGGTCCACCTGCTACTAATAACTTGCACTTACCTGCCATTTTAACAGCTAAAGATAAGGCTTTTTCAGAGTCAAAATTTGGTTCAGTTGAATGAGGGAATTTAACTTTTACAACATCCGCACCTATTTCTAGTCCAACTCTTGCTGCATATTCAACAAGTCCTGGCTCCATTTCATTTTCAATATGGTATGCCTTTGGATATGCCCAAAGAATAAATGGAAGTCCTATTTGTCTAGCTTTTTCTTGTACCTTACCTATTTCTTCCAACATATCATCTTCATATTCAGATCCTAAGTAGAGAGTGCAACCAACTGCTTTTGCACCTAGAAATTTAGCATAATCTACAGAGCATGACATTCTAGATATTGGCTCTTCTTTTGAAAGACTTGTTTTACCATTTAATTTAAGAACTAGTGGAATTCTATCTGCATATTCAGAATAGTACTTTTCAGCAATTCCTTTATGAACTGCAATACAGCTGAAGTTATATTTTATGGCAAGATCAAAAACATATTTTGGATCATAACTTTGTTCGTTAAAAACAGATGGACCTATTTCAAATCCCTGATCATAAGCAAGCATTACTATAGATTCTTTTCTTGAGATTGGGGCTAAATCTGACATGTATAGTGAGATAAAAATTATTTACAAATATTAACTACTTTTTCTATTATATTCTCTTTTGAAAGACCATAAAACTTTCTGAGTTCACTCACATTTCTTGCAGACTGACCAAACTTATCTTCCACTGCCACAACATCTAATTTAATTGGTTCACTTAAGACCAATGCCTCAGATATTGCACCAAATAACCCTCCACTTAACTGATGCTCTTCTACAACAATTCCCTTTTTACATTTACTTGCGTATTCAAGAACAGTCTCACTATCTAGTGGTTTAATACTAGATACATTTATAACTGAACATTCTATACCATTCGAACCAGATAGAAGCTCAGCTGCTTCAAGACATTCAGAAAGCATGGCTCCACAAGTGAAGATGACAACATCTTTACCTTCCCTTAGTACTTTCGCTTTATTTATTTCATAACTCTTCTCATCTATTTCAAAATCCACTTCCTTTTCTCTTCCTGTTCTAATGTATACAGGACCATATTCATTTGCAGCTTTAATTGTCATTAAATATGCCTCAGAAGCAGAAGATGGAACATATACTTTCATATTAGGAAGACTTCTCATAATTGCTATATCTTCAAGTGCTTGAATTCCAACACCATCTCCACTATATGATAATCCAGAGTGTGAACCTATAAGCTTAACATTAGTATTCATAGCACAAATAGAAAGTCTTACTTGATCTAGCACCCTATATGGAATGAAGCATGCAAAACTTGTTGCAAATACTTTCTTTCCAGTAAGAGCAATTCCCGATGCAACTGCAATCATATTCTGTTCAGCAATTCCACATTCAATATATCTTGTGTTATCTCCAAATTCTGATGCCTTAACTGAATCTCCTAAGTCTGCAGTTAGTACAACAACATTTGGATCATCTGTAAGTTCAGAAATTGCATCCCCAAAACCATCTCTTATTGCTCTCTTTTCTTTTTTTACTTTAAAAGTTGTTACCATTATTTATCTAATTCTATAATTGCTTCTTTTAATTCTTCAGTGTTTAACACCTTTCCATGCCATACATAATTATTTTCTATGAAGCTGACACCTTTACCTGGGATTGTATTTGCAATAATAATACTTGGTTTACCTTTTGTATCCTTTGCGTTACTAAATGCGTTATCTATTTCATCAAAATTGTTTCCATCAATCTCTATTACATTCCATCCAAAAGATTTCCATTTATCTGAAACCGGATCCATCGGCATAATATTTTCAGTGAAATTAGAAAGTTGAATATTATTCTTATCCAATATAAAGACAAGATTATCTAATGCATATTTACTTCCAAACATGGCAGCTTCCCAAACAGATCCTTCGTTAGATTCTCCATCTCCAAGTACACAATATGTTCTATAGTTTTTATTAAATATTTTTGCACTTTTTGCAAAACCTAAAGCAATACCTACACCTTGCCCAAGGGATCCTCCTGTAGTTTCAACTCCAATAGTTAAATCTATTGCAGTATGTCCTTGTAACTTACTTCCAAAACTTCTTAAGTTATTTATTTCAGATTTATCTATATAACCTTTTTCAATCAAGACAGAATAAAGTACTGGAACCATATGGG
>Ga0194052_1002462_pt1 | contig 10115 bp, 6 predicted proteins | sample SepL226m_MetaG_FD_160117 | JGI IMG/M metagenome (GOLD analysis project Ga0194052, IMG submission 160117) | Anoxic zone freshwater microbial communities from boreal shield lake in IISD Experimental Lakes Area, Ontario, Canada - Sep2016-L227-6m | ecosystem: Environmental > Aquatic > Freshwater >... | reverse complement strand
AAAAAAAATGAAAAACCACATAGGAGCAATTTGGAATTTTGTTCATCATTACAATTTAGACATAGCTCCAAAGCTGTGCAAGATCACTACCTCTTAAGCACTACCTGATTTTTAAATAAAAGTCTCAAATTCAATAGGTTAGATAAAATACCAACAGTTGTGGACCTATGCTGATTCAGCAATGCATTGGACATTATTAAGCAACTGTCAATAAGCTGAGATGTTTGTTCTTGTTCATCAATACCTGTAATGATATACTTCGAACAGTCATTGACTGAGTTTTAATAGAATTATGAATAAAGATAAGCAGTCACATCATTCATAATTCATAATTCATCACTTGCTCATTAAAGGCTTTACCATGCAAAATAGTACCATATTCCATTCTGACGGACTTGAATCAGACAAAATAGACCGGCTTGTTGTCCTGCCGTTTATGAAATCTGTGGATATCGCCATAAAAAGCATTCGGGTCCGTTTTTTTCGATCCCTGATTACCACCATCAGCCTTGTTCTGGCGGTGTCGTTTCTGAGCTTTACCCGCGTTGGCTCCGATGTGGCGAACGGGCTGCTTTCCACCGGCGAACCAGCCCTGCGCCAGGCCCTGATCCGCTCCGGATACGATCTGCGGCCGGAGGACGTTTCTGTGGGAAACAGCCCCAAGCAGCAATGGATCATCGTGCTTTCGCTCCTGGTCTGCGTAGTTGGAATTGTCAATGCACAGCTCATGGCAGTCACCGAACGCTTCAGGGAAATTGGCACCATGAAGTGCCTGGGCGCACTGGATCGCTTTATCCTGAGGCTTTTTCTTCTTGAGGCAGGCATTCAGGGGCTGATCGGCTCCGGTGCAGGCGCGATTGTTGGCGGCGCCTTCGCCCTGGTAAATTTTTTTATTCGATTTGGAACCGTATCCATCACCACCCTTTCGTGGACCCAGGCTGGGCTGTCTGTTGGCGGAGCCACGCTTGTCGGATGTGTGTTGAGCCTTGTCGGCGTGATGTATCCGGCGATGGTTGCCGCCCGCATGCAACCTGTTGAGGCCATGCGGGTTGAACAGTAAAATTATGATGGTTGACAGTATAACTGCCAACCATCGTTTGCGCACATAGGAAATTAGTGAGTTATGACTCGTACATGGGAAACAAACGATCAGGTCTCTGCTCTACCCGTTTAGAGATCACAGGCTCTTTTCTCTTTCCACTTCCTTTACTCGCTACATGGAAATTGCTTGTTCGGGAATGGGTAGGTGCGAAGGTCCTGATGCCAGTTGAAGGAGCATTTGTCCAGGCTTCCACTCGATTTCCGTTTCCTTTCTTGCCATTACCATTGCTTCCATTACCGTAGCCGCCAACGATGGCAAACAGATCATCAACGAAAACCCGCATTTGAGCTGCCTGGGCATTCATCTCCTCGGATGCGGCTGCATTTTCCTCGGCACTGGCTGCATTCTGCTGAACCACCTTGTCCATTTCAGCCATGGCATTGTTTACCTGCTCAATTCCCTGCGACTGCTCTTTGGAAGCTGCTGCAATTTCTCCGACAAGCTCGGCGACATTGGAAGCGGTTTTCGCCATTCTCACAAAGTCTTCATTGGTCTTTGAAACCAGTACGGAACCATATTTCACATTCTTCACTGTTATCTCGATCAGATTAGCCGTATTTTTTGCGGCATCCGCAGCCCTCATGGCCAAATTTCTGACTTCATCAGCCACCACGGCGAATCCAGCTCCAGCCTCGCCGGCTCGAGCTGCCTCCACCGCGGCATTCAGGGCCAGAAGATTGGTCTGGAAGGCAATCTCATCAATGCTTTTGATGATATTGGAGGTGTCCTCGCTTGCCCGGGCGATCTCCTGCATAGATAGTGTTAGTTCCTTCATGGAGTTATTAGCCTGGGCGATGACCTGGCTGGCTTCCTTCATCTGGGTGTCCGCCCGTCCGGCATTCTGCGCATTCTGTTTGGTCATACTGGATATCTCCTCGAAGGAAGCAGATGTCTCTTCAATGGATGCCGCCTGCTCGGTGGCCCCCTCAGCCAGGGACTGACTGGCGCTGGAAATCTGACCCGATGCGGAGACAACCTGCTCGGCACCATCGCTAAGGCCGTTTATCACTTTATTGAGAGACAGCGTTACTCCCCGGGTAAGAAAGAAAGAGAAGGCAAGTCCTGCCAGGACCGCCATAGCACTGATGCCAATGAGCAAATTTCTGGCGTTTACATAGCTGGCTGCTGCCTGTTCGGCTGTCTTCAGGGTCGATTCTTCCTGGTGTTTTATCAGCACGCCAATGGCCTCAATCAGCTTGCGCTGGGGAGTTCTTAACTCATCCGTCAGAACCAGGGTTGCTTCCTCCATCTTGTTGCCCATAGCCAAAGCAAGGCACTTGTCTGTTAGGGGTTTCACCGCATCCTGTTGCGTCCGTACACTTGCGAGCAATAGTTTCCCCCGGTCACTTTTGACCAATTGGGATAGCTTGTTATATGCTTCCTGAAACGTGATCCTGGCCTCCCCGATCCGCTGTTTTTCCTGATTCTTCATGCTGTCATCCTTAGTCAGCACGATATTTCGGACTGCACGCGCAATGAGATTGATATTGTCCACCATGTCATTGGCCAGCGACACCTTGACGTTGGAATCCTTCACGATCGTGTCAACGGCTTCGTTGACGGCGCTCAGTCTGGTTATGCCGATGGCGGCGACAATAACCATCAGACCCAGAATCACCCCAAACCCACTATATAATTTCGTCCCCAGTTTTGCGTTTGACAGTACCATGATGCATCTCCTTAATTTTTATTATGATTCGTTACCATACTCCCTGCCGGACATTAGGCTGCACCCTGCATGAGTACGATTTTGTCTGAACTCAGTCCATCAGCCTGCATGGCTGGAAGACGGACGGTAAATCTGGTTCCAACCCCCACTTGGCTCTTTACAAGCACCTTGCCGCCATGCTTCTCCACGGTATTCTTTATAACCACAAGCCCGAGGCCGTTTCCCTGGCTCTTGTCGGTGAAGTAGGGTTCGAATATCTTGTTCAGGAGTTCCTCGCGAACACCACAACCTGTGTCTTCTACAGTGACCTCGACAAATGCCGGACCCGGTAGCGACGTTACGGTTACCGTCAGGGTTTTGTCAGCCCGGCCGTCCATTGCATCGACTGCGTTTAAAATTAGATTCTTGAAGACCTGTTCGAGACCGAATTGATCACCCAACACTTGCAGTCCTTGCACGCGAATTTTACTTTCCACCTGAACGCCTTTGAGGATAAACATGCACTGGAACATCCCAAGACAACCCTCCAGAAGAGCATCAAGCTCAACAGGCTCGCACTTGCTCTCTTCCATCCGGCCGGCATTCATGATTTCCTTGTTGATGAGACCGATCTGTTTGACCGCGGAGAGTATCTTCTCTGTGTATATCTGCAACCTGTCAGCATCGCCAATGTTCATCTGGATCAGCTCCGCAAAACCGCTGATGGACAAGAGAGGATTGTTGATCTGGTGTACGATTTTGGGAAGGATCTGATGCAGATCGCACGATCTGGTGTTCTGGAGCTGATGCAATTTGATTCTTTCGATTTCGACAACCAGTTGATCAGGGCTGAAAGGCTTTTCAATAAAACTGTCACAGTGGTTTTTCATCGCTTCGATAACCAGACTTGTCTCGGCATAGGCGGTCATGATTATTACCGGCAAGGTTGGATATCTCTTGCGAACAGCCACCAACAGATCAAGACCGTTCATTTTGGGCATCAAGTAATCCGTTACGATCAGATCGATATTGTGCCCCCCTCCGTTGAGCACATCCAGTGCCTGGTTGGCGCCAAACGCCCTCAAGACATGGTACCCGCTGCTTTCCAGCCCGATCCTGATAGACTCAACCATTACGGCTTCATCATCCACAACCAATATGCTCATCTTAGTCTCCTTTGTAAGGCAAATCTCCCGCCCTGTTGGAAATTGATATTAGCAAGACTGGCGCCAAACTGGACTGACGCTGGTAATCAAAGGATAACTATATGATTAATCATATTTTTTATGCATCAACGCGGGATGTGTAGAAAGAGTCACTGAGGTGGGATGCGAGAGTGCAAGTAGTCCATTTTGGACTATCTACGGACAAAGACCCTGATGATTCCTCAAAACAGGTTGATATACCATTTTGGACAGGGTATATCTTTATGGCTAACCGGAGCGCTCCAGCGACGATCAGGCTGTCAAACGGATACTTGTGATGAAAAGCCAATTAAAACCAGTTTTTTGATGATTTTCATCACCCCAGGGTTGGGGTGGGGGATCAAAAACGTAAAATTATGCCGGTTCGCAGTATATATAAATTAGTGTGGTCTATTGTGAACTGGCGTAATTTGCATTTTTGAACCCCCCCTGATACCTTTACTCATGTTCATTCCTTGCCGTAAGAATGGAGTTTACGCCTAAGGGTGTTCAAACCGATTTCCAGCAATCGTGCTGTTTGCAATTTGTTTCCGCCGGTATGCTGGTAGGCATTCAGAATATGGTCTTTTTCCATGGCGGCGAGCGAAATAATGGTATAGGGGGAAAACTGCGTTTCAAGCTGACGGTTCGTTGATAACGCGGCTGTTATATATGCTGGCAGGTGATGGATCGAGATCGATTTACCCTTGGCCAGGTTTGCCGCGTGCTGAACAATAGATTTTAGTTCTCTGACATTTCCCGGATACTCATAATCCTTTAGCATGGCCCAGACCGGTTCTTCAATATCTCTGCCGTTGTGGCCGCTACCATGATCCCGCAAAAACGCTTCCACCAAAATGGCGATGTCTCCCTTTCTTTCTCTCAAGGGTGGCAAATCAAGCCAGGCACCACACAGACGGTAGAAGAGATCTTTCCGGAACAGGCCCTGATCCTGCAATTTATTCAGTTCGACGTTGGTTGCGGCGATAAAGCGAACATCCGCTCCCTGGGGCCTGCTGGTTCCCAGCTTGAAATATTCACCTTCTTGCAGCACCCGGAGCAGTTTTCCCTGCAAATCAAGAGGCAGGCTGCCAATCTCGTCCAGAAACAGGGTGCCGCCGGAAGTCGCCTCCAGATAGCCTTTCCGGTTTTGGGTGGCGCCGGTAAAAGCCCCTTTGGTATGGCCATAGAATTCAGATTCAAACAGTGTTGGCGTTAAAGCAGACATGTTGATGGATGTAAGGGTATGGTTAGCCCTGGAGCTTGTATTGTGAATGGCTTTGGCCAGTATCTCCTTGCCCGTGCCGGTTTCCCCCGTGATCAAAACTGGAACTTTGCTGGCGGCATGAAGTTCTGCTTCCTTCATGATCCGGAACATCCTTTCCGACTGGGTTATTATGGACGCAAAAACCCCGGGATTTGCGAGATCGAAAAATCCCTTTTGCCTGCCTATTTTGTGAATTTCCAGAAGGTTTTTTCTTTCCATGGCTTTAAGAATTACAATAAGCAGCTCTTCCATAACAAGCGGCTTAAGTCGATAGTCAAAGGCTCCTTTTTTTATGCAGCTTACGGCCAGACTGGTCTCATCGGCGGCCGTCAACATAATGCATTCGGTGGTGGGGCTGCTGCTTCTGATAATGTCGAGCAATTCGATGCCAGTCATTCCCGGCATGGTGATATCGACGAGGGCTATATCCACCAGCTCTCCCTGCTGAAAGAGAACTGCCGCTTTCCTGGGATCGCTCTCAGCGCGGATGTTCCGGAACCCACTGATGAAAAGACCTCTCTCGAGGCTTTCCAGAAAATCCTGCTCGTCATCCACAAGCAAAATACGGGATAGCATTGAAATTCTCCTATGATGAAAGGATTGGAATATGGCGTGCAGGCTGTTCAGATCACTTTTTATCTGGCTAAAAGGAGTCCATTAACTGGTTCCTTGATTAAAGGAGTTGGTCCACTATATCAATATATCAATACCCGTCCCCAATTATTCTCTTGAGCCTTACGCTAAAACTGCTCCCTTTGCCCAATTCACTCCGGACTTCGATACATCCACCTAATTCTGTAACCAATCTGTGGCTGATGGACATACCAAGACCTGTGCCAACTCCAACTGCTTTGGTGGTGAAGAAGGGGTCAAATATCTTTTTTTGGGTTTCGGTATCCATGCCGCAGCCGTTATCACACACTTCAATAATAACTTCGCCCTCCGATTCATTTTGCGAAGTTATTGTTAGTCTTATCCATGAATCTTTTTTGTCCGCCGCCTGGGCTGCATTGATCAGAAGGTTCACCACAACCTGCTCTATAGCCAACGGATCTGTGACCAGAGCCGGTAGTCCTTCCGGAATATTCGATTCAAAGGTAGTTACATATTTTTTGATGCGGCCCAGGCAGATGCTTATTCCTTTTTCCACTACCTGTTTGAGATCGATCAGGCGCATTTCACCCTTGCCCCGCTCTCGCACAAATTCTCGCAGGTTCTTCACCATCTGGTTAATCCGGGTGGAGCCGTGCTCAATATTGTCCAGCAATTTAAAGCAATCTTCCCGGAACGCGGGATAGGGCCTGCCAAAAGCCTGCATCTCCGGGTGCGCCGAAACGTATTCATCCACTATAGGCAGCAGAAACTTGAGGTAGGAACGCAGAATAGGGGTGTTAAAGAAGATGAAATTATTGGGGTTGTTGATCTCGTGAGCAATCCCTGCAACCAGCATACCAAGAGAAGCCAGCTTTTCGCTCTGTATTAGCTGCCTGTCCATCATTTTGGCCTGAGTGATGTCATGTATGCGAACAATGGATGCCTCGGGTACTCCATGCTCATCCTTTACCACGTCCACAATCACCTGCTCGAGCCTGTTAGGGTCTATCAGCCCCTTGCGCTCATAGGACCCGGAATAACCTCGCAGCTCAGAGAAAGGGCGCTCGCATCCCTCACACGGACTCGGATTTCCCCGGAATGCTTCAAAACAGAGCTTGCCGATTGCTTCCGGATAGCTGGCCAACCCCAAGTAGTCCCTGGCGGCCCTATTCAGCCTTTTTACCCTGAACTCCGCATCCAGCATGAAGAGTGGATCTGAAATACCGTCGATCGCCATATTGAGAGTAGCATTGCTTTTGTACACTTGAACCTCGGCAATTTCTCGCCGCTTCCTGTTTCTGTTGGCTTCTATGATATTTCCAACTGCAAACAGAAAAGGGATCAAATATTCCGTAAGGTTGTCGTCAAACCCACCTGGACGGTTTGCCAGACCTACCATCCCCACCAGTTCCTTGCCGTGGTGAATCGGCAGACCGAGAAATGCACTGAGAGGAGGGTGTCCTTCGGGAAGGCCGCCTCGCCGTGGATCAGCGACTGGATCATTGGCGATAACGGCCTTCCCGGTTTTCAGGACAGCGCCGAAGAGAGTCTTTAGATTGTAAAACTCAAGTCCTTTCAACAATTCTTTTTCGTAGAACTTTCGCGTTTCGTTGTTCCAGGCGATGTTTGTAATGGCAAAAATTGTTAGATAATTGTCCCCTGCTGGAGTATGCATGATTTCACCAATAAACCCGAATTTACTGTCGGTCAGCACTATGAAATCGTCCAGAACCATGTTGAACAATTCAGTCACATCAAGGCCTGCAATATGATGGGACTGCACAACACTCAAGGTTTGCAGCATCTTGTTGCTTTTCTGCAAGGCAGCTTCAGCCCGTATGCGATCTTCCATTTCTATGCGCAAGTTCTCGTTTGCCGAGATCAAATCGACAGTGCGATCCTGCACCCGCCACTCCAATTCATCGTTAGCCTTTTGCAGAGCCACCTTGTGTTCCCTGAGTTGCAGATCAAGACTGTGCCGGTAAAACGCCATCTCGATAGTAGCCGCCAATTCCCGCGATGATACGGGCTTGATCAGATAGCCGTAAGGCGCGACAAGTTTGGCCCGTTGGAGCAGGGGGTCCTGGGAGTAGCCGGTCAGGAAAATGATGGGCACATCAGCAACAGAACTGATATGCTCTGCTGCTGTGATGCCATCCATTTTCCCGGCCAGTTGGATGTCCATTAATATTAGATCGGGTAATATTAGATTGGGACGTTCAGCGGCCACGGCGGCAATCGCCGCCGCCCCCGTGGCTACCGGCTTCGGTACGTTGTAGCCCAGGCCGACCAGCATATCGCGCAGTTGTACGGCAAGAACGCCATCGTCTTCAACAATCAAAACGGTTTTTTGTTCCATTAACGAACCTCTTGGAATGATGAATTATAAAGGGTGAATTCCTCACTTTTTTGTTTCTCTCTCAACGCTCTTCATTATCTTTTTTATCATTCATTTTCAAACCGAAGCCGGAACTTGGTTCCGCTGGTGCAGTCCAGTTCGATCCTGCCCTGGAGCTGGTGTTCCCCCAGCATCTTGACCAGCAGCAAGCCCAAAGTCTTGCTTTTCGTCCAGTCCAGACCTGCTGGCAGTCCCACGCCGTTGTCCGCCACTGTCAGCGTGTATGTGGCACCGTCCTTTTCCGCCGAAACGGCGATTTCACATCCTCCAGCCCCAGAACAGGGCAGGCCTGCCGGGAAGGCGTACTTGAAAGCGTTGGTCACCAGCTCGGTTATAAGCAGCCCGCATGGGACGGCGTTGTCAAGACCCATCTTGACACCCTTCGCTGCTACGCTAACATGGATGTTTCCAGAGCGCTGGTAGGACAAATGCAGATGATTTACCAACGCATTGAGGTAATCCTGAAAATCAATCCTGGATAAGTTCTCGGACTGATATAGCTGCTCGTGGATCAGCGACATGGACCTGATCCTGTTGCTCAATTCCGCCATGGCGGCTCTGGCCGGCTTGTCAACTATCGACTGCCCTTGCATATCCAGCAGCCCCATGATGGCGGCCAGGTTGTTTTTGACCCGATGATGGACTTCCTTCAGCAGCACCTCTTTCTCCGCCAGCGAGGCCCGCAGCGATTCCTCCACATCCAGGCGTTCCAGTTCGCCGGCTGCACGCACAGCCACCAGTTTAAGCACCAATTCCACCATGCGCAGGCGAGAGTCCGCCATGAGTTGGCGGCCGATGATGGCTATCAGTCCAATCGGCTTCCCCAGGGAACTCCAGAGAGTGGCGCCGACATAACTCTCAGCCACCATCTCCTGGAGTACTACATCCTGTGGAAACTTATGGCGTACATCGCTGGGAAAGGAACAAATCGCCTTCCCCACCACATCGCCACAAGGGGTTTCTTTCAGGGTATATTCCACGTTATTCTCAAACTTCCCGTCAAAAAAGACAGCAACCGTTCGGGCGGCCAGGTGGTCCCCTTTCAGCCGATCTATACACACATAGTCCATCCCCAGACTTTCAGCGAGGTATCGCGCCAGCGATTCGAAGAACTCTCCGCCAGTGTAAATAGCTTGCAGCAGGAACGATTGTGCATCCTCGATATGTTTGAGTTCGCTAATGTTTTGTGCAATAGCGATATAATAGTCAGGTTGCGCACCGGATGCCCACATTGGAGAAATAGTGAGATTCACCCACACTATGGTGCCATCCTTGCTGAAATAGCGTTTTTTCGTGGTTACCTCTGCAATTTCACCGGCTATGAGTCGCTGTCTGTTGGCGAGATCAACAGGCAAGTCTTCCGGGTGTGTAATGGTTTGGAAAGCGATGTGTTCCATCTCTTCGCTTGTATAGCCAATAATATCGCAGTATTTTTGATTGATGCGGACAAAGCGACCGGTGTTGGAATCAATCTGGGCCACCCCTACCGCCGCCTGTTCGAACAACACCCGAAAACGAGACTCACTCTCCCGCAGGGCGATTTCCACTTTACTACGTTGAAGTATCTCTTTCGCCAGTTTTCTGTTCCAGAATAACACCAGGCCAGAGATCATTCCAAGTACCCCTCCGACCCAAAGAGTCCATTTTATAACAGTTCGCCAGTCAGCAGCCTGTTCATAACGGACGGGCATCCACTTGTGAAAGATTTGATCGTGTTCCGGAGGGGTTATGGAAGCAATGACCTTGTTCAAAATGCTGACCAGTTCTGGCCAGTCGTTACGAATGGCGAATTTAAACAAAAAATCGTATCCTTATTAAATTTCATGTGATGAGCGTTTCATTCTTTTCGCTATCATCCGGAAAATACATTTTGATACCATGTCGGACAAAAAGCAAAAAAGGCAGATTACCTCTTCGTTCAT
>Ga0194052_1002460_pt1 | contig 10117 bp, 8 predicted proteins | sample SepL226m_MetaG_FD_160117 | JGI IMG/M metagenome (GOLD analysis project Ga0194052, IMG submission 160117) | Anoxic zone freshwater microbial communities from boreal shield lake in IISD Experimental Lakes Area, Ontario, Canada - Sep2016-L227-6m | ecosystem: Environmental > Aquatic > Freshwater >... | reverse complement strand
CTCTGGACCGCATCAAGAATTTTAGACAATCTGTTTTTTAATGTTCCTGAATTTGGAAAATGTTTACCAGTTTGTTGAATAATCATTAACTGATCCATCAAATCTTTTTTAGAAAGTTTCTTTGGAACAGCACCGTATTTTAATACCTCGATCTTATCTGGTTTAATTGAACCAGTAATAATATCGGCACAATGACTAGTCTTAGCTGTATTCAATCTAAAGCCAAAATCAATTAATGTCTCACTTATACACTTTAAAACAATATCCCCATCAGAAATATCATTAACAAATATTCTATAGTCATCCCTATATCTCAAAATGTGAAATTTCTTTTCTTTTAATAGTTCCTTTAACTTCTTTGATATCTCGATATCTGCACACCCAAGGACCATTTCGGCGATAAAATCCATAACCATACTTCCCTGAGGTATCCCGTTTGTTTGACCGCATGACATAGCTTGAATGTGATGATCAATCTTATTTCCGAACAATTGATCATACCCACGTTTTGCTTTAGATTCTTGTTTTGTATGAATGGACCATGGTATAGCATGCGTATAAACAGATCCGTAGCAATCTGTAATATCTGTTTGATATAAAAACTTATACTCCAATGCAAGAATTAATGACTTCTTCTCAATATGCTCAATCCACTGAGAAATTTGTGAAGCTTTTTGTTTTGATTTATTTCTTTTGAGTACAGGAATACTCTCACATTCTATATTCTTGTCTTGTTGAAATTCCTTAAAACGATTTTGCAAAAATAACCAGTTATCTTTATTGGTAATGATGTTTACAAGAGATACATAAAGCAATGGATTGATAAGCTCATATTTTCTCCAAGCGTATTTTCCATCCTTATTACCATACAAGACATGGTTAACCGTTTCGTACTTTTTAGCTTTAGCAAGATCTGTAGAAGTTAGAATACTTTCTTTAATCTTTTTATTAATTGCAGATACGATCTTTCCAAAGGAAAAATATGGTGGTAATTCAATATTCGAATAAGCCTCTTGGTCTAAAAAGAATTTCTTTGCATCATTTGAATTTAGTGATAATACATTTTTAGACATATCACTATTATTTACTCCATATATTACTTAAAGTTTCTGTAATAGTATTTTTATTAGATTGAATTTTATTAATCAAGCTAATATTTTCCTGTTTTAGAGAAATAATCTTATCTGTAGTAGATCGTACAAGCTTCTCATTAGGCAAAGGAAACTTTAATGAGAGGAATATATCCTTAGGTACAACACGACGTCTATTTGCAGTTCCTTTCATTGCCGATTTATAAAGACTTATAGCTTCGGGAGATCGTAGGATACCTTCCAAATATTCAACCGGAATATCGTCACGTGTAATTTTCCAAATATCATAGGCAGGACTTACTGCTGCAGATTCATATTTTGTCTGAAAACCTAAAACCCCTTCATCAATAGGAAAACCGACAACCAGTTCATTTTTCTTAACCAGTTTATATTTGGATATATCAATATTAGCGATTCTTTTTTTAAATTTTTCACCTTGATCAATTAAACCTCTTTCCATGGTTATTGACATCACTGGGATATTTTTCTTGTTACCAACCTTTTCTCCTGATTTTTCTAATATCTGGGAAAGAGCAACCATTCCCCATAATTCATGTTTAGTGTCTGCAAAATAGTACTCGGACCTTAAAAAACTATCTTTACTGTTTAATATCTTTTCTTTACTGAGAATCCTTACTTCCTTATTTAGGTCTGCTGGTAAGACATCTGAATTTCTTATTTTATCTATTAACTCAGTCAGCTCTTCCAGTACTAATTTTGTATTGAGAGGCGTACCCTGATTAATCTCATAAGAAGTGTTTTTTAAAGATGGCTGTATTTTTAAGAAAAGAATATTTGAAGTTTTTAGTGATTTATCAATTAACAAAACTGAAGTTTTTACCTTACTATAGGGTTCAAATATACCTGCAGGTAAATCTATAACGGCATATAAACCATTATTCACTAACGTCTTTCTTATACTAGAAAAATCCTTACCCTTCGTAGTAATTACACCGTCTGGAACAATAATTCCCGATCGACCGTTTGGCTTTAAATGCCCAATAATATAGTCAACAAAAAGTACCTCAGCACGATTTGCCTTTACTGAAAATTTATTATGTGGACGAATGCCACCATTCGGAGTCATGAATGGTGGATTGGCTAATATCACATCAAACTTATCATTCCACCTTTCATCCATCGAAAGTGAATCATATTGAACAATCTTTGGATTCTTGAATTGGTGCAAGTACATGTTTACCTGTGCGATACGGACCATTCCAGGATCGATGTCATACCCTTCAAAGTTTTGCATCAGTGTTCGGCGTTGGTCTGGAGTTAGCGGTTTCTCTTTTTTCTTCGGATCATCCTTACCGTCATGGTGTTTAAGAATGTTTTTGTAGGCACTGATCAAGAAGCCTCCTGTACCACAAGCAGGATCTAGGACCTTGTCGTCTTTAGTTGGATTTACTGCCTCAACAATGAAATCAATAATGTGGCGAGGTGTACGAAATTGTCCAGCATCTCCCTGTGATGACATTATAGAAAGTAGATACTCGTATGCATTACCGAGTTCTTCCGGATGCGAGTAATTAAAATAATCTATCTCTTTGAGAAATAGTCCGAGTACGTCTGGGGACCGATATGGTAAATATGCTGATTTAAATATATTTCTAAAAAGTTCAGGGAGTTGTTTTGATTCTGAAAACTTCACTAATGCTTCTGAATAGAGGTTCATTCGCTCTTGGTTTCCAACACGAGTATCCATGAGTCTGGTCCAAGCATACTTTTCTAATTCACCAGTGAAGAATGATGCATCGCCACCAGACTTGATTGCAGATTGATCCATATCATCCATAAACTTATAGATGAGAGCATTGGTGATCTGGTCAATTTGAGATGTAGGATTAGGGACCACACCTACGAGGACCTGTCTTGCTGCATCTATACGTCTTTTGGTTTCTGCGTTCATAGTTTTTTATAGGTTGGTTAGTTGATAAGCGTAGTCATTAACATATTGCGGTACGACCGTTTTGAAACCATTTAGTTTTTGATATTCATCAAAGCCAAATGTTGCACAGAAGTTAAATTGAGCAGGAGTATTCTTTTTGATAATCTCTCTCACTTCACTATCTACGATATAAGCTTTGAAAAAACTTTTTACTGCATCAAAGTGTTCTTGATCTACAGGATTCACTTCTGTGAATTTGGTCCATTCAGATTCTAGTAGGTCATCTTTTGTTTCAAAGCCTGTTTTTTGTCCAAATGCTACCTGTAAAAACTCCTTAACGGTGATGCGACGATCAACATTAAACAATTTACGGATATTAGCAAGATTGAGGAAATGCTTAGGTTTATCAAGGATATTCTTCTTTACATAATCCTCGGCTTCTTCAGTATCGCCGTTATCCCACATATTCTTGAGAGTCTGGTTACCAAGTACATCTTCTTCGATAGCACGCTTGAATCCTTCACGATCAATACGCATACCTTGGTCACCTACATGAGTCTCCGCTACAGAAACTACCTTATCGTCTGTATCAATATCTACTGGTCCCTTGAATATCTTCTGACCATTCTCATCTACAAACTCACCCTGAGTAGTATTGATATCAACCGAAGTCTCCGGACCGGCAAGTTGTTTAATGGTAGGCAACTTTATCTTTTCATCGTATGAGAACTCTTTTTCAAAATATTCACATGTTGCAAAGAAGTCAAAAAACTTGAACCTTTCCTTAGGGAAAGCTGTCTTTTCGTTTGTTGTGTAGTCTTGATATTCAAATAAATGCTTTCGAGTACCACGACCCTTGATCTGCACAAAGTCTGAGGGACTAAAGACTGGTCGCATAAGTGCGATATTCAAAATATCCTGACAATCGTATCCAGTTGTCATCATGCCCACAGTCACACAAACTCGAGTTTTACTTGAGTCGTATCCTTCTGGTTTATTTGTCTTTCCACCAAGCATATTGTTGGCAAAGTTTATAGTCATCTGCTGTGCATCAGATACTTGAGATGTGATCTGCATTGCAAAGTTAGACTCACTATAAAGATCCGGCCATTTCTCAAACGCTAGTCTATTGAGAATATTGGTAACTCGAGCTGCATGTTTTTGTGAGACACAGAAGACAATCGACTTACCAAACAAACTCACACCGAGCTCTTTTGCTACAGGATCAAATAGCCCGTTATCAATGAACGCCTTGCTCATAGCGATATTGGTTTCTTCATTGAAGAACTTTCTTTCGTAGTGTCGTTCGTTGAAAACCTTATCAATCAATTCACCTTCATCAGTCGTAGTGTGAACTGCATATCCTTTATCAGACAAAAGTTCAGTTGTGATTTCTGTGCGAGCATCTACAACTACAGGGTTAATAAGAAATTTATCTTGAACTCCCTTTATGAGGTCATAACGGAATGTCGGCTGTCCGGCTTCACATCCAAACGTTTTGTAGGTATCAAGCAATTGTCGTCTTTCAAATTCTCGCTGTGTATCTGCGCCATCGTTATCAAAACCTTTGAGGTAATCTTTTGGGGTAGCTGTAAGACCAAGTTTATAACCCACGAAATATTCAAATACCGCTCGGCTGTTACCACCAATTGATCTATGCGATTCATCTGAGATAACAAGTTCAAAATCTGTAGGAGAAAATTCTTTGCGGTATTTATCACCAGCAAGAAATGACTGGATAGTTGAAACTACTACTTGAGCCTTCTGCCATGAGTCACGGCTGTCTTTATAAATCACACAACCAAAATCCTTACCAAGATAATTTCTAAATGCCTTGAAAGCCTGATCTTCAAGCTCGATTCGATCCACGAGGAATAGGACCCTACGAGCATTACCAGATTTTAAAAATAGTTTTATAACTGCGGCTGAGATAAGTGTTTTTCCTGTACCGGTTGCCATTTCAAACAAGAATCTTTGTTTACCTTCCTTAGCAGATTCTTGAAGTGCTTTGATTGCCTGGACCTGATATGGACGAAGTTGTTTTAGATTGTTGGTCCTCAAAAATTCTGAACGGGTTGATTCATCTTGGAATGCAGGATCTTTTGCAAAGGTCGGCATTTGAGTCTCTACAACATAATTCTCATCAACAGAAGTGTTTGCAAGTTCGATAGGATTAGGAATGTATTTCTCATACTGCGTAATTGAGTCCTGAGTTGGGAATCGTGAGATAGTATCTGGATTACCATGTTTTGTATCCCAGAAGTAATGAATATTTCCGTTTGATAGGATTACGAATCGAGCACCGACATTACGTGCATAATTTCTAGCCTGTTCTTTTGCTGACAGAGGATCAATAGATTCTTTCTTTGCCTCAACAACTACAAGCGGACGATTATCCTTATCCAAAAGAAGAAAGTCTATAAAACCATGTACTTCATGCTCGAAGTCATCACCGAGTTCAGAATATTTAACTCCAGGCTCAAGCTGTATGTTTACCGGACCGTTTTTATCTGTTTCAAAACGCCATCCTGATTCCTCAAGTAGTTTATTTATTTTTATTCTTGCTGATGCTTCTTTTTTGTTCATATATTTATTTTTTAGGTTCAAAATTATTCCAGAGCTGACTCTTATCGGTTTTATCTAATTTTCCCCACACCTCATGTGCAATATGAAAAGCAACCTTATCTGAATCAACCTTTTGAGTTATAGGACTAATAAATACATCTTCATTCTTTCCATCTTTAGTAATTTGGCAATCAATTTCATAACCGAATGAAAAATCAGGATCACCACTTTTTTCAAAAAAAGCCTTGTCATTCTTATTTATACTCAATCTGTCGCAAGCAAAAGGAGTATTTGAGAAATACTTTGTATTTAGGATATTCTTTATTTTTGTTACCTCATCAATCAAATAAGGATCCACCGAATCACCCTTACTTGTGCTTTGTAACATAAGATTCAAGGAGAATAATGTATCTGCCTTTAACTTTGCCCTATAAGAATCTTTTTGTGAGTCAGTAAGTAATTCACCAAGCCCATCCAAAATATGCTTGTTGTCCATTGATTCCAACATAGCAATACTTTTTTCTAAAGCTTGTTTGTATGACATCACTGATCTCTCCTCTACAATCTTGCGATTAATCGGCCAGCTATTCTTAGCAAAATACTGAACATCAAAAATATCACGACTTGTCTTACCAATTCGCTCGAGCATTGCCATAAGCTTATGTGCGAACATATCTTCTTGGACCATCACCAACATCGATATACCCAACAGGGTTTTCATTTCGTACTTTGAACCAAATTGTCTACGATTTACTTCAACCTTGATATTTTGAGCTTTTGCATCATAAGAGATGACATTCCTAAGATTAAACCGTTGCATGTATGAGTCAGTAATCTTTCCGTAATTACCCACAATCTTATTAATTTTCTCAAAAACTTCTTTTTCTTTAACCTCATCTAACAAATCAAGATCCAAATCTACAGAGTTTCTAGGCAAATCATAAAACATCATGGCTGCTGTACCACCTTTGAACCCTAAATATGGGGCGATAGAGGTATCAGAATAGATGTCCTTCAAAATCTGCAACAATATATTCTTATGTTTTGAGTAGTCTAATGTCATATTATTTATTTACTTGATTGTCTTGATAGCTTTTAAAATATTCTTGAACTTTCTTTTCCAATCGCTTGTTGTGATAGATGGGCAAAATCTCAAATACTTTGTCCCAATTCAAATTAGCCAAATTATCGAAGTGATAATCTTTACTTACATATACACGATCCAAAAATGCACGCTCACGTGTAGCGATTGCGTAACCATCCTCATGTTCAATCCCAACGGTATTACTTAAAACATAATCCTTCATTCGGACGAATGTGATTTTCTGTTCACCAACATTGATTTCTCGATTTATATATGACGCAACAAAAATATTGCCATAATATTGAAAATTGACACCTTCCCTAGTTAAAACTGTCTCAAAGCTGATGTATGAGGGAGTGTAGATGCGAGTCGCTAATTCAAATCGATCGTAGTTTTTATCTTTTGCGTAAAATCCTCTATGAACCCTGATCAATTTCCCAGTCTTTGCATAGTAGTTTAATCGAACACGAACCGCTGACTCTGTTTGTTCACCCCACAACAAAATTACATCTTTAGTTGAAAAGATGGCTTTGGGTGATCTCAATAAGATCTCTAAATACTCGCCTTTTGTTGGTTTTTTATCCATATTGTTACTGGAAGTTAGTTTTAACCTAACATCCAGTCACAATACTAGCACATTTTAATAAAAACAACAATGGGCAGATTCACTAGATTTGGGCATAAAGTAGTGAAAATAGGCTATTTTTTCCCTTTATTCACTAGTTTTTAGCTCTTTCAGTAGAGACAGGCAGTCTTCATACGCATCAGCCTTACCGCCCACAAACTCATTAAAACCGTACTTTTCAATATCTTCGCTCTCACACATCTCCCTTTTCCACATGGACCGGTTTTCCTTGGCCTGTTTAGTAATAAATTCTTGAATCTGTTCCAGTGATAATTTTTTATTTATATCCATACTCTGATCGTTGATCGAACAGAACAATAAGTCAATATCGACATCCCTTACTTTAGTTCTCATTCTCGAGTAAAATTCAATGTATGAGTAATACTGGTACATTCAAAGCTTTAGGAGATTTACCTGATGATATCGTCAGTGATTTCAAAAACAAAGAATATAAAATCTGTAAAGAAAAATGTACTAATTTTTTAGTCTCCAATCCGGATAACGGCATTGCGCTCATTTATCTTGGAAAAATAGCTGAATCAGAAAAAGATTATCAATCTGCAATTCAACATTATAAAAAAGTTACAGAAATTGAACCGCGCTTCCCTTATATCTGGAGTTATATTGGTGAAGACTATACAGAACTAGAAAAATATAAAGAAGCTTACGAAGCTTTCACTGAAGAAATTGCTCTGATACCCTATAAAGCCGCACCCTGGTGTATGGCTTCTATCAGTGCTCAAAAGATGGGTGATCACGAACTAGCTGTGGGAATATTAAAAATGGCACAGGGAAAAGTAGAGAAAGAAGGACAAAGTATAGTTGCTTATGCACTTGGAGCACTGGAAGAAGTTGTTGGTAATAATGACGCAGCTTTGGTGAATTATGTACAAGGTCAAATGAGTGCTTTGGATGAAGAAAATAAACTTATATCTGCCAAACGTATTTATAAAATGTTAAAGAAGGAATAAAAGTCATTCATTAATAACATGAACCTAAACACTACAAAATCAGATCCGATAAATATGACGTTAACAATAGACCCCACCCATTCATCCGGTTGGAAGACTATTCTGTTTAATTGTAATTGCCATACTTTTGAAGCTGTAACATCGCAAATCATAAGAGCCATTCAATGCACCAAAGAGAGAGCTGATAATTTAGCATTTTTTGCTGACCGTACTGGAAGTGTAATAATATGTGAAGGCTCAAATGAAAAATGTGAAAAGGTCGCTAGCGTGTTGGGAAGTGTCGGGTTGGTCATTACAGTAACTCAATAGAATTACATATGGAGTATTAAAGATTGAACCTCGAATCTTTAATTTGAACAATCTGTATTAAAAGTTGGAGTCATTACAAACAAACTCTGCTCTCTGAAAAATGCCTCGAGTTGCTCCTGGTCCCCTTTTAGGCCCACGTGCCACATATCGATATCTTCTAACGGCCGAGGATCTTTGTAGTCGTAAATAGTTATGACTGTTGGCTTCTTGCCTTTTGTTTTGAATGCCCACTCAACACGAACCTTACCATCACCCGATCTCCATTCGTCTTCTCTGGCGCAATCATTCGGAAAACTAAAGGAATCCAGGAGCCCTTGATAGGAAACTTGGAGATAGCCGGCAAAGCTCGTGTGGTTTATATCTTTTGGTGTTGCTTTTACAAATGCTTTTTTCATGCACACACGAACATACCGGAAGGTTTTGAAGAAGTCTAGTTCGAACTGCTTGAATTTTTGGCACACGCCGTCGAACCAGTCCGAAGCCATGGAAACGCCTTACTTTTGGCAGAAAAGCGGACACACGGGCGAACAGGGGCAATTACGGGGTGAGAAGCTCGGCTGCTGGAGGCACTTTCTTAATTTCGGCCGTTTTAGCCTGAACCTGTTGTTTTAACTTCCAAGTGTTGCCATGGCTCAAAAGTCCGAGATATGACTGGACCGTTTCTTCTTTTCCTTCTCGTGCTGCAATACCGCTAAACATTCTGCGTTTGGTTGCCGTACGCAAAACGCGATGGTCCGGGAAATGAATCCAACCAAGGAAATCTACTCCTGATGCCACAGTAGAAATTGAAATCTTATTGGGATGCATAGAAAGCTTGAGCCGATCTCTCAAAAAGTCTTGCATGAGGGTCAGGGTCCTTTCGAGGCATACACGGTCATGAGACATGACAGCAAAATCGTCAGCATAGCGGATATAGTATTTTGCTTTGATTTTATGCTTCACAAATTGGTCAAACTCATTCATGTAAATATTCACGAGCAGCTGCGATGTCAGGTTGCCGAGCGGCAGACCAACACCCTCTGCGTTTGATCTAAAGCTTCCAATGATTACGGATAGAAGCCGGGTGATATCTTTGTCAGGAATATACGAATCCATAATACCGATCAGGACTTTGTGATCGATATTTGCGAAAAACTTTTTGATATCGCATTTCAAGACCCACGCTGTGCGCGTATCATTTCGCGAGACGATTTTGGAAAATTGACGGAAACGCTTCAATGCCCGATGTGTCCCTTTACCGATTTGGCACGAGTACGAATCTGAAATAAATGTTTTTGTGAAAAATGGAGAAAGGGTCCGGTGCAAAGCGTGGTGCAATAACCTATCTCGCACGCTCGCTTTATGTATATCGCGAGGTTTTGGATCAGAGATTTTAAATGCCTGGTATGCCGAGTGCGAGTAATTTTTGGCGGCAAGCTCGCGGTGGAGTAAAATTATATTCGTCATTAAATTACGCTCAAATTCTTGAACATCTTTCCGTGCTCGCTTGCCGCACACGAATTCTTTCCATGCTTCGAGAAGATTTTCGAGCGAGATGATATTATTATATGTATGTTGGAAAATAATTTTGGACATAAAGAT
>Ga0194052_1002459_pt1 | contig 10118 bp, 12 predicted proteins | sample SepL226m_MetaG_FD_160117 | JGI IMG/M metagenome (GOLD analysis project Ga0194052, IMG submission 160117) | Anoxic zone freshwater microbial communities from boreal shield lake in IISD Experimental Lakes Area, Ontario, Canada - Sep2016-L227-6m | ecosystem: Environmental > Aquatic > Freshwater >... | reverse complement strand
GGCTCTGCGTTCGTCGCAAGCGACGCTCGCCGCCGTGGATAACTCTGCACCTTTGGCAACCCGCCGGAGTCCACTTAAAACTCGGGGAAATGTTGTTCAGACAACCGGGGCCACTTCTAATGCTGCAAGCCCGACATCATCATCGAAAGCAGCCCGGGCAAGTGGCACTGCTACTACTTCACGAACGACTGCCAACTGTCCGAATTCACGACTCGCCAGAAGCAGATCGCCCTGAAGTTCAACAGCGACCCGTCTGTGAATGACCTGCCACGTGTCATGCGCCTGCCGGGGTTCTGGCACCAGAAGGACACGCCTTTCATGACCCGTATCGTTTCTCAGGAGTAATTCAACATGGCTACAAAACTCAAACTTGTCACGCCTGTCAAACCACGTCCGGTGCTGACCATCGTCAGCGCCCTGCAACTCGACGATGTCCAGTTGCCAGTGACCGGTAAGACACGCCGCAAAAAAATCAAGGGGGTGTCACCTCCGACGAGCGCCAGTAACGACGGCAACATCATCGAGTCCGGGCGCAACAATGCGCTGATCAGCATGGCCGGCGTCATGCGCCACAAGGGCATGACCGAGGTGGCCATCGCCGCGGCCTTGCACGCAGAAAACCAGGCACGCTGCCAGCCGCCGTTAGACACAGACGAAGTCAATGCCATCGCCTTGAGCATCATGCGCTACGACGCCGCTGACCCCGAAAAGCTGTTGAAGTCATTGACCGACACCGGCAATGCTTCCCGCTTTAGCAGCCGCTACCGTGACAACGTGCGCCATGTTTATGGCATGGGCTGGCTGATCTGGCTGGGCACGCGCTGGTCCCTGGATCAGGTAGCCCAGATCATGGAACTGGCCAAGGCGCTGGCGCGGACCATTCAGCAGGAGGCAGTCAATATTAACGATTCGGACGTCAGCGACGCTGTGAGAAAACACGCCAAGGCGAGCCTGCAAGCACCCAAGCTCAAGGCCATGCTGGAACTCGCGGCAAGCGAGCCAGCCCTGGCTGCGTTGCCTCTGGATCTGGACTCGCACGACATGCTGCTCGGTGTCGCCAACGGTGTTGTCAACCTGAAGACCGGCACGCTACAGCCGGCCCGGCGCGAAGACATGCTGACGCTGCACAGTTCCGTCATGTTCGATGCGGCGGCGCAGTGCCCGCAGTTCCTGATCTTCATCGACCAAGTAACGGGCCACGACAAGCATCTGGCGAACTACCTTCAGCGCGTGGTCGGCTACTGCTTGACTGGCATGACGACTGAGCAGTGCCTGTTCTTTCTGTACGGCAAAGGTCTGAACGGCAAGAGCACGTTCTTGAACGTGGTCAAGGCGGTGGTTGGCAGCGAGCTCGCGAAGCAGACTCCGACCGAGACCTTGATGGCCAAGCGCACCAGTGGCACAAACGACATAGCCCGCTTGCAGAACGTGCGCGTGGTGATCGCCAACGAGGTCGAGGATGGATCAATGCTGGCAGAGTCGTTGGTGAAACAGCTGACCGGCGGCGAGGCCATGTCGGCAAGGTTTCATTACGCGGAGTTTTTTGAATTTGTGCCGAAGTTCAAACTGTTCATCGCGGGCAACCACAAGCCCACGATCCGGGGGCGCGACAACGGGATCTGGCGGCGCATCCGGCTGGTCCCGTTTGTGGTCACCATTGCTCCGGAACATCGCGACCCTCACTTGCAGGACAAGCTGCTGACTGAACTGCCTGGCATCCTGAACTGGGCCATCAAGGGCTGTCTTGAATGGCAGAAGGTCGGACTGCGCGAGCCCCAGGTCGTCACGGAGGCCGTCAGCAGCTACCGCGAAGAGATGGACATCATCTCTCAGTGGATGAGCGACTGCTGCAAGGTCGGCGCCCACCTCGAGTTCAAGGCGAGCTACGCGTATCAAAACTATAAGACTTGGGCTGAACAGAACGGCTACAAGCCGATGGCGGCAGGGACGTTTGGCCGTGACTTGGGTGACAAGTTCCGTAAGGTAGAGCGGAACGATGGCAACCATTACCTCGGGGTCAGCGGCCGCGGCTAGTTGTGCCAGTGGAGGGTAGTGGAGGGCCAAAACATAACTTCTCTTATATATTTTTATTTTTATATATAGAAAGTTATGAAATTGGCCTCCACTACCCTCCACTTTTTTGAGCTCCCCGGGCACTGCCGCGCCACCATGCGCAGGAAATCGCACTACTCTAAGCAGCCCGCCCAGCCCCGATGATCGCCAGCAGTTCGGCATCACTCATCTGATTCATCCGGCTCAGATCGGACTGGCCAGCGGCACTGACCTCCACCCGCTTCGTCTCAGGAGCATAGAAACCGAGCATCTTGCCTATCTCCCGGAGCCCGGCGATCATGGCCATCGGGTTGCTCTGTGCACGCGCCTGATCTACGGCCTCCAAGAGGGCCGCCAGCACATCTTCACGCCTCAGACATAGCCTGGCAGCGTCAGTGGATTGCTGGGCTTGTAGGGCCGCCTGGACCCGGTTATCTTTAGTTAATCGGCACGCTATGACCTTGGCACTAGACGCAGCATAGCCCGATCTGATGGCGGCAGCAGCCCCATTCCCGTCGACCAGGTACTCAGCCACAAAACGGGTCTGCTTGGCTGATAAATTTGGGGGTTGGGCCATGCCCTGATTTTACCACCTTGCTCCTAAATTAGTAGCATGATTCACCATCCGATCTCTGGCGCCATAAATCAAGCCACCATGAAGCCGAGCACGAGGCGTCGCGGCGGTCCTGATCAGGGTCTTGGCGGCGTGGCGGATCTAGGAATAACATTTAAGCAGCCCTAGCACGATGCCAGATGCCAGAAAGTAATCAAACCTAATTTGTCGAACACTGCCAAGTTTGAAGTACCCACCTGCAATTGGTTTGCACCGATGGCTTACTTTTAGGCAAATTTCCAAAAACATCGTTATAAGTTGGCGCCGGCTTGAACGCCTCCTCTAACGCCCTTTGTCGTTGTAAGTTCAGCTGCTGCTGCTGGATCTGGAGCGCTTGAGCATTTTGCTCCTGCAACTGACGGGCTGCTACGTCTTGAGCCTGTCTTTCCTGATTCTGTTGGGCTTGCAGCAACCTCTCTGCCGCTTCCGCCTTAGCACTGTCAGTACGTTTTGCTCTTTCACGTTCCTGAAGTTCACTTACTGCCGCCATATAGGTTTGGCCCGTGTCAAACCGCACCTGATTGAACTCCCCATAGGTAACATCCCCAGCATAGAGCTTTGCATACAAAGCATATGCCGAATTCATTATCTTTCGGTTCAACAGAAACATTTCAGGTGAAACCCGTGGCTGGATGTACCGAACTCGAATATCGTCGCATTGCTGCCTAGCTTTTGCCCAGTAACTAATGAGAGCTTGCTCCTCTCGTGTCGCCTTCGTTCGATCAGCCAACATTTCCAATGTAGGCCTATCATTTTTTTGCGACTGGATGTAGCCGACTTTCGAACGTAGGGCTGCAAGCCTTGGATCGTAATTGAGGCCAAGATAGCACGCCGCGCCGGACTCGACTTCAGCGCTGGTGAAGACGGGTTGTTGGGCCTGGCAATTAGTTATGACAATAATGTAAAAGAACACTATGTTTGTCAGCAAAGAAAGGTTTTTCATAGGTTTGTCAATGTTCATCACTCGATGCCGGCAGTTCACACTCTACACTAAACGCCCACAAAATGTGCGATCTTGAATCAGTTCAGCGCAGTCGAGAAATTCGCTTCGTTCTTGGCGCGTCTGATAACCGCACCAACAAAATTCAAATTCTCCGCCTTACGACTGCGTCTTTGGCGGACGTTTCTTGTCGCACGGGAATGCACGCACTAACGCACTCTTCACGAGACGATACGCGCTCTCGTATTTCTTGTTTGGGTCAGCCGAATAGTACTTGATGACTGTATCCGAAAGCTGTTCCGCAGACACCGTCGGCGGTATGCAAAACAGCCCCCCGTCACCGGCATCTGCAACGCCTGAAATAAATCCTGCGTAGAACCCCGAATCAAAATTCGACTCATTTTTCTTGACTGCTTCAATGCTTTCAATCAGGTCTTTATCGGTGATGTAGTAGGCATGGGCAGACGACTGCATACCGATCAAAAACAAGGTTGCAAGGACCGCCAGTCGCCTAGTAATTCCCTGGTACGAAGTGCGCGGCATCAGAGAAAAGCTACGCAGCTTATAGCTGAGCCTTGCCCAACCGTGTTTCGGAGCGGTCACGATACCTTACGCGCATGAGTGGCGGGGACTCGCTGCCGGAGCTCAATCCACTCGTCACCCCCGTTCTGTCGTATGGGGCCAGTGCTGAAGACTTCATCAGAATTGAAATCCTTGATAACTCTGGTGGGCAACAAAGCAAGATCCGCCTCAACCATAACGATGAAGCATTTGGCACCTTGTCGGATCAGTTCAACATGCACCATACGCTCTCGATAACCCAAGTTACTCTGGTCGTCGACGAACGACAAATGCTGAGCTACCAAGATGTGTCGCTTGCCGTCAATAATTGACGTCTCATCCTGCCATGCACGCAGAAAAATGACCCCGTCACTACGCACCGCGCCCCACGACCAGCGGGTATTTACCAGAGGCGCGCCCAACCACTCGAAGTATTGTGTTTGTGTCATGCGGACTCCTTTTCCTGCATATATTGTGCGTGACAAGTTGATACCCGTGATATCAGGCTCGATTTGCAATCGCGAAGCCGCGCCTGAGCGCGGAGCACGAAGGGCACCCGCAAGCGGAGTTTTTGGGCGTCGGCTTGAATAAACCGGTTAGCATGAACAAGAATCATAGGGCATGAGTGCACGCATCCCGTTCCCTGGATCAATCCGCAGGATGAGCTCATCCTGCGCTCCATTGAGCTTTTTGGTGAAAGTATTAGATTCAGGAGCCTATCGTGTCTTCGGCACAGGAGTAGAACGGCGTCCATTCCCAGCCGGGTCCGCTTATTGCATAGACCTCGATGACACGACATCCCAAGTCCAATAAGAAGGGTGACGCCGTCGTATGCTCTCCCCATTCGTAATCGGGTGGCAAAATATCGAAGACCCGTTCAGTCCCAACGAGATGACGACGGTGCTGGGCCTGTTTGCTGACTATCCGAACATCGCTCACCTGGTGCATCAGCCTTGTCATGTCGCTGAACGTCAAATATGGCAGAGCGTGACCAAAGATGATCGCCCCATCATAGTAAGCCTCGATAAAATCCGTGCTTTCTAGGTAGCCACAAGTGAATCGAGTCCGTACCGCTGGTTTGGGTCGCTCCCCTCGCTCATCGTGCCAATTGATCACACACTGCTCTACGGCATCTGAATCGCCAGCGAAAAAACTGACGCTCATCGAACTACCGTCGCAGAATGTATAGCCGCCGCAGTGCCAGTCGTCCCCGCACAACGCCTCGTTGATCACCGCGGTCGCTGCAGCTCGGTCGAGACCTTGGACATCGAATTTCAAACGTAACGCCCTAGTCATGGCATGATTTCTCCAAACAAATCCTAACGCGAAGGTAACCGGACGCCGAGGTCGCACCCAGCTTCCATGTGTGTGAGCTGAGGCGGAACGTGAGGACATTATTCGCTCACTTGCGGCGCATTTACTTTAGTGATGATATGTTCTACTGAGGCAAGCTGGCCAAATAAATCAATAGAGCCACACGTCGCCACGTGAGATCTGGGTGTTGAATGTCGCGTGCACTGTCCAGCCTTTGCCCTTGTGGGCCAACAGGTTGGTACTGTCTGGATGGTGGTATCGGTTTGGCAAGCCGAATGAAACAGCAGCGACCCCTGTTCCATTCAAAGGCGATGGTGGGGCGCCACCTCCAGATCCACCATGGTGCGTGATTGCGAGGGCCGATAAATTTGAAAATGCCGCGGCAGGAATCATGTCATATGCGACGTCACCAGTAAGCAGAGCGTTGCCCCTCCCTATAGATGCTGTCATCACATAGCCACTGCTGTTCCTGTCGGTTGAAGGGCCAAGACCCTTCCAAAGGTCCAGCCCGTGACCAACCTGAAAAGCCGCCTGTTTCAACAGAGTCAAGTTCCCACCAAGCAGCGATTGAAGCCGCGCTGCGCTGGGTCCCACGTCTTGTTCGGGGGCATACCAACACAATTGTCGAAGCGCCTTAAGTTTCGTGACCGCCAACGAGTAGTGGTCGAAGTCCCAATGGGAAAGAGCGACGAAGCCTCGTTTTGGAACTCGCCCGACATCGGCGAACGCCTTAGGGAATGTGTGATGATGGAAAAAGACCGGCCCCCCAACGTCAAAGTAGCCCTCAATCGGTGAATCCGCATCCCTCGATTTGTGTATGGCCGAGAAGTTAGCGTGTCCGACATCCAAAACACGCACAAAGTGTGTCGCCCTAGGCTTCAGGGGAGGGACCTGTTGGATGAAATTACCAGCTTGTCCCAAGTGACATAACGCTCTGAGATCCGCAAGAAGACGTTCCTGCGGGGAGTTTTTTGGCTTGCCGTTCAACGGCTCCATCCTGATCAAATTGATCCGCGTTATCGGTCCGCTGTAGTCGCTGGTTCCGTAAAGGAGCCAAGCGGGCGGGTCGCCAGGACTGGGGCCAAAGGTGACACTGAACCAATTGCCTTCAACTACTGCGCTCAAATTGAACCGATTTTTAAGTCGCTTCATTGTTGACATGATCCTAACGATTGCCAAGTCCCTTGGATTGCGCTCGCCGCCTTTTCCAGAATCGAAGGCTGAGGAAACGATCACATCTAGCACCACGTCGGAGCGCTCTTGCCGGCCGGCTTGTTCAGGAGGGGTCGAGACTGCCTCCACAAACGCGTAGCCAGAAATAGGTTCGCTGGAATCTGTCATTCGATCTCCTTAGTCCACCTGAGCACCAGATTCACCCTCAGATGTATGAGAGACGTTTTCGATCAAAAAACGATCGAATCGCAGGTTACCGACTCTCGCACGGAACGGCGCGCCGAGCAACGTCAAGTCTCGATTTACTCCGCTTCCTGCACGAATTAGCCCGAGGTGCGCCTGAAAACTACGTGCGCCAAATGCACTTGTTCTTGCGGTACTGCGCGGCCTATTACCCAAAACCACAGGCGTCTCGTACTCTATGAGTCGCTGACGCAATGCTTGGATCTCCGCCATGGCCACGCTCTGCCTCTGGATTCGAATCCCTACCTTTCGATAGGCGGGGTCGATGTTGGGTCTTGGGTTCTCGCCTCCAGGAGCCATTACCATGAACCGCGTGTCAGAAGCGGGGACGATGATATTCACAGTCTCTTCGCAGTCGAGCAGACTTCGCATTGGTCGCCGAGCGTGATAGATCGTTAGATGGAGTCGCTTGAGCAGGAACTTCGGCTTGATCCCCGCTTCATCCATCAAGAACGAGCGGACCCTCTCCGAGTCTTCACTGGCGAGGATGAGTTGTGCCCATACTTCGAACCTAGTTGTCATGGTCGAAGATCTACATAGCCCGACACTTCGCCTGCCAAGATGAACCGTCCTGGCTCGCGCTCCCGGACGCGAGCGATTTCGAGTTCTTGATTATTGACGAGGTATCGGTGCATGCTTTCAAAGCCCAGAAGAGCAACGTGGGGCAAGCGGTAGCGGCGGCACCCACCGCAGAAACTGAGTTGCCTGGATTCTCTCCCAGGGTTGTGATTTATTGCCATATGCGATTCGGACTCCCTCAACCTTGAGTGACTAGACAAAAAGTCCCACCAGTAATCAGGGTTTGGATGTGCCCCTGCACCGTTCGCAAGAACGACGGGTTCTTTACCAAGACGCCGAGCTCGAGGTTGCGGTTGAACGCATCGTCTGTCAGGTTGGCGCTCGATACCAACACCGTGTCATCCACGACCGCTAACTTTGAGTGCAGCTTACCGGGACGCCCTGCCTAGTTAATTGGCCACAATCACCAAGCTGTCATCTCCGCCTAAGATCATATCCTTCAATTATCACGGTGCGAAGAATACTAATGTCTACAACTTTCCTGTACGCACCGCTGTGACCTGTAGAATTTGCAAGAATTAACTCAGTACAGCCAGTATGGCCGCTAGGGCAACGCAATGTGGAGTCAAAGCGAGCTACGCAATTTCGGAGGTGATGAAATTCATCCGCCGCCCCAAGATCGTCATTTTGGCGTTCGGTGTTAGAGCGCTTGTCGAACGCACATGGTCATCCACCAGCGCAGACCCTTTAGTCAATTTTTTAAGATGGCCATCGTAGCAGGCGTTGAACGGGCCGTCCGAGTTCATATTGAGCGCGGCGACGACCTCAACGCACGCGATGCCGCTGGTCAGACTCCGCTCATGCTCGCCGCAGCGCGAAACAAGCCCCACATTTGCAAGCTACTTCTTGATGCCGGGGCCGACCCACTTCTTATCGACAACGACGGAAACGACGCGCTCCTCATCGCCAACGCTGCTGGTGCGCGAGAAGTTGAACTGCTATTGAAGCAGACATTTGACCTAAAGTTTCAACCTCTAGTGGCCGACAACCCTACCCCGATGGATGATGCAACCGTAAATACAAATGATATTTGCATTACGGGACCCCTCCACAAAGTGACGCCCCCCAGCGCGACACTCCCAAAGCCCCTGACAAAGCCCCATCCACCGTTACCGTCCAAGCAAGGCTACTTGTCAGCAGCCCCAAATGCACCTCGTGAAGTCGCAGGAATGCATGCCTCGCCATTGCCCAATACCGTCGAGCTAATCGACTTCGACGAGGACGGCGCAACCCTGGACCTGTCAGGGTGGGAAGCCGAAGTTGAACTCTCGACGCCCGAGGGCGACCCGGCCGTATTGTTCGTCGCGTCGGGGGTTCAAAACGCTATTTCCGATCATGCGCCCGTCGACCTTTCCGCCGACTGGGACGATTTCGAGGCCTTTTTGCCCGAGCGCGCATCCCCTTTGCCCGCGGCCGACGACGCTGAAGCACGAGAACGCCTGCGCTCGCTGCTGCTTCGTGCGACCCGCGAGGGCAGTGTGCCGAATGAGGCGATCGAAGACCTGACGCTCAACGACGACCAAACGCCCAATGCCGACGCAGAGGCCTTGCTGCGCATGGTCGTCAACGACCTTGGGGCGGAAGCTGACGAGCGCCATGAATATTCCACGCGGTATGAAAGCTTCGCGGTGCATGTCGCGCCCCGCGAAACGCCCGACGAAGAGCAGACTGTCGACGATGCGCTGGCGTTCATCGACGAATTGGAGTCGCGCCGCAACGATCCGCTGCGCCTCTATCTTCGCGCATTTCAATACGATGCGCTGCTGACCGCGGACGAAGAGATTGCCCTTGGCAAGGCAATGGAACAAGGCATCGAGGCCGCGCTCGACGCGCTTGCTTCATCCATCACTGGAATCGAAGCTATCGTCGAAGCGTCCCTGTTGGTGAAGTCCGGCACCAAAAACCTTCGCTGGTTGTCAGCGGGGATACGGGAGGAGATTCCCGTGTCAGACGGCAACCCGGACGATTCACCATCCACAAAAGCCGACAGCCTAGACGATGACAAGGAGTCCCAAGATGACTCAGACGACGAATCTCCGAACAACGAGCTTGCCGAGTTCATCGCCAATTCGGAACGCCTTTTGACTATTGCTCGATCGCTGAAAACAAAGCCCGCCGCCATAAGCTCCGTGCGCGAAGCGCTTGGCTCGCTGGGCTTGTCGCGTTCCTATCTTTTAGCCCTGGCCGAATCTGGCCGCATCGCCGAACCCGAATCGGCACGCGCGTTCAAAAACGCGATGCTGGCGTACAGGGCCGCGCGCGATCGCATGGCCGTGGCGAACCTGAAACTCGTCTACTCCATAGCCAAGAAGTACCTTTTCAGCGGGATGCCGCTGGACGACCTGCTTCAAGAGGGAAACATCGGCCTCTTGAAGGGCGTGGAGCGCTTCGACTGGCGCAGGGGTTTCAAGTTCTCGACGTATGCCACTTGGTGGATTCGGCAACAGGTGTCGCGGTTCGTAGCCGATAAGGCCAGAACCATCCGCGTGCCTGTCCATGTTTATGAAAAGGTTAAACGTATCGGGCAGGTCGCGCGCGTCTTCGAGGTAGACCACGGCAGAGACCCCACCACCGCCGAAATTGCCGATCTCGTCGAACTCTCTCCTCGCAAGGTCGCCGCCTACCTGCAGATCGCAGGAGAAC
>Ga0194052_1002452_pt1 | contig 10135 bp, 9 predicted proteins | sample SepL226m_MetaG_FD_160117 | JGI IMG/M metagenome (GOLD analysis project Ga0194052, IMG submission 160117) | Anoxic zone freshwater microbial communities from boreal shield lake in IISD Experimental Lakes Area, Ontario, Canada - Sep2016-L227-6m | ecosystem: Environmental > Aquatic > Freshwater >... | reverse complement strand
ACCCAACAAGGTGGAAAAGTAGGACACCGCCGAACACACATCAACGGAACACCCCCCGAGAAATCGGGGGGTGTTCCCACATAAGTGGCAAACGCTAATCGAATAGAGCCGGCATGCAACGAAAACCCATTGACTGATATCAGTCCTTGTTGAAAACCGGCGGCCGTTTCTGCGTGAACGCCGTCATGCCCTCGACCATATCGGGGCTGCCGAGAGTGGCGTGAAAGGCCGCGCGTTCGTCGCGCAGTGATTCCGCCAACGTCTTCTCATCACCGGCCACCAAGCAACGCAAAATCGACGCTACGGCGATCCGCGGCATATCAGCCAGCTCCTGAGCGAGGTCAAGTGCGCGTTGCTTGAGTTCCGCATTAGGCCAGACCTCGGTCACCAGGCCAAGCGTTAGTGCCTCCGGGCCGGACAGTGTCTTGGCGCGGAGAATGAGATCCACCGCACGATCGCGGCCGATACGCCGCGCCAACCGTGCACTCCCACCCCATGCGGGCACCGAGCCCAGGTGCATTTCCGGCAGACCGATCCGGGCACCATCCTGGGCAGCCAGCCGGAAGTGACAGGCGAGCGGCAGCTCGAGTCCGCCGCCCAAGCAGTTACCGAAGAGCGTCGCAATCCAGGGTTTGTCCATATTCTCAATTGCTGCAAGCACCCGCAGGCGCTGGTCGAGGATGGCATCGACCCGTCCGGAGTCGCCCAGGGAGCTGATGAGTTCCTTGAGATTCATTCCCACTGAGAAGTTCTGATCACCAGCAGCGGTGATGACCACAGCACGAACGGCGCCGTCGGCTGCAATGGTTCCGACGACCGATTCGAGGGAATCCATGAACGCTAATGACATGCGGTTATAGGGAGCATCATCGATCGTGATGACCGCAACCGGGCCACGCCGGGTGAATTCGAGGCCGCTTTCCTTCATCACCGGATCGTACTGGCGGCTACCGATCTAGCTTTTGTGTGCACTGCCTTTGGGCGCAGGCCGGCGCCGGAAACCGAGACCGAGACCGAGTATTACGCTGCCTCTGAGCAAGCGACTTGGGAGTTGACTGACGTGTGCGGGATGACCGGCTGGGTGGATTTTTCCCGGGACCTGACCCGAGAGCGGGCAGTCATCGATGCGATGACCGAGACCATGGCCTGCCGCGGACCCGATGCCGCGGGGGTGTGGCTGCGACGCGACGTCGCACTTGGTCACCGTCGGCTGGCGGTGATTGATCTGGCCGGTGGCGTACAGCCGATGGTGGTCTCGACACCGACGGGCGATATCGCGATGGTCTATATCGGCGAGGTTTATAACTTCATGGAGTTGCGCCGCGAGTTGATCGCCAAGGGACACAGCTTCGAGACCGCCAGCGACACCGAGGTGGTCCTCCGCGGGTATGTGCAGTGGGGTGAGGCGTTAGCGGATCGGCTGAACGGGATGTATGCATTCGCGATCTGGGACTCGCGCGAACGCAAGTTGGTAATGATCCGAGACCGGATGGGCGTCAAGCCCTTCTACTTCTACCGGATCCCCGGCGGCGTGTTGTTCGGATCGGAGCCCAAGGCGATCTTCGCCAACCCGATGGCTGCACGGGTGGTCGACCTCGAGGGGTTTCGCGAACTCATTGTGCCGGTGAAAACCCCGGGGACTGCGGTCTGGAAGGGCATGCGTGAGGTCGAGCCCGGAACGATCGTCACCGTTGACGATCATGGCATCCGGGAGCGGACCTACTGGCGGTTGGAGTCGCGACTGCACACCGATGATCGCGACACCACGATCGCCCGGGTGCGCGAGTTACTGGATGACATCGTTCGCCGGCAGTTGGTCGCTGATGTTCCCGAATGCGTATTGCTGTCGGGCGGGCTGGATTCCAGCGCGATTACCGCGCTGTCCGCCCGAGAGTTGAGCACGCCGGTGCGGTCCTTCGCGGTCGATTTTACTGACCAGGCAGAGAACTTTGCACCCAGCGATATGCACCCCGCGCGCGACACGCCCTATGCGCACGAAGTTGCCGAGTATGTCGGTTCTGACCACGCCGATATCGTGCTCGATCATCGTCAGCTGTCCGATCCCGAGCTCCGGCGCAAGGTGGTCGCAGCCCTCGAACTCCCGGTGGGTGGTGCCGAACAGGCTGCCTCCATGTATTTGTTGTTCAAGGCGATTCGGCAGCAATCCACGGTGGCGCTGTCCGGAGAGTCCGCCGACGAGATCTTCGGCGGGTACCGGCAATTTCACGACCCGCAGATCCAGCAGACGGATGCCTTTCCGTGGGTCGCAATCGGCGCGTCATGGACCGATGCCAGCGGCTACATCCTCACTCCAGCGCTGCGTGCATCGCTGGACCTGGAAACCTATATGCAGGATCGCTACTCCGATGCCGTCGCAGAGGTGGACCGCCTCGCCGCCGAAGATGACGTCACCCACCGGATGAGGGTGATGAGTTACCTGCACCTGACCCGGCACGTGGGAATCCTGCTGGACCGCAAGGACCGGTTGAGCATGGCCGTGGGCCTCGAGGTGCGGGTGCCGTTCTGTGATCACCGCCTGGTCGAGTATGTCTACAACACGCCCTGGTCGATGAAAAGCTATGACGGCAGGGAGAAGAGCCTGCTGCGTGGTGCAGTCAGTGACGTCCTGCCGGAATCGGTGCTGCAGCGGCTCAAGAGCCCCTACCCGCGCACCTCAGATCCCCTGTACAGCGCCGCCGTCCACGCGCAAGCTCGAGAAGTTCTCGGCAGTGGCAGCGACACACTGTTCAGTGTGGTCGACCGGCACGCGCTTGAACAACTGGCCCGCCCCGATTTCGAATCGCTGACGCCGCTGGATCAGTCGCGATTGGAACGGATTCTCGAAGTGTCGGTGTGGCTCGACCTTTACCAACCGCAACTCGCTATCTGAGTCCGCCGGTGTCCACCGCGCCGCGGCGGGGGTTACGCGGGCTCATAGCGAAGCAACGTGATCTCGTGTTCGGGGACGTCGACGAATACCGGTTGTATCCGCATGCCAACCTTCAACTCTGCGGGATCGGCGTTGACGATCTCGGTGGCGAACCGGGGACCCTCGTCCCACATCCCGACGGCGACAATATGCGGCACATCATCAGCGAAGTGGGGTGCGACCGGCCGGTGGGCGACGGTGTAGGTAAACAGCACTGCCGCACCCGAGATCTCGCGCCACTCGAGGTCATCGACGAGGGTGCCGGGTGCCAGCACGCGTGGATAGAAGACGTAGCGGCCCGCTGACGGCGAGTACTGAATGCGAATCGTATGTTGCGCCAGGGCATCCCAGAACGGTTGGGTGGTCGGCGTCGGCACCGGCATCGGCCTGCTGAAATCGGCCATCTCTAGTCTCCTTCCAATACCAGGGTGGTCTGTTCTGCGAGGACTCCGCCATTGCCGGAGACGAACGCCCGGCTGCAATCGGCGACCTGTGTCGTGCCGGCACGGCCCATGATTTGTCGGGTGGCGTCGCAGATGTGGTGCATGCCGCCGGCGAAGCCCGCCTGGCCGTAGCCCAGTTGGCCCCCGGCCGTATTCATCGGGAAGTCCCCGCGGAATGTCAGGTCGTGGTCGGCGACAAAATTCAGACCCGTGCCCTTCTCGCAGAAGCCAGCGTCTTCCAGACTCAGCAGGGCGGTGATGGTGTAGCAGTCATAGATGGACACCATGTCCATGTCAACCGGTGACATTCCGGCCATCGAGAACGCCGACTGCGCAGCGTGGACCATCGGTGTCTGCATAAGGTTCTCGGACCACATGACCATCTTGCAGTTCACCCGCTCCCCGAAGCCTTTAACCCATACCGGCCGGTTCGGCGACCGGCGTGCCAGGTCGGCGTTGGTCACCAGCACACCGGCGCCGCCCATGACCGGCATGACGATTTCCAGCATGTGCAGGGGGGAGTTGATGATCGGGCTGTTGATGACGTCGTCGACGGTGATGGGCACGTCGTGGAAGATTGCGCCGGGGTGGTGATTGGCGTTGATGCGTTGGTCGACGGCGATCTTGGCGATCGCCCGCTCGTCGTAGCCGTAGGTGGCGCCGTAGAGCGTGGCGACGCGGGCGTAGGGGCCGTTTTGTCCGAGTGTGCCGTAGGGGATTTCGAACTCTGCCTGGGGTGAGCCGTACCGGTTGCTCGAGCCGCCGAAATGTAGTGAGTCATTGATATGAGGCGGCTTCTTCTCGCTGACCGGAGTCAATGGCGTTCCCGGCAGCACACACAGCACGGCGTTGCACAGCCCGAGTTCGACTGCCGCCGCGGCCCGCCACACCATCGCTGCCGCAGTGGCCCCACCGAGGTCAACCATCTCAGCGAAATTGACCTTCAGTCCGAGGTATTCGGCAATGGTCGACGGAGCGAAGATTGCCGATTCCTGCAGATGCCCGGTGCATATGCCATCGACCGCTGTCGCGGGCAGTCCCGCATCGGCCAGGGTTGCCGCAGCCAGGCGAGCCCACTGTTCCAGGGTGGACTCCAGCGGTCCCGTCGGCCGCTTGGTCGCGGGGCGCTCGGTGAATCCGACGATCGCTGCCTCACCACGAAGACCCATCACACACGCCCCTGCATCAGCGCCGGGCCAATGAGGCTGCGATTGTTCATGGCATCCTCCTCGTGTTCTGCTTCAGTCGACCGACGTCTTCGGCTTGGTTCGAGTATCGCAATCCCGCACCGCCCGGGATGTCCACCTCAGGGACCCGACGGCGGGGGAAGCCGACGTCCTCCGATCGGGGGACACCTAACGAGGTGTGCACGACACCGGGGCTGGATCAATGCCCGTATCGTGTCTGGCGATGGCTGACGACAGAAAAGGCGACGGTGGCCGGCGCCCGGTCCGGGGCCGTCCCGAACGGGGCCGCCCCGAGGGCTCGGCACGCGTAAGGTCCGGACCCGCTCGGCCGGGACGGCCGCAGCCTGGTCGGGCCCAGCCTGGTCGGGCCCAATCGCGGCGAGCATCCGACGCCGAATCGGCGCCCCGCGAGAACAGCGGGCCGGCGATCCCGGCGACGGTGGAGGCCAAACAGCTCGCGCCGGAGATCCGAGCCGAATTGTTCACCCTGGACAAGTCCACCGCGGACACCGTCGCCCGTCACCTTGTCGCCGCCGGAGAACTGCTCGACTCCGACCCGGAGGCCGCACTCGCGCACGCCCAGGCCGCCCGTACCCGCTCCGGGCGGATTGCGGCCATCCGGGAAGCGGTCGGAATCGCCGCCTACTACTGCGGCGACTGGGCTCAGGCACTCGCGGAGTTTCGGGCTGCCCGGCGGATGGGCTCGAAATCGCAACTGCTGCCGCTGATTGCCGATTGCGAGCGCGGGGTGGGGCGACCGGAGAAGGCCATCGAACTGGCCCGCGGACCCGAGGCTGCCCAACTCACCGGCGATGATGCTGACGAGCTGCGCATCGTCGCCGCCGGCGCCCGGGTCGACCTCGGTCAGCTGGACCAGGCGCTGGCACTGCTGTCCAGCCCGACGCCGGATCCGTCGCGCACCGGGTCCACCGCTGCCCGGCTGCTCTACGCCTACGCAGAAATCCTGCTGGCGCTCGGCCGGTCCGATGATGCGCGGCAGTGGTTCGTCCATGCCGCGGCAGCCGACCTTGAGGGCGACACCGATGCTGAAGAGCGGATCGACGAGCTAGCCCCAGGGGAGCAGGTCTGACGTGAGAACCCTTGCCCAACAGCATGATTGCCTGCTACTCGACCTGGACGGCACGGTTTTCCGCGGCCACGCGCCGACTCCCGGGGCGGTGAAGACACTCGATGGTGTGCAGTGCCGCGCACTGTTCGTCACCAACAACGCCTCCCGCTCTGCCGACGAGGTCGCGACGCATCTGTGCGACCTCGGGTTCAAGGCCACCGCGGCCGATGTGGTGACCAGTGCACAGAGTGCAGCCCGGATGCTCGCGGCGCAACTGCCGGCCGGGGCTGCGGTTCTCGTCGTCGGTACCGATGCGCTTGCCGCTGAGATCGACGCCGTCGGACTTGTGCCGGTGAGCTTGGCCGCCGATGAACCCGTCGCCGTCGTTCAGGGCCTGTCGATGAGCATCGGTTGGTCGGAACTGGCCGAGGCGGCGCTGGCGATCCGGGCCGGGGCACTGTGGGTCACCGCCAACCTGGATGTGACGCTTCCCACCGAACGGGGCTTGGTGCCGGGCAACGGATCCCTGGTTGCCGCACTGCGGGCCGCCACTGATGCCGAACCCCTGGTGGCCGGCAAACCCGCTCCGGCTCTGATGCAGGATGCCCTGGCGCGCGGGGACTTTCGCACGCCACTGGTGGTCGGGGACCGACTCAACACCGATATTGCCGGAGCCAACGCCGCCGGCTTACCGAGCATGATGGTGCTCACCGGGGTCAACACGGCGTTCGATGCCATTGTCGCCGATGCCGACCACCGCCCCACCTACATCGCCGAGGACCTGCGGGCGCTCAATGGTGATGGCGCTGCGCTGCAGATCGCCGCGCATCCGGCCTGGCGGACCGAGGTCGGACCTGATGCGGTGACCGTCACGGCTACCGGAGCGGATCCCGGCGACGATGGGCTGTCGGTGGTTCGGGCCACCGCCCGCGCAGTCTGGGACGCCGGCCGCACCGGCCCTCTGCTGGCGGTGCGGGCCGGTGATGACATCGCCCGCGCCGCGCTGGAGCGCTGGGCGGTACTGCGGCCAGGTGATCGGCTAGCGTGAGCGGTGACATGAACACCGATCCGCAGCAGATTCGCGCGCAGGTCGAGGCCGTGCTGGTCGACCTGCCGTCTCTCGATCTGGAGTTTTCGGATAGCAAAACGGCCGACGTCACTGAAATCGACGCCGTGGGACGCCGCCTCGAAGAAGCGCACCAGATTCTGGTCGACGCGCTGGAATCGGTCGAGAAGGGCTGAGCTGCGCATGACGCGGCGGGCCCGGGTTGACGCTGAGCTGGTCCGTCGCGGTCTGGCACGCTCGCGGCAGCAGGCGGCCGAACTGATCGGAGCCGGGCGGGTCACCATCGACGGAATGCCGGCAGCCAAACCTGCGACCGCGGTCGCGGTGACCGCCGCGCTGGCCGTCGAGGGCTCTGATGAGAAGAGCTGGGTCTCCCGCGGCGCACACAAGTTGATCGGTGCCCTGGATACCTTCGGGATTGATGTGACGAGTCGGCGCTGTCTGGATGCCGGCGCTTCGACCGGTGGCTTCACCGAGGTGCTGTTGGAGCGTGGCGCGCTTGAGGTGGTCGCGGTGGATGTGGGGTACGGACAACTCGCATGGTCGCTGCGATCCGATCCCCGGGTGCGGGTCCTGGAGCGCACCAATGTCCGCGAACTGACGCCGGAGGCCATCGACGAGCGAGTCGGCCTGGTGGTCGCCGACCTGTCGTTCATTTCTTTATCCACAGTTCTTCCGGCGCTGACCGCCTGCGCGGCCCCGCACGCCGATATCGTTCCCATGGTGAAGCCGCAGTTCGAGGTCGGGCGCAATCAGGTTGGCCCGGGTGGCGTCGTGAGCGATCCGCAACTGCGGGCCGGTGCGGTGCTGGCCGTCGCTCACCGGGCTGCCGAACTCGGCTGGCAGACCGTCGGCGCAACCGCCAGTCCGCTGCCGGGCCCATCCGGCAATGTTGAATACTTCCTGTGGCTGCGTGCGCAGACTGATAGCGCGCTCAGCGGCGATGCCCTCGATGTCGAGGTGCGCCGCGCCATTGCGGAGGGGCCCCGGTGAGCGACAGAACAGCGAACACTGACCGGACCGTGCTGCTGGTCGTCAACCCTGGCCGGGATCAGGCCAACGAGACTGCGCGCAAGATCGAAAAAGTGTTGGATGCCAACGGGATCGGACTTCGGGTGCTGGCGACCGAGGCGATCGACCTCGGTGCCGGCATCGAGGTGGCGGACGGCGACACGCATGCAGCCGATGGCTGCGAACTCGTCCTTGTCCTCGGTGGCGATGGAACCTTTCTGCGGGCCGCGGAACTCGCCCGCAATGCCGAAATCCCGGTTCTGGGAATCAATCTCGGCCGCATCGGATTCCTGGCCGAGGCTGAAGCAGAGGCCATCGACAGCATCCTCGAGCACGTTGTCGCGTGCGATTACCGGATCGAGAATCGGATGACGCTTGACGTGGAGGTCAGCCTGGGCGGTGAGGTGCTCTCCCGCGGCTGGGCGCTTAATGAGGCGAGCCTGGAGAAGGGCGGGCATCAGGGCGTGCTCGGTGTGATGGTGGCGATTGACGGCCGGCCGGTATCGGCCTTCGGTTGTGACGGCGTTCTGGTGTCCAGTCCGACCGGTTCGACGGCGTACGCGTTCTCATCAGGCGGTCCGGTGGTGTGGCCGGATCTGGAGGCCATCATCGTGGTGCCCAATAACGCCCACGCATTGTTCGCCCGCCCGATGGTGACCAGTCCCAACGCGGTGATCACCGTCGACGTCGACTCCGACAACCCCGACGCGGTGGTGCTGTGCGATGGCCGACGGGAGTCGGCCGTACCGGCCGGCGCGCGGCTGCAGGTGACCAAATGCCAGACCCCGCTGAAATGGGTTCGGCTGGACAGCGCACCATTCACCGATCGGTTGGTGCGTAAGTTCCGGCTGCCTGTGACGAGCTGGCGCGAGCAGTAGATGCTCGCCGAGATCCGGATCGACTCACTCGGTGCGATCAGTGCGGCCACCGCGGAGTTCGACCGCGGACTGACCGTCCTCACCGGTGAAACCGGCACCGGCAAGACCATGGTGGTGACCGGCCTGCACCTGCTCGGCGGCGCACGCGCCGATGCCACCCGGATCCGCTCGGGCGCCGGCCGCGCGGTGGTGGAGGGCCGGTTCAGCACTGAAGACCTCGACCGCACCACCGGTGCGGCGATCGACGAGATCCTGGACTCCTCGGGCGCTGATCGTGATGATGACGGCAGTGTCATCGCCCTGCGGTCAGTGAGCCGCGATGGTCCGTCGCGTGCCTACCTCGGCGGACGCAGTGTGCCGGCCAAGACCCTGACCACCTTCACCACCGGACTGCTGACCCTGCACGGTCAAAACGATCAGTTGCGGCTGATGCGCCCGGATGAACAGCGCGGCGCACTCGATCGGTTTGCCGGTGTCGCGGCCATAGTCGAGCGCTATCGAAAGTTACGCGATGAGTGGCTCATTGCCCGCCGTGACCTCGTCGACCGCACCAACCGTGCGCGTGAGATGGCCCAGGAGGCCGACCGATTGAAGTTCGCGCTCACCGAGATCGACGGCGTCGATCCGCGGCCCGGTGAGGACGAATCACTGGTGGCGGAGATCCGGCGGCTCTCCGAACTTGACGCTGTCCGGGAGTCTGCCGCCGACGCCCGCGACGCGCTATCCGGAGCTGACGAACAGGCAGTCGACAGCCAAAACCGTTCCGCCACCGATATTCTCGTTCGCGCGGTCGCGCTTTTGGAATCCTCTGATGACACCGCTCTGAGTGCGTATGCCCGCCAGCTCACCGATGTGCTCACCGTGGTCGGCGATGTCGGCCGCGAACTCGGTGACTTTCTGGCCGCACTGCCCGCCGATGCCAGCGCATTGGAGAACAAGCTCGCCCGTCAGGGTGAACTGCGCACCCTGATCCGCAAGTACGCCGCCGACGTCGACGGGGTGCTGAGCTGGGCGGCGGAGTCGCGACAGCGGCTGGCGGCACTTGACGTCTCCGAGGAAGCGCTGACCGGGTTGTCCCGCCAGGTGGATGAACTCTCGAACCAGCTGGCGGTCTGCGCGGTCGAGTTGTCCACGAAGCGGAGGAAAGCCGCGACCGGACTGGCCAGGGCGGTCACCGCTGAACTGGCCGGTCTGGCGATGGCCGATGCCGACTTCACCGTCGCGGTGGCAACTCTGCCCACGCGCGAAGATGACAGTGCCCCGGTGCGGTTGCCGTCCGGGCAATGGGCACATGCCGGCGTCGATGGCGTGGATGCGGTGGAGTTCGGCTTCACCGCGCACCGCTGTGCTCAGGGCGCCGACTCTGTGCTGCCACTGAACAAGAGCGCTTCGGGCGGTGAGCTGTCCCGGGTGATGTTGGCGCTCGAGGTGGTGCTGGCGGCATCGGCCGAGGGAACCACCATGGTGTTCGACGAGATCGACGCCGGTGTGGGTGGTCGGGCGGCGGTTCAGATCGGGCGCCGGCTGGCCCGGCTGGCCCGCACCCACCAGG
>Ga0194052_1002451_pt1 | contig 10143 bp, 8 predicted proteins | sample SepL226m_MetaG_FD_160117 | JGI IMG/M metagenome (GOLD analysis project Ga0194052, IMG submission 160117) | Anoxic zone freshwater microbial communities from boreal shield lake in IISD Experimental Lakes Area, Ontario, Canada - Sep2016-L227-6m | ecosystem: Environmental > Aquatic > Freshwater >... | reverse complement strand
GTCCAAGGTGGAGGCGCACAATTTTGATATTCGTAAACACCTGATCGAATATGATGACGTGATGAACCAGCAGCGTGAAGTCATTTACAGACAGCGCCGCGAAGCCCTGAATGGGAAAAGCCTGAAACCGGCCATTCAGGACATGATTCGGGATAAGGCCGAGGAAATTGCCGAAACCTTTGCGGACGATAAAATTGCACCTGAAGAATGGAATCTCAAAGGCATTGGTGAAGCCGTATTCAACCAGTATAATTTCCAAATTGGTCTCTCCGAAGACTTACTGGATGGACTGAGTGCTGATGGTCTTGCGGAAGCCATTGCGGGCTCTGCTCTTGAGTTGTATTCCAAGAGGGAGAGTGAATTTGGCGAGGAGAATTTCAGACAACTGGAACGCTACATGATGCTAAACACGGTTGACACCCTCTGGAAGGATCACCTGCTATCCATGGATCATCTGAAGGAGGGAATCGGGCTCCGGGGATATGCTCAGCAGAATCCGCTGATCGTGTATAAAAAAGAGGGATTTGAGATGTTTCAGGACATGATCTCCCGCATTCAGGAGCAAACCATTTCCATTCTTTTTCGCGTACAGCAGGCTGAACCTGAAAGAATTGAAGCCATTCATAGGCCCAAAGAACAGAATCTGATTTTTTCAGGTTCCGACGGTGAACCGCAGAAGAAAAAGCCGGTTCGTCGTGCAAATGAAAAAACAGGCCGAAACGACTCCTGCCCCTGCGGGAGCGGTAAAAAATTCAAAAAATGCTGCGGTAAGTGAGGCGCCAGATTATTACCGTTTGCAGCGCTACTGCGAGGAGGGTTCTGCTGGAATGGATCCATTTAACCCGGAAACTGAAGGTGGTGTTGATGAGGACATTCAGGAAATTGTCAAAGAACCTTCGATGTTCAAGGTGCTTATCCTGAATGACGATTACACCACGATGGAGTTTGTCGTCGAAATCCTTATGCTTGTGTTCGCAAAATCGCTCGACGCGGCTACGGAAATCATGTTGAATGTTCATCGTAAAGGAATCGGGGTTTGCGGGGTTTATACCCTGGAAATTGCTGAAACCAAGGTCGGAACCGTCCATTCCCTTGCAAAAGAAATGGGGTTTCCACTGCGATGCACCATAGAGGAAGTGTGACCATGATCAGTAAAAAACTCAGCGAAACCCTTGGGTTTGCTGTTCGGGAAGCCAAGAGACGCCGGCATGAATATGTATCGGTTGAGCATATTCTGTTTGCGGGATTGCATGACAGCAGCGGCGTTGAAATCATCGAAAACTGTGGGGGAAACGTACAGGACCTTATGGTTTCCCTGGAGAAGTTTTTCGAAGAACGGATGGAAAGAATTGCTGAGGATCGGGATTATGTGCTTCAACAGACCCTTGCTTTTCAGCGGGTCATTCAACGCGCCGTCAACCATGTGCGATCCGCTGAAAAGCAGGAAGTGGCTATCAGCGATATTCTGGCCTCCATCTTTCTGGAAAATGATTCTTTCGCAGCATTTTTTCTAACTGAACAGGGAATCAGCCGGTTGGATATTTTACGTTATATTTCACACGATGCCAGCCCTTCCCCGTTGACCCAGGACACTGGACCAGGAGCAAAGACCGAAAAACCGGACAAGCCAAAAAAATCAAATCCCATTGAACTCTACACCCTCAATCTTATGCGCGCCGCTGCTGATGGCAAGATAGATCCATTGATCGGCAGAGAACTCGAAATCGAAAGAACCGTTCATATCCTCTGCCGCAGGCGAAAAAACAATCCCATCTACGTGGGAGATCCGGGTGTTGGGAAAACAGCTATGGCCGAGGGTCTGGCTCTGAAAATTTTCGAGGGAAAAGTTCCTGAACCCATCAAAGGCCTGAAGCTTTTTTCTCTGGATATGGGAGCGCTTTTGGCGGGAACACGGTTCCGGGGAGATTTTGAACAGCGACTGAAAGGTGTAATCGATGCCCTTTGCAATCAAAAAGACGCTGTTCTCTTTATTGACGAGATTCATACCATTGTGGGTGCGGGAGCCACCAGCGGCGGTTCCATGGATGCTTCCAATATTCTTAAACCTGCTCTTGCCAGCGGAGAATTCCGTTGTATCGGCTCGACCACTTATGAAGAATATAAAAATCATTTTCAGAAAGACCGCGCCCTGTCCAGGCGGTTTGAAAAAATCGATATTATCGAGCCAACGGTATCTGAAACCATCGACATTTTAAAAGGCCTGAGGTCCCGTTATGAGGCGCACCATCAAATTGTTTATACCGATGCAGCGTTGAAAGCGGCGGCAGTACTGTCAGCCAAACATATCAATGACCGCTTCCTTCCGGACAAGGCGATTGATGTAATGGACGAGACAGGAGCATGGGTCAGGCTTGCCGGACAACCCCATCGAAAAAAAATCCAGCCGGCGGACATTGAAAAAATTGTCGCCAAAATCGCCAGAATTCCGGAGATACGGGTGACCACATCCGACCGCACACGCCTTGAGACCCTTGAAGATCGGCTGAAGCAGGTCGTGTTCGGCCAGGAAGATGCCATTCGTGCGATGGTGACCGCCATCAAACGGTCCCGAGCCGGACTGGGCGCACCGGACCGGCCTGTGGGATCTTTCTTGTTTACTGGTCCTACCGGCGTGGGTAAAACCGAGGTGGCCAGACAGGTAGCAGCGGCTTTGGGCATATCTTTTTCACGCTATGATATGAGCGAATACATGGAAAAGCATACAGTTGCCCGGCTCATCGGAGCGCCTCCCGGCTATATTGGGTTCGACCAGGGTGGGCTTTTAACCGATGACATACGAAAACACCCACATTGCGTACTGCTTCTGGATGAAATTGAAAAAGCGCATCCGGATATCTTCAATATTTTGCTTCAGGTTCTGGATTACGCCACTCTGACCGACAACAACGGTAAAAAAGCGGATTTCAGGAACACGATCGTCATAATGACATCCAATGCCGGAAGCCGGGAGATGAACACGCAGACCATCGGATTCGGGGATGTGAGATCCGATTCCCTGAGCAAGGGAATGAAAGCGGTTGAAAAGTGTTTCAGTCCGGAATTCCGAAATCGGTTGGATACCATCATCTCCTTTAAATCACTAAGCATTGAAACCATGGAGAAGGTTGTTGACAAGTTCATGGCCGAAATCAATGCACAGCTTTTACCGAGGAAAATAAACATTCAGCTTTTACCAGAAGCCAGAATCTGGCTGGCCAAAAAAGGATATGACCCCCAGTATGGCGCAAGACCCTTATCCCGACTGATTCAAAATCAAATCAAGGATGTACTCGCTGACCGTATTCTTTTTGGCAATCTTGAAAAAGGCGGAACCGTGCAGGTCGGTCTGGATGGCGATAATCTCACATTTGATATTAACTGACAAAATATATGCCGGTATTCCGTTTGTCAGATCAAATCATTTTCCCGAAACCGGAATTGTCGCGTGAAGATGGCCTCCTTGCAGTGGGAGGCGATCTCAGTCTGGAGCGCCTCATTCGGGCTTACCGCATGGGCATTTTCCCATGGTATTCCAACGGAGATCCTATTCTCTGGTGGTCTCCTGATCCCAGGCTCGTGTTGTATCCGAGCGCGCTTCACGTTTCCCGAAGTCTGATGAAAACCCTTAAACAGGGCCGTTTTATCGTCACTCTGGATCAGGATTTCGCCCAGGTGATTGCGGCATGCGCCTGTGCGCCCAGAGATAATCAGCCTGGAACCTGGATCACAGCCGATATGATGGATGCTTATTGCCGCCTTCATGAGGCCGGATTCGCCCATTCAGTAGAAGTCTGGAACTATGGAGAGCTGGCAGGCGGCCTGTATGGCGTCTCGTTGGGGAAATGCTTTTTCGGGGAATCCATGTTCGCCCGTCAAAATAATGCTTCAAAAGTCGGGCTGGCGACTCTGGTGCATCTTCTTCGAAAATGGTCTTTCAACCTCATTGACTGCCAGGTGACCACTCACCATCTTGTCCAGTTGGGTGCAATGGAAATTCCCAGAAAGCAGTTTATGGCTGAATTAAAGCTGGCATTGAAATCGCCTACTCAAAAAGGCAAATGGGAGATATCAAAGGGGGATATCGTTTTTTAGTTTTTTGCCTTATCATCAATTTTTAACGTATTTCATACAAAAAAAAAGGGGGGCTTTTATGGAAAACGGTTGTATCTTCTGCAGCATTGCCCAGGAAAAAACGCCAACAGAACTGATTTACAAGAACCAGTACCTGGTGGTCTTCAAGGATATCAAACCCCATGCACCGGTTCATCTGTTGATTGTCCCCAAGCAGCATATCCGCAGCATTAATGACCTGACTGCAACTGATCTGCCACTGGTATCGGAGCTGATTGTGGCTGCCAAGAACATGGCGATTGAGGTTGGAGTCAATGAATCGGGTTACAAGCTTCTTTTCAATGTCGAGCGCGGCGGCGGCCAGATGGTCTTTCACCTTCATCTGCATTTGATGGGCGGATGGATTCGATAGAGGCTATAGATAGAGGATACGAAATGAAAATTGTGGTAATCATTCCTTCCCGATATGGATCGACCCGCTTCGAGGGTAAACCCTTGGCCCGGATTTTCGGAAAGCCCATGATTCAATGTGTTTATGAACGCGCATCTATCTCTGATATTGTGGATCAGGTGGTGGTGGCGACCGACGACGAACGGATTTATGGGGTTGTTACCGGCTTTGGCGGCAAAGCCATCATGACGGATGCTGAAAACAGGTCAGGTACGGACAGGGTTGCTGAAGCCGCTGAGAAGCTGAACCTGTCAGCCAATGATATCATCGTCAATATTCAGGGAGACCAGCCCTGCATCCATCCATCATGTATTCATGAGGTTGCAGCTCTGCTGATCGAAAATCCTGATATCCAGATGAGTACGCTCGCCTTCAAGATCATCAATCCCGAAGAAATCACCAATCCCAAGGATGTGAAGGTAATTTTTGATGTCTTGGGAAACGCTCTTTATTTTTCACGCTCCGCCATTCCTTTTGGCCGGGATTCTTCCACGGTTTTTGATACCTACAAGCACTTGGGTATTTACGCTTATACCCGGCGATTTTTGGATGTCTTCAGGAGTCTTCCGGACGGCAGGCTGGAGAACATCGAAAAACTCGAACAGCTCCGCGCTCTTGAATATGGGCATCGCATTCGCGTGATGGTCACGGATCATGACTCGCCTGAAGTGGATATTCCTGAAGATATCAATAGAATATCACTTGAATTAATTACGAATTAGAAATTACGAATTACGAATTTTATTCATCACTCATCCTTTTTCATTCGTAATTCGTAATTCCAGTTAGATCGCCCCTTCATGGCTCAACGAGCCAAATATATATATCAGGTGCCTTATTCCTTTTTCCCCGCCGTAATTATTATCTTTAATGATATGATCTACCCGTTAGTAGACTCAGTATTATTATCCGATTGCTCATTGAAGGAAATCGCTATATGAAGAACACATGAATCCCACCAAATGCAAAAAATTCATAAGATCGTTAAAGATAATTCAGGAAATCAAGACAGTACCCTATCAAACCGTCAACCAACTGCTCCAGATGCTTTGTGTCAGCCGCGCACAGTTTTACAAAGATAAAAACGATCTCTCAACCCTGGGTTTTGAATTTTCGTACGACCGGTCAAAAAAACGATTTGTCGTCACACGGGATGTCTATCTCCCGGTTGAGGGGTTAAGCCTGAGCGAGAGGCTTTTTCTGATGATGGCGGTAAGACAGCTTTCGGCTTCCGGAGATTATATTCTCACCTACGAAGGGCTGAATGCCGCCAGAAAACTGGCGGTTGATTTACCACAACCTATTAGAGATCAGGCTCTGACCCTTTTCGATGACGTGGTGTTGAAAGAGGGCTTTGGGTGCAGTCGGGATGTCCTGGAAAAAATCCAGAGAGCTGTGACAGAAAGCAGGCGGGTGATTATCAGTTATCAGCCTCCCGACAAAGAAGCACCACTTTCTTATGAACTGGAGCCATACCATATTTTTTTCAGACGCCGCGCCTTGTATGTCGAAGGATATTCCTGGACGGACCGCGATATCCGCATGTTCCGGCTGAACCGCATAAAATCCGTTCAATTCACCGCCATGCAGTTCACCGTCAACAGCGCATACCGGTTTTCCACCCGACATCAGAACGCCTTCTCCGTGTTTCCTGGCGAATCGACAACCCATGCATCGGTCCGTTTCAGTAAAAAAGCCAGATCGTATATCACGGAAAGCCTTTGGCATCACAGCCAGAAAATCACAGAATATCCGGACAACACCATATTATTCGAGGTGGATGTCGCCGAACCCCGCGAAGTATTGTGGTGGGCATTGGGCTGGGGCGCGGATGCGGAAATCCTGGAACCGGCATGGCTGCGGGAAGAAGCGATCCAGACGATTCGAAACATGCTGACCAGGTATCAGATGGAGGGATAAATGATACGTAACGTTGATTTTGACTATTATGTACTGCTTACGGAAACTGAACTCAATGATCTGGTATCTGCCGCCAACCGGGAGCAGTTTACAGGCCTTCGGACATTTTTATATGCCACACAAAACTATAAAGGTCTTCGGCAGTTGACATTCAACCCAGAATCCCATGAAAGAGCGTTGCCTGAATTCCGGATTGTCGAAAACAATGCCATTATAGACAGCAAAAATAACATCAGGGGATTCCGCCATGCCTTTCCGGTTCCGGCACGTCCCGGTGAGCCACAGATGGCCATCAGCCACGACTGGCTATGGTGCGAATTTTCTTCATTTCTGAATCATCAAAAGTGCTGGGCTTACAACACCGATACCGAATTAAAGGTCATTTCGCGGGATAATCTGAATATCGAAGAACTGTGGAAAGACTTTTGGACGATAATTGCGTCGAATCCCAATCTTGAACATACGCTTGGAATGTTTTTGAACAACAAAACATTATTCAAGAAAGCGGCAGTTACTAAACCCTGGGGGCCTGAAGACATTCCGATTTTGTCAAAAGAGATGGCGACATATTTGATTCATTATTACCGCCATGATCAATATAGGAAAAAACATTTTATACAGAAAAGAATTGATAACGCGATTAAATCTCTGGAAAAACTAATTTCGACAGGAGCCTACACTATCTTTCCAATGATTGATTCAGATTCCGCGGCTCATATAAAAGGCGGTGATTTATTTCAGGATAAAAAAAATGTTCGATGTGCAGGTTGTGGTGAAATTATCACAAAAAAAATGAGTCTTAAAAGAAAAGCCATATTTATCAAAGATGCGAACGAACGAGCCCAATCCGCCAGCGATGCAGACACATTGAACCATTATTGCAAACGGTGTGTTGCTACGGTTTTTCTATGTCCGGTCAAGTTAGCGCCGGAAACGCTGACTGTTCGCTTTTTTTCCATGTCGAATCAAAGGCATGTCTTATCCCAAAGGCTGGTTGCTGATGCCCTAAAGAAATTTGTTGCCCAAAGCCTTCATGTCCATGCCGGAAACTATATCAGTTTGCACATTTCAGAATCCATCAATAAGAAATCCTTATGTCAGAGTTGGGGAGCCGCCCCTTATTCCCTTTGGAAAATGGCTGTCACGTTTCCGCCCGAACTGTTTGCACAGGGATTTAGCGTTGAAGTTTGCCCCGGAGAAGAAAAATTCACCCTTCCAAGATGGGCGTTATGGTTTGTTTCTTCTCTGGCTTCTTTGGACAATGTGTTTACATACATACACTATTCGGAAAAAAATCTCAGAACCAGCTTTTCTCAGTTTTTACGACTGGTTTCCCGTAAAAAAATATTTCAGGCGTTTTACATGCTGATTTCAGGCAGTCCTTCCGTGCTGAATCAAAATTATATTTATTCCTGGAAAGCAGATCAGCTTCAAAAAATCTGGAGCGAATTAGAAACCCTTTTACTGATGGAGGACCCCATGCCCCTGCCCGATTACCCAAAAATCGCCGGATTTGTAGGCTTGTTATTGCCGCTGGCAGAAAGAGTTGAACGCAGTAAAACGAATGATGCTGAGCGAAAAAGAGCTGTTGGTAAACTGTTGGAGGAAGTGGACAGACCAATTCAGTATGCTTACACAGCGGCCAGAGAAATCGGATCATCAGATTTTATCTTTTCCAAACGACCCGACAACCGGTATTTTTATGAAAAAGCCATCGAACTGCTGGGTTGGGCTGGTGAGAACGTGGAAAGACTGAGAAGCGAAGGTGAATCAAAAGCAGCCCAACTTGTTGAAAAAAGAGCGGAATTCGCCTGGCTTAAAGATGCCGAAGAAACCATTTTTCTTTCACCGGATCAGATTGCACGGGTGACTGGTGCTCTGGTCTGTGAAAACGAAAAACCTTATCAGAATGAAGCTGATTGGCGAGCTTTCGCATATCAGGTCAAACTGGCCCTGTGGAGTATGTTCCCTCAATATCTGGGTTCAAAAGAATAATCGATTGTTACGGAAAAAGGAGAAATACCATGACTGAAAAAACTCTCAGCGGCCTGCCGAATACCAGCGAACCCCGAAAACACTACGATATTTATGCTGTACTGGAGGCTCCCCAGGAATTGTATTTTGGGAATGAAAAAGAAGTCAACGTCAATGTCATCGAAAAAGTTCGGGTGTGGACACCGGAAGGAATACAGGAAAAATGCTATATCAGCCCCACCAAGCGGCGGGGTGTTGAACGTAGATGTCTGTTATGGAGTGATGCGGGCGGCTCATTATTGATGGATAAACTCAAATGTGGAATTCCTAAAACATGTTGTAAAGATGTCTGTCCGGTTTGCTCTGTTTTTGGAGGTCTTGAAGTCAGTAAAAAAACATTTATCGGACGATTGACCCATTCCGGCGGTGTTGCTGTAACGGCGCAGATTGCCCTTGAAAAACAAAGGGCCATGCATCCCGCACTGATTTACAAAGAAAAAGGTGATAATCCAATGCCGTTCCGGAAGGAATACGCCCAGCCAGGACTTCTCTATCCAGTTTCCAATCATTGCCTGTCCATAACGGAAAACGAGTTTTCAACTGTGGCCTATGCTTTTCTTATGAGTCTGAACCGCCTTGGGGCAGGCAACCCCAAAGGGGTTTCGCTGGCCAGAGCCTTATGGAACGATAACGATGCTCCGCTTTTGGTTGTGGATGAATACCGGGTTCCCATGGCCGAACGGCCAGTGATCAGCCCGTCCATCACCGATAATGCGATTGCGGTGGCTATGTTCGTCAAACTGGCCAACGACAATTCCCCTGATTCTGGCGCCATATTTGTCAGAAAGACCGGAAAGACGGCATTATCCCGATTGCAGCAGGCTGCCGCAATTTTTGAAGCATCACATTTGAGATGAACGAAACGGTTACTACGAGGCGTCATAATGACATCAATCTGGGTTACGGAAATTGTTTTAAGGCCAACCGGAGCCATGTCCTTTCGGAAAATGCCATCCGGAATTTTGCATATCATGAGCTATCCGTTCATACCACCGACAACCATGAGCGGTTTTATCTGTCGCCTTATGCACATTGCCAAAGATGGGGACTGGCCTGGATACGGGCATGACTGGTATAACGGCCCCAGGAGCAAGGAATTCACCCTGACTCTGGATTGCCGGTACAGGTCATTGGGAGCTTTTCCCCATCGTGATCGGTGGGTGATCCATAAGACACGAAGGCATGGCCCAAAAAATTTCAAACATGATCAGTTCTCGCATCTTTTGCGCACCGATCATAAAGAAAATTATGAGCTCCACCATTGGGATTATTTGTTCTGCGACAGGCTGACAGGCTGGGTTGCAGCCAGAGAAAAAGAACCGCTTGAAATGCTGACAAAGCTGAAAAATTATGGCGGAAAAGCGGGAAAGGAAGGTTATGTTATTGTTGACCAGATCAGCGATCCCATAGAATTGCACCTCAATCATGGTACCTACACACCGCTGGGTTTGCTAACCCCACCGGATCGTCCCCTGTCTGGTGAATTTTACCAGGTATATGGACATCACTGGGATAAAAATTATGAATGGCTTAACGGCGAAAAAGGCGGCGTAGTGGGTTATACCCAATTCGGCGCGTGGTGGGATGTCGATAGCGTTACAGGGCCATTCTGGGAGTTTGAACCCGGTATGGGATTTCCGGTCTCGGCGCTGGATGCGTTTTTAACC
>Ga0194052_1002449_pt1 | contig 10147 bp, 8 predicted proteins | sample SepL226m_MetaG_FD_160117 | JGI IMG/M metagenome (GOLD analysis project Ga0194052, IMG submission 160117) | Anoxic zone freshwater microbial communities from boreal shield lake in IISD Experimental Lakes Area, Ontario, Canada - Sep2016-L227-6m | ecosystem: Environmental > Aquatic > Freshwater >... | reverse complement strand
GAGTTAGTCCGGTGCAGGAATTGCAATTAACCTCCTGTGGTGAAAATATTACTGCATTAGCAGTGGAAGGCACTTTTGATGATTGTCAGCAAATGGTGAAAGAGGCTTTTATGGATAAGCAGCTTTCAGCGTTATTGCAATTAACATCTGCAAATTCCATTAATATCGCTCGCTGGTTGCCGCAACAGTTGTATTATATTTTAGCCATGCAGCAATGGCCTCAGCATCTGGGTGCGCCAGTGATAGCGGTTCCCAGTGGCAATTTTGGTAACTTATGTGCTGGTTTGGTAGCGCATCAATCCGGCTTGCCTATTCATCATTTTATTGCTGCTTGCAATGTTAATGATGCTGTTATTAAATTTTTAGCCGGTGCAGCTTTTGCTCCTGCTGCTGCAACAGCTACTCTATCAAATGCAATGGACGTAGGTAACCCAAGCAATTTTATCAGAATAATTGAATTATTTCAACAAAACAATGCTGCAATCCGTCAACTGATTTCAGGATATACAATTACCGATGAAGAAACATTGACAGCTATAGCAAAATTGTATCAACAATATCAGTACATAGCCGACCCACATGGAGCAGTTGCTTTTAGTGCCGTAGAAAAATACCTTGAAAAATTCCCCAATCATCCTTGCATTTTCCTTGAAACAGCTCATCCGGTAAAGTTTCCTGAAACTGTTGAGAAGGTGATTGGAAAACCAATTCAGTTACCACCAGCTGCTATTGAGCTTATGAAACGCACGGGAATTTCAATACCCATAGCCGCAAATTATAGTCAATTTAAGGACTGGTTATTGAGTAGATAATTAATCTGCTTTTCCTGCTGGTCTGGTTTCTTTTCCTTTTTTTCTTTGAAGATCATCGCCAAGAGCTGTTCTTGCCTTCTCTGCCAGTTGTGATAATTCTTTAACTATTTCCGGATAGGCTTCCTGTACATCATATCTTTCCCCTGGGTCTCTTCTTAAATCATATAAAGCCATGGGTACTGGAACATTTTCCGGTGCAGTACCTGGATACCCATCTTTGCCAGGGAGTTGATGCTCATAACTTCTTCCTTCATGTGGCAATACCAGTTTGAACTGTTGATTTCTTACAGCTTCTAAACTATTTTGGCGGTAATAATAATAAAAATTTTCCCGAATCGGTTTTGATTGAGGATTGAATAACAATGCAGTAATATTAACACCATCTATCGTTTGTTTGGGTAAAGTTGATTGGGTGATATTAGCTATTGTGGGTAGAATATCTAGTGTTGCAGCTAGCTGTGTGCAAATAGTTCCTCCCGGAATTTTTCCCGGCCATCGCATAATACAAGGAACTCTTTGTCCGCCTTCAAAACTGGTTCCTTTTCCCTCACGCAAACCACCGGTGTTTCCGGCATGGTTACCATAGTTCATCCACGGGCCATTGTCACTTGCAAATATTACCAGTGTGTTATTATCTAATTTAAGTTGTTTAAGTGTTTGCATAATTTTTCCAACCGACCAGTCGATTTCCATTAAAACATCCCCATACAAACCTTGCTTACTTTTTCCTTTAAATTTATCCGAAACTGCCAAAGGCACATGCGGCATGGAATGTGGTAGATAAAGGAAAAAAGGTTGTTTTTGATGACTCCGGATAAAATTAACTGCTTCTTCGGTATAGCGGGTAGTTAAAGTAGCCTGATCATTGAGTGTTTGTATGCGTTCAATAATTTGATTGTTTTTGTATAATGGAAGTAAAGGATAACGGCCTCGATACAATGTTGTATCATTATAGGGTATTCCATTATAATTTACAGGCCACATATCATTTGAATAGGGAAGTCCATAGTAATAATCAAATCCATGTTGCAACGGAAGAAATTTTTCCCGGTCGCCAAGGTGCCATTTTCCGATAATGGCCGTTGCATAACCCCTCTTTTTTAATATTTCTGCAAGTGTGGTTTCGTCGGAAGATAATCCCGTTTTGCTACCCGGACCCAATGCACCTGAAATTCCAATGCGATTAGGGTAGCAGCCGGTTAGCAGGGCCGCTCTGGATGCTGAACAAACAGCCTGTGCGGCATAAAATTCAGTAAATCGAACCCCTTCTTTTACCAATTGGTTAAGATGAGGGGTTTCCGTTTGGGTTCCCCCATACGCAGGTAAATCACCATAGCCTAAATCATCACAGAAAATGATTATTATATTGGGAACTGATTTATTTTTTAGAGGAACAGTTTGTGCTTTAAGTGTAGGTATTACTAATATAAAGCATTGTGCAAAAAAATACAGAATGGTATTAGCAAACAATTGAATTTTCATATTCCTATTCATAAATCCTTTTATCTTATTTACAATAATATTTCTCGTATATGGGTGATTTCGGTTCGATGATGAAAATGAGGATGTGTAATTTCTTCTTCAACCTGCTCATGTATCCAGGTAATATGGTAAGGTACGTGAATTGCATGTGCGCCTAATTCCAATACGGGTAAAATATCCGATTTAATAGAATTGCCAACCATCATAAATTCATCAGGTGCTATATCTAGGTGTCGGATTAGTTTGGCATAATCCTTTACTTGTTTATCAGACATGATTTCAATATGATGAAAATTTGAGAGGAGTCCCGACTTGATAAGTTTTCTTTCCTGATCGAGTAGATCTCCTTTCGTCGCTACTACGAGTCGGTATTTATTTTTCAGTTCATCCAATAACTCACTAACTCCTTCCATTAATTCTACAGGCCTGTCGAGCATTCCTTTTCCGATATCCAAAATAGATTGAATGATGCTAGGGGGAAGCTGTTGATTTGTTAAACGTAAAGCAGTTTCAATCATCGATAGGGTGAATCCCTTAATTCCATATCCATATAGTGTTAGGTTATGAATTTCTGTTGCATATAACTCTTTTTTAATGCTATGTTCGGGCAAATAATCTACTAGTAATTTGGCGAAGGCTTCTTCTGCCTCGCGGAAATAGGGTTCATTTATCCATAGGGTGTCATCTGCATCAAAAGCAATAACCTGAATATTCATGTAGCCTTGTAATTATAGTAGATTAATAAAACATTTTTCTTAAATCAATCATATATTGCTGCGTTCCTTTCATATTAATTAATCCCTGGCGAGGGCGGTCTAAATCTATGATTAGATGAATACAGGCACAAACCATTAAGGCGAAGATGATGCTTATCAGGTATGAGTTTCTTGCTTCCAGATGCCGAAACCCTAAAATAAAACTACAGATAACACAAAGCATAAATAACAACCATAATATAGAGTCGGGAACGGTTGCATTTTTTTCTGCATTTCGATTGGTTACAATATCTATCATTGCATTTAATGCAGGTATCATTTGGTTAGAAGCAGCTAGATTATCTTTTATTTTGGATTCACGTGCTACTAGCTCCCATATTTTACTATCCCATTTTTCTGTTGCTTCCAATGCCTGCTTTTCTTTACTATTATCAGTTCCTGACTGAAAATATTGTATTCTTGCCTCCAAATATTGTTGTAAATAGGATTTCAATTTAGTTCGAGTAGAGTCTGGATAGAGATCGCAGCGTAAAATAACAGTTCCAATATTATTTGCTTCTGATAACATTACACTTCTTCTGGTTTCGTAACGTGATGCAGACATGCCAAATGTAAATGCCATCAGTAAAGCCAATAGTCCCAGAAGTGAGCTCTCAATGGGATTAATACCATTATCTACAAGTTGTTGAAATACTTTTACACGAGCTAGCCGATTTGCAACGAAATAAGTAAGCACCATCAAAGCAAATAAGCAAAGGGAAATGGATAGAGGACTAAAGTCGGATAGAAATGAATATTGCATACAAAAGTTTAGAAATTAATTGTGATATATTCATCAACCGACTGCACACCCCATTTTTGTACTTTATTCATAACCCATTTTTTTGTTTTGGGATTGGCTGTAAATCTGATTTTGCCCTCCCTTTTACAAATTTTTCCATTGTTAATTATTGCTTCCTGACTAATAACAGTTCCCGTAAACTCTATTTGGATGTTACTGATGAGTTGAAGGGTTCCATCTATTGTCATATATCCTTTGTTGTCTCTCCCAGTTTGATTTCCTTTAATGGAATATTTTCCATTTCCTAATGCTGAGATGGTTGCAATTCCGGGTTTATCCCAACTCATCCATTCAGCCCAGTATATTTCAATGGCATGAGAGCCGGTTCTAATAGAAAGTGGTGGGGTATTGGGCATTCGATTATAAAAACCATCTACATGTACATTCCTTCCAAATCCGCAGGCGAAGGATGATCTGGACGATGATTGTGTAATTTGAACTCCCTTTTCAGAAAACTCGAAAATAACCCTACAATTCGAATCCTCACCAGGAGTATAATAAGTTTTGTTACCATATACTATTAAGGAATCCTTAATTAATCCAAGGTTATTGGCAGGAGCACCGGTTGAATACCTGAGATGGAAGAGACAGCGATTATCAACTGCCGGCGAAACGATTAATTTTCCATAAGGCCCCCCGGATTTTGCAGCTTCAGATTCTGTTTTATTATTCAATATGTACGTTCCTGGAACGATATTAGACACTGATGAGGGACGCTGAGCCATAGTTATAACCGGAATGATAGTAACTATTGCCAGTCTTCTCCAAATCATACAGGGTGTTTTGAATAAATTTAAATAATCTTACTCAATTTTTAGGCGAAGCATAACATGAAAAGCGTAGCGGCTTATGATTGCTATTTTTTAATATTTGACTCAATATAAAAAGGTTCTCATTGCTGTTGAGTAAAATATAGAATATACTACAAAAATCAGGAATACTCACTTAATTCGATGTGCTCATAAGATCCTGGCTCCCCGAATTAAGTGAGTGTCAAATTTTATACAGTCTTCTAATTAGAAATCATATTGCTTTCTTCTGGGTCTGCTAAGCATTGCTGTAGCTTCTTGATCGTTATTACTGAATCGTTCTTTGGCAGGATCCCAGTAAATTTTTCTTTTCAGTTTCATTGCAATTTGGTGCAATAAACACGCACTGCATGATCTGTGACCCACTTCAACAGGGGCGACAGGTTGTTTGCCCGATTTAATACAATCCAACCAATTCAGGTGTTGTTCCGGACTATCATATAAATGAATTTCATTAGGTCCGATTACGGATAGTAAAATTTTAGGGTTACTGGCATCAATGGGTTTTACACCATTATTGTCGGCAACAGGGTCGGTATCGGTAACCCGATAATTTCCCCGGGTAACCCAAATCCAACCTTCTGTACCAATAAATTTTACTCCATTGGGTAATTCATTCGACACAATCATATTTACTCCATTAGCGTAAAGCGCTTCTGTTCTAAAAATACCATGCACATTCCATAAACCACCGTATCCGGGTTCGTCGGTTGGGAAATTAGCTTTACCCCATATTTCAATAGGACCACTGTATTCCATATTCATTCCCCAATGAGCAATATCAATATGGTGGGCTCCCCATCCGGTAATCATACCAGCACCAAATTGTTCACAGCGCAGCCATCCCGGACGGCTATTGATCCCTTTGCTACCTGCTTCTTGTGAGTGAACGCGATCTTCAGTATAATACACTTCCGGAGTTGCTCCCAGCCAGGCATCGTAGTTTAAATTAGCCGGAACCGGCATGATGGCTTTATTCCCACCACCAGGGTCGCCGGGTAATCCCACTTCTACTGTTTTCAGTTCCCCTATTCTTCCATTGCGAACCAATTCAACTGCTTTTTTAAATTGTGGCCATGGATCGGCAGATCTTTGCTGACTTCCCAGTTGTAAAATTTTTCCACTTTTCTTTACAGCGTTGCTTAAGATCCGTCCTTCCTCGATTGTAAGAGAGGCAGGCTTTTGTAAATACACATGTTTGCCGGCATTTACTGCATGAACACTCACAATGGCGTGATGATGATCGGGCAAACTAACCAGCACGGCATCGATGTCTTTATTTTGTAGTAACTCTTTATAATCGTAATATACTTTCATATCCCAGTCACCGGTTAAGCCTCCATTTTCTTTCGCTGCGCGGATATAGTTATTTTTTACTGCTGCCGGTGCTGCATCTGCACGATTTTTATCTAAGTCGCAAACGGCAATTATTCTGGCACTATTAAACCGGGCAGTAGAAGCAATATCATGTGTTACTGCTATACGACCACAACCAATTGCTCCAACATTGATTCGGTTACTGGGAGCATTTTTTCCAAAAACGGAGGATGGTACAATGGTTGGAAACGAACTCATGACTAATGAACCGGCGGCCAATGTTCCAGAAGATTGGAGAAACTTTCTTCTGCTAACTGCAGGACTATTTTTTTTCATGTGGCAATTGATGATACTGTTAAGAAAGAGTATCTAAGATAATACTTTAGTTAACTACTTGTATAGATTTGTTGAAAATGCTAGCCTGCGATGCATATAACGATGAATATGTAGAGATAGCAGCTATTTGGTCGCTTTAGCTTTTTGTAGCAATTTGGTAAAGTATGTTCCTGCAAAGCTTAGGGTACTATCGGGCCGAATAAGCCAGAAACCCCTCATCTCATCTTTTTTTCGCGTATCATTTAATTTTCGAAGCGATTCGTCTTTGGGTTCGTTGCAATACAATTCCCATTGAATCAGATAGGAAATTTTTAATGCCAGTATAACACCCATATAGGCATCCCATCTATTTATCACCGGATCTTTTTCCATTAATCCGGCATATCGCTGTTCAGGAATGCCAATCTCGCCTAAAAAAACCTCTTTTTTCCCTTTCATATAGGGAGTAGGCCGCATCTGTGCTTGAATGTATTGAATTCCTTTATAGAGCGCTAAACCTGTGCTATCCATTCCGTCGTAGCAAGACCAGGAAACCATATCTGTTTCAACTTCCGGCAGCACTCGATTAACGATTCCGGGAATACCCTCGCGGCTATCCATCACTTTGTTGGCTTCAATGGCATGATAAATTTTACAGGTTGCATTTGGAAAACGCTCCCGGGCTCTGCTAACGGCGCTTTGTCGGCTTTTAAACCATTTTATCATTGCATTGATCCGATCAGCAGAATCAGCTGGAATCCCTACACTGTACCGAACTCCATCCACTGCATCAATTCTTTCTCCGGGCTTGCGCGACCATCGAGCGGAATTTCCTGTACCACCCCGCATCATCCAATCTCCCTCCCAGTTGTGAATGATGAAGTTTACTTTTCTATCATGATAGGTTTGAAATAAATAGCAACAAAGTTCATATAGTTCAGTTTCCTCTGCTGCGGCACTTACGTTGGTAGTGTTTACCCCGGCACCATCTACACTAAGTGCAAAAGTTGAAAAAGGCACTTCAAAAGCTTCTTTCCAATAGGGATGTTGTGCAAGTGCAGTTAGGGAAATATTTTTAGGAATTTGCCAGTTCGAGTGATAGGGATATCCTCCTCCATCTTTTCTAAACCAAAGTTTGATAACCCCAAATCCTAACTTATATAGAGATTTGCAACCTTCAATTAAATAAGGCTCCTCACTAAAAAAATATTTTCCTGCTACATGGGTGGCACCTAATTGTTGATGAATTTGTTTGGGTATATGAGCATTGCGAAGCGGCCTATGTTGATTGATTCGCTCAATAATGTCAGCATCTGTAGTTGGCTGTTGAACAGATTTGGATTGGGCAAAGCAATTACATGATATACAGCTCATGCAGAGGAATGCGCTCAATACCATAACATATTTTCTCATCAAGGTTTAATTATCCTTCTTATCCAAATGGCTGCTCAATAGAAATACTTTGTGGGGTAAAAAATTTAGGTCCGTTTTCTGTTATATATAAACAATCTTCCAGTCGGATTCCAAATTCACCGGGTATTGAGATAGTAGGTTCATCACTAAAACACATGCCTACCCCAATGGGTGTTTTATTGCCCTTAACAAAATTGGTCCACTCATGCCCTTCCATTCCAATGCCATGCCCGGTTCTGTGTGGGAGACCTGGGAGTTTATAATTTTTAGAGAATCCACCGTTTTCAATTACCGCGCGGGCAGCTGCATCTACAATTTCACAAGGGGCTCCAATTTTAATGGCAGCAAAAGCAGCATCTTGTGCTTTTTTTTCCAGGTTCCAAACGGCTATTTGTTTATCGGATGGCTTTCCTACTACTATCGTTCTGGTAATATCAGAGGCATAGCCCTGACAAGAAGTTCCTCCATCTACCATTACTACATCTCCTTCCATAATTTTTTGAGGCACAATACTTCCATGGGGTAGGGCGGAGTATTTGCCTACCTGAACGGAGGCTCCGCCAGAGAAGCCTAATTTTTCAAAAGCCGCTGAAATGTTTCGGCTGAGTTGAGCCTGCGTCATACCGGGCTGGATACTGGCAAAAGCTGCTTTATACGCTTCAATGGTAACATCATTTGCTTTCTGCATCAGTGCAATTTCTGCTGCGGTTTTATACATTCTACAACCTGCAGTTACAGGGGTTGCATCTACTATCTCAATACCGGCAGCTATTTTTTTTACTCCATCTGCAATAAAAAATCGCACACGCTCTTCCATACCAATACGTCGAAAACGAATTCCACGATCTTTTGCAATGCCTAAAATGAGGGCGTATGGACTTTCATGCTCTTCCCAGCAACGAACTTCATCTCCAAAAACGGGGTTAATTAGTTCCCGAGCGCGGTCTTCTTCAAATTGCGATGGGTCCTTTAGAGGGAATCACCACTCCGAAGGTTCTTTCGCTTTGTCCCCACCGCATGCCGGTGAAATAGGTGCAGGAGGTTGTTCCTTCGAGGAATATGGCATCGATTTTATTTTGCTGCATCAGTTCCTGCGCTTTGACTATGCGTTGCTTTCTTTCTTCAACGGATATCGGAACAATTCCATCAGTTGCGGGTTGAAGTGCGGCTATTTCTTTCGGCAAGGTTTCGTTCAAGGATGTTGGTGTAATTGTTGCACCCAATATAGCAGAGGAAAAACCAAGGCTGCCGGCAACGAGGCCGCTTTTTTGTAAAAAGGAACGTCTGTTTTGTTTCATATACTTTATTTAAAGTTTCTAAAGATATTTAAATTAATGAGAATGAAAATACGCTGGGGTATTTTACATATAGTCGAATAAGCGGAGGCCGAATTGAAGAATCCGGAGTGAGTAAGTTTGGCTTGCAATCAGGGGCTTAAATTGATAAAAAAACAGTATATTTAATATTGTAGTTGGGGGTTCAATTATTTTTCAAATTTTGTAAATATTAAAATATCAGCCATGCATTTAAATCAGCAAGATCCGAGGCTGATTTCATTTAATTCACTCAGAAAATCGATTGGGTGGCTCAGTATCTTACTTCCTCCCGCTATGTTAACCGGCAACTATTGGCTGGCTGATTGTAGTTTTATTCAGGAATCTTTGAGTGATTATTATTACACAGTAACAGGAAACCTGTTAGTGGGTATGTTATGTTCAATGGCACTTTTTCTCATATCCTATAAAGGATATCCTGGCGACTGGCTGGATGCATGGTTAACAACAATAGCCGGAATATTGGCATTAGGCTCAGCATTTATACCTACAAATGAACCTTTAACCAATAGTTGTGCAATTATTCATTTACCCTGGAATACCACTCGAAGTGAAACACATAATTTGTTAGCTTCTATTTTATTTATTGATTTGGCACTGATTTCCTTATTCTTGTTTACAAAAGGTAAGGGGGAGCCTACTCCCCAGAAGAAGAAACGCAATAAAATTTATAAAATTTGTGGCTATGTTATTTTGTTTGTAATTGTGATGGTACCTTTTTATAATCGAATGGTGAAAAGTAATCCTGAATTGGCATCCTATAAAATGGTTTTTTGGTTAGAATGGATGGCTATGACTGCTTTTGGTTGTTCATGGCTTGTAAAAGGAGGTTTAGTATTGCGCGATCGAAAATGAGTTTAATTGATTGTAAATAAATTGATTATACAAAGGATATTCATTTGGCTATATCCTTGTTTTTTTGTAAATTCCCAATCATATTTAATTCCAATAATATTTACAATGAAGAAAATAAGTTTTTTACTATTGGTAATTTGTTTTCCAATGATGCTAATGGCCCAGGTAAAAAAAGATGCTACCTGGGTAGAGTCGTTGAAAAAAAATGCACTCGATCAGGTTCAGGCAAAAGCAAAGAATATTCAGGAAATGG
>Ga0194052_1002447_pt1 | contig 10154 bp, 11 predicted proteins | sample SepL226m_MetaG_FD_160117 | JGI IMG/M metagenome (GOLD analysis project Ga0194052, IMG submission 160117) | Anoxic zone freshwater microbial communities from boreal shield lake in IISD Experimental Lakes Area, Ontario, Canada - Sep2016-L227-6m | ecosystem: Environmental > Aquatic > Freshwater >... | reverse complement strand
GGTCTGTTCCAGCAACTCTTCGATGAGGCCGGATGCTTCCAATTTGTTGAGCGACTTCACAGCCTTCCCAAAACGGTCCTGGGCCAATCCCTCAACCTTCGTTTTCTCCAGTTTGTTTTCCTGGACGACTTTGATGATGAGGTCCCGCTGTTTGTCGGAGCAGTTCCAGGCACCATTCTCGGCAGGCTGGTTCATGGGCTGGTTGTGCCCATTCCCATTCCCGTTGCTGCTTTGACTGGGACGTTGAGCATTGTTGTTGCCGTTGCCGTTGCCGTTGCCGTTGCCATTCCCGTTCGTGGGCAGGTAACCGATTTCTTTGATGGACGTATCAACTCCTTCCTGGAGCAGTTTATACAGCCTGGCGCTCTCGGATTGCACTTGGTTGAGGTCCGTGATTTCTGTTCGGAGTGTGACCGCGAACTGATGTGACGAATAACCCGGCAAACCGAGCTTCTTCGAGTAATTGCATTCTAGCGTGATCATTTTGTTTATCCTTTCGTTGTTATTGTTATTGTTGTTAATGTCGATGATGTGTTGATGGGTGAAACGTAAAACTGAAAAGGGCTCAACCGATGAAGATTGAGCCCTGGTGATGTCGGTGTGTGTGGTGGTGACTTCGTGATGCTACTTCGTGATGCTACTTCGTGTGGTTACTTCGCGTGGTTACTTCGCGTGGTATTCGTTTATCCCCTCCCCCAGCCGCATTTGATCCTGTTGTGCCTGAGCTTCCTTCCAGCCCACGGAATCCTTTAACGCAGCCTCGATCAGACTATTAGCAAGGCGGGTCATGGGGATTCGTCGTTGCTTGGCCTCGTGATAAAGGGCACGAACATTAAAACGGGACAGAGGGGGGGTGTAGTGTTTGTCGGACATGGCTCCTTCGGGTTGATGGTCCGTAATGAACGAACCAGTTCAATTCATTATACCCGCAAAGGAACGGATTAATCATGGGGGGAGGGGCTGGAGGCAATCACGGATCACGCGACATGAAGCACGAACCCCCGCCCCTGGCCTGATCCTTGTCGCAATCATCACGGCTTCCCTGGACCGCGGCATGGACCTGGTATCCTGACTGGCGCTGAGGAAGATCGTTTCTGGGCAGCACCAGCCACCAACTAAACGTGCTGGGAAGCCAATCATCAGGGATTGACGGCTTTTGGATCACAACTTGCTGCAAACGATGACAATACCCAAAGTCGTGATGGGAAATAAATCGACAATTCGGGGTTGACGTTGCTTCTCTGATTACGCAAAATCTCGTCAATGGCTAACGACTGGCAACGAGACCAGGAAACATGGGCAGCATTTGATGACCGCTTACCACGCTGCTTGAAAGGCCAGAACCATTGCCAGCCATTGCCCTCGTCCGCTCCACTCGACCAGTCAAAAGCGCCAGAGAATACCGTGTCAACAACCTTGGCCTGCCCTCGCAGGATGGGACCGGAATGAATGAGAACATCATGGGGATTAATTCTTTTTCACTCGTGCAGCGTCAAGAACGAGCGTTCGCTGCAAATTGATGGCGGTCATGAAGTTTCGCATTTAATCTAGCTTATGTTTGAGAAACGATCTCGGCCAAAGAGCAAAATGCTGTTTGTCGAAACAGACGCATGGCACTATTCGGTACTATCCATTTATGCCCAGTTCGACATGCGCGTGAAAGCGCCCTTGTTCCCTCAACGGTTTTTGCCGCGAAATTCCCGCACAGATGTCCCATTCCACTCCTCCAAATCGCGATATCAGGAGAAAAGCCCTGTCTCCACAACAAACCGGCTTGAGACATGCTGCTTTATCAGCGATACGGGAAAATCACATTTTAGGCGTTTGAGGTTCCAGTGGGGCCATTTTCGAACCCATACTTTGTGGAAGAGTCTCCATATGATTCGATCCTTCCTGTTCTTGGTGGCCATTGTCGAATCGTCTTGTCTAGCCGCCGAGCGAACTAACTTAAATGCTCAGTCTCACGTAGCTCCTGCGGCAACGAATCCTGCTACCAAATCGTATGAAACTACGTTAGCCACTAACACCAACGAAACCAGCAGGTTGTTTCAACGCTTTAATATCCCCTCATTTCAATCAGAGTATTCGCTCGCCCCTGGGAATATGGGCAAGCTAGCGAAGGCACTGAATGGAAAACATGATTCGGAGCCCTTTGCGACATATTCTCTTGTCACCACGAATCCCTCTGGCCTTTTGCACCTTACAATTAGGACGACTACGGGCAACGATCATGACGACTTTTCTGTTACTATGACGGCCGATGGTGATGTGCGCAGCGAATCATATTGTAGAACACTTGTGAAATCCGGAATCGTGCATACCTCTGAAGTGTCGTTGACCACAATCACCCTACGAAAGGACGAGTTTCTCGGATTGCAAAAGGTTGTTTCCTTTGAACCGCTTATCACTCCGAACGCCATCTCGCCATCGCAATCTGCCAACAAGGAATGGCTATTGGATAAGGAGGATATAACGACAACGTTATTGCAGCTGCCAGTTTATATAGCATCAATCGCCTCGCTTCCTCCTCAAGGACTAGACGTTCGATGGATTTTAAAGGGCAACCCCATAGCTGTAAGACTAATACCAGGCCCTGCCAGCACAATTCCATACGCAATGCAGGTCTTCAAAGTGACAAGATACAACAACACCCTCGACGCCGAGCCACTGGCCGTGTTCGAGTACTCCTCGCGACCCACCTCCTTCTGCTTGCCAGATCGCATTATACTGTCAAAGGTGTCCCCTCTCTCCCTTGTTAAGACGAGAGATAACGTTTCGCCAAAAACACACACTAAAACACGTAACTAAATAACTAACATAATATGAGAATACACATCCATCGAGATGCTCGCATTCTATTGGCTCTCGCAATGCTGCTCGCATGTACTGGCTGTAAATGGCTTGATGATTTGGTGCAGGAGGTAATGGATACGTCTGGATTAAACCCTAGCCAACATTACACGGTTTCACTCATAGACATGAAAGTTGTTGCAGATCCAAAGGAACCCATCACCACTGAGTCTAAGCTCTCGCCCATACTGATGGAAAGTGCTCGCCAAGGTGTCAGGGATGTGAAACTCAGCCAAAAGGGCAAGCATATAGAACTGGTCGACCGCGTCCCGAAAGCTTTAGCGCCGGACTTTTACGACAAGGTGTTGGGTGATAAAAAGACTGCTAAAGAGTGTAGACAGTATCTGAGCACACTTTGCAAGAAGCACGACACTAACATTTTAATGTGGAGCTTATATGTAGGGGATGATGCAGAAATCAAGTATCTGGCATTTCTGTACCGCAGCGACATTGACGCCATAGCCGCTAGTAATCCCACTTTACTGAAAGATAAACAAAGCGATGTTGTAAAGCAGGAAGTCGCGTATAAAACAACCCGCGACCTTTTAGTAAAAAGCCTAGAATGCCCGAAATGGACTGACCAGGGTGTAACATTCGTGAAAGAACATAAAGAAGAAACTGTTTGGGGGATGGCTGCCCTGCTTGCGCTACTACAACAGTGGAATAATAACGAACAATGAAAACTACTCGCTTAACGAAGCTTTTCAGGTCAACTGCGCTCATGCTACTTCTTTGCGCTGTTAGTGGGTGTAACTGGATTGAAGATATCGTCAATGTGATCCAAGACCGTAAGGGAAAAAGAAGTGTCAACTTCCTCGTCATGACTCCCGTTAAAAGAACAGAGAAAGAAACAGGTTATGAGACATACGACGACGCGCGTTCCCAGCAAATCAGCGCAGCCATAAGAGAAGGTATTCAGTCGGCTGCCAATAACAGTAAGTACCAGATACTTTATTACAACAACAAGAAAGCGCACTCCATCTTCTACACAAATCTGATAGCAGCGAATTCTAACGGCGGAGACGCCAGTACCAGATCATTTCTTGCGAAATGGCTCAAGGACCTGAAGGTAAACGGGAACGATTCAGCTGAACAGACTGAAGCGATTATGTTCGGTTTCGGACTAACGAAGGGCCCAAACGCAACTGCGGAACCATATAGGCTCTATTTATACGACATCACAGAGGATAAAATGCAGAACTGTGGAAGAACTGTTCGCTTTGAAAATAAAACGGAGTTTCACGAGGATCTGTTAGGCTGTGTCAAAGATCTTGTTAACAAAGTATATGTTAGGTAACACGTTTTAACATAGGGGAACGTTTTTCGCTTGGATAGGCTAAGCAGCCGGTTTAACAAACCTACAACTTGATGCGTGGGCTCTATTGGATGCTGCAACGAGGGTTCATCAAACCCTCCGGTAAGAGGATTGACTCGACTTTTCTTGGTTGTGTGCTCGTCTCGACATTTTCTGTCAGCGTAATTGTGTCGGCCATGTTAGTGTTTGACAGCTACGTTAGATTTGTTTATCAATCAACCCTCTCGCTCTCGCCCCAGATTACCGTGGTTAACATGCCAAAGGCGGGTGAGGAACATTCGCTGGGAATGAGCAGCAACCATCTACATGCACTTAAGTTTTTGCAACATCAACGAGAGGTGCTTGCCTGCCAAAGTATGGTTAAGTTCTCTGCAGTGGTGTCACTTAACCGCGGGATGGCGACCAATGCTCATAGCGCTACTGTAATTGGTTTGACTCCATCTCATTCAGCAAGACAAGTACTGCCTATTCTCGATTCAATACCGATACAGGTAATGTCCGGCTTCTTTAAGCAGGAAGGCAAGTGCATTATTTCGACCCGCGTGTTCCCCGGGGCAAAAGTTGGCGACAGAGTCAGTATCGTCTATTCTTCAAACCGCTTTGACACGGATGTGTTCTGGATACTAGATGCCGGACTTTTACCGGTACCGCTTATTATTGTACCATGCAGAAGCGCTTTACGCCTTAAGAACAACGATAAGAGTGATTGCGTCGATGCGTTGATCTTACGGCTCTCACCAGGATTTGATTCAAAGGAGACTACGCGGCATCTCCAACAAACAGGAAATGCTGCAGGACAGTTCCGATTTGTGTTCCTCTATTGGCGTAATCTGTTCGATCAACAATTTGCAGTGTTTGCCGCGCTAAGGCGTCTCCTCTTAGGAGTACTTAGTTCCCTATTTCTCATGGCAGGGCTGTTTATGTTTGCTTCCCTGGACATTCTGCTGCAGCGCAAACGAAGGCAAATGGCCATTTTGCTGGCGTTAGGAACTACGGGGCACCAAATCCGTATTGTTTTCCTCGGATTAGCAATCAGCATCGCCATAAGTGGGCTTGTCTTCGGCAGCTTTGGGGGATTGTTGTTTTTCTCTGCATGCCCAAGAATACCAATCGCAAAGCAACTATTTCAAGCGAGTGGTGCTGTGAGTCTCGGAGTTAACGTCAATGCAACGACGGCAATTCTCGTGTCGGTTCTAGCATTAGGAACTAGCATAGCAGCTACCCTATTGGCCACGCGGCGGTTGTCCCACGTAGATCCTATTGTGGATCTCAAGAAATAAAATGAGCCTGCTGTTGTTTTACGGTCGGCGGCTTCTCAGCACCAGACAATGGATAATGCTTATCGGCGGCGTGGCGACTGCAATCGCCACTATAGTCTTCACAATGGCTTCGTTATCTGACTACGAGGTTGCATTAACAAGGTCATTACTTAACTCTAGACCACACTTGAGGATTTGTTGTCCAGAAGAGCCGGAAGCGAACATAGAACGCCGATTCCGTGAGGTGACATTGCTGCCAGACGTGGAATCATCGTGCATCGGGTACCGCATTTCAGGTGCCTTCCGATTTACCGTACTGGACAGTGAGAGTAAGGAAGTCACTTTCTCGGATGTAATTCAGACTGAAATTGTTGGATACAGCTTTAGACCACAACAACCGCTTGCCATTGATCTAAAGGACATATTATCTGAACCCTGTCGTAATAGGAAAGGCATGGATCCACTTCTTATAATGGCAGAATACAATACGAAGGATCGAATGTTACTTGATGAACAACTATCTAGGCAACTATTTGGGATTCCCTTGCCATCTGGTGATAATGTTGATGTGGTACTAACAAATGCAGCAGGTGAAGCGGTCTCTAAACATTTCACTACCGCAGGTTCGTACCTTCCAGCGGTGATTGGAATAGCCGAGAACAGCGACCACTGCATTTACGTGCGCAAGGAAGAGATTCAACCCAGTGATTCCAGTGGTAACCGACTGGGAAACTGCGTAGACATACGACTTAGACAACCGCGAAGCGTTCAGGCAGTTATTCTTAAGGTACGCTCCATTGCAGGAAACAACACGCGTATTGAGGCATGGAGCGAGCGAGATAGCGATAAGCTTGCTTTTATATCCCTTTTAAAAGCATCAATCTTCATCGCTACTACTCTTCTTCTGGGTATGGCCGCCTTTGGAGTCTATTTCATTGTTTCGATGATCGTGGAAGACAAATACAGACAGATTGCCACACTGAGGGCGCTGGGTGCGTCCACGTTATCTATACGATGTATGTTTTTAAACTGTGGTCTTGTGGTCGCCACGGCGGGGGTTTGCCTCGGCATGCCTTTTGGGTGGGTCGCCGCAGCGATATTTAGTGAACGGCAAACGGAATTGATGCAAAGCTTTGTCAGCACTCAGCGTTCTAGTTGCCATCTACCATTATTTGGTATGCTCTGCACTTGCTGTATGGCATACTTATTTTGCTTGTGCGCGTCCTGGATTCCTTGCCGTAGGGCATTTATGATAGAACCTGCCAGCCTCATGAGATCGGAGTGATTTAAGACCAGAACGTATTGCCATGCTTAAGACAATGTTACGCTGTAGGAGATTGGAAAAGAGCTTTCCCCTTTACGCTAATAGTCACAATCAACGTTTGGCCGTTTTAAGGGGCGTTGATTGGGAACTTGCCGAAGGAACACTCGCTGCAATTGTTGGACCTTCGGGAAGCGGGAAGAGCACTTTGCTTAATTTGATTGGGTTGCTGGATTCGCCTACTGCTGGCGATCTAGAAATAGATGGCACAATGTTTGGTTCAGGTGTTGCAAAACCAAAAGAACTAAACTACTACCGGAGTCGCAAGATCGGGTTTATCTTTCAATTTCACCACTTGCTTCCTGAGCTTACGGTGCTTCAAAACGTGATGGTCCCTCTGATGATTCAGGGACGTACCGCCTCCGCGGCCCGGTCCTCTGCGCAATGTTGTCTTGAAGAGTTGTTTTCTAAGGATGAACTCGCCTCCGACCTGATTCATCGCACTCCTGATAATATTAGCGGGGGTCAATGTCAACGAACCGCGATTGCGCGGGCGTTAGTCGCTTCACCGAACCTTGTCATTGCAGACGAGCCCACCGGTAACCTAGATGAAGCAACAGCAGAGGAAGTATTCTCGTTGCTGTTACGCATACAAAGGGAGCGTAGAGCGACGATCGTAATGGTAACCCACAATGTGGAGCAGGCAAGGCGCGCAGATGTTGTACTTCGACTCCACAACGGACTGCTACAGCCTACATAGCACAAGCTGGGCGTTTGTTGGAAGCTAGCAGCGCAGTGAATGGCAGCAGGATAACACAGTTGACGGTTTAAGGGATGTTGAAGCTAGTCTCACGGAAGATGTTGTGTTTACTGACTGCCCTATATATGTAAACCGTGGCCCCTGTATTCGGTCGAGTCGTTTTCAAGAAATGTCACAATCTATGTTACTCTAATGAAACGGTGTTATTGTCCGCCCGTGTTACTCGGCGATGTAATGCTACGGCTTTGCATGGGACTCGTTCGTCTTATGGGAACGTCCATTCGGTGTCCTACGCTTGATCGTCTGGACTCTATCCGAATCGTTGTCCGCGAGCCTGCAATTCATCGAGCGCATGCAGCAGTTGGAGCTCACAGCGAAAAGAAGGCGTCAAGTGTTCCTCCTACAAAGCCCGATAAGTCATGATCAGCCCAATCAATAGATCAGGCTGACAATCAAGTGCCCGCCAATCAATTACCACCTGCATCTTCTTCACCGATTACTGTAATGATGCCCTGGCGCTGATAATCCTTTAGCAATAACAACAATCACCGCCACGCCAGGAATGTAGGACCAGAAGTTAATGATCAATAGGAAGCCAAAGGTGCAGATGAGTAACCAGCCCGCCCAGTGTGTGTCAGGGTTGAGTGTAAGCATGAAACAATCGAACATCCGTGTCGTTGTGAGAAGTGCCATTTCTGAGCGCCGGGAGGGTCTAGGGCGAGTTTGGCTCCTCGATGGCTATGATGGGGTGGTCCACAGCACCATAATCGCTTAAATGCCCCCCCAGCGATGATTCTCTATGCCACCCACGACCGACTGATACCTAAAGCGAAGACAAGGCCAGCCCACCACACTCCCACCCTCCCAACACCATACCCCTGCAGCCTCCCAGACAAGGAAGCAACAGGAGAGGTGTTTTCTAAGAAGAGTGGAAGTGTGGGTGGTGGGTAGGTTGGTTGATGATGATTAAGAGCCGTGATCGTGTTTGCAGGCGAGTCGTTCTTTGCTTGCGTCCAGATCGTTTTTCCATTTCGGTCTGCATTGAATGTCGGCTAGAATGTCACAACCCATATAGTCCTGAATTGTGACTGCCAGCTTGTGTTTCATTTTCTGCATCGTTGAATTGCTGACTCGGAATGATTTTGCTGCCTCCCTGAACGAGCGGCCTTCAACTATGGAATTTATGACGATCTGTTCTTGGGGAGATAACGCTTTCATCATTTGCTCCCAGTCCATCTTTCTGGCTGCCTTGGTTCCCGGGTCTTCTTGGTCGCTTGAAAGAACGTCGTGCAACAGGAAAATGTCACCCCCAGTTTCCTCATTGCTGGCCACAACTTCTTCCATCGAGGTCAACCGGGTCCTGGCTTTCAACTGCGTTCCCGAGCCCATCACATCGGCGTAGCTGCTTCCTGTTGATCTTCTCCCGGATTTTAGGTGTTGGATGGTGTAATAGGCGATGTTTCCTGGGGTGACTTTTTTTTTTGTTGATTCGAGGTTGTGCATCATCTTAGCGGCCATAGCGATTGAATCCTGGATCAATTCACGGTGATCTTTTGAGTTTACACAATGCACGACTTTGGGGATGGCTGACTGGAGACGCGGTACAATCTGGTCTTGGAGTATGAATCCTGCTTGAGGGGACATTTGATATTTCCTTTCTTGTTTCTGTGGTTGGGGACGTGACAAAACCCCCCCCCATAATTGTCAACGGGGGGGGAGGGGATCTGCATGAAAAGCAAAATCCTCTCTTTGTTATTATCCCATCAAAAAGGGCAAATTCACAGGGGGGGTGGGGTTGTTGAAAATAGTTCTTGCCAGGCTTCACTAAAAACGATAACGGAGAATGATGCAGAAAAAGCTGTTGGGGCTTTCTCTTGTGATCGAAAACGTGATATGAACATTGTGACGGAAAGGAAGCGATTATGCCCATGAAGACAACTGCACTTTACTCGTGGCTTTCCCTGGTGCTGCTGATGACACTTCCGGTCGTGGTGCAAGCCGAGATTTGGTTTGTTTACACCACCAATAACGGCGCGATCACCATCACGGGATACATCGGGACTCTAACGACATTGACCATTCCCAGCACGATCAATGGACGGCCGGTGACCAGCATCGGGTCTTCGGCGTTCTACGACTACACCAACCTGACCAGCATTACGATTCCCAACAGTGTCACCAGCATCTCGAATTCGGCGTTCAGGAACTGCACCAGCCTGGCCAACGTCACGATGGGTACCAATGTCACCAGCATCGGGTCTTCGGCGTTTTACAATTGCATCAACCTGACCAGCATCACGATTCCCAACGGCGTCACCAACATCGGGGACTATACGTTTTACAAATGCACCAGCCTGACCAGCATCACGATTCCCAACAGCGTCAACAACATCGGGTCTTCGGCGTTCAACTACTGCTCCAGCCTGACCAACATCACGATCCCCAACAGCGTCACTAGCATTGGGGATCAGGCGTTCTACAACTGCACCAGGCTGGCCAGCATCACGATTGGTAACGGCGTCACTAGCATGGGTGATAAGGCGTTTTACCGATGCTACAGCCTGACCAACATCACGATTCCCAACAGCGTCACCAGCATTGGGGATTCGGCGTTCTACTACTGCACCAGCCTGACCAACATCACGATTGGCAACAGCGTCACTAGCATTGGGGATCAGGCGTTCTACCAATGCAGCAGCCTGACCAGCA
>Ga0194052_1002443_pt1 | contig 10165 bp, 10 predicted proteins | sample SepL226m_MetaG_FD_160117 | JGI IMG/M metagenome (GOLD analysis project Ga0194052, IMG submission 160117) | Anoxic zone freshwater microbial communities from boreal shield lake in IISD Experimental Lakes Area, Ontario, Canada - Sep2016-L227-6m | ecosystem: Environmental > Aquatic > Freshwater >... | reverse complement strand
GGCTGCCGCCCCAGTACTGGCCCTTGCCCGTGAGCACGCCGGTGAACTCATTGGCCAGCTTCTTGTACATCCCGAACAGGTAGCCGACCTCGCGGCCGCCCACGCCGATGTCGCCGGCGGGCACGTCTGTGTTGGGGCCGATGTGGCGGAACAGCTCCATCATGAAGGCCTGACAGAAGCGCATGACCTCAGCGTCAGACTTGCCGTTGGGGTCAAAGTTGGAGCCGCCCTTGCCGCCGCCCATGGGCAGACCGGTCAGGCTGTTCTTGAAGATCTGCTCAAAGCCCAGAAACTTAAGGGTGTCGAGGGTGACGTTGGGGTGGAAGCGGATGCCGCCCTTGTAGGGGCCGATGGCGCTGTTGAACTGCACACGCCAGCCTGGATTGATGCGAATCATGCCCTTGTCGTCCACCCAGGGCACCCGGAAACCGATGACGCGCTCGGGCTCCACCACCCGCTCCAGGATGGCGTGCTTCTTGTACTTCGGTTCCTTCTCAAGGACGGGGTCCAGGGAGTGCAGGATCTCGGTGGCGGCCTGGATGAACAGGCTCTCCCAGGGCGCCTTCTTCTTCAGGCCTTCAAGGACTTCATTGACGTACTGGCTCATGGGTTCTCCAGGGGATGGGGTTTGAGAAAGAGGGGCGCAAGCCCGGATGGCAACTGAGGTCGAGAGGCGGTCGCCGGAGAGCCCGTCCCGAGGCTGCGGCGGTATGCTTCAAGGGCCGGAAACAGGACGACATGACTCTAGCTCCAGCAGCCCGCTTGGGCACTGCCTCACCCTCAATAGGTGACCTGAAGCACTAAATTTCCGGCATTCCTGCCAAATCCTGAGAATGGCATTTACAGACTGTCAAGGCCTCAGCCGACCAAGACGGTCTGCGACCTCATCGCGGAACCGCGTCAGGAAGGCCAGGGCGAAGGCTGCGGGATCCAGGGCCTCGTCCTGCAGCAGCGGCGTCAGGTCCATGGCGAAGGTCAGGCCAGTGGTGGCGTCCAGACCGTGGCTGGCGTGGTAGGTGGCGTGGGCCTTGCGGCGGCCCAGGGTGGCCAGGTCATAGCGCTTGCCCCCGGCGATCTGGCTGTCGAAGACTGCGAGCAGGGCCGCCTGGAGGTCCTCCCGGGCGCTGACATCCAGGGCCACCTTGTCGGCGTCTGGCAACCAGTCGAGGTCGCGCCAGACCTCGCAGCCCAGGAGGCGTGCGGGCCGGTGCTCGAGGGGCAGACGGCGGAGCGCGGCGATGACCCGCAGAGCCACGGCCACATGGGTGTCGTGCTTGTCGGCCAGGTTGTGGGTGTAGACCACCTCGGGCCGTGCCGCCGCCAGCAGCGCCGCGAGATCCGCCACGGGTCGGGGGTCCGCGCCCTTCACGGCGGCGCTGGAGTAGTCCAGCTGGACGCAGGCGCCGAACTGCCCGAGCCGGGCCGCAGCCCGCTGCTCCTCGCGCCGGATGCCCTTCATCTGGTCGTCCGTGCAGTCCCGGTAGCGGCCGTCCCGGGCCGAGCCGCCGCCGTCCGTCACCACGGTGCCCAGGAACCAGGCGTCCTCGCGCAGGTAGCAGGCCTCGATGCCGTGAAAGGCCATGATCTCCAGGTCATCCTGGTGGGCACCGACCGCCAGGTGCGTCGTGCGGGCCAGGGCCGCCGCGGGCTCCAGAGCATCCGGGATGAAGAGGTCGGCGGTGGGGAGTTGGAAGCGCATGGGTGACCTTAAGACAGAGGCGGGAGGCTGGCCGCCGCGATGCTCTGGCCGACACGGCGGCTGCGCTCGTCCGGCAGCTGGATCTTCAGGTGCGCGAGCTCCGGGAACTCTCGCCGCAAGACGTCCAGGGCGCCGCCCAGGAGCAGCCCCCCGCCCCGGCCGCTGGTGCAGCGCCCGAGGAGCAGCAGGTGACGGATCTCGTAGAAGTCCGCGTAGTGGGCGATGGCGTAACCCAGGTAGATGCCCATGGTCTCCCAGATCTGCTGCGCGCCGACGTGGCCGGCCTCCAGCAGCTCCTGGGCAGCCTTCAGGCGCTCGGCATCAGGCACGCCGACGGGCAGCTCGATGCCCGCGGCCGGGGCCAGGCGGAACACACACTGCTGGCTGAAGTAGAGCGCCCCGGCGCCGCGGTCGCCGCTCCACTCGTCCAGGGGCGCCTCGGGGCTGTAGTCCACGGGGGCGAAGGCCAGCTCGTTGAGCCAGCCCAGCAGGTTGCCCTCGGTGTTCACGTAGCCCGCGGCCTCACTGGAGCCGAGGGCGACGCCGAGGACCCCGTTCTCGCCCAGGCTCATGGCCCCGGCGAGGGCTGTGACATCCCCGTCGTTGGCTACCTCCATGGGCACCCCCAGCTCGGCCCGGATGCGCAGGAAGACGTCCCGAATCTCGCCGTAACGTTCCTTGGGGATGCCCCGGAAGAGGCTGGCGATGCGGACCTGGTTGTTCACCAGGATGCCCGCGGAGCTGCCGCCGATGGCGTCCACCCGGGGCAGGTGGCTGGCGGCCGTGCGCAGGGCCTGCATGATCTCGCCATAGTGGTAGGCGGGGTCCGCGTGCAGGCGGGGCGACCAGACCACCTCCTCGCTGAAGACGGCCTCTCCGTCGATGACGGCGCTGACCTTGCGGTCCGAGGCACCCAGGTCGAAGCCGATGCGGCAGCCCTCCAGGTGGCGACCCAGAGGCTGGCCGAGCTCCCGCGCCGGGGGCACCTCCGCCGGCGTGCAGGCCAGGACCTCGAAGGGCTGGCCGTAGACGTCCTCGCCCATGAACTGGCAGTCAAATGCCCGAGCCCCGGTGGGCGCGTAGACCGCGCGCAGGTGGTCCGCGAGGGCGGCGGGACCGCCCACGTAGGTCCGGCAGCCGCCCCGCTGCCACAGCAGGAACTTGAAGAGGCGCTCGACGTAGGGGAGGTTGGCCGCGAAGCGGGGATGGCCCTCGGGGAAGACCACTGTCTCGAAGCGCGATAGGGCCCCATCCGGCCGCTCCAGGCCCAGTACCAGCGGCACCCCCCCGGCGGCCACCACCTCTGCCACGAAAGCCCGGTTCGCCAGCACCGGTGGCCGGAACCTGGGATCCAGGGGGGGCGGTGTGGCTGGACTCACCAGGTGGAAGCTGGCACCCATGGAGAGGCTCCTGAGGAAGGGGACGAAGGGCATCGGATCAGGCTGATTATGGGGCCGGAGCCGGAAGGGCAGATACTGGGGCGATGAAGCGGTTCGAATTCCACCTCACCATCACCGCAGAGCGGTTCATGGACTACTACCGCGGCAGGGTCCAGCAGGTCATCGTGCGCAGCATCAGCGGCGAGACCGTGCGGTTCCCCGCCTCGATGCTGAAGGCCTTCGTCACCCCCGAGGGCATCCACGGGGACTTCGTCCTCACCTGCGACGACCAGCACCGCGGCGCCCAGCTGCAACGGCTGGGCTCAGCGAAGGGAACCGCACGGTAATTTGGCGTCACTCGGTTGCTTAGCCTTGGGCCCTGACCGGCCTCTTACCCGCGGAGCGAGCTGACTGGCACGTTGGCCTGGCCCAGCAGGCGGTAGAGGCGGGGCAGGTGGCTCAGGGTGCGGGGCTCGCGGTTCAGGCCCTTCCAGGGCGTGCTCTTGGTGCTGCGGGCGTGGACCACGGCGATCTTCTTCTTCACCTCCACCACCAGAATCTCGTGGTGCTCAAAGCGGGGGTCCTTCAGCACCCAGACCTGCCCGGCCTGGATGATGCGCGCCTCGGCGGGGAGGCCCTGCCAGGTGACGAGGTCCTTGAGCTCCCGGGCCTGGGCCAGCTCGGCGGCATGGACCTTCTTCGCCGCATGCCGGGTCCGGCGGTCTTCCAGCGCCTGCTGGGCCTCGTCGCGCAGCTTCTGCTGGACCTCGCGGTGCTTCACCCGGAAGGGCTCCTCCGCCCACTTCTGGGCCGAGCCTGGGGTGCGGAAGGGGCCCTTGATGCCTTCGAAGTCCTGGCGGGAGGCCCACCAGCCCTTCTTGCCCTTCCAGTAGGCGGCTTTCCTGCCCCACTGGAAGATGTTGGCCCCGGCCTGGACCCACTTCGCCGTGAAGGGCGCTCTCGCCATGATTTCCTCCCGAGGGGCCGGATGCCCCTCCATTGTCAGGCAAGTTCATGGATCCATGCACCTTGAATTGTGGTTTGGATCGAACGGTCCACTCGACACCCGGTGTCCACCCCCATGCCCGACACTCCTGGACCCGGAGGTGTCTCATGTGCCCTGACAACCCGCTTCCCCTGACCCACCACGCACGGCTCCGCATGGATGGCCGGCGGATCTCGGCCGCCGCCGTGGATGCGGTCCTGGCCCACGGCCGCATGGCCTGGGTCCGCGGGGCCCAGATCTACGCCCTGGGCCACCGGGAGGTCTCGCGCGCCGCCCGCCGGGGCCTGGATCTGCGGCCTTTCGCGGGACTGCAGGTGGTCTGCGCCCCGGACGGGGACGTGCTCACCGTCTACCGGAACCACGACTTTCGGGGACTGCGGCGGGCGGCCTGATGAAATGATTCGTTTTTAATTCGCCTATAACCTCCTGTTTTACCAGTGAGTTGAGGAGGTGAATTGGACACTCACTGTCAGATGGCCAGACGGATAGTGACAGGGTGAACCCCTTCACGCTGGAGTCCCGATGAACCCACTGAACGTGATCCTCACCCCGCTTCGCCAGGGCGCCCCACGGGCCGGTCGGGTGGCGGTGGACCTGCTGCTGCGGGTGCAGGCGCCGGAGCTGCCGGCGGAGGCCGCAGCACCGCGCGCGCCGCTCCACCTGGCGGTGGTGCTGGACCGCTCCGGCTCCATGTCGGGACAGCCCCTGGTTGAGGCCCGGCGCTGCGCCGCCGCCATCGCCGAGCGCCTGGCCGGCGGGGACCGGCTGGCCCTGGTGGCCTATGACCACCGCGCCACCCTGGTCCAGCCCTGCCGCCCGGTGCAGGATCTGGTCGCCTTCCAGGCCCTGGTCAACGCCATCGAGCCCGGTGGCTACACCGACCTCTATGCGGGCTGGGCCACCGGGGTTGAGGCCCTGCGCAAGGCCCACCGGCCCGGAGTGGTGAGTCGGGTGCTGCTGCTCTCGGACGGCCAGGCCAACCAGGGCATCACCGACCCGGACATGCTGGCTTCCGCGTCGCGTAACGCGGCGGAAGTCGGCGTCAGCACCTCCACCTATGGGCTGGGAGAGGGCTTCGAGGAGAATCTCATGACTGCGATGGCCCAGCAGGGCGCGGGCCGGTCCTACTACGGAGAGACCGCCGAGGACCTGCTGGACCCCTTCATGGAGGAGTTCGACCTGCTGAGCAGCCTCGTGGCCCGGCGGCTGCAGGTGGCGGTGGACGCTCCCCGAGGCTGGACGGTCAGCCAGCTGAATCACTACCCGGAGCTTGCGCCCGGGTGTTGGCGGCTGCCGGACCTCGCGGCGAAGGCCGAGGCCTGGGCCCTGTTTCACCTGGAAGGCGCCATCCCCGAGGGCTATGTCGGCGATACCCTGCTGCTGGCGACCTTCACCCTGCAGTGGGAGGACCCCAAGGGACAGGGCTCGGGGCCCCGCCTGGTGCCGGCTCGCCTGCCGGTACTGAGCGACGAGGCTTTCCTGGCCCTGTCCGAGGATCCCCTGGTGGCCAGCCGGCTGCTGGAGCTCCGGGTAGGCGAGCTGCAGGAGCTGGCCCATCGGGCCGCCCTGGACGACGACTGGGACGAGGTCCGCCGGCTGTTGGACCAGATGAAGCTCCTGGCCGCGGAGAACCCCTGGACCCTGGAGATCGTGGCCTCCCTCGAGGAGCTGATGCGGCGGGGCGAGCGGGACACCACCACCAAGGAGCTCCGCTTCGGGTCCTCTGCCATCCGGTATCGCCTCACCTCCCTGAACGAAGAGGCCGAGTGCCAGCCGACCGCCTCCTACACCCGGCGCAAACGCCGCCAGGGGAAGGGCGGGCCCCTCGGCTCGGACACGCCGGGGGAGCCGACCTGAGCCGGGCCCAGGGCTCGGTGGGCGGGACTGGGGCTTTTTGAGCTGCTCGGCCTTTTTTCCGCCATTCTGGAGCACTGTGTCTCCAACGCAGCCCCGGGAGGAGGAACCCATGGCCAAGATTCTGGTGCTCCACGGCGCAGGCATGAATATGCGGGGGAAGGTCCAGGTGGACCTCTTCGGGCCCCTGCAGCTGCCGGACTACGATCGGATGATCCGGGAGTACGCCCAGGAGCTGGGCGTGGAGGTGGAGATCTTCCACTCGAACATCGAAGGCGAGGTGATCAACCGGATCTACGCAGCCCACGAGCAGGGCTTCGACGGCGCCATCTTCAACCCGGCCCTGTTCGCCACAGGCTACCCCGCGCTGGTCGCCGCCCTCTCCCAGGTGGCCTTCCCCACCATCGAGGTGCACATCTCGAATCCGCTCCGCCGCGGCCCTGCCAGCCAGACCTCCGCCGTCAGTCTTGGCGTCATTGCGGGGTTCGGCGTCGCAGGCTATGCCCTGGCCCTGCGGGGGCTGCGGGACCACCTCGCGGTGAGCCGCTAGCGAACAAGCTGGTCCGCGCTATTTCCGGCGGCCCTTGGCCGCACCCGCCGCGTCGGCCCGGCAGCGCCGCTCCACTTCGTCGAGCTCGGCGAGGGTGACTTCGATGTCGTGGCGGCGCTGCTCCAGCTCTGCCCGGCGGGCGGCGATGCGCTCCAGCAGGTAGCGCAGCTGGCCGGCCTCGCCCGGGGGCTGGTCATACATGTCCACGATCCGGCGGATCTGGCCGAGGTCGAAGCCCAGCCGCTTGCCCCGCAGCACCAGCTCCAGCCGGACCCGGTCCCGGGGGTGGAAGAGGCGCTGGGTGCCCCGCCGCTCGGGCGTGATCAGCCCCTGGTCCTCGTAAAACCGGATGGTGCGGTGCGTTACCCCAAACTCCAGGGCGATCTCGGCGATGGTCCAGGTGCTCTCAGGGTCGGACACGGGTTCTCCCGGGGGGGGTGGTCGCCCGAGGGCGGTAAAAGATTCTTGCACATTTTAGCTTGACGTTTACGTAAAGGGAAATCAATCTTGAAACATTCCTTCTCTGCCTGCCCTGCAGTCCCTCGTCGCCCCTCATCTCTCAGGAGTGCCCCATGGACGTCACGCTGCCCGATCACGTTGAAGCCCTGCGCCAGGAAGTGCGCAAGTTCGCCGAAAAGGAGATCCGCCCCCACGTCATGGAGTGGGACGAGGCCAAGACCTTCCCCATGGCTGTGGTGAAGCAGCTGGGCGAGATGGGCATGATGGGCGTCATCTTCCCCGAGCAGTACGGCGGCTCGGGCATGGGCTACCAGGAATACGCCGTGGTGGTGGAGGAGCTCTCCCGGGTGGACGGCTCCGTGGGCATCACCGTGGCCGCCCACAACAGCCTCTGCTCCAACCACATCTACAGCATGGGCGATGAGCGCCAGAAGCAGGCCTACCTGAAGCCCCTCGCCAGTGGCAAGGCCATCGGCGCCTGGGGGCTCACCGAGCCCGGTTCCGGCAGCGACGCGGGGTCCCTGCGCACCGTCGCCAAGAAGGAAGGCTCCCACTACATCCTAAACGGCAACAAGACGTTCATCACGCACGCCACCGTGGGCGACATCTTCGTGGTGATGGCCCGCACCCGGCCGCCCCAGCCCGGCCACAGCAGCGCCGACGGCATCAGCGCCTTCGTGCTGGAGAAGGGCATGAACGGCTTCCGGGCCGGCAAGCAGGAGAACAAGCTGGGCCTCCGCGCCAGCGACACCTCCGAGCTGATCCTGGAGGACGTGCGGGTGCCCGAGGCCAACCTGCTGGGCGAGGACGGGGTGGGCTTCAAGCAGGCCATGAAGACCCTGGACGGCGGGCGCATCAGCATCGCTGCCCTGGGGCTGGGCATGGCCCAGGGCGCCTTCGAGGAGGCCGTGCGCTACAGCAAGATCCGGCAGACCTTCGGCAAGCCTCTCTCAGGCCACCAGGGGATCCAGTTCAAGCTGGCGGACATGGGAACCGAGATCGAGGCCGCCCGACTGCTCATCTACCGGGCTGCGGGCCTGAAGGACGCAGGCCTGCCCTACGCCAAGGCCGCCAGCATGGCCAAGCTCTTCAGCTCCGAGGTGGCCTGCCGCGTGGCAGACGAAGCCGTGCAGATCCTGGGTGGCTACGGCTACATCAAGGACTACCCTGTGGAGAAGTACTACCGGGACGTGAAGCTCTGCACCATCGGCGAAGGCACCAGCGAGATTCAGCGCACGGTCATCGCCCGCTACCTGCTCGCCGAATACTGACGTGGCTCGCATCCACTCTGAAAACAGACCCTAGAGGCCCGAGCATGCCCCTGATCCACAGCCACATCCGCACCTCTTCAGAGGAGTTCCGCGCCAACCGGGACCAGAACCTGGCCCTGTGCCAGGAGCTCGAAGCGCTCAAGGCCACCCTCCGGCAGGGCGGCGGCGAGAAGGCCCAGGCGCGCCACGCCAGCCAGGGCAAGGTCTTCGTGCGGGACCGCATCGCGGCCCTCTGCGATCCGGGCACGCCCTTCCTGGAGACCGGGATGCTGGCTGCCACGGGCGTCTACGGGGATGCGGTCCCCGCCGCGGGCGTGGTGACCGGCGTGGGCATGGTGCAGGGACGGGCGTGCATGATCGTCGCCAACGATGCCACGGTGAAGGGTGGCACCTACTACCCTCTGACCGTGAAGAAGCACTTGCGGGCCCAGGAGATCGCCCTGGAGAACGAGCTGCCCTGCCTCTACCTCGTGGACAGCGGCGGCGCCTTCCTGCCCCTGCAGGCGGAGGTCTTCCCAGACAAGGAGCACTTCGGGCGCATCTTCTTCAATCAGGCGCGCCTCTCGGCCGCAGGCATCCCCCAGCTCAGCGCCGTCATGGGCAGCTGCACCGCGGGCGGCGCCTACGTCCCCGCCATGAGCGACCAGGCCATCATCGTGAAGGGCACCGGCACCATCTTCCTGGGGGGCCCGCCCCTGGTGAAGGCCGCCACCGGTGAGGAAGTCAGCGCCGAGGACCTGGGCGGGGCCCGCGTCCACACCGAGATCAGCGGCGTCGCCGACCACTTCGCCGAGGACGACGCCCACGCCATCCGCATCCTCCGGGAGATGGTGGGCCACCTGGGCCGCCACGAGACCGCCCGGGTGGACCTCCGCAGCCCCGAGGCACCCGCCTACGATCCGGACGAGATCCTGGGCGTCTGGCCCCGGGAGATGCGTCGCCAGACCGATGTGCGGGAGACCATCGCCCGGATCGTGGATGGCAGCCGCCTCTTCGAGTTCAAGCCCCGCTACGGCACTACGCTGGTGACCGGCTTCGCCCACATCGAAGGCCTGCCCTGCGGCATCCTCGCCAACAACGGTGTGCTCTTCAGCGAGAGCGCCCTGAAGGCCGCGCATTTTATCGAGTTGTGCACCACCCAGAAGATCCCGCTGATCTTCCTGCAGAATGTCACCGGCTACATGGTGGGCTCGCAGTACGAGCGGGGCGGCATCGCCAAGGACGGCGCCAAGATGGTGCACGCTGTGGCCACGGCCCAGGTGCCCAAGCTGACCCTCATGATGGGTGGCAGCTTCGGGGCCGGGAACTACGGCATGTGTGGCCGGGCCTACGACCCGCGCTTCCTCTGGACCTGGCCCACCTCGCGCATCTCCGTCATGGGCGGCGAGCAGGCCGCTTCCGTGCTGGTCACGGTCAAGCGGGACCAGCTGGCCCGGGAGGGACAGACCCTTTCCCACGAGGGAGCCGAGGCCATCGCCAACCCGATCCGGGAGAAGTATGAGCGGGAAGGGCATCCCTTCTACGCCTCGGCCCGGCTCTGGGATGACGGGGTGATCGACCTGCGCGCCACCCGCGCCACCCTCGCCGCCAGCCTCGCGACTTCCCTGAACGCCCCCATCCCCGACACGCGCACTGGCGTCTATCGCTTCTAACGTCCGGCCACAGCACCTTCTCTGGAGTCCCACCATGTCCCCTGAGTCGCGCATCCTTCGCATCGCCAACGCCGGTGGCTACTGGGGCGATGATCCCTATGCCCTGCGGCGCCAGGTCCAGGGCCCCCTGGCCGTGGATGTCGTATCCATCGACTTCCTGGCCGAGATCACCATGAGCATCCTGCAGAAGCAGAAGCTCCGGGACCCCAGCGCCGGGTATGCCCGGGACTTCGTCACCCAGGTGGAGCCCCTGCTGGGCGACATCCTGCGCCGCGGCATCCGCATCATCACCAAC
>Ga0194052_1002438_pt1 | contig 10177 bp, 7 predicted proteins | sample SepL226m_MetaG_FD_160117 | JGI IMG/M metagenome (GOLD analysis project Ga0194052, IMG submission 160117) | Anoxic zone freshwater microbial communities from boreal shield lake in IISD Experimental Lakes Area, Ontario, Canada - Sep2016-L227-6m | ecosystem: Environmental > Aquatic > Freshwater >... | reverse complement strand
CCGTCAAATCCGACGACAACGACTTTTCCTGAGGTCATGTTCTACAACCAACTTGGGTTAATTGCGGGCCACGGGGTCTCAGCCGGTCAGGCGCGGGAAGCCTTTGACCGTGCCGACGAGCGCGAAGAGGGCTGGACAGTAAAGGGCGGCGAGACCGGCGCCCTCCAGGTAGAGCGTCCCGCTGCGGTACCGGCTCGCCTGCCTTGCACAGTCGCGCGCCCGAGGCCGATCCCCCGTTCTCAGCGCGTGGAAGGTGAGCTTGAGCCACCACCATTTGCAGACTTTCTGGTGCTGGGCGGTCGTGAGCAACTGGGCCGCCGCCGCGCTGCTCTGCGGGTCCCAGCGGCGCAGGATTTCCGTCGCCGCGCCCTGCATGCGGTCTAGTTTGGTGCGTTGACTGCCGGGTCGCTCGGTGAAGACATAGAGCGCCTCGCGCAGGACCGCCAGCTTCTCCCCCGCTCCGAGCAGCCGCAGCCACAAGTCGAGGTCCTCGGAGACATGCATACCGGTGTCATACCCGCCGACGCGTTCGAAGGCGTCGCGCCGCATGACCATCGCGGGCCCACAGATGCGGTTGCCCCACAGCTCCTCGGCGAAGGTGATCTCGTCCAGCCCACCGTCAGCATGCTTGCTGGGCCGGCGCGAAAGCTCCTCGCCCTCCGCGCTGAATTTCACGCGAATGCGATGGCAACTGAGGCCGCACAGGTCGGGGCGCTCGGCCAGGACCTCCAACTGCCGCTGCAGCTTTGTGGGCACCCACGCGTCGTCGGAATCCAGGAGCGCGAGTATCGTGCCCTGCGCCAATTTCGCGCCGGCGTTGCGCGTCGCGGACGGGCCGGCATTGGGCTGGCGCTGGTACCGGACCTGTGGGAACTGCTCGGCGATCAGTCTTTGAGTATCATCCGTGGAACCATCATCAACCACAATGATCTCATCAGCGGGCCGCGTCTGGGCCAGCACAGACTGGATCGCTCGGGCCAGCGTACCGACGGAGTTATACGTGGGGATGATAACGCTGACGACTTCCATGGGTCCTGTTTCGTCTGGCTGCGAGGTCGAGTGCGTGGAGGGAAGTTTAGCATGCCTTCGGCGGGAGAGTCAATCGAACGGGCTGGCCGCGGTGTGCCCGCGTTCAGCAGGCAATCACTGCTAGTGCTCGGCTCGCCGCGGCCCCCTTGTCATCCTGAGCGCAGCGAAGGACCTCGCCTCGAGCTGGCGTGAACGTCCAAGGCGAGGTCCTTCGCTTAGCGCTCGCGGACGAGCGCAGCTCAGCGACAAGGGTGCGACACACCGCCATGAGGAAGCCGCCCTACCAACTCAACTCGGGCAGACCCAGTGTGAAGGCTGCCCGCGTGTCCGCCTAGAGAGACACGGCCATCCCGTCGTAGCCGACTAGGATGCCACGGGGCACGAAGTACTCCTCGAGTTGCTCGTGCAGCGCCCCGCCGTTGTGGGAGAAGTGATTGGCGACGAAGGTGCAGTCCTCGGCCAGCGCGCCGCGGCGGGCCAGTTCGTCGCGCACCTCGACCACCCACTCATTGTTGAGATGATGGCTGCCCACCCACGATCGCTCGGCGGCGCGCGGGCCGGTGCCCGAAGGCCCGGAGGTGCAGTCCATCACTACCAGGTGCAGCGGGAAGCCCTGCAGGAAGTCCCAAACCTCCGGCAGCCACCAGCCCGTGTCATTGCCGATCACGAGGTTGCGGTCGCGCCACGTGAACAGATAGTTCAGCGCCAGTTCCTCCTCCGAGGCGTGGCTGGCGGGGAAACCGATGGCGGAGAGCTCATCGGTGAGCGCGACCCGCTCGTACGCTTTCACCGGTTGGAAGCTCAGGTTGAGGCTCTCGAGTTCGTGGAATTGGTCGCGCAGACTGTCCTGGACGTGGCGGTTGCCATGGACCACCAGCGGGCAGTCCTCCAGATGGCGCGAGTATCCCGCGCGGCGCCAGGCCAGCTCCTCGGGGAACCAGTGATCCTGGTGGGCGTGGGTGATCAGCAGGTGGCGCAAGAGCGTGTAGTCGAGGCCAAAGGCCAACATGCTGGAGAAGGAGTCGGGGCCGAAGTCCACATGGACAGTGTCGCCGAGTTGGTACGAGGTGCGACGGCGGAGGTTCTTGCCTCCCAGGCGGCGCGCCTCGCGGCAGGCCTCGCAAGCGCAGAACAAGGCGGGCCAACCTTCAGCAGCCGCACTTCCTAACAGTTTCAAGAACATTATCAACAACCCTCCGCCACTGACCGTCGGCACTTCGGAATCTCCGCCCTCATCAGCCCATAAACCCCGCCACAGGCAGTTGTGTTCCCCACTGGGGGGTGCTCTGCCTCCCTTTGGGAGAAGGATTCTTCGGTGTTTTACGGAAATTTAGCAAAGAAGGTGAGGGCCTCGGGGCGGCGAATGAATCTTTGATGACAGGGGCTCCGTGAGATGTGTCCACAGACGCATTTACGCCATATGATGACACAGAAACTCCGCCAAAAACCCTTTGACCTGCCCTGTGGCATTCGCTATACTAATGCTTGTTGGAGCGGCCTAACATACATTCTCCACACCTGTTAACAACTCTGTGGAAAACTCATTAGGCCCGCAGCCACAGGCCTTCATCACACCACGTCCGGGTCGTTCCCACCGCAGCTTTCTCCACACCACCGGCTTCCAGCGACTCATTTGGACACAATGTACTTTATTTGTTCATGATTTTCGGTTACACACCCCTGGCCACACCTTCACACCGGCCCTTCGGGCCATCAGTGGGCCAGAAGGGGGCCTCGCCAGAGGCCTTTGGAGGGGGGTGGACTGCTCCACGGACTCTAACACAGCTTCGACCCCGGACCTCCGGGGCCGTGGGAAGGGCTGGGGTTGAGAACTTGTGGTATCGGTCGTAAATTGTAGGTGGTAGGCGTCTCGAACCTCGGTCTGGGCGCGACCGTAACGCGAGAACCCTGACGCAGGCCAGTGGGAGAGCTGGCCCCTCAGCAGGACCTCAAGATCGTTAGCCGTTGCAGATTGACTTCTCCTCCCGTCGCTCACGGGTCAGCCGCTGCGTCGTCAGTGGCGTCTTGCCCCTCCGAAGGTAGCTTGTGGGCTCCGGCGTCAAGACGCCAGGGCACTGGGCACGCCCATCTGTCTGCGCGCGAATCACGAAAGGGGCCGGGCATGTCAGATACACTCCTGAGCGGCGACGAGATCTGGTTTACGGCGCTGCCGCTCTTGCGGGAACGCATCGGCCAGGCCACCTATGATGCCGTGCTGCGCGGCGCCTCGCCCTCGCGGTTCGACGGCTCCACCTTCGTGCTGACCGTGCCCAACGACTTCGTGCGCCGGATGCTCGAGGAGCGGCACGGGAGCGTGATCAGTGCCTGCCTGCAGGAAGTGGCGCACCAGCCGCTCACCCTGGTGATGGAAGTCGATCTGGAGGACCGTCCGTCGCTGGACACGTTCGGCACCGCCGCGGCGAAGGAGGCGGCGGCCCGGACCACGGCGACCCCGTATGCAGCCCCCGGCCGCGCCCCGTCCCATGAGATCTTCGAAACGATCCCCCTTAACGACCGCTATACGTTCGACAACTTCGTGGTGGCGGACTGTAACCGCTTCGCGCACGCCGCGGCCCAGCAGGTCTGCCGCAACCCCGGCCGCAGCTATAATCCACTTTTTATCCACAGCAAGGCGGGTCTGGGCAAGACCCATCTGATGCAGGCGATTGGCCACGAGGTCCGCTCCCAGCACCGCGACCTGGAAGTGGTCTACGTGTCGGCTGAGAACTTCGTCAACCAGCTCATCTCAGCCATTCGCGACAATCGCACCGCCGAGTTCCGCCGCCGCTACCGGTATGTCGATGTGTGGCTGGTGGATGACATTCAGTTCATTGCGGCGATTGAGGGTCCGGCCTCCGAAGAGGAGTTTTTCCACACTTTCAACACCCTGTGCATCAACGACAAGCAGGTCGTGATCGCCTCCGATGCGCCGCCGCGCCAGCTTCAGATCATGAACGACCGGCTGCGCAGCCGCCTGGAGATGGGTATCCTCGCCGACCTGCGTTGTCCGGATGTCGAGACGCGGGTGGCCATTCTTGAAAAGAAGGCCGAGGCCGAGAAGGTCTACATCCCGCGCGACATCCTGGAGTACCTCGCCAAGAAGATCGAGTCCAACATCCGTGTGCTGGAGGGGGCGCTGCTGAAGCTGTGCGCCTATTCCTCGCTGCATGGCACCCACTTCACCATCCCACTAGTGGACGAGATCGTGGCTGATTACTCGACCAACGGCGCGGACCGCCGGGTCAGCATGAATGAGATCGTCAAGTACGTCAGCGAGCGCTTCACCTGCCCGGTCAATGACCTCACCGGCCCCAAGCGCAGCAAGGACATCGCGTGGCCGCGGCAGGTGGCGATCTACCTGGCGCGCGAGCTAACCGATCATTCCCTCTCCGACATCGGCCACTTCTTCGGCGGCCGCGACCACTCCACGATCCTGTATGGCTACAACAAGGTCGGCGACATGGTCAGCGAGGATGAGAAAGTGCTGTGGCTGATGAACGATATGAAGGCGCAGCTGCGGGACGCGTGAGGCGAGAGGCACGGCATTGAGGCGGGATGCTTAGAGGCGAGAGGACGGCATAGAGGCGTAGGGGCTCTGCCCCTACATCCCCGCTGGGGCCGGGGGCCCCAGACCCCTATTTTTTTGGCGGCGTAGAGTGGCGGAGGAGGGGGTGTGGAGAAGTTCAAGAGCCACCGGGGAGACGGCACCCCGAATTGTGAGGAACTTCGCAACCTGTGGAGGATGTGAGGAACTGGGCCAAACGCTCTTGAGATTCCTCCCCAACGCAAGGCCGAGGCGCACAGTGGTTCAAGGCCTGTTTCCACACTCCTAACGACACTACTACTAAGACTACTATATATTCTTATATAACCGTTCTCAGTGTAACCTGTACAAAACTGCACTTTACACAGGATGAAGAAGGTATGTAAAATCCCACCAGAGAAGAAGCAAAGACTCTGGCCGGGAGGCCGGAGCGGCTCGTTTTGTACTTCACCCGCCTGGCTTACAGGGAGGTTTCACGGATGCTAAAAGTCGCTTGTCCGCAACAGGCACTGCTGGAGAGCGTGGGGATCGTATCGCGTGGCGTGTCCGGACGCAGCACTCAGCCCGTGCAGAATAACATCTACCTCGAGGCCACTGCCGGCCAGTTGCGCCTGGTCGCGACTGACCTCGAGTATCTGAGCCTGGAGGCGGTCGTGGAGGCGGAGGTGCTCGAAGAGGGCGCCGTCACAGTGCAGGCCCGGCTGTTTGCCGATGTCATCAGCGCTTTGTCCATGGACGACGTGCGCCTGACGGCGGACGAGACCAACGGCGTGAACATCACCTGCGGCCGGTCGAAGTACGATCTGCGCGGTTTGTCGGCGGCTGATTTCTCCATGTTGCCCGCCGTCGGTTCCGCGACCGAACTGGAACTGGAGCAGGGCAAGCTTCTGATGATGCTCGAGCGCACCGTCTTCTCCACCTCCCGCGACGAAACGCGCCCGATCCTCACCGGTGCGCTGTTCAAGCTCAGTGAGAACCTGCTTGAGGTGGTGGCCACCGACACCTACCGCCTCGCGCTGCAGACGCTGGTGCTCGAAGGCATCAGCGACACGCGCACGGCGATCGTCTCCCGCCGCGCCCTCACCGAGTTGATGCGCATTCTCAACGCCGACTCGGCCGAGCCGGTGAAGATTCGCTTCGCCGACAACCAGGCGGAGTTCAAGGTCGGGAACGTGACGCTCGGCTCGCGGCTGATCGAGGGCCAGTTCGTCAACTACGCCAAGGTGGTTCCGAGCAGCTTTGAGCGCAAGGTTTTCTGCAACAGCAAGGAATACGCAGCAGCGCTGCATCGCGCGCTGATCGTGGCCCGCGAAGACGCCAATCGCGTGGTACTCAAGACCGAGGACGGCTCGTTGCGCATCGCTGCCAGCAGCCAGGATGTGGGTCACGTCGAGGAAATCATCCCCATTCGGCTGGAGGGCGAGGACGCCGAGATCGCCTTCAATGCGCGCTACGTGCTCGACATGCTCGATGCCGTGAAGTCGGACGAGATTGCCATGGAGCTGTCCGGTCCGCTCAACAGCGGCGCGCTCAAGCCAGTGAACGACGATAGCTACCTGTACGTCCTGATGCCGATGCAGATCATGTAGAGGCCGGGAACCGGGGACCGGCAACGTCGGCAACCGGGGAGAGCCAGAGAGAACCAACGGGGACAGACCTGCAATGGGTTTGTCCCCGTTACTGTAACAGGACCCTTACGCCATGTATCTGCGCCGTCTTAGCCTCACCAACTTCCGCGTCTATGAGCGTCTGCAACTCGAGCTACAGAGTGGTCTGACCGTCTTTGTGGGCGCCAACGCGGGTGGGAAGACGAGCCTGTTGGAGGCCATGCACGTGCTGGGGACGACCAAGTCGCCGCGCACGAACGCGGACTGTGAGCTGGTGCGCTGGGGGACTGACGTGGCCCGCGTGGAAGGCGTGTTCGTCTCACGAACCGAGCGGGAAACGCGGCTCGCGGTGGGGATTGAGGCCGCCTGCGCGCGCGGCGCGAGTGGGAAGAGGCTGGAGGTCGAGGGTGAGGTAGTGGGCACCGCCGGCGACATGATTGGACGCGCGAGCGTGGTGATGTTTGCCCCCGACGACCTGGCGATCATCAAGGGCGGGCCCAGCCTGCGGCGGCGGTTCCTCAACACCGCCATCGCGCAACTGCGGCCCACGTACCTCGATAACCTCGCCCGCTACCGCCGGGCGCTGGCGCAACGCAATGAGCTGCTTAAGAACCTCAATCGCGGCGGCCATGGGTTCGCCGAGGTGGAGCCGTGGACCGGGCAACTGGTGCAGGCGGGCGCGGGGCTCGCCATGGAGCGCAGACACTTCATCGCCGACCTCGATCGCTGGGCGTCAAACCTGCACCGGCAGATCGGCAACCAGGAAACCCTCAGCCTCAAGTACCACGGCGAACTGGCCGAGGCGGCGGATGAGGCGAGCGCCGAGGTGCATTTCCGAGATAGGCTGGAGGAATTGGCCGATCTGGAGACCCGCCGTGGCACGACCCTCGCCGGGCCCCACCGCGACGAACTGCAGGTGGAAGTTGATGGCGCGTCGGTGCGGCAGTTCGGCTCGCAGGGCCAGCAGCGAACGGCGGCGCTCAGCCTGAAACTTGGGCAGGCGCGGGTCTCTCAGGAATGGAGCGAGGAGCCCCCCCTGCTGCTACTGGACGACTGCCTCTCCGAGCTAGACCCGGAGCGCGCTACGGCGGTCCTGGGGCTCGCCAGCACCCTCGACGGCCTGGTCGTCACCAGCGCGAAGCTAGACCCGGCGCTGCGGGACCGTCCGGAGGCCCATTTCTACACGGTCGGCGGGGGGATGGTGCGGCGGGGGGTTGGCTAGCTGGAGGCACCCCCACCCTCTTGTCATCCTGACCGCAGGGAAGGACCTTGCCTCGATCCGTTCACGACCTTTCGAGGCGAGGTCCTTCGCTTCGCTCAGGATGACAAAAGGGGTTCACAGATAGCGAGAGCCGGCCTTGAGGGCCGGCTCTCTCTGCTTTGTGGGTACTGAGGACAGCCAAAGCCGTCCCCCCCGCTTGGAACACTACGCGTCCTTGGCCAACTCTAGCACACGCTCGGCGTTCTCGCTGACCTTGCGGAAGCCGTCTACGTACAGCCTGATCAGGTCCATGGTGTTGGGCGGGTAGACGCCGCCGAGATACCCGTGGGATGCGATGAACTCCTCCATGCGCGGGTACTGGTCGTCATAGCGCACCTCGCCGCTGCCGTAGGGGCAGGTCCAGGGGCAACCGTGGCCGTAGCCGACGCGGGCCTGGAAGACATCCTGCCCCGGCACCGGCACCGAATTCCACAGGCCCAGCCCGATGCCCTCGGCGGCGAGGGCCTTGACGGCGGCCTGCTTCCACTCCAGCGGGCTCACGTCCAGGCCCAACTGCTCGGGCTTGAAGGTGACCACGTACGTAAAGTAGTTCGGCTCGGTCCCCGGACGGGTGTACGGCCCCTCGAAGCCGGGGATCTCGGCGAGTTGCGCGCTCAGATAGGCGGCGTACTGCCGTCGCACCGCGTTGTACTCGTCCAGCCGCGTGAGCTGGCTGAGGATGAAGGCATTGATGAACTCATGGGGCCGGTACATCCAGCCGAGGCCGTATGGGTTGTCCTCGCGCGGGTTGTCGGGCAGGATGACTTCGCGGAACTCGCGGGTGCGGGCGACGCAGGCGAGGTAGGTCTCGTTGTCAGTCGTGAACAGGCCGCCCTCACCGCCGGAGAGGTTCTTGGAGCGGTTGCAGCTAAAGGCGCCCATGTCGCCGAGCGAGCCGGTCTTGCGGCCATTGTAGGACGCGCCCGCCGCCTGACAGGCGTCCTCGATCACGGGCAGCCCGTGCTTGCGGGCGATGGCCATGATCGGGTCCATGTCCGCGGGCATGCCGTGGATGTGCACCGGCAGGATCGCCTTCGTGTGGCTGGTGATCCGCTCCTCGAGCAGGGCGGGGTCCATGGTGTAGGAGAGCGGGTCGATATCCACGAACACCGGGATGCAGTTGTGGTGGAGGATCGCGGCGGCGGTGGACCAGTAGGTGCCGGCGGAGGTGATGACCTCATCCCCCGGCCCCAGCCCCGCGGCGGCCACGGCGATGTGCAGCGAGGCGGTGCCGCTGTTGGTGACGAGGGCATGCTTGGTCCCGCAGTACGCGGCCCATTTCTCTTGCAGTTCCAGCGCGCGCGGCGCGCTGTAGCCGTGGAGCTGATCGCTGTCGAAGACGGCGTCCACAGCGGCGCGGTCGGCGGGGGTCAGCGGCGGCCACGACTTGATGGTACCGGGTACGACGAGCGGCGTGCCGCCGTCGAGGGCGAGCGTGGACATGAGCGCATTCCTCCTGAAGCGGCTGGGTCGCCGCTGGTTGCTTGCGAGAGGGGTCAGTTCGCTTTAGGGGGCCGGGTTCCTTCTCGCGGGGCAACAGCAACAGTGTGTGCCTCTCCCCCTCGTGCGCTCGACGACCTTCTGACTGGGCAGGAAGTCCGGGGTCTGTGGCGAAACTGTAAGGAACCGGTTCGTTTTGCGACTTGGTTGGAGGCGCCTCATGCTCGCTCGCGCATCTGCTCTCGTGATTGTCCTGACATGCTTGGGCGGCAACCTGGGTCATGCCTCGATGATCACCTATCAAGGCACCGCCACCTTCACCACGGTCGGCAGTCAGCAGCTCTTCCTGCCGCGCTTTGATCCCACTCTCGGGGACCTGACCAGCATCACAGTGAGCATCTACGGCACGGGTCGCGAAGCCTTCGTTTGTGTCGTTGATGACACTTATCCTTTTTGGGATCAAGAAGGGCATCCCTATCGCCCGATCATGACGCCGCACTTGGACCATGCGTTTTCGGTCCTGGGGCCCGGTCTGAGCAGCGTCAACGACCTCGACTGGTCTGGGGAAAGCCACGAGATGATCGGATCGTGGTTCTGGCCGACGGCCGACTGGTACCATGGCGCCGTCGGCTGGGGTGAGGCGCTGGTGGACTCGACCCAAAGCTACGAGTTTGCAGCCTACACAGGCAGTGGCAGCGTTCCGTTCACCATCAGCGCGACCACGATGCAGGCTTCATTCATCCAGGACCCACGGATGACCGACGCGCAACACCAGGCCTACGTGGCCTCCGGCCGGATCTCGGAGGGATTCGTACGCCCCTCACTGACGGTCCGGATCAACGTCGATTACCAGTATGAGCCGGAGGCCGTCCCCGAGCCGACGAGTCTCGCGCTGGCTGGCGGGGGATTGCTCGGCCTGTACTGGCGCGTTCGCCGCCGGCGTCTGGCACCATGAAGGTCCCGCCACCCGCGGACGTTCACTTTTATCCTCTTTCGCGTTATACTTCCCCTATGCTCAAGTCCGGGTTCAACAAGCGCGACGGGCGGCTCGGGAAACTGGGTTTTGCCGTCAATGAATACCTCGCCGACGGTGGCGCGCTGGAGCGCTCCAAGTCCTCGCTGTGCGCCGAGATCTGGCCGCAGATTGTCGGGACCTGGTATGGGCAGCATAGCCGCGTGGTGAGCCTGGACCGCAAGGAACTCAAGGTCTGCTGCGAGACCCCCGCGATGGCCCAGCAGCTTCAGTATGACCAAAAGACGATCATCGAGCGGCTCAACGAACGGCTCGGCGGGAAC
>Ga0194052_1002434_pt1 | contig 10183 bp, 12 predicted proteins | sample SepL226m_MetaG_FD_160117 | JGI IMG/M metagenome (GOLD analysis project Ga0194052, IMG submission 160117) | Anoxic zone freshwater microbial communities from boreal shield lake in IISD Experimental Lakes Area, Ontario, Canada - Sep2016-L227-6m | ecosystem: Environmental > Aquatic > Freshwater >... | reverse complement strand
CCGTCACTGCTTGTCAAACCTTACTTGGGTCTGTCCTATGCACTGTCCAATTTTTGAATTTATATTTAGCAAGCCACTCTTCCAATAAATTGATAGATAATTCTTTCGCTTGTTCGCATTGCCTCAACATTGCCAAATCCTGTGCTTGTAATACTATAAGTTCTGCATTCGTAATTTTTCAATTTTTAGCTTTGTCTATCATTTCTTCTACTTTATCCAAATATCATAATGCTGGTACATATCTATTTTCTTTATTGCTGAATATTTGTGGGTCTATAGGTCATAAAGACGAGGAATAATCCATATAAATTTTGTCTCAGGACATACAAAATATAGTCCCTGCCGACATAGCATAATCAGGCACTATAAAATAGACTTCTTTATAGTGATGTCTTAGAATATCAACCATTTTTTCAACTGTTTCTGCACTTCATCAGGGAGTATTCAATACTATTACTATTTTGTCCTTATCATAAGTACCAATTGGAGTATCTTTAAGCTGTTCTATAAAATCTCTGAAAATTTTTAAGTATGCTGGATGGATTTGTCAGTAATACAAAATTGCATCACATTTGAAATATTTTTCAACCTGATTGAGCTTACCGTCCAATAAGATTTTTAGATGATTATCAATTCATTTCAGCATTATGAAGACTTAGGAATAAAACAACTATAATATACAATTATGTATTATGTTTTCAATATATATTAGATTCATTTTTCTTCATATTCCATTTGCTCAAATTCAAAGGTCTTTTCTACAAATCTATCATTATTTATAATGTCAGGCTTTTCTATCTTCCAACCTCTAAAAATACCGTATGTAGCAAAAAAGCGGTATTTTTTGATTTGTTGGATTTCTATTACTTCCGAAAGTTGAGGAATATCTAATTTTGAAAATTTGACTGCATATTTGAAGACTTCCCCTATACCTTTACGACTATAATTATCCTTATTTACTTCTACCTTTCTTATCCCTACTGAGTAGCTGTCTTTTGTTATTTTGTGCCATTCCTTTTGAAGCTCTCTGTTAGATTGAGTACCTAATACTTCTGAGTATTCTATAGGAATTTCTTTATCAGTACAAACCAACATATGAATATGCGGATGTCGTCCACCTTTAGCATTATGTGTGACTTCTACGGAGCTTACTATCCCATCAAAATTGTACATAAAGCTCTTAGCTTTATGGGTATCCCTTTTGGAATTTCTAAACTTTTGAGCCAGTTTCTCTTTTGCTATCCATAGCTTATTCATAAGAAAATCTAAAGTCTGACCATTATTGTGCCTGACTGTCAATGTTATGTGATACCGTTGTTTTGTGTCCAATCAGTACTGGATAATTCAGGCTTCAAACTTCTGTATCATTTTTATAGACCTTCTTGTCGCACAAGCTAAGCAAAACTTATCGTATTTACAGAAATTCGTCTTGTATAGCTTTTTCTCTCCATTGAGATAATCACGAAAGATTAAGACATTACAGCAGTCTTTTATCCTGCCTTTCTTCCACATAGACCCTAAGAGGTGGGGTTTATGTTCTTCTAAGTATCCTGTAATCACTTTCTTTTTCTCTTGGCTTCTGACCATCTTATCAATAGTCCTTTGAATGATGTCTTCTGATAGAGGCATTGTTTTATATACTTACAAAGTAAAATATGAGTAGAAGGCTTTTAGTACAAAGATTTGAGACCAATAAGTCATTACGTGAAATCTTTACTGCTATGTGACTTGGGGAGTCTCTCTATAGGCTTATTGAGATATTTAGAGAGATAGATATTGGAGATAACTAAAAAATACTCAAATCTCTTTGAGCGTTTTATTCCTTATTTGTATATGTTTGATTATCCACTCGGTAAGAGTTTTCAGTAAGAAACCTCTCTTTTAGCTTTTCGTCAAATTTCGCTGTATATCTGAGTTGGGCAACAAAACTATTGATAACGTCCTCCTTTTGCTTAAGTTCGGAATAAAGCGAGTCAAAAAGTTTGACAAATATATCCCCGTGAGCTCCATAAAGAAGTTAGAATCATCAAGATAGAAAAGAAGGGCCTCGGCTCTTTTTTTGTTGTATAAAAAATTTGTTGCTTAATAATTTATTGCATTGCAGGGACAAAAATATAGAACCAAAGGGTAATGAGAAATTTATCTTTCTTACCTTATATATTGTATGAAAAAAAGAATACTTACAGGACTCCAAGCGACGAGTGATCAATTGCATATCGGTAATTATTTCGGGTCTATCAAGTCTATGTTAGATTTGGCACAAGAATATCCAGACGCAGAGATATTCCTTTTTACAGCGATTATGCATACCTTTACAGGGCTTCATGATGCACAGGAACTCAAGAGAAATGTGATGAATTCACTCAAATTATTTATCGCCTGCGGCGTAGATCCCAAGAGATTTATGATCTATAACCCAGCAGATATCCCAGCGCATGCTCAGCTCAATCGAGTATTCGAATGTCTTACGATTATGGGGACCATGGAGAGAATGCATTCCTACAAAGAAGCGATGGATAAAGGAAAAAAAGGAGAGATCAGCGTGGGAACATTTTGTTATCCCATCCTCATGGCAGCAGATATCTTGCTCTATGATGCAGATATGGTTCCTACTGGGAAAGATCAGAAACAACATGTAGAATATGCGAGAGATATGGCACAGAAATTTAATCGTGAATATGGTGAAATATTTAAAATCCCAGAGCCCTATATTAGAAGTGAGGTAGCTATCGTTCCGGGTATCGATGGACGCAAAATGTCTAAATCCTACAATAATTATATCGGCTTACTAGATGATGAAAAGACCGTGCTCAAAAAAATAAAGCAGATTCCGACAAGCACCCAGACCGTCGAGGAAGCCAAAAATCCGGACGAGTGTAACGTATACAAGATCTGCAAACTTTTTTTAAACCCAGAAGAAGACCTAGAACTCAGAAGAAAGTACGAGGCAGGAGGATTGAGTTTCAAAGAAGCTAAAGACTATTTATACGAAAAAGTTATTGCCTTTCTTTCTCCTCTCCAAGCAAAATACGTTCAAATCACGGACCAGGAAATCATAGACTTGCTCGCCAAAAATGCTCGCAGTATCAATGAACTCGCTCAGCAGAAAATCCAACAAGTATATAAAGCCATAGGCTTTACTTTATAATGTTTTTATTTTATTAGCCATCGCTATGAGAAGAAACTACATTATTATTCCATTGATTACTTTGGCAGTTGCTATCGTAGGAAACGGCTTAACCTCTATGGGTATGGACCGATACGCTACACTCATGCTCCATCCTGCAACGCCTCCAGGTATGGTAATCGGTATCGTATGGACAATGATTTTTATCTATACAACGATCGCTGCGCTCTATGCATTCAAGACTTTACCAAAGGGAGAGACTTATAATAAAGTAATGATCCTCTTTATTATTAATGCTGTTTTAAATGTGGCGCGAAGTGCAATATTTTTTGATGCGCATCTCTTGCGACGAGCGTTTGGAGAAATGATGCTTCTTCAACTTACAACAGTGCTCTTATTTATCTACATGTATCGTAAAGCTGGCTTAGCATCACGATTATTATTGCCATATATTATTCGAGTGTTTCTCGCGAGTTTCTTTGCCTATCAGACAGCCATCTTAAATTAATTTTATCCTATTCTTTCTTCCATGAAAACCTCTCTCTATACTATTTCTCGCATGCTCCGTAAGTCACGAGATATGCTTCGAGCCCATCCACTTGCTCTTGCTTTACCACTTGTCCTTCGGTTTCTTCTCCGTTCGCTGATAGCGACTACATTTTGGGGAAATGCTTCATGGGGATCATTTTCTTCCTTGTGGGGAATCTGGTTTGGTGGATCGCTGCAGGGGATGTCACTCATATGGGCATTGCTGCAATTGCTTATTTCCTCTGCAATCATTGCATATACGCTATTGAGGTATAGTGCATATTTACAAGGACATAATTTTTCTGCACGCGTAGTGACTCAGAGAACTCTCCAAAAATTACCAAAATTTTTCTTACTTTCCATAGTACAATATATCATTATGCTTGCTCCTGTGTATCTAGGATTTGCTCTTTTCTCTTATCATCTCTGGCGAGGTGCCGTACTTATCGTTGCAGGGGGAGTGGCGAGTCTAGCCATGCTTATATATCTTATTTTCATGAAATATGTCTATCTAATCGAAGGAGGAATATGCCCAAGCATCATCGCGTGATCTTGGAAATTAGTCAAGACGGTCGGACGATGGAAAGTGGCCCACAAAATGCTTGGTATCCGAGCTATGATGGCACTTATCGGATTACTCTATGGACTATTTATTTCGCCACTTCTCTCAGCAATTTTACCAGGACTTGACCTTGTTATATATCCCATCCTCGCAGCTATCATCAGCGTCTGGACCTATGGAGCTATTGCAGAGACCTATCTTACCTACAAAGAAAAGATACCACAAAAGGGTGAAGATAGAGCAGGAGTCTGATTTTGGCTAGGGATAGGTGTGCTTTCTGTGTTATATCTCGTTGTTGCTTGGTGTTTTCTTATGTTTATTTCACTGGGAACAATGTTCCTCAACTATGGAACAACAAACTCCAAATGGGAACTTCCTCATCAGGCATTTACTCAGGAACAACAAGTGACCGCACAAAAAAATCTTAGCACCATCAGTACACTGCTCAAGCAAAAAACACCAGTCACCCTTATACTTTCTCAAGACGATATCAATGCGATGATAGCAGAAACTCCAGGAGCCCAAGAAGTGCTTCAAGCGCGTATCCAAGATAATCTTTTGTATATTAATTTTTCTTTTGGACTGTCCAAAATTCCCCAAAGACAATTTGCAAACAAATATATCTATGGAAGTCTAGGATTCAAAATCCAGCCAAGTACTCAAGCAAATCAAGCGGTAGAGATTCTTCTCATGACGGGTACGATCAACGGAAAAGCACTTCCCTCCAAGCTTATGGACCAACTCAAAGGAAAAAACATCGCCGATGGGATGTATCAAAATAGCGATGCAGACACTCAGGCTATAGTAGATAAAATAAAGTCTATCGAGATAAAAAATAATAAACTCTTCATCCAAACGAAGGAATAGGGAATTAGTTATTAGTTCTAAGTTCCCTGCCTGCATGCCTTCGGTATGTAAACCGGTAGGCAGGTAAGCTCTAAGTTCTTTATTCACATCAAGAAAATAATGGATATATTTCTCGTCATCCTCTGATTCCTTTGTATGCTTGTCGCCTTGACGAGTATTGTATTGCCCATTATTCCCTGACCCGCATTAGGATTTGTTGGTTTACTCTTACTGCAAGCGACTTCATGACATCCCTTTTCACGAGGGTTCTTCGCTGTCCGATGATGCATCATGATCATATTGAGTATTCTAGATTATCTAATTCCAGTCTGGGGAACCAAAGCATTCGGAGGAACAAAATGGGGCGCTCGTGGAAGTATGATCGGGCTGATTATCGCAGTAATTATCTTGCCAATAGGCGGTAGTGTTCTAGGTCCATTTGGGATCTTGGGTATTATTATTTGACCATTTTTTGGAGCATATATAGGAGAAAAGATAGCTGGTCGTCAACATAGTTTTGCCTTGCGTGCAGCGTGGGGATCTTTTTTGGGGGTCTTAGCAGGTACCGTCCTCAAAGCAGTAGTCTGTATTATTATGTTTGTCTTGTTCTGTACTAAGGTATATCCCGTCTTAGTCAGATAGTTTTACTTATCCCGTTTTAGCAATGAAAAAATATCTTTTGGGAGGAATATGCGCCTTTGTTTTTGCTATGAGTACACAAACCCATGGATATCTTTTGTGATTTAAATCACGAGATAATTCTATAAGCAATATCCAAAGTATCGAGGACAACTATCCTATACAGCTTCCTATAGTATCATTTATCTTTGATCCACGAGGAGATTATATTCTCGATTTTTTACAAAAACTTCCTACGACCTTATGAACAGAAAGGATTTATCATATCTCGATCTCACCCAATAATTTCTCTGCCAAAGAAGTCGCTGCAGGAAAATTTGATGAGCAATATAAAAAATTTTTTAGTGCGGTCAAAAGTGGCGATCTCAAAATAATTTTTAGGACGATGCACGAAATGAATGGAGGCCGATATCCTCGAAGTAGTAATCCACAAGATTTCAAACAAGCATGGATCCATGTCTGGAATCTCTCTAGAGAACTAGGACTCAGCCAAAATAATATCCTCTTCGATATGTCACTCAATGCACGAGATCTTCCTGCGAAAAATGGAAAACCTTCTCAGACGACTACCTTTATCCAATGCCAGCCAGGGCTGAAAGCTAAGCTGAAATGCCCTACATTCGAAGACTATTATCCAGGCGATAATTATGTCGACCTCTTGGGAGTGACCTTTTATAATCGAGGTAAGTGAAATAGTAATCGCTGGCGATGAACCCCCATCAGTATCATCAACGCAAAATGATGGATGACCTTAGACAGAATGAAAAAATTTAAAAAACCAATTTTTATCGATGAAGTGGGAACGACAGCAGTTAATTATGACGGAGCCTATACCTACAAAAAATCATTAGAAGTATACCAAAAAAATAAAGAACTCAAAAATCAATGGCTCCTCCAATTACGTGATTTTCTACTCAATCAGCCTGATATCGTAGGAGCAAATTATTTCAATGTGGATCTCACCAATGGGCTCAAAAATTGGACCTTAGGAGAATTAGATCGATCTGTAATCGATTTCCAATCAAATAAATTTTATCCCGGTATCATAGATGTTTACAATGCAGCAGAAAAAATAGAAAACAATACCAGTAATTTATTAAGCGTTTTCAATCTCCAATATCTCCGTATCTGATGAACAAGCTTACTTGTCCCCTCACAATATAGAAAACCATTGTTAGATATCTATAAGACTTTTTCAGGTACCCAATTGAGTATATCTGCCATCAAACACCTGCAGACATCCAAATATATTACCACTACCTACAAAAGATTTTCTTCAATAGACGAAAGTGAAATCATCCGCTTATTCACCAAAATCTATGATCGCCAAATGGAAAAGAAGAGGAAATAGGAATTAGGAATTAGGAATCGGTTTATTGGAAATTGAGAAATATTTTGAGAAGATTAAGGTTTAAAGGAATTATACTAATGATGTCCTCCTTCCCTGAAGGAGAGCCTGTCCCGCAAATACTGCGGGAGGAACCACGACCACCGCAATTCTGCGGGGCAGGCAGTGGTGGAGGATTTTATTGAAGTAAATTTAAATCCCTCTGTCCTTCGGACTTCCCCAGCAAAGCTGGACCGAGGTCCCTTTGCAAAGGGAGACAGAAATAAAATTCCATCATTCCAAATTCCAATCTACGTCAAAGAAACATGTTGAAAAATATCTAAGAGGGCGGTATCAGCATCTCGTCCCTCATTTTTTGCTTCATAGGAAAGTACAACTCTATGTCTAAGGACTGCAAGGGCAACTCTTTGGACGTCTTCGATGCTGACATATGATTTTCCTTCGCAGAAGGCAAGTGCTTTACTTGCGAGCATCATCCCAATAGATCATCTTGGAGAGGATCAGTAGACAAGAAGTGGACTCTGTCTCGTCGCATGGACAAGTGTAGTAATATAATGCTTAACGGGCTCACTGATTTCGACGCTTCATACCTGATCTCTCAGAGAAAGAAATGTTTCGTGAGAAAAAAGTTTTTGTAGCGGAATCTTGTCCTCGTGTTCTTGCTCATCAAGGATTTTCTTTTCCTCGTGGAGGTTAGGATAGTCAACGAGTATCTTAAAAAGGAATCTATCTATTTGTGCCTCAGGGAGAGGATAAGTGCCTTCTTGTTCCAGTGGGTTTTGTGTAGCAAGGACAAAAAAGGGATCGGGAAGAGGATAACTTGTCCCTCCTATACTTACCTGATGTTCTTGCATAGCTTCCAAGAGCGCTGATTGGACCTTAGGAGTTGCTCTATTGATCTCATCAGCAAGGAGGATGTTGGTCATAATAGGTCCTATTTTTGCTTCAAAATTTTTGCTCGCTGCATTATAAATTTCTGTTCCCATAATATCAGCAGGAAGCATATCAGGAGTAAATTGAACTCTTTTGAATTGCATGCCCATGACTTCAGAAAATGCATGGATAGTTTTGGTCTTTGCCAATCCAGGGACGCCTTCTACAAGCAAATGTCCTCCACAGAGAAGATTAAGCACAATAGCATGAATAAACTCATCCATCCCAATAATTTTTTTACGTAATTCTTGGACAAGCGTACGCAACTCAGTATGGTGGATATGGACATGATGGAGTCCATCCGCAAACAAACGGGTCTCTACAAAGCCATGCGATGTTGGACTCTCAGAGCGTGAAGGCAGTTCAGTCTCTTTCTTCTTATCCAAAAAAAAGAAATAGATCACAAGTCATAAGATCGCAACACACAAGAGTGCAAGGAGAATAATAGTAAGCATAGTAAGATACACCAGAAATAAATCTCTCTTGATATAGGATTTTACACCACAAATACAAGTCCAGCTTGGAAGACCAGTTCTTGCAAAAGCACGATCAATTGCTTTCTTGGAGGAGATAGATATACTCAAGACACAAAAACAAAATATATGAAAAAACAAAAAAATAAAAACCACATTCTGGTTTTTTTCTTATGTTTCCTCATTGCAAGTATTATGCTTGCCATAGTAAAGAGCGAAAAACAAAGAATGAAAAACCAAGTGCAATCACACATAAAGCACTATCTTCCCACTATCGGGAAAGTAAAATCTCCCTAAATGAAAGGCACTGAGTATTCTTGGTTCCTTTTTTATAAAGCAATTGCTTTTCTTTTGACGATACATATATACAAAAAAATAGTTTTATCTTTTTGCAGAGAGTATGATTGCATTTTCCTTTTGGTGAATCAATGTCTATCGATATGGGATTTTTTATTTTCTTTCTTTCCTTATCGGCTATCGACGATTTGTCTATGTAGCGCGTAAACAACTTTTTGTTCGTTATTTTCCTCGACTGCACAAAGTGCTCCATCATCATAGGGATGATCTCTTGCTTATTATTTTCGCAGGAGTATTGCTAGGAGGCAGACTTGGACATGTGCTCATTTATAATTTCTCCTATTATCTTACGCATCCTCAGGATATTTTTGCATTTCGACAATGAGGCATGTCGTTTATCGGGGGACTCTTGGGCGTAGTAATCGCAATTCTTCTCTTCCGAAAGATAAAAAAAGGTACTCGACACGATCTCCTATCATTGTTGGATGTTATAGTAGTCGCTTTGCCTCTAGGGATCATCCTCGGAAGATGGGGAAATTATCTCAATCAAGAACTCTACGGCGTCATTGTCTCTCCATGACTCCCTTCTGGACTGATTAAATTATGCACACAGCTCAATATATTCCATGTCTATCCTGCTATAGATACGGCAGTGAGGATAAATACCAATCTCTTATCCGCCTTCCGAGAAGGAGCAGTCAGTTTAGTCATCGTCGTCAGTGTCTTTTGGAGACAAATTAAACATAAAATATATTCACCTGGAAAAATCTCTGCAATATTCCTAGCTCGGTACAGCTTGGTGAGGTTTGTTTTAGAAAACTTTAGAGCTGACTCACAGCACGAATTTCTTGGTATGTTTACGATCAGCCAGTGGTTTTTCATCGTGTTCTTCCTCATCGCATTGGTATGGCTTCAGTTACTTCAGGAAATAAGAGGGGAAGAGGGGTAGATTGGTGTATTAGTTATTAGTTTTTAGTTATTAGTTATTAGTTTTTAGTTATTAGTTTTTAGTTATTAGTTTTTAGTTTTTAGTTATTAGTTTTTAGTTATTAGTTAACTAGAGCATTTTTTCCTATTTACATCATTTTTAGACAGGGATGCAAGGCGATGGGGTTTTGAGCTCTTTTTTGGTCTCAAATTTGCTTTTTTTGGCGTTTGTGAGTATAATGGTAAAGACGCCTAAACGCCCAAATGTTTAAACGTTTAAACGCTTTATCGTTTTACCATGTATCATGGACGCAACACTACTTATTACCCTCCAAAATTACGGTCTTTCCGAGAAAGAAGCGAGAGTCTATCTCACTGTTTTGGAACTTGGGACTTCTATCGCAAGTACGATCGCAAGACGCGCTGAACTCAATAGAGTGACGACGTATACACTCCTTGAAGATCTCAAGAGAGATGGTATCGTCAATGAAACTACCAAAGAT
>Ga0194052_1002433_pt1 | contig 10184 bp, 8 predicted proteins | sample SepL226m_MetaG_FD_160117 | JGI IMG/M metagenome (GOLD analysis project Ga0194052, IMG submission 160117) | Anoxic zone freshwater microbial communities from boreal shield lake in IISD Experimental Lakes Area, Ontario, Canada - Sep2016-L227-6m | ecosystem: Environmental > Aquatic > Freshwater >... | reverse complement strand
GGATGTATGCTTTTCCGTCTTTTACCACTTCGTGCACCGAATGTGGAGCCTATTATGGCTTCCATTATGCCTATAAGCCGTAAATTCGGGGTTTTGTTTACTTTCTTGTTTGGATTCTTGTCTATCTTTTTATTTGACCTTATAACGCATTTTGGCTCTTGGACATGGATTGCCGGATTGACTTATGGAGCTATCGGAGCTGTATCGTATTTATATTTTAATAAGTTCCAAGCATCTCGAAAGAATTTTGTTCTCTTTGCAATTTTTGCCACAATCATTTTTGATTTGATAACTGGTGTCATGTTCGCGCCAATGTTCCATGAGACGATGTTGACCGCATTTATGCTTCAGATTCCATTCACCGCTCTTCATCTCGCCGGCAATATCGGTTTTGCCTTAACTCTTTCTCCGGTATTAAATATGTGGCTAGCCAAAGAATATGTTGCTAAAACAAATTCATCTCTTGTTGGTTTAAAAAGAGTATAAAAAATCTTATCAGAGAATAAGTATTTAGTACTTATAAGTCAGACACTTTGTAAGGTTATTCTATCTTTTTAGAAGAATTATAAATTAATCAGATTAGATTTTGTGATCTTCAACAAATTTTTTGAAATTTTCTGTGTCTTGCTTAGAACCTAATATATGGATTTGTTCTGTATTAAAAACCCTATACATATGACCAAATTGGAATAATCCATACCTGTCGTTATTTACAAACGCGTCATAGTTTTCATCATCTTTAGCAGTAGCAACATCTGATGTTTTAAGATAACTTGGATTTTTTATATCAAGCAATACGGTATATTCATATTCACCCGGATATAGATTCCTAATCTTAGAATAATCTTGGCCAAAGAAAAAACCTTTTGCATTTTTTATAGTATAGAGATGTTTAGATTGGCCAAACATTTCTTTTGAAAAACTACTATTTTTGAAATTATTTGGGCTGACATGATAAACAATATCCTTTACTTTACTTTCAGGAAATACTTTGTCTAAATATTCAGAATATTGTTCTTTCGTGCCAACTTTTGTAAGTTCTGGATTTTGCTCAAAAACAAAATCAACACCTTCTTTTATTTTAGGTTCTTTTACTTTAGTTTCTTGCGTTATTTTTATTGATCCCTCCATATGCAAATTATATCTTAAATAACAATATTTGGAATCCGTGTTTGTTTACCATGGATATTTTCTGCGGAGGCGGAGAGATTCGAACTCTCGGTGGGTTTCCCCACACAGACTTTCCAGGTCTGCGCACTAGACCGCTATGCGACGCCTCCGTACTATCTAATTTACCTTATTTAAGCAAAAAAAGAAAATGCCAACTTTTTTAAGTGTGTTATTATGAGTTTGTGAAAAAAGTAATTGTTTTAAATAAAAAAGAAGGGGAGACACCGCTTCAATCTTTGGAGAAATTTCGAGCTAAGAATTCGGAGTATTTAGGGTTGCCTATGACTTATGCTGGACGGCTGGATCCGATGGCAAGTGGGGTGATGCTAGTGCTTGCCGGCGAGGAAACAAAAAACAAAGAAAAATATTTGAACTTGGACAAAGAATATGATTTTGAAATTCTTTTTGGTTTTAATACAGATACTTATGACATTTTAGGAAAAGTTGGCCCTAAGAGAGATATAGGGCCGAGCCCTATATCTCTCTTAGGGCTAGGGATTGAAAAAGAATTAAAAAATTTTAAAGGAAAAATTTTACAAAAGTATCCAATGTATTCTTCGCGCACAGTGAAAGGCAAACCACTTTGGCTTTCGGCCAGGGAAGGTGAGAGTGTGGAGATACCAGAAAGAGAAGTAAATATCAAAAGTTTAAAATTAATTAAAATTCGTAAAATTAAAAAAGAAAAACTTTTACAAAATATTGAAAAAAGAATTTTGAAAGTTGGCGGAGATTTTCGCCAAAAAGAAATTATAAAAATTTGGCAAAAGAATTTAAAGGATAAAAAAACGCCAGACGTGCTGTGTATTGCTAGTTTAAAAGTTAAATGTAGTAGTGGTACTTATGTCCGAAGTATTGCACATTCATTAGGTGAAAAGCTTGGGACAGGGGCGCTAGCGTATGCAATCAAAAGGACAAAAGTTGGAAAATATGTGCTATAATCTAAGCACAAAATTATGTTAAATACCGACAAAATAAGAGCCAATTTTAATATATTAAATGGAAAAGATGGTAAAAACCCGATCTATTTTGATAGTGCCTGTATGAGCTTGAAACCAAAATGCGTCGTGGATGCAATGAATGAATATTATAATTCATATCCAGCTTGTGCTGGCCGTAGTACACATAAATTAGGAGATAAGGCTACAAAAAAAGTAAAAGAGGCAAGAGGTTTGGTTGCAAAATTTATAAATGCTAAAGATGAGAAAGAAATAATCTTTACACGTAATACAACTGAGGGAATAAATCTTTTAGCTAACTCTTTTAATTTGAAAAAAGGTGACATTGTTTTAATAACTGACAAAGAACATAATTCTAATTTAATTCCTTGGTTAGTTCTAAGAGATAAGATCGGAATCGTTGTAAAAATTATTCCAAGTAATGTTGATAATACTTTTAATTTAGATAATTTTAAAGATTTAGTTGTTGGTGCAAAATTAGTTTCAATTGTTCACACCTCGAATTTGGATGGCGTGACAAATCCTGCGAAAGAAATTATTAAAATCGCACATGATGCAGGAGCTTTGGTCTTTCTTGATGTGGCTCAAAGTATCGCTCATCAGAAGATTGATGTCAGAGATTTAGATGTAGATTTCATGGCTTTCTCAGGACACAAGATGATGGGTCCGACTGGTACTGGAGTATTTTATGGAAAATATAAATTACTAGAAAATTTGCAATCATTCCTTGTTGGAGGGGATACTGTTCTTCGTTCCACTTATGATAGTTATGAATTTTTACCAGTGCCAGATAAATTTGAAGCTGGTTTACAAGACTATGCAGGAATTATTGGCTTAGGTGAAGCAGTGAAATATTTAAGTCAGTTTGATTATAAGGATATACAGAAACATGAGTTTGAATTAAATGATTACATAACAAAAGAATTACAAAAAATTCCACAAATAAAAATAATTGGTCCAGCTGATGCGTCACTTCGTTCTGGTGTAATTAGTTTTTATATTGAAAATACTGATATGCATAAATTTGCAATTATGCTCGACGAGATGGCATTCATTGAAATTCGTTCTGGGCAACATTGCGTGCACTCATGGTTTAGTGATAAAAAGATTTATAATTCTGCTCGTGTTTCTTTGTATGTATATAACACAATGGAAGAAGCAGAAAGTTTCATTACTAATTTAAATAAAATAATTAAAATAATATAATATGCCTTGTTTAATATCATTGATAGTTTTCGGAATAATGGGAATCTTTAGTGCTTCACAGAGAGCGCTTGCAAAAGAAGCTTTTGATTGTGTTTTTCGTCGAGTAACTTTTCGTCCATGTAATACTGGTTTTCAAGAAAAAGTAAAAGGTAAACTTTTAGCAAAGGTTATAAAGCGTTCGACATTTCTTGCAAAAGTTTTGAATAAATATTATGAAATTTTTTCTTGGATTTTCTTTATTTTGATGATGGGTAGCACTATCTGGATGTTCCGAGGAATTTATAATTATTATGTTTTTGGATCTTGTAATGGTCTTAATGCTTCTGGTTTTTGTGCATTTGATCCAAAAGGAGATAATAATAAAGTAACAGCATTAGGAGATAGTTCTACTTGTGGTGTTGTTCCAAAAACAGAGCAAACTGTAACATTAAAAGATGTTGATTTGTCTTCTTTCCCAACACAAAATGTCGGTTCGAAAGACACTGTCGTATTTATCGGTTGTTATGCTTGTGATTATTCTCGTAAAGCATATCCAGATATTCAGAAGCTTGTAAAAAATAAAAATGCTAATTATGTTTTTGCGCACTATCCAGCAAAAGGGAATACTACATTTCTAGCACAGGCAGGGTACTGTGTTGCGAAAGATTATAAAGATAAATATTGGGATTTTAACAGTTATTTATTTAGTGCTGATAAAAATTATGTTTTAGATCCAGCTAACTTAAATACCATTTTAGCTAAATTTAATTTTGATGTTAAAAAAGTTGATGATTGTGCTAATAGCCCAGAAACAAAAACAGCCGTAGAAAATCAAGTGAAAGAATTAAATAAAACAAATATGTATGGTACACCTACGATATTTATAAACGATAAAGCTTTTGTCGGACCAAAACCATATCGAGTTTATCGTAGTGCAATTAATAAATTTATTTTCTTTTAGTAGTCGAAATTATTAATTATTTTTTTTAAAAAAATATGAAAGGATATAAAGGAAGCATAGAAAAAGATACAATCGAAAATGAAAATTTTCGCAAAGTTTTATATACAGCACAGCATTGCCAATTAGTTTTGATGAGTTTAAAACCATTAGAAGAAATCGGTATGGAAGTGCATACAGACAATGATCAATTTTTCCGTTTTGAAAAAGGCAATGGAAAAGTTTTTATTGATGGCAATGTTTATGATGTCACCGATGGCGATGCTGTCATTGTACCATCAGGTGCAGAGCATAATATAGTGAATACTTCCGCAACAGAGAGTTTGAAATTATATACAATTTATTCTCCAGCCCACCATCAAGACGGGGTAGTCAGATTAACTAAAGCTGAAGCTGAAGCCGACGGTCCAGAATTCGACGGAAAAACAACTGAATAAAAATTATGAAAACCCCATAGGCCTTGCCTATGGGGTTTTTGTTTTAAAGACAAAAATATTTGAATATAGTAAAATACATATATGATTTTATCAGCCATATTTACGATTATTGGGCTTTCGCTTTTTGAAACTATTTCATCTGTAGACAATGCTATTATTAATGCCGAAGTATTAGATACGATGGGCGCTAAGGCTCGCAAATGGTTTCTTTTATGGGGTTTAATAATTGCTGTGTTTGTCGTGCGAGGAGTATTACCTTGGGCTATTGTTTGGGGCTTTAATCCTTCACTTGGACCGATTCAAGCATTCACCGCAGCTTTTTCAGGCGACATCGCCGTTAAGCATTCGATTGAACAATCCGCTCCGATTTTACTTATCGCTGGTGGAATCTTTTTAGTATTTTTATTTTTACATTGGTTGTTTTTAGAAGACAAAAGATTTGGCTTACCAAGAACTGAAAAATTTTTCATGACTCGAGGTGTATGGTTTTATGCAGTTGTTTCTATTATCCTTACTGTCATTTCTTATTTTGCAATTAAGCATAACAGCATGATGGCATTCGGAGCTATAGTTGGTTCTACTTTATTTTTCATTACACATGGTTTTAAGCAAAGTGCGGAAGCAGAAGAAAAGAAATTGAAAAGCAGTGCAAAGTCTGACTTGAGCAAACTTTTGTTTTTGGAAATTATCGATGCGACATTTTCTGTCGATGGAGTGCTCGGAGCTTTCGCTTTCACATTATCTGTGCCACTTATTTTGATAGGGAATGGCTTGGGTGCAATAATGGTGCGCCAGCTGACGATAGGTAATATCGAAAGAATTAAAAAATATGTGTATTTAAAAAATGGTGCAATGTATTCAATTCTTGTGCTTGGTATTATTATGATTTTGCATAGTTTTGGTGTAAAAGTTCCTGAATATGTGTCACCACTAGCAACATTTATAATAATAGGATTTTTCTTCTGGAAGTCGCATATTCATATTAAATATGTTAATAAAATTTAAAAATGGAAAAATTTAAAGAAGAATACAAAAAATTAAATAAAGAGCAAAAGGATGCAGTGGATTCTATCGATGGGCCAGTGATGGTCGTCGCAGGGCCGGGAACGGGCAAGACGCAGATACTAGCACTTCGCATTGCGAATATACTAGAGAAGACTGATACAGGAGCGGATGGCATTTTGTGTTTAACTTTTACGAATTCTGGCGTGCATGCGATGCGAGATAGATTACGAAAATATATTGGTCCGACAGGATCGAAAGTAAATGTTTCTACATTTCATAGTTTCGGCATGAAAATTATTGAAGAATTTTATGCTGTGCTTGATTTAGAGACAATGCCGAAATTGATGGACGAGACAGAATCTATCGCTCTTTGTGATGCAATTTTAAATGATAATCCTTGGGAGCATATCAGCCCACGCTCAGATACAGGCCGACATTTCAGAGATTTGAAATCTCTAATTTCTTTATTTAAGCGCGAAGGTATAACAGCTCCAGATTTTTTAATTCAAATTGAGAGAGATATTGATCATTTGCAAAATAGTGAAGAAAGTATTTCGACCCGTGGTGAAAGCAAAGGTCAATTAAAAAAAGATGTCATTCGAAAAATAGAAAGTTTGAATCGTAGTCGGGAAGTCGTGAAGTTTTTTGAAATGTATGAGATGGCGAAAAAGGAAAAGAATGTATTGGACTATGATGATGTTTTAGAATATGCGGTGAAAATTGTCGAAGAATCAGAAGATGCCGGAGCTAGTATCCGAGAAAGATATTTATATGTTTTGATTGACGAGCATCAAGATTCATCGGGTGTGCAGAATGATTTTTTGAAAAAAGTTTGGGCTGATACGGAGAAGCCAAATATTTTTGTGGTGGGGGATGATCGTCAGCTTATCTATGGTTTCGGTGGTGCTTCGCTTTCATATTTTGAAGGATTTAAGCATAGTTTCGGCAAGGCCAAGCTTATCACATTGATAGATAATTATCGTTCCACACAGGTTATTCTAGATTCTTCACATTTATTACTTGAAAGTACTTTAACGAAAGATAAATTAATTAGTCATCATAAGGGGTCGCATCCTTTGAAATTAATTGAATGTGATTATCCACGCGACGAAATTATCGCTTGTGGTTTAGATATTAAGGAAAAGATAAAAAGCGGCGTAGATATTAATGATTGCGCAATCCTCGTGCCGAAAAATAAACAGGCTCGCAGTGCTATCGCTGTTCTTTCTGACATGGGTTTGCAAGTTTCAGGACGTGACACTTTGCGACTTTTTGATTCGGTGGAATTTCAATCATTCATTCGAGTTTTGAAAATTATCAATAATCCAAATGACATAATTTTATTTACTGAATCACTTTTTGATCCACTTTCAAATATTGACCCTATTTCTGCGCACAGATTTATCAAAGAACATGATATTAAGAAAATTTTTTTGCTTGATTTGTTGGCCGACGAAAAGCCAAGTCTTTTTGCCGACGAAGATGGAGTTAAAAGTTGGATTAAAAAATTAGTCGGCTGGATTGAACAAATAGAAAATATCAATACGCATGCACTCATTCAAACTATCGGTGATGAATTTTTATTAAATACAGCCAAAAGCCATGAAGAATTGGTGACTCGAGTGGAAGTCATTCGAACACTTATTCATCTAGTGCTTTCGCAAATTGAAAAGAATCCAAAATTAACTTTGAAAGAATTTTTAAATTTTATTGACCGCCTGGAATCATACGATGAAAATATTCCACTGGCTGTTTTTGGTTCCGAAGAGGGTATAAAAGTTTTGACCTTGCATTCATCGAAAGGCTTAGAATTTGATTATGTTTGGATTGCGCATATGGATGAAAAATCTTTGAATTCTGGTAAAAGGCAAGCATTCACACTGCCTGAAAATATCCAAGTGAAAGTAGAGCAAAAAGATGCAGAAGTGATCAAACGTCAGCTGTATGTAGCGATAACGCGTGCAAAGCGTTTCTGTAATATTTCATATGCTATTCATTCGTATACGGGGGGCGATCAAGAGCTTGCCCATATTGTGGCTGATTTACCTGAAGGAGTATTTGAAAAACAAACATTTACCGAAACAGAACAAATGATTTTGAAATATGACCCGAAAGCTTATATCGAAAAAACTGAGATTAAAAAAGATCCAGTAAAATTAGCAGAATTGAAAAAGCTAGTTGCGAAAGAATATGAAGACCGCAATGTTTCAGTGTCGCTTTTGAATAACTTTTTTGAATGTCCTTGGAAATGGTATTTCCGAAATTTATTGCAATTGCCGGAGCCAACGGGGGAGAGTTTGGAGTTCGGAAATGCAGTACATAATTCTATTGATAAAATATTGAAGCTGGGTAAAATGCCAACGAAAAAAGAAGTAGAAAATATTGTGCATGAAGAAGTGTTGAAAAGAAAATATCAGAGTGAGGTGAAATACAAACATGTCGAAAAAGAAGTTTTAGAAATTATTACAGATTGGGTTAAAGATCGTTTGCCAGAGATTGAAAAGAATCATGAGAATGAAAAAAGTATTTCATTTCACGATGATCGTTTTCCACATTTAAATATTTATGGAAAAATAGACTTGATTGAAAGTTTAGATGCACAAAATGTGCGAGTGACTGATTTTAAAACAGGTAGTGTCAAAAAGAGAAATGATATAGAAAAAATGGTGGAGTATCCCTCGACGGTGCTCGGGACAAGTAGCCGAATGAATAATTATTTGCGACAGCTTGCAATGTATTCATATTTGATTCAAGAAAGTCCTAAATGGCGAAAGAGTGTGTCCGAATCTCGTTTGGAATTCCTAGAAGCGAAAAATAAGAATGAAGCGATCTATAGTAAAAAAATATCCAATGAAGAAATTGTCCTTCTGGTAAAAGATATTAAAGATTATGATGAACTTCTCAAAAATGGTGATTGGCTAAATCTGCCATGTAATTACAATCCATATGGCAAAAATACAGAGTGTGAATACTGCAAAAGGGCTGAAATTTATAAATAAAAAACAGTAAATATATTAACATATTTACTGTTTTTTTTACTTTATAATATACATTATTTTGGATAAAGAACATGAGCCTCCATAAAACCTGCACATTTTATTTCATTTGGACCAGAGATAACTAATGCAACTTTATGTATACCTTTTACAATATTAGAGATATCCAAAGTATCAACTTTTACTTTCTTGTTATTATTAGCTAGAAAAGTTGGAGAAGGAAAATCTTCATAGCTTGGTGTCCCGTTCATATCTGAACCCGTGTATACATGTGCATTTACAGGGAATAGTGTGTGGGATTTTGTGCTTGTCATGTACCATTGATTTTTTATGGTGTTAATTTTTTCACCAAACACATCAACAATTGATGTATCAACGGGCGACAAAGGAAGAAACATTATTAAATCTTTATTTAATTCACAGCTTGGTGAATATTCCTTACAGCTGTAATTTTTTGCTGGAGGGTCGCAGGATGTCATTAAAATGACAGCGACAATCTGGATAAAAAGAATTTTTTTCATTGAACATATTTTTTAAAATTTAATCAAATATTACTATATCTATAAATCCTTGTCAAGGATGGCTTTATATTTAATAGCTGACACAAATGTTCTTCTTTTGGATGTATGATAAATAAAAAAAGGTTAGATTAATTAAATTAATTCTAACCTTTCATCTTTTATTAAAAAAGACGATTTGTTTTAAAACATTTTAAAAATCCTCAGACTTTTAAAATATTTGCATATGAAATACTTACATACATTAAAAGTAGAACATATGACTTTTGTTTAATTTTTTCTTTTTTATTTTTTAGATAAAAATATTGTATAACCTTACAAGAACTTCTGTTCACTTTTCATTACTTAGAATTCAGGTCAATGATTATAAATCATTGAGTCAGATTATTTTTCCTCATAGCTACTTAGATGTTTCAGTTCACTATGGTTACCTCCTTGCGGATAATCACTATAAACAATGATTAGGTTGCCCCATTCGGAAATCTATGGATTAAAAGTTGTTTGCACTTACTCATAGCTTATCGCAGCTTGCCACGTCCTTCATCGGTTTTTATCTGATAAAAAAGATTTATTTAAACCCAACATGTTAAAGATCAAAACTTATTTTCATAAGTATTTTTACTATATACCATTTTAAACTTTTGGCAATAAAAATTATTTTAAAATAAATAGATTAAAAGCCATCTGCTATTTCTAGAAGATGGCTTTTGTTTTTTTACTTAATTAATTTTATGTCAGGAATTGCATTTTCATACATTTCACCGAGCTTTATTAAAGCTTTGTAAAAAGAGTAAATGCTACAATGGCTTTTTTCTTTTTTGTAAATTTCCTTGTACCATTTATCGTAAATAAAGTCAGTTTTTTCTCCAGAAGCCTTCCATGATCTTATTGTTCCATTTGTTGTAATAGAAAAAAGAGCAGTATCTTCATTGTCATTTTTGTTTAAAAAATAATTAAGA
>Ga0194052_1002431_pt1 | contig 10193 bp, 3 predicted proteins | sample SepL226m_MetaG_FD_160117 | JGI IMG/M metagenome (GOLD analysis project Ga0194052, IMG submission 160117) | Anoxic zone freshwater microbial communities from boreal shield lake in IISD Experimental Lakes Area, Ontario, Canada - Sep2016-L227-6m | ecosystem: Environmental > Aquatic > Freshwater >... | reverse complement strand
TTTCTGTAAAGTATCGTTCCGCCGCTGACACTATACACCAAGGTCTTCGGAGACTGGCCTCTGCGCCATCTGAGGAATACCGAGCCCGGCGACGTTGGGATGCACGTGGAGGTCTCGGGAAACTCGATTTGCGGCAACTATCGCCCCGATTCCCCCAAAACCTGAGGTCTGAACACTCCGATAATCGAGGAAAAGTGCGCCGACTCCCGTCAGTGGCTACGATTTCTTGAATCCGCCCTGGTAGAATTGTCCTTGTCCCTTTTCCTTTCGATGACATGACGGCCAGCAAGGTCCGGCCCGCCGTGTGCCTGACCGAGCTATTGGCCCTCATCGCCATGTTGACCAGCTCCGTAGGAGCGGCATGTCTATAGGAACCGCAACCAACAACGGTCTCCGCAAGCAGCAAGCGCTTCAAGGGCTGCGCGCAGCGAGCCACTCCCGAATTGCGGCAATGCTGTTCTCCACCCCGCCGGGGATCGAGCGCAGCAACAACGCAACCGCAGCCAAATCACCGGCAATAGCGGCCTTTTCGAGCAACCGCAGCTCCGCCGAGAAGCCCTCCAAACCGAGCGTCCGGCCAATGCCTTGCAGCGAGTGCGCCAGTCGAGCCAACTCCTCGAACTGGCCGGCCGCCGCCAGCGTTTCCATTTCCACCGCGCGCTGCGGCAGGTCTTTCAGAAAGTCTTCGATAATCTCCCGCACGCCTTCCTCGCCCAAATCGGCGCAGAGTTGGGCGGGGCGCTGCGGGTCGAAACCGGCTGCCGCAGGCATCGTTGGTCCGGCGAGGGTTGGCGTGGTTTTCGGGGCCTGCGCCGGGCGCTGTTCCAATACCTCGCGGAGCTGTTGCGCCGTGTAGGGCTTGCTGAGGTAGCCGTCCATACCCGCCGCCAGGCAAAGCTCGCGGTCACCCTTCACCGCATTGGCCGTCAGCGCGACGATGCGGACGCGCGTTGCTTCGCTCGCGGGCCGCGCCGCTTCGCGCCGCCGGATTTCCCGGGTAGCTGCGAAGCCATCCATCCCGGGCATCTGGCAGTCCATGATGATGATGTCGTGATCAGCACGTTCCCAGGCCTCGACCGCTTCGAGACCGTTGCCGGCGAAATCAGCGGAATAGCCCAGGCTCTCGAGCATGAACATGGCCAGACGCCGGTTGGGCTCGTGGTCTTCGGCCACGAGAATGCGCAGGGGGCGGACCGGCGCAAGCCCCCCACGAGTAGCCGCCGACGGGAGCCGGCGCTCACTCTCACTCTCGATAGTTAGCGCTGATGGGGGTGAGGCGGGAAGGGATTGGGGCACCTCGAGGTCGAGTTCAAACCAGAACAACGAGCCTTGGCCGGGAACGCTCTCGACGCCCATGCGTCCGCCCATCAACTCGACGATGCGCTTGGAGATGGCCAGCCCGAGGCCGGTGCCGCCGCGACGGCGGGAAGCTCCGCTGTCGGCCTGGGTAAACGGCTTAAAGAGCCTGGCGGCATCCTCGGCGCTGATGCCGATGCCGGTATCTGCGACTTCAAACCGCAGCCGAACCTGGCGTGCTTCGGACTGGAGACACTGCACCCGGACCTTGACGCCGCCCTGGTCGGTGAACTTGATGGCGTTGCCGACGAGGTTCATCAGCACCTGGCGCAATCGACCGCTGTCACTCTTGAGGCAGTCGGGAATGCCGTTGGCCAGCTCGGCCGCCAGCGCGAGCCCGCGCTGCTCAGCGCGAGGCTTGAGCAATTGGACCACTCCGTCCACCAACTCGCGGAGGCTGAACACTTCAGTTTCAAGCTGGAAATGGTCACCGGCTTCAATCTTCGAGAAATCGAGGATGTCGTTGATGATGTCGAGCAGCGCCTGGCCGCTGGTGGCGACGGTGCGGGCGAATTCGGTCTGGCGGGGATCGAGGGGCGTATCGAGGAGCAAACTGGTCATGCCGAGCACGGCGTTCATGGGGGTGCGAATCTCGTGGCTCATCATCGCCAGGAAGTCGCTCTTGGCGCGATTGGCGGCGTTCGCCTGTTCGACCAGGACGTTGGCGCGCGCGTTGGCCTCGGCGAGCGATTGGTTGGTCTTGCGGAGTTCCTCGGCAGCCAGCGTCTGCCGTTCGGTCATCTGGCGCAGTTGGATTTCACCCTGTTTGCGCTCGGTGATGTTTTCGTGGACGACGACCACACGAGCGCGGGCGCCGGCAGGAAAGCTGGTGATCTTGGCTGAGAACCAGTGATCTTCGTCGCGAGAGTCGCAAGCATACTCGAAGGTAAAATCATCCTGTGCGCCGTGGAGTTTGGACCGAATGCCGGCAGCAAAGGCGACAGCGTCCTCGCACCCGGATTTGGCAGCGTTATCGCACACGGCAAGATAATTGGCGCCTTCACAGAGCGCGTCTGCATTGCTGGAGTTGGCCTCGGCGAATGCCCGCCACGGGCGGTTGACAGAGATAATGCTCCCGTTCTCGTCGAGGATGGCGAGCTGCCCCGCGAGGGCGTCCACCGTCGCATGTGCAAACTGTTCCGATTCCTGCAGCAACTGCTCCGCTCGCTTCTGGGCGGTGATGTCGCGCACGATGACTTGGATAAACGTCTGGTCGGCCATCTCGATCCTGGTCAGCAGCACGGCGCATGGAAAATCCGCGCCGTGCCACCGCCGGTGCGTCCACTCGAAGAAGTGGGAACCGGAGCGCAAGGCCGCTGCGATCGCTTCCCGGGCTTTGTCGGCCGAGAGGCTGCCATCGGGCTGCTTTTCGGGGGATAAATCCCACGGCCCCAGCACGGTGAACTCCGTCGCAGACCCGACCCCGAACAACTCCAATGCCGCCGGATTACCTGAAGTGAACTTCCAGGAAGGCGGGGCAATGGTCATCATGGCGTCCCGCGAGCCATCGAATAGCAGGCGGTGCCACGTCTCGCTCTCCCGCAGGGCGGCATCCATCTGCAAGCGGCCGGTGATGTCTTCTTTGACGGACAGAAAGTGGGTAATGCGCTCCGACGAATCCAGGATGGGGGAGATGAAGGTATCTTCCCAATAGAGTTCGCCGTTCTTCTTCTTGTTGCAGAATACCCCGTGCCAAGTCTTTCCTGCCGTGATCGTTTTCCACAGTTCCCGGTAAGTCTCCGGCCTCGAATTCCCGGACTGCAGGAAACGCGGATTCCGGCCCAGAGCCTCCGCCTGGGTGTAACCGGTAAGCATGGTGAACCTGGGATTCACATACTCAATATTTCCGGCAAGATTGACAATCAGGGTCGATGTGGGGCTCTGTTCCACCGCGCTGGACAAATGGCGGAGTTTCTCCTGCCGGCGATACTCGTCGGTCACATCCCGGAAGACGAGCACCGCCCCGAGCACGGTGCCAGCCGCGTCGTGGATGGGCGCGCAACTGTCAGCGATCTGACGCTCGACGCCGTCCCGGGCGATGAGCACGGTATGGTTGGCCATACCGATGGGACGGTCCTCGCGCAGGGCGCGCCCGATCGGAATTTCGGCCTCCTGCCGGGTCTCGGCGTGGATGATGTGGAAGACATCGGCGATGGGCCGACCCCGGGCCTCGTCGGTGCTCCACCCGGTGAACTTCTCGGCCATGACATTGAGGCTAACGACCTTGCCGCCCGCATCGCAGGCGATCACCCCATCGCCGATCGAGCGCAACGTGGCCGAGAGGTGCTCCTGCGTCAATCGTAACTCGGCGGTTTTCGCCCGGACTTGCGCCAACAGGAAGAGTCGGCGGTTGCTCAAGAAGCGGACGAAGACAGCGATGCCTGTCGTCAAGAGCAACCCGATGATCATCGCAATCCAGACGCCGTGCTGTGGATGGGAGGCGAGGAAGGCCGGCCCAGGGACGACCGCCAGCGCATAGGCGTTGCCAAAAGCAAAAAATGGCACAATGACGCGGCCTTTGGCGCGGGCGGCCTGCATCCCGAGGCTGATCGCCGCGGGCACCAACTTGGTGGCAGGCCGCGTCGAAGCGATGGACATCGGTTGCTGGTTAGGGAAGAGCTGGAACAGATCAACCAGACATTGTGCCTGTTCCTGGCGGTCCTTTCCCATCACCTCGTCGAGCTTTGATCCCCAGCGCAACGTCGCCACAGCAAAACCGCGCAATTGCCGGGGAACACTCTCGGTAAAGATTGGGTGGCACAACAGCGCCCCCTTTTGGGTTCCGGCTTCCTGCACCAGCGTGATGGGGTCGGTGGCGGTTGCCAGCCCAGTCCGGCTGGCCTCCTCGAGCGTCCGACGGCGCACCTTTTCCGATCCCAAATCGTATCCCAACGCTTTCTCATTGCCCGCAAGCGGTTCGACATATAGAGCCGGATAGTACAAGTCGCGGCTGGCGGCCGGGACATGGCGCCCGAGCGAGTCTTTTTCGTAGAGAGCAAAGTCCGCGATCCCCTCGCGGCGCGCTTCGGCCTCGAATTGGGCTCGGCTCGCGGCTGAAACAACTGGAATCCACTCCCAAGCCTGCACCGAGCCGTCCCAGATCAGGGATGAACCATATCCCCGAAAGCGCTGACGATTCAGATCGGGGCAGTTCTGGAGGAAGCCGGCCAGACCCTCCAACCGATAGTCACGGATGTCCATGAGTGAATCGACGAAAAACCCGCCCTGGTCTGTTGCCTGATGAGAAAATGCCTCCCGAAACGACTGTCGCTCGATATGCCGTGTCCACCAGGCTGCCGCAAGCGTGATTGCCAAGCCGATCCCGGCCGCCACCACCGCATCCATCCACGCTGCCCTGCCGGCGATAGGCTCGCTCGCTCGCCCCTGGCGGCGCAGTATCTCGCCGCCCGCCGCGATGACCAGCAGAACCATCAAGGTCATAAGCACGGCCGCCAGGCGGGCCTGGGCGATGGCCTGGCCCCAAATCTCCCAAGTGACGTCCATGCCCAGAACCATCAGCACATCACCGGTCCGAATGTCCTTCACCGGTGCCAAAGCGCTCACCACGGCACCTCGATGGTTCCTGCCGGGCCCTTCAGTAATCGCTTCTCCCAGGCGAAACAAATCCAGGTTCCGGGCTGTGATCTGCTCCAAGACGGCCCCCGGCGGCAAGGCCAAAGGATCGGTCTCGCGCAAGCCTTGCGGTCCAGAGACCAGGTGGCCATCGCGCAGGGCCTGAGTATAGAGTCTCCGATCTCCCACCGCCCTGGCGTAAGCGGTCAACTGCGCCTCCAGCGATTGGAAATAGGGGGCAGCGCGATCTTGAGCGGTGAAAGCGAGCTGCCGGACGACCTCAGTCCGGATCGTCCCAGCCACCGCCTCAACCTGGGCGAGCAACTCCGACCGCATTTCCGAGTCACGCGCCTGCCCCCGGCGGAGCGTGGCCGCAGCGCCCACCACCAGCGTGAGGAGTGCCAGGGCGGTGATGACCCGGGCCTGGGTTCGGGACGAATCATGGCGCAGACCGCCGAACTGCCGGCAGACCGTCCAGACCCCGGCCAGAACGGCGGCAAAGCCCGCCGCGTAAACCAGACCCTGGGCATTCTGGGTGAGCAGTTCGATCATATATCCTCTGTCCCGACCTTCAGGCACCGTTCCAGACTTTCAAGTTCAATGTTCAATCAGAATTTGATTTTCCACGCACCGTCCTTCTCATTGGCGATGCATGACGTTATGGCTCACCACTGCTCGCTTTTCATCTCTTCCAAACTCGCGCCAGCACCGGCGCCAGCTTCACCGCTACGACCGCCGTTAGGATCCCCGACACCGCGTCGCTGACGTAGTGGTAACGTCCGTAAAAGGTGGACACATAGAGCGAGAGCACAATCGGGAGCAGCAGCCAGAAGGTTGGCCGATGGTACCTGTAAGCCATCGCCCACATGACCGTCGCCGCCGCGCAATGCGGGCTCGGGATGCTGCCACCGGGAAACTGCATGCTGGTCCGCACCCACTCGCCCAGCCATGTGAAGAGGTACCCCCTCAGCGGCACCGTGTAACGGTCCCCCATCGCCGCCATCGGCCCGGCCACGGGGAACAGGATGAAACCCAGGTCACAGAGAATGTTCGCCAGGCCCAGGGTGAAAAAGTAATCCTCCATCCCCGCTTCGCCGTCCCGCACATAGATGATCGCGCACAGGATGGGGTACATGAGAAAATAGAACATGTAGGCGAACATCATCCATTCCGTAACAGCAGGCTTGGTGTACTGCTCCAGCCACAAGGTTGGCTGCAGGCCGAAGATCGCGGCTTCGAAGCGTATGACGACATCGTCCAGGAACCGCCCGTGCATGATCAACTGCAGCTTGTCCACCGCCAGGAACAAGTAGCCATAGGCCAGGGTCACCGGCACCAGGCGCAGGGCAAATCTGAGCGGCTTGAATCGCGCGCGCGCGGCGGCCTGTTGGCAAACCACGTAGGCTGCCCCTACGGCGAGGTTTTTCAACGCCAACAAGCCCCACCCCGTGATCCGCTCGCAGAACACCACCGTCAGCAAGGTGAACAAGGCCAGTGTCCCCAGGATGATCGCGTCGGTTGGGCGCAGCGGGGCGCGCTTGTAGCCAGTTGCAAATACTCGCCAAGCTGCACTCACCTGGCGCGCGCAGCCCGGTTTTCCGCGTCATTCATTTTCATCGGCCGCCGAGGTTAGCGGGTAGGGTTGCGTTAGGAAAGAGGCTTGTTCAAACGGCCGCTCGCACCCTCAGCGGTGGCGAAGCTGGCGATTCAACCGTTCAATAGAGCAAATACCGGGCGCGGCGTTTCTTGAATTCTTTGAGGTCCTTCTGCCAGAGGGCATGAATTGCCTTCAGCGATTTGTCGGCCTTGACGGCTTCGAGCGTCGGCGGACTGAGCAGGAGATGGCTTATTTTGCCGGGGTTGAAGTTCGTGGGATAAAACCGATACAGCGTCTCGGCCATTAGCAGGCCCACGTCCACAACGTCGCACCGGTTGCGGTCGGTCAGGAGAATATAGACGCCGCCGCAGGGCTTGTCTTTGTGGATGCTGGAGGTGGGTGTGAAACGGATTGGCACAAAGCGCACGCCGGGCAAGCCGGCCCGGTTCAGTTCATCGGCCAGCCGGGTGTCTTCGATGTAGGGCGCGCCGATCACTTCAAAGGGCGTGTCGGTGCCGCGGCCAACCGATACCGCGCTCTCGAGCAAGCCGATGCCGGGATAGAGGATCGCCTCGGTCAGATTGCGCATGGCGGGCGACGGGTTAGTCCAGGGCAGTCCGGTCTCGTCAAACCATTCGGTGCGACGCCAGTTTTCCAGCGGGATTACCGTGAGGTCGGTTTTGCAGTTGCGCTCGGCATTGCACATCCGGGCCAACTCGCCAATCGTCATTCCATAGCGCAGCGGGATCTCGTGATAAGCGACGAAGCTGGGTTTGCCCAGCCGCACCGGCCCATCGATGGTGACGCCGTTGAGCGGGTTGACACGGTCGAGCACAAAATACTTGATGCCGTTCTCGCCGGCAGCCTCCAACGTCGCGCCCATCGTGGCCGTGTAGGTGTAGAACCGGCAGCCGATGTCCTGGATGTCGAACACGAGGGCATCGAGGTCTTTGAGTTGTTCCGGCTTCGGTTTGGTGCTCTTGCCGTACAGGCTGTAAATTGGGAGGCCGGTCTTGTCATCGACGGTGTCGCCGACGTGCTCGTCGATGGCGCCGCGGATGCCGTGCTCGGGACTGAAGAGCGCTTTGAGTTTGACGCCGGGCGCATTTTTCAACAGGTCGATGGTCGGATTGCGGTCGCGGTCGTGCCCGGTGTGATTGGTAATCAAGCCGATGCGCAATCCTCTGAGCGGGGCAAATTTCTGGCGGACCAGCACGTCGATGCCGTTGAGGGTGCTCGCCAACCGTGGCTTCTGGCCGGCACTCGATCTCTCAGGCCCGGTGGTGGCATCGGGCGCAACAGACGGCACCGGGGCAAGGCTGGCAGCCTGTTCTGCACCTTTGGGTGATTCGATCCCGGGCCGTTCCTGGGAGGGTTCCGGCGCGCCCGGAAGCGGCGATTCAGCGGCCAGGGTGCCAAGCCGGGCGCGCAATGGGCCCACGTTGCCACTCTCAGACGGGTGGTTTCGGTTGGATAGAAAAATGACAAAGGTCTGCGAAGCCGGATCGATCCAGAGCGAGGTGCCAGTCCAGCCGGTGTGGCCGTAGGAGCCGACCGGAAAGATTTTTCCGCGTGGGCCGCTGTAGCCCGAATCGATGTCCCACCCGAGGCCGCGACGGGCCAGGATGGGGGCCGGAGTTTGGATGCTGGTCATGAGCTGGACGGTTTCCGGTTTGAAGATGCGGACCCCGTTGAGCGAGCCCTGGTTAAGAAGCATTCGGGCATAGCGGGCGAGGTCTGACGCGGTAAAGAAGAGCCCGGCGTGACCGGCGACGCCGCCCATCTGCCGCGAGGTCGGGTCATGCACGACGCCGCGATAAGGTTTGCCATTCACCACCTCGGTGGGCGCGATGCGTTTGACTTTGGACTTGGGCGGCAGGTAGCCGGTGTCCGCCATTTTCAGTGGTCGATAAATCTCCCGCGCGACAAATACCTCGAGCGGGGTATGAGTGACGCGCTGGACGATTTCGCCAAGGAGGAAGAAGTTAATGTCGCTGTAGCGAAAGGCTGTGCCGGGCCGGGTCTCCAGCTTTTCGGCGCAGGCCTTTTGAATGGCCGTTTGCTGGCCATGCCAGTCGGTCTTGGTCTCGATGTCCCCGCGCAGGCCCGATATGTGGAGCATCAATTGGCGGACGGTAATGGTTTCCTTGCCGTCACCCTTGAATTCCGGGATGTAGGTTTGGACCAGTTCATCCAGCTTCACCTGGCCGCGCTCGACCAGCAGCATGATGGCCGGCGCGCATGCGACCACCTTCGTCAACGAAGCGGCGTCGAAAATGGTGTCTTCGGTCATCGGCTCGACTGTCGGGACGAGGGCGCGATGGCCGTAGGCCTTATGATACGCGGCGCCGCGATGTTCGAGCCATAGAACGCCGCCCGGACATTTCCCATCCGCGATGGCCTGATCGATGGCGGCATCCATTTCCGCCAGTTTCCCGGCATGGAATGCGGTTTGCAGGCTTCGCGGCGGGGACGATGCCACGCATAGGCATGAAGATACAAACAGGACGAAAGCAATCAGGGCTGGTCCAGGAGTCAAAACGCGCGAATGGTTCATAATAGGGACGGCATTAAAGCCCGCACGGGGAATGGGGACAACTGCAATCTTGTCGCGACACTGCAATCTTGCGGCATCGTGTGTATCGAGGGCGAGTTCCAGAACACGGCATCTCCCGAATTTCAACCTGATACCAATGCCTCAGCTTCAGTGTTCTGCTATTTGTCGGGTGTGTTCTGGGTTGGTTGGCCGTCTTTCTTGGGATGGAGATCGTCCTTCCACTTCTTGACATTCGGTGCCTTCTCGTAGATTTCGTCCATCAACTCTTGAGCATCTTCAGGGTTGTGGGTCACCTTGGGGCGCAGAAAGACCATGAGTTCGACTTCGTGGCTGGTTTTATCCTTTTTGTTGAAGACCCACTTCAGGCCCGGGATGTCGCCGAGTATCGGCGTCTTGCGAAGGGTATCGATGGTTTGTTTCTGGATGATCCCGCCCAGGACTAGCGTCTGACCGTTCCTGGCGGTGAGGTCAGTGCGGAAGTTCCGAGTGTCAAAGACGGCGCCGTTCAGCACGGTGACCCCGGGCACGACGACGGAGGATTCTGCGTGGATTCTGAGTTCGACGTCACCCGTGTTGTTGATATGCGGAGTGACTTCGAGAATAACGCCAACGTCCTTATACTCGAAGTTCTGGCTCAGGCCGATGGACCCGCTGTTTTGACTGGCGGTCAGAATGGGAATCTGCTGCCCGACGAAAAGCCGGCCGGTCTCGTTGTCGCGGATGTTGATTTGGGGTTCGGCCAGGACGCGGGCATCGGTGGTCTTGCGCAGAAACTGGATCAGGAAGTCCATATTCACGGTGCTGTCAAGGATGCCAGAACGAAGGCTGGTAAGGGTCTGGGCGACCCCGCTTGCGTTTGGGGTATTGACGGAAGACAAGCCGCCAAACCCCTGCATGTAGCGGGCGGTAGCATGGCCGAGGACCGAGTTGTCATAGTCGTCCGTTGTGAAGACTTTGCTGCCGTCAGGCGACCAGCGGACACCGAGCTTGTCGAGGAAGTCGCTGGCGACCTCGACGAGGCGGGCCTCGATCAGAACCTGGTCGGTCGGGGCATCCAGCTCGTCGATCAGCTTAAGAACCTGGGGAAAGAAGTGGACGTTGGCGGAGATG
>Ga0194052_1002430_pt1 | contig 10194 bp, 7 predicted proteins | sample SepL226m_MetaG_FD_160117 | JGI IMG/M metagenome (GOLD analysis project Ga0194052, IMG submission 160117) | Anoxic zone freshwater microbial communities from boreal shield lake in IISD Experimental Lakes Area, Ontario, Canada - Sep2016-L227-6m | ecosystem: Environmental > Aquatic > Freshwater >... | reverse complement strand
CTCTCCATCCTGGTCGAGAACAAGCCCGGCGACGCGCGTGAGCACGCCGGGCTTGTTCTCGACCAGGATGGAGAGGGTGTGCTTCATGGCTTGCTCCCCTTGCTGCCCGGGCCGCCGATCATCTCGGTGATCTCCTGACCGGCCGGGACCATCGGGTAGACGTTCTCCTCGGCGGACGTCCGGAAGTCGATCACCGCCGGCCGGCCGCAGTCGATGGCTGCGCGCAGGGCCGGCTCGATCTCGTCCTTCTCGGTCACGGTGATCCCCACGGCGCCGAACGCCTCCGCGAGCAGCTTGAAGTCAGGCTGCACCTCGACACACGTGAACGAGTAGCGCTTGTTCCAGAAGAGGTCCTGCCACTGCCGGACCATGCCGAGGTAGCCGTTGTTGAGGATGCAGACCACGACAGGCACGTCGTAGCTCACCGCCGTCGCCAGCTCCTGCATGGTCATCTGGAAGCCGCCGTCGCCGCTGATGTCGATCACGGTCCTGTCCGGGTAGGCGATCTTGGCGCCGATGCTCGCCGGCAGCCCGAAGCCCATGGTACCGAGGCCGCCCGAGCTCACGAACTGGCGCGGATACGTGTAGGTGTAGTACTGCGTCGCCCACATCTGGTGCTGGCCGACGTCGGTGCAGATGATCGCGTCGTGCGCCGTGATGCGGTCGATCTCCTGGATCACGAGCTGCGGCGCCAGCTTGCCGTCCTTGGGGTCCTCGTAGTGAAGCGGGAACTCCGCCTTGCGCTGGGCGATGCGCGCCAGCCATTCGGAGGTGCGCTCCGGCGTCCATTCCATGCCCTCGAGCTCCTTGACCAGCCCGGCGGCCACGTGCCTGGCGTCGCCGACGATGGGGATCAGCGGCGTCACGTTCTTGCCGATCTCCGCCGGGTCCACGTCGGCGTGGATCACCGTGGCGTGCGGCGCGAACGCTTTGAGCTTGCCGGTCACACGGTCGTCGAAGCGCGCGCCCAGGTTGATGAGCAGGTCGCACTCGTGCACGGCGTAGTTGGCCGTGACCGTGCCGTGCATGCCCAGCATGCCCATCGAGAGCTCGTGCGTCTCGGGGAAGGCGCCGAGCGCCATGAGCGTCGTCGCCACCGGCAGCCGGCGCAGCTCTGCGAGGCGCAGGATCTCGGGAGCGGCGCTCGAGGCGATCGCTCCTCCGCCGAGGTAGAGCACCGGGCGCTGCGCCTCGTTGATCGCCTTCGCGGCGGCGCGGATCTGCTTGATGTGACCCTTGAAGGTGGGCCGGTAGCCGGGCAGGTCGATCGTGTCGGCGTCGTGGTAGGCGAGCTCGCCGAGGGCGACGTCGACGGGGATGTCGATGACCACCGGGCCCGGGCGGCCGGTGGAGGCGATGTGGAACGCCTCGTGGACGATCCGCGGCAGCTCGGCGGCGCTCTGCACGAGGTAGGAGTGCTTGACGATCGGCAAGGTGATGCCGGTGATGTCGGCCTCCTGGAAGGCGTCGGTGCCGATCAGGTCGCTGCGCACCTGCCAGGTGATCGCCACGAGCGGCGAGGAGTCGAGGTAGGCGGTGGCGATGCCGGTGACGAGGTTGGTCGCGCCGGGGCCGCTGGTCGCCGTGCAGACGCCCACCTTGCCGGTGGCGCGCGCGTAGCCGTCGGCGGCGTGGGCCGCGCCCTGCTCGTGCCGCACCAGCACGTGACGCAGGTTCTTGGCGTCGTACAACGCGTCGTAGAACGGGATCGCGACGCCACCCGGATAGCCGAAGATCACCTCGCAGCCCTCGTGCTCGAGGGCGGCCACGAGCGCCTGCGATCCCTTCATCTTCTTGTCTGCTGTCATCTGAGGACTGCTCCCTTCTCCGCGCCGGAGACGAGTTTGACGTAGCGGGCCAGATACCCCGTTACGCCTGCGCGCGGTTTCCAGGGCGGACATGCCGCCCTGCGCCGCGCGATCTCCTCTTCCGGGACCTCGAGAGCAAGGCTGCGAGCGGGGATGTCGATGCTGATCGTGTCGCCGTCCTGCACGAGGCCGATGAGGCCGCCGGCGTGAGCCTCCGGCGCGACGTGGCCGATGGCGGCGCCGCGCGTGGCGCCGCTGAAGCGGCCGTCGGTGATGAGCGCCACGTCCTTGTCGCGGCCCTGGCCGGCGAGCATCGACGTGGCGCTGAGCATCTCGGGCATGCCCGGCGCGCCCTTGGGGCCCTCGCCGCGGATGACGACGACCGAGCCGTCGACGATGTCGCCTGCGGCGATCGCCGCGACGGCGTCCTTCTCGCTCTCGAACACCTGGGCCGGGCCGCTGTGGCACAGCATCTCGTCGGCCACCGCGCCTTCCTTGACCACGGCGCCGTCGGGGGCCAGGTTGCCGAACAGCACGGCGAGGCCGCCGGTGGCGTGATACGCCTTGTCGAGCGGCCGGATGACGTCGGCGTCGAGCACGCGCGCGCCGCCGACGGCGGCGGCGATGGTGCCGCCGGCGACCGAGAGCGCGGCGCCGTCCATGAGGCCGGCGGCGATGAGCTGCTTCATCAGGGCCTGCACCCCGCCGGCCTGGTAGAGGTCTTCCATGTGATGAGCGCCGGCAGGCGCGAGCTTGCAGAGGTGCGGCACGTTGGCCGCGACCTCGTTGATGCGCCGCAGGTCGAACTCGAGACCGGCCTCGGTGGCGATCGCCGCCAAGTGCAGCACCGTGTTGGTGCTGCAGCCGAGGCTGGCGTCGGCGGCCAGCGCGTTGCCCACGGCCGCGTCGGTGAGCAGGTCGCGCGGCCGCAGGTCGGCCGCCAGTACGTCCATGACCTTGGCGCCGGCGTCCTTGGCAAAGCGGATGCGTTCGCTGTAGGCGGCGGGGATCGTGCCGTTGCCGGGCAGCGCCATGCCGATGACCTCGGCGAGGCAGTTCATAGAGTTGGCCGTGAACATGCCGGAGCAGGAGCCGCAGGTGGGGCACGCGTTGCACTCGAGAGCTTTGAGGCCCTCGTCGTCGAGCGTGCCCGCCTGATGGCGACCGACACCCTCGAACACGGTCGTGAGATCGATGGCGCGGCCGTCGAGCTTGCCGGCGAGCATCGGGCCGCCGCCGACCATGACGGCGGGCACGTTGGTGCGCATCGCCGCCATGAGCATGCCCGGCACGATCTTGTCGCAGGTGGGCACGAGCACCACCGCGTCAAAGGCGTGCGCGATGGTCATCGACTCGACCGTGTCGGCGATGAGCTCCCTGCTGGGCAGCGAGTAGTTCATGCCCACGTGGTTCATCGCGATGCCGTCGCAGATGCCCATCACGCCGAACTCGAACGGGACGCCGCCCGCGCTCCGCACGCCTGCCTTGACGGCGTCGACGATAGTGCGCAGATGCATGTGCCCGGGCACCACGTCGCTGAACGAATTGGCGATGCCGATGAACGGACGTTCCATCTCGGCGTCGCTCACGCCCAGGGCGCGCAGCAGCGAACGGTGCGGGGCACGGGCGACTCCGTGTTTGATCTCGTCGCTTCTCACGCTCACCTCGCCCTTTCCAGAATCGGACCTTCGCCGGCCGCCGCCGCACGGGCGGCCGCGACCGTGAACTCAGAATCATACCGGATGCACGCGCGCTGCGGCGAAGGACGCGTTCTGCGCGCCGCGGCGCGCGCGTCACGCCGGCCGCGGCTTGCGCGCTGTCTGCGTCGCGGCTTGCGCGCTCCGCCGGCCGTGGCCGGCGGTCGCAACGGCAAGCGCGAGCGCTCGCGCCTGCGCCCGCCGCCGAGATTGACCCGCCCACCCGGCGGGGAGACTAGGGGCGACGCGACGACGGCCGGCGGTGTGTCGCTATATACCCCCTTGGGTATACGAGACCAACCCCCCACCGACCGCAGGAGGTCAGGCATGCAGGTAGTCGAGTACGGCATCGGGCGCGATCTGGACCAGCCTTTCCAGGAGGTCTTGGACCGTGTCCGCGAGGCGCTCAAGGCCGAGGGCTTCGGCGTGATCACCGAGATCGACGTGCAGAAGACGATGAAGGAGAAGCTCGGGGTCGACGGGCGCCCGCACGTGATCCTGGGCGCTTGCAACCCCAAGTACGCGCACGAGGCGCTGAGCGTCGAGGACGACCTCGGCCTTCTCCTGCCGTGCAACGTCGTGGTCTACGAGAAGGGCGCGGGCAGCAGGGTGGCCGTGATCAACGCGGGCGCCATGATGGGGATGGTGGGCAACGAACGCCTCGCCCCCATCGCCGACGCGGTACAGTCGCGGCTCGACCGCGTGCTTGCTAGCCTGTAGAAGCAAAACAAGAGAAATGCCGCAGAAGCCGGGGACACCCGCCGCGGCAAGGAGGAGTCCAAGGTGGCAGCCGAAGTGAAGACCCTGACCGACGCGACGTTCGACAGCGAGGTGAGCGGAGCGCAGACGCCCATGATCGTCGACTTCTGGGCGCCGTGGTGCGGCCCGTGCCGCATGGTAGGACCGGTCATCGAAGAGATCGCCCAGGATCACGACGGCAAGGTCGTCGTGGGCAAGGTGAACGTCGACGAGAATCCGGGCATCGCGTCCAAGTTCGGGATCATGAGCATCCCGACGATCATCCTGTTCAAGGACGGCGAGCCGGCCAAGAAGGTCATCGGGGCGCGCTCGAAGGCCGACTTCGAACGCGAGTTCGAATTGGTCTGACGCGCGCGGCGCTGCGGCGGCAAGGCACGCCCGCACGCCATGCACGACCGGCGGCGCCGGGAGGCGGCGATGCTCCCGGCGCCGTTTGCCGTACGCGCCGGGGGGCCGGCCACCCTTCGGCGGCCGGCCCCCCGGCGCTTCTCGACCGGCGACGCGACGGCCTTGCCGTCACGCCGGCCGCTCGCCCATCACTTGATGGTGAGCTTCGCCTTGCCGACAGGATTGCGCTGCTTCACGCCGGCGGTGTCCTTGGCGTGCACGACGTACTTGTACGCGCCCGCCATGGCGAGCGTGCAGCTCACCGAGTGCCACTTGCCGAGGCTCCGGCTGCCGAGGTCGATGGTCTTCACGACCGTGCCCGAGGCGTCCTTGACCAGGATGGTGACGCTCTTCGCCTTGGTGCTGTACGGGTCGGAGATCTTGTAGTGCAGATCGAACGCCTTGCCGGCTGACGCCTTCACGGCCTGGGCTTCGGTCTTCGGGCCGCGCGTCGGCGTGATCCTCACCTGCACGTACTTGGCCGCTTCGACGTTGCCCTCGGGCAGCGCCGTGTCGACCGCGCGGTACCACACCTTGTCCTCACCGGGCTGCGATACGGCGACCGAGTCGCCCGTCGTCCAGTCGGCCGGCTCCGTCGCGGTCGAGGGCGTGATGCTGTACTCGATGTAGTCCACGCCGGCCATGCCGCCGTCGGTGGCCGAGAAGCTGACGGTCACCGGGCCGGGGTGCCAGTGGTTGTCGGCGCCTCGCGCCGTCGTGGTCGGCGCCGTGCGGTCGATGACGACGTCGGACGAGAGCGGGAATTGGTCGATGTATGTCCCAGCCTTGACGGCTCCGAGCCTGATCGTATTGACCCGTCCATAGAGGCCCACGGTGTTGCCGGCGTAGTCCGCCGCGGCGTAGTAGATGGTGTGCCGCGCACCGGTGCCCCCGGCGAGCGCGAACGTGGTCTCCAGCGGATCGGAGGTGCCAAGCGGCGCGGCGTTCTTGACGATCGTCATCGCCCCCGCGTCGACGCCGTACCAGAGCTGGGCGACGCCGGAGAGACCGACCTGGTCGCGAGCCGAGAGCTCGTAGGGGTAGTTGTTGTTCCAGTAGCCCTCGGGAGCCGTGGCGACGGGGCTCTGCGTGTCGAGGAGCGTCGTCGCGGCCGAGGTGGCACCCCAAGTCTGGCTGACGCTGTCCACCGCGGAATCGCTGAACTGGGCGGTGACTGTGTGGGTGCCATCGAACGAGGCGATGGCCGTACCGCCGAGGTAGTCGTACAGGTACCACCACTCGTACGGGGGATTATCAATGCCCGTCATGAGCGTGGGGACCGACCACGTGGTGCCGCCGTCGTTGGAGAACCTCACCCACTTGGCGCCCCAGCCGTTGTCGTTGAGGTAGAGGTCCACTCGGGAGTCGTTGACCGCCGGGGCGGCCGCGGTAGGCGACGGCGACGCACTTGGACTGGGTAGGAAGCCGCTCGGCCCGACGATCGTGACCGTGGGCGTCGCCGCCAGCGCCGCCGCCGGCAGCAGCAGCACGGCCGCGACGACGGCCATGACGAGCAGAAGCGTCGGACCTCTCCTGCCTCTCAACTTGGCACTGCGTCTCATGCGAGAACCTCCTGCCTGCAAGCCCCACGAACCGGGCCCTTTGAGGCTTGGACGAATCCAAGCCGCTGTCGGATGGTGCTGCGCAAGCACACGAGCGGCGATCGGCGGGCGCAGAGCTGAGTCTGCTCGGCTTCGCGCCGGGTCCACGGGGTGCGCCACAAGGCAGGACGAACTTTGACAGCGTTGGAGAGAAGACCCCCTCTCGCCCCGCCTCCCCATTTCGCTGTATTTCCCTGGAAGCATGCTTCGGAAGCCGTTGACGAGCCTGACTTCCCGGCGATCGCGGAGCGGAACGTGCGGCCGTCGTGGCCGGCCGGGACACGCGACGGACGACAACGGGGGCCGGCCGCCTTGCGGCGGCCGGCCCCCGGCGGGTCTGCCCTGGCAGCGGCCCAAGGGCCGCGCGACACGTCTACTTGATGGCGTCTTCCCCGCGCTCGTTGGTGCGCGTGCGGACGGCGTCCTCGACCGGGAGCACGAAGATCTTGCCCTCGCCGATCTGGTTGCTCTTGAGCGACGTCGTGATGGCATCGACGATGCGCGCGACGTCCTTCTCGAGCACGACCATCTCGACCTTCATCTTGGGGTGGAAGCGGAACTCGCCCGGCTTGACGGTCTCGCCGCGCGTGAAGCCCTTCTGCACGCCGAAGCCCTTGACCTCGGCGACCGACATGCCCACGACGCCCTCCACGGCCAGCGCCTCGGCGACCGTGTCGAGGTTGTACGGCTGGATGTAGCATTCGATCTTCTTCATGCTCGCCGCTCCTTTCAGCCCACCGTCACGAACTCCGTGGTGGGATGTGATCCATGGCCCGTGCTTGTGCTGCGTCGTTCATACCCGAGGGCGAAAGCGCCGCAAACGCCCCCGCGGCAGACTCGACGCGAGCCTGCCGAAAGCGACGGGGCGCGGCCCGGCGGCCGCCGTTTGCAACGTGCCCGGCATCCGCCGGGCCGCGCCTCCGTCTGCAGGGAATCAGCTCAGACGAGACCCTGGTCCAGCATCGAGTCGGCGACCTTGAGGAAGCCCGCGATGTTGGCGCCGGCCACGTAGTTGCCCTTGACGCCGTAAGCATCGGCGGCCTCGACGCACTGCCGGTGGATGGCCTTCATGATGCCGTGCAGGCGCGCGTCCACTTCTTCGCGCGTCCAGCTGAGACGGAGGCTGTTCTGGCTCATCTCGAGGCCCGAGGTGGCGACGCCTCCGGCGTTGGCGGCCTTGCCGGGACCGTAGAGGATGCCCTTCTCCACGAAGAGGTTGACGCCCTCCGGGACGGTCGGCATGTTGGCGCCTTCGGAGACCACGTACACGCCGTTCTCGATCAGGTTCGCGGCGTCCTTGGCGTTGATCTCGTTCTGCACCGCGCTCGGGAAGGCGCACTGCGCCTTGTGGTCCCACAGCGGGTTGAAATCCTTGGCCTTGTCGACGGGCGTGTAGACGGCGCCCTTGAACTTGTCCGCGTACTCGCTGATGCGGCCGCGCGTGACGTTCTTGAGCTCGAGCAGGAAGGCGAGCTTCTCGCGATCGATGCCGGCCTCGTCGTAGATGTAGCCGGCGGAGTCGCTGCAGGTGACGGGCTTGCCGCCGAGGTCGAGGATCTTCTCGATCGCGTACTGGGCCACGTTGCCGGAGCCGCTGACGAGGCAGGTCTTGCCCTCGAGCGTCTCGCTCCGGGTGGCGAGCATCTCGGCGGCGAAGTACACGGCGCCGTAGCCGGTCGCCTCGGGACGGATCAGCGAGCCGCCCCAGTTGAGGCCCTTGCCCGTGAGCACGCCGACGAACTCGTTGCGCACGCGCTTGTACTGGCCGAACATGAAGCCGATCTCACGGCCGCCCACGCCGATGTCGCCGGCGGGCACGTCGGTGAACTGGCCGATGTGGCGGCACAGCTCGGTCATGAACGACTGGCAGAACTTCATGACCTCGAGGTCGCTCTTGCCCTTGGGGTCGAAGTCGGAGCCGCCCTTGCCGCCGCCCATGGGGAGCGTGGTGAGGGAGTTCTTGAAGACCTGCTCGAAGGCGAGGAACTTGAGGAGGCCGAGGTAGACGGTGGGATGGAAGCGCAGGCCGCCCTTGTAGGGGCCGATGGCGCTGTTCATCTCGATACGGAAGCCGCGGTTGATCTGGACCTCGCCCTTGTCGTCCACCCACGGGACGCGGAACATGATCACGCGCTCAGGCTCGGAGATGCGCTCGAGGATCTTGTGGTCGCGATACTTGGGGTTCTTGGCGATCACGACTTCGAGAGACTCGGCGACTTCCATCGCGGCCTGGTGGAACTCCGGCTCGCCGGGGTTCTTGGCCTTCAGCTTGGCCATGTATTCGTCAACGAATGCGCTCATGTAGTGCCCTCCACTTGGCGGTACGGGTCGGTTGGGTGAGTGCGCGCAACGGCGAGAGAAGGTCCCGCCGGAATCACGGAAGAGTTACCAATCCCCTCTCGCGCGGGCCGTCGCCCCCATGGACGCGGGACCAGCGCACGTCGACGTTGCAGAGCTTCCTGCGCTCCGCGGGCGCCGAGAATGCGCCGTGGGCGCGGAGCGCCCTGACTATACGCCCGCGTGTACCGGCCCGCAGTCGCCATCCGGGCCAAACTTGGCGGTCGAGTGTGTGCCAATTGGTACACCATGGCACATCGGCCTCGAGCATCGCGCTGCCGGCGCCGGCTGTCGAGCCGGCCGCGGCGAAGCCGGAGGCCGCTCGCGGGCGCCGGCGGGTACGCCCGTCCTTGTACAGAGCGTACAAACCAGTAGGCGCCGGTTGGCCCCTCGTCCCGACAAATTGACTACGCGCCGAGGCGCTCCTATAGTCAGTCTCAAGGGCGTGAGGATGTGTGTGTTTCTCCTTTGCCCCGTCGTACCGACTCAACGCGCGAGCGCTCCCGTGTGAACGCGCGCCCGCGCCGCGGAAGGCCAGCGCCGCGCCCACTCCAAAGGGCGCCAGGAAGGAGTTAACGCATGGCTCTCAGGACGCCCGAGGAGTTCATCCAGAGCCTCGCCGACCTACACCTCCAGATCTACCTCTTCGGCGAGAAGATCGACGACTACGTCAACCACCCCATCATCCGCCCGAGCATCAACTGCATCGCGATGACGTACGAGCTGGCGGCGATGCCGGAGTACGAGGACCTCATGCTCGCCACGAGCCACCTCACCGGCAAGAAGGTCAACCGTTTCACGCACATCCACCAGTCCACCGACGACCTTTCCAGAAAGGTCAAGATGCAGCGCCTGCTGGGCCAGAAGACCGGCTCCTGCTTCCAGCGCTGCGTGGGCATGGACGCCATCAACGCTCTCTACTCGGTGACCTACGAGATGGACCAGGCCAAGGGCACCGACTACCACGAGCGCTTCAAGAAGTACGTGCAGTACCTGCAGGACAACGATCTCGTCGCCGACGGCGCCATGACCGACCCCAAGGGCGACCGCGGCCTGGCGCCCCATCAGCAGCCGGATCCCGACGTGTTCGTCCATGTCGTGGAGAAGCGTGACGACGGCATCGTGGTGCGGGGCGCCAAGGCGCATCAGACCGGCGCCTGCAACTCACACGAGATCATCGTCATGCCCACGGTCGCCATGCGTGAGGGCGACGAGGACTTCGCCGTGAGCTTCACCTGCCCGGCGAACGCCGAGGGCGTGTACTACATCTACGGGCGCCAGAGCTGCGACACGCGCAAGCTCGAGGACAACACGCTCGACGTTGGCAACGCCAACTTCGGCGGCCAGGAAGCGCTCATGGTCTTCGACGACGTCTTCGTGCCGTGGGAGAACGTCTTCATGTGCGGCGAGATCGAGTTCTCCGGCGCGCTCGTGGAGCGCTTCGCCGGCTTCCACCGCCAGAGCTACGGCGGCTGCAAGGTCGGCGTCGGCGACGTGCTCATCGGCGCCGCCGCCACAGCCGCCGACATGAACGGCGCCGCCAAGGCCAGCCACATCAAGGACAAGCTCATCGAGATGACGCACCTCAACGAGACGCTCTTCTCG
>Ga0194052_1002429_pt1 | contig 10196 bp, 7 predicted proteins | sample SepL226m_MetaG_FD_160117 | JGI IMG/M metagenome (GOLD analysis project Ga0194052, IMG submission 160117) | Anoxic zone freshwater microbial communities from boreal shield lake in IISD Experimental Lakes Area, Ontario, Canada - Sep2016-L227-6m | ecosystem: Environmental > Aquatic > Freshwater >... | reverse complement strand
CTGCAGATGCCGCGATTCACGCATCTTTGGCGCGACGACATTCGGCGGCGCATCGCCAGGCCGCCCGCGGCGGTCAGCAGCGTCAGCAGACCATAGCGCGCCGCAGCACGAACAAACTCGCGCCGGCTTTCAACCTTTTCAGGCGAAAATTGCATAGCGATGTGGCTGAAATATAACGGAAAAAGGATTCCCTGCCACAGCAAAAGCAGCTACATCCGTTTTGCCAAACACCAACCCTATTTTGTCCGCCCGATGGCTGAATCTGTCAGATCCCGAACCGGCCTCTTACCTCGCTGAAAAGTTCGCGCATATCGCCGTGGACACCCTCCTCTCCCTTACTTCTTATAAGTTGTTCCTTCTGCGATCCAGGTAATGTCCCGCTTGTCCGAGCCGGTGTCCATCGGAATGCCGTCCACGTTCCCCATAACCGGTCGTTTTGTTACTGTAGCCATCCATTTCTTGATTTCGGCGTGGCCGTCGGCGAACGAGAAGCCGCAAGCGCCGTTGTGATAGGAAGCTGGAATGTCACACCAGGTCCACCGCTCGCTTGGGTCGGCACTGGTACACCAAACGTACCAACCGTCGTTAATGCTGTCGGGATGTTCATCCAAGGTGACAAAGATGGCGGAAGGAGTTCTGAAGCTGCTGCCCTTTATGAACTGCTGCCAGATGTAGTTGATCGGCGTTCCCTTGTCGTCCTGTGGACCGACAAATGCGTTCATGGAAATGCTCCTCGCTCGCGGTCCCAGTGGACACGGCTTTTGATCGGCTGGACATTTATAAATGCCAGTGTTCTTGGCAACATAAGGCCCCAACAGCGCCCCTTTTATTAGATCCAGGTTCGTGTTTTGTGAATCGGCACCCCAACTAATAACGTTACCCACCCAGTTATTGCTGGGATTGCCTTGCGTGCCCAGGATAGTTCTGTTGTTGACCAAGCGATCGTTGAAGTCATCGGCATACATACGCCAGGCCAGTATGAGCTGTTTGTTGTTGTTCAGGCACATGATGCCCTGCGCTTTGGTCTTGGCCTTGGCCAGCGCAGGCAACAATAGCGCAGCCAGAATGGCAATGATTGCAATGACGACGAGCAGTTCAATCAGGGTGAACGCTCCATTCTTGCAACGAAGAAGAAATCTCATCCTTACGGACCGTGCTGCAAAACGAGAGTTCTCAAAAAGCTCAGGGTGGCTCAGCATATCGCTTTAAGTGGTTCAGCCCATTGAACAGGCCAGCACCCCGGGGATAACGCGCGGCGTCTCCACCGGCTTTGCCGCAGGCCACTGGGCCGTTGGCTCCGCCGGCGAGACGCCGCCGTCTTACAGCGGGATTACTTGGCCAGGCGATAAAACCGGGTTCCAACCACCGGCTGCGTCACAGTAATTTGGTCGCCCACCACCACAGAACTGGTCGTCACCGGCATCCATTGTGGCGGCACCAGGTTCGTTGTGGACTGCAGACCGTAATCAAGGGCGTTCGTCGCCCAGGAAAGGCGCACCGTGTTGCCTGCCTGAGAAAGAATCCCCAAAGTCGGCGGCGCCGCGTTGAGAGTCGCCGCGAGCAGATAGACAAGGCTGTTGGTCGCGCTCGGGTCCGTCGGTTTGACGGGCAAGAGGATGCTCGAAAGCGTTTTCAACGGGTTCAACGTGTAGCGGCGATCTATGAAAGCGAGACCACCGTAATTAAGCAGCGGCTGGCCGGCGGGGGTGTTCTTCAAATCGCTGAACACCCGGCGATCCGATTGAATATCGATACTGCCGAAGTAGGCCGCCATCCAGAAGATGCCGGGGCCCCAACCGTCGCTCGGGCTGCCATCTGTCAATCTCACAAAGACCTCCTTGGTCGGGTTGTTGCTCAGCACGGAGGAGAGGTCGATGGTGTAATAGCCCTTGTTATATTCGTTATGATCGTCAAACCCAAATATCTCCTGAGAATTCAGCACGGCCTGCCAGCCCTCCGTGTCCAAATGGTTCAGGATCGAAATGCTCACAAAATAGCCGCCATTACCGTCTTCTGGACTGGTGTCCCCGATCCGCACTTGAATGAGCTTTCCCGGGTTGTTGGTCAGATATGCCGAAATATCCACGTCGCGGAAAACCACCCCGCCTTGGTTCATTTCGGCTAACTCTGTCTGCCAGTCCCCATTTGTCCCGGAACGCATTTGAACGAGATACTCGTTGCCGATCTGGATGTGCGCAAGGGCATTGCTGACCCCAGCCGGAAGAGTAAACTGATAAATCACGTAATTATTGCCGTCCATAAAACGGTTGCCGCCGGAATTGCCGGTGCAGCACGATAGTTCGACAATGTGATTGCTTTCGGCGGCGGTAAACGGCACAAAACTGTCGTAGGTAATCACCGGGTCACCAGGACCGCGAAGCGACACCACGAAGTTATTGGCCAAGTCCAACGTCAACTTGGCGCTGCTCGTATTGGTCGGGAAGGGAAATCTGTAGGTCAAATACCCCGTGCCATCCGCGTAGCGGTGCCCGCGGTTGTCGGGCCCAGACCCGCTATTGGCATAAAGATAAGGTGTCTCGTTGGTCGTTCCCACGTCAAACATCGCGTACACCCTGGCGCCAGAGGTGTTCACCACCGGATCCATCCGCTGCGAAAAATTCACGGGGATGCCGTTGTACAGACGGACGTGCTGGATGAACGGGCCCCAGCCATCGTTGGGCGTTGCATCGGTGAACAGGACGTAGATCTCGCCGGTGCCAGCGGCCAACTGCGACGAGGCGTCAAAGGTGTACTCCTTCAAATTCGACAGGTTGTGCTCCGAGAACCCATAAATAGTATATGAGTTGGCAAGCGTGGTCCACCCGTTGGTACGGTACTGGAAGTTCGCGGGGTCATTGTCGGGAGTAAACGATGTCGCCACAGAAATCACGAAATCGTTGCCGACCGTGATCCCGAGTGTCGCATGCGCGAGGCTGGTCGAGACGGGAATTCTGTAAACTACGTAGCTGCTTCCGTCCACAAACCGCCAGGGGTTTGCATTGCCGTTTCCACTGTCCGCAAAGAGAAATTCTGCCTCTTCCTGGCTGAAATCGGTCGGGAAGGACGCGTATGTCGTGACGGCGTTGTTATCAGTGGCGGTCAGAATCGAGTGGTCGAACATTGTGGGACTGTTGCGCCAGCCGGCCACCGGGCCAAACCGGTTCGTGTCCTTCGAACCATCGGCATAGTTGAACACGATTGAGCCAAAGGGCCAGCCCAAGGCATTCGGGGCGTCCAGCAAGGCAAAATCGAGCGAGGCGTACTTGCCGGCCGGCATGCCGATGCTCTGCCCATTGATGAGGATGCCATCCAGGGTGGACGCCTCCTTCAAATTTCCAAACTTGAAAATCGCGCGCCCGTCCTGGGTGGCTATCGGCATCCCGTCAGCGTAGCTCAATGGCAGTGTCGTCGAGTCAACGCGGTTTCCGTCAGCGTCCAGACCGCTCCCGAGCCCCGGATCGGCGGGCGATGCCAGAAAAACGTCGGTGTCGAAGAGAGTGTGCAGGTCGATGTAAGGCGAAGCCGCGAACAGCGATGCGCTCGCCATCAGCGATGACAAGGCCACAATAATGTGTTTAATGTTTCTTTGCATATTAGTTCATTTGCCAACTGACAATGTGATTATTGAATTTCATTGAAGATGAGGATTGAGCAAATTCGAGAGAATGTCCACAACTCAGTTGAAAATCTTTGGAGTGGCGCACGCAATATGACAGGGCGTGGGGCAGGGCTCCGACCTGCCGGTCCACGAAGTCTCCGACACCGTGCGTAGCCAGAGCAAGAGGTCTGCCCCACGCTGCTCCTCAAAGTGAAAATTGCTGCTCCAAAACGATATTGCGACCAACCTGCGCCACAGAGAGAAATCAAATGGCAAAGGTAAACCATTGCACGCCGGTTGGAGTGTCCGTTGCTACAGCCTGAAGGCATTGTGAATAAGTCTTACAACATGCTTATTGCCTTACATTTGTATCTGTGCCATCCTTATTTCACAATGACAGAAATAATATGAACACCGCCTATGTCACCTCCAAGGGCCAGTTGGTCGTCCCCTCGAGCATCCGCCGGCGGTTCGGCATCAAGCCCGGCACGCGCATCAACTTCGTGGAGGAAGGTGAGCGCATCATCTTCCAGCCCGTTACCCGCGAATACATTGATTCCTTCTGCGGCATCTTCAAGCTGAAGCCCGGCGAGAAATCCGTCGTGCGGGAACACCTGGAGGAACGCCGGGCCGAGCGTGAAAAGGAGAACAAGTGAAGCCCACCGTTCTGGACGCCTCCGCGCTGCTGGCCATGTTCTTTGGCGAACCGGGCATGGAACAAATGCGCGAACTCTTTCACAAGGCATCCGAGGCCGACCAGCCCGTCTTCATCAGCGCTGTCAACTGGGCCGAAGTCCTTTACCAGATGGAGCGCAAACGCGGCAAGGCCGGTTACGATACCGCGCGCCAGTTTGAACATACGACGCCCCTGGAGGCCGTGCCGGTGGACCGCGAACTGGCGGAAGCCGCAGCACTTTTTAAAAACCAACACGGCCTGGGACTGGCCGACGCCTTCGCCGCCGCGCTGGCGAAACATAAAAGAGCCGAACTCGTCACCGCCGACACCGAATTCAAGGCGGTCGAGCGCGATGTGAAGGTTTTCTGGTTGACGACGCAGGGGCCGAGGTAGTTTTCGGGACGGGATTCATAATGGACGGTGCTGTTGGCGGAATAGACAGGAAACTCATTTTGACAGGGCGTGGGGCAGGTCTCCGACCTGCCGGTCCAAGGAGTCTCCGACTCCGTGCAGAGCCAGAGGCCCCGACCAGGAGGTCTGCCCCACGCTGCTCCCCAAAGTGAGTTTCCTGTTCCGTTTGGACCTGCTCACGGACCATGAATTTCCAAGCTCATGAAATTGCTGCAACCAAGCCCTTCGCCTTCGCAGTCTCTGCGGTTGAATCAAGTCCCCCTTTACCGCAGAGGCGCCAAGAATGCAGTGGTTCAGGGGGGTGCTTCGCGAGTCATTGGTAAGATTGATAAGAACGCCTCACCGAGGCGTCCCTGCTACCCAACTTACCAAGGACTCGCATAAGCGCCGAATTGAATTGCTGTGGGTCCCCAGATGACTCTTGACACTTCCAGGAAGCGGCTCTATGGCTACCGGGTTCGGTCGCAGTGCGGAAATCAACCGGAGATGTCCGGTCGTGACTTTGTTGGCCATATCAATCAACCAGAAACGTGAACAGCGAGAGCAATTTTATGAACCGAAATCAAGGTTCTGGGGCCACGGCTTCCGATTGTCGTCGGATGGGGTTCCTGCGTCCTGGTCATTCCAACCGTTTCTAATTCAGCGCCCTTAACAACCTTCAAACACCACTAAACAAGCAAAGTAAAATATGAAAGCGAATCCAAATACCGCTATTGATCAATACCTCCTGGGTTCTTCCTGGGCCCGAAGAATAGTCACTCCGCTGGCTGGCCTGGCCGCTGCGGCAGCTCTGTTGTCCAGCGTTCAGGCGCAAACCCCCAGTCCGGTATTCACTTGGCTGTGGAGTGTCGGTTCCGGCACGAATATTCCCAACGATCTGCCAGCCGCTGGTAATAACGTCCGGGGTGTAGCCATCAGTCCCCTCACGACGAACGTGCTTTATGGAACCACCACCGGTGGCACGAACAATGGCAACAACCACTTCACCACTCTCGATTTCACCAACAACGGCGCCATAATCGGTCAGGCCAATGGCACGGGCGTTTCTGGCGGCACGCTGAACTTGATTCAGGCGCGCGTTTCCGACGACGGTTTCGTCTATGCGTGCAACCTTGCCGGCGCGCCGGCCTCTAACTTCAAGATTTACCGATGGCCGTCCGACTCCGACTTTGCAACAGCCGCAACCGTGGTGTATGACTCGGGGGCCGGCACCTCGTTTCAATGGCGGATTGGCGACTACATGGACTTGCGTGGCAGCGGCATCAACACTGAGATTGTCGGAACTGGCAATGGTTCAGGGGCAAACATCACCACCAATTTCGTGATCTTCAGACCAACGGACGCCTCGGCAACCACTTTCACGAATTTCTCGATTACCATTCCTGGTGGCGCCAATATCTGCGGCGGAGGTGTCACCTTTGAAGGCACCAATAACGCGCTGTACGTAAAGGCGGCCAGCGGCAAGCCGGTTTATCGCCTGGCGTATAACCCGACCAACCTAACCGCGCAGATCACCGCTTCATTCCAAATGGACCAATCCGCCAACAACGGATTGAAATATTATGAGGACAAGGGCGTCAAGTTGATTGCCACGGTCTGCACCTCCACAGGCGCGGTCACCAACGGCTTATCGCACTACGCGAAGGTTCTTCAGCTCAGCGACCCATCGAACGCGGTCGTTGTGTTGAACCAGCCTTTGCCAGTTCCCAACCAAGCCAACGGTAATTCCCTCGGACTGGTTGACTTCAACAAGGGCTACGCCGTGTTCAGCGAGCCGAACAACGGCATCTCGTTGTTCGCGCTGAGCTTCGTGCTCAATCTCCCGCCCAGCATTACCAGCCAGCCGACGGATGCAACCAATATCCTGGCAACTGGTTATGCCACATTCACAGTCGGCACCGGCGGCACCGCCCCCTTGAAATATCAGTGGTACTTCACCGATATTAACAACCTGGCTACCAACACGGTAACCTGGGCCGTGTCCACCAATGCCTCCCTAGCACTGACCAACCTCGTGTTAACCAACGCCGGATTCTACAGCGTTGTCGTCACGAATAACTACGGTTCGAAGACCAGCGTGCTCGCCGCGCTCGGGGTTGTTCCGAGCACACTGACCACCGCCTTCGTCCCCGCCTGGACCAAGAGTGTGGGCGACCTGTTTTTCCTCCAAAATGATAACACTTGTCGCGGCCTCGCTTACAATCCCGTCACCGGCCATCTCATCGCAGTCAGCCGCAACCCAACCAACGGGGTGTATGTTCTGGACGCCGCCACCGGCGCCTACCTCCACTCCCTCGATGTGTCAGTCGTTACTGCCTCCGGCACGTTCCCGATCAACATGGTCGGCGTCGCCGATGATGGCGCGGTCTATGTCGCAAATCTCGATATCGTCGGAACCCAATACGTGATCTATCGCTGGGCGGATGAGAGCGCCGCAACCGTCGCAACCGTCGCCTATGGGCCTTCCGACCCGGGGCTGGGCGACCGTATTGGAGACACTTTCGCCGTGCGCGGCGCCGGGACCAGCACCGAAATAATTGCCGCTTCCCGCAATATCGCAACGATTGCCCTGTTCAACACCGCCGATGGTCTGAACTTCAATCCGACCATAATCGACACCGCGCCGGAGCCGGCGGGCCTCGCCGGTTTGGGTCTTGCCTGGGGCGCAGGCACCACCTTCTGGACCAAATCCAGCGGCTACCAATTCCGGCACATCACCTACGACCTGACCGCCGGCACCAACGGACTCCTCCAAACCTTTGCTGCGGGGCAAATGACGGACATCGCCCTTGGAGTGGACCCGGTCAATAATCTGGTTGCCAGTATTGTTCCAAACACCGCGGGCGGCGCCGGCCCGAGACCCTTCCCGAATCACCTGGATCTGTACGATGTCAATGCAGTCGTGAACGACCCGGCTGGGCTGACCGAACCAACGCTCAGTGACCAGAACTTCTTCCAGACCGCCAATATTAACGGCAACGGCAACGGCGCGGTCGCATTTGACGTCGCAGGCGGGCGCCTGTTCGCGCTCGACACCAATAACGGCTTGCTGGCCGGCAAGGTTGTGGCCCGTTTGTTCAAAACCAAGTCTGGCGGTGATGTCGTGCTGTCCTGGACTGGACCCAGCAAACTGCTATACTCCTCGTTCGTGGGCGGGCCTTATGCCACAAACGCAATTGCAACCAGCCCGTTCACCAATACTCCGGCGGGAGCCGAGTTCTTCCGCTTGGCGCGCTAGAAATTATCGAGAGAGAGCGGGAATCTGCCTCGCGGCTTCCCGGTGCTCCCTCGGGGTAACTGCCGGAAACGATTGCCGCTTCAACCCGACAAACGGCAGTCCGCCGACAGCCTTGACCGTTTTGACAGGACACTAGATTGAACGTATCTGTAAGAATGATGAGCCATTTTGGCTTGCGGATCACGAAACGACGGCCGCCCTTCCGCGTGGCAGCGCCGGGAATGTCAGCTTCCCAGCCAGCATTCACCTTGATCGAATTGCTCGTAGTCATTGCCATCATTGCCATCCTGGCCGCCCTGCTGCTGCCGGCCCTTGGCCGGGCGAAGGAAAAGGCATTCACCACGGCGTGCATCAATAACAAGAAACAGTTGACCCTCTGTTGGCTCATGTACACCGGCGACAACAATGACCAATTGATTTGCAACTGGACGGACGGCGAACAGTCCGCCCCCAATGCATGGGTCGTGGGTGATGCCTGGAAAAGCTCCTATGTCGTCCAGACCAATAACATTCGCAAAGGACTCTTGTTTCCATACAACACCTCGCTCGGAATCTATAAATGCCCGGCCGATAGAACCCATATCCTCGGCTCCCAATTACCCCGGCTGCGCAGTGTCTCCATCAGCACGGCGATGAATTGGTTTAACAGTGGCCCCACCCCCAGCCCGGGCATGCAGTCTCAAGCCACATTTTGGAAATCTGGCCAACTCGCCGCCGCCGGCCCGTCCAAGCTTTCCGTGTTTTGGGACGAAAAAGCCGTCGATGTCACCGATACCAGCACCGCAAGTCAAAATAGCATCGACAACGGCGCGCTCGGAATCTATCAGGAAAAAGATGGCGCCGGTTACTGGAATGTCCCCGGCATCCAGCACAGCTACGGCTGCGTGATATCTTTTGCCGATGGCCGTTCGGAGTCCTGGAAATGGAGGGATTCATACCTTCATACCGCCACCCGCTGGGGACCCTGCTCCCCGACATCGCCTGACCGCGACGCCCGCCGGGTCGTCCAAACCGTCCCCTACCAGTACTTGCCGTAGCCTGCCCTGGGTCCGCGAAAAAACCCTCTGCTGCATGAAGAAACTCACGCTCAGCCCCAGCAGCAGCGTGACGTTGGCCCAACCCGCAATGTCCAGCCACAAAGAATTCTTCCGCCCAGACTTGGTTTTTCGCCGCGCTTGCCCCATCTTTACGATTCATGCAGTTTGTTCGCGACATTTATACCGCCCGGCGCGCGGCTGGGCGACCGGTAATTTCCTTCGAGTTCTTTCCGCCTAAAACGGACGAGGGTGATCGTAACCTGTTCGAGAAAACCATTCCCGCCCTGCTGCAAACCCGGCCGGATTATTGCTCGGTCACGTACGGCGCCGGCGGCAGCACCCGCGACAAGACCTTGATGATCGTGGACCGCATCCAGCGCCAGCATGGCCTGACTGCGGTGGCCCACTTGACCTGTGTTTGCGCGACAAAAGAGCAGATCCGCGAGCTGCTCGGCAAGATTCGCGCCCTCGGTGTCCAGAATGTCCTGGCGCTGCGCGGCGACCCGCCCGCCGGCGGCGAATTCCAAACCACCCCCGGCGGATTTGAATACTCCAGCCAGTTGGTCCGCTTCATTCGCGAGCAAGGCGATTTCTGCATCGGCGTCGCCGGCTTCCCCGAAGGCCACATCGCCTGCAAAGAGGGCAAATACGCCGATTGGCAGCATCTGAAGGAAAAAGTCGATGCCGGCGCGGACCTCGTCCTCACGCAACTGTTCTTCGACACCGCTGACTTTTGCGAATTCCGCGATCACATTACACGCAAGCTGGGGGTCAGCGTCCCGATCGTGCCGGGCATCGTCTCCATCCTGAGCGCCATGCAAATCAAACGCTTCACCGCCATCTGCGGCGCGCGCATCCCCGCACCGCTGGCCGCCCGGCTTGAGGCTTTGGGCGGCGATGACGCCGCGGTCGCTGAGTTCGGCATCGAATACGCCAGCAAACAATGCGAAGAACTGCTGCGCGCCGGCGCCCCGGGCATTCATTTCTACACGCTCAACAAGGCGCAGGCCACCGTCCGCATCTTGAGGAACCTGGGACTGGCACTCGACTGAACTCGGATTCCGCATGAAGGTCGATCTTGCCTATGGCCAGGGGCAATTGCCTGTCGAATTGCCGGGTGAGTTGACCACAGTCATCAACCCCGCTCACGCACCGGGTTTGCAAGACGAACGCGGCGCGGTCCGCAGGGCGCTCGAGAAGCCCATCGCGGCGCTTCCCTTGATCGAGTGGATTAAA